>CAJHZD010000288.1_pt1 | contig 11441 bp, 10 predicted proteins | sample 9198941 | NCBI WGS metagenome assembly CAJHZD01 (sample SAMEA7708371, study PRJEB35096) | sediment metagenome | biome: marine neritic benthic zone biome [ENVO:01000025]; feature: sediment [ENVO:00002007]; material: shallow marine sediment [ENVO:03000034] sea grass bed [ENVO_01000059] ...
CGTTGGTCTATCTTCGCCACGAGACCGATGTCTGGTTCGAGATCACGACGCTTTTGATCCCGGGTGAGAACGACTCTGACCGGGAGCTCGAAGAGATGGCTCGATGGGTTGTCGAGGCCCTGGGCCCTGATGTTCCCATCCACTTCACGGCTTTTCACCCCGACTGGAAGATGACCGACAAGCCGCGGACCCCTGCTTCGACCCTACGCCGAGCACGCGATATCGCCCTCGAAGCGGGTCTGCGCTATCCCTATACCGGAAATGTTCACGACCAGCCGGGCGGCAGTACCTACTGCCACAGCTGCCACGAGTTATTGATCGGTCGAGATTGGTATGTCCTGAATGACTGGAATCTCACCGCCGAGGGTCGTTGCCGATTCTGTGATGCTCCCTGCCCCGGCCAGTTCGAAACTCGCCCAGGCAACTGGGGCTCACAAAGACTGCCGGTGCGTCTAAGTGACTTTGCCGCCTGAAAGTTAATTGTCGAACGTGCATTTGACTTTGCTGGGCTGTGGCGCGACAGTAGTACCCGTAGGAAAGGACTAGGACGGTTTTTTTGTCGCGACGTGCGACAAAGCATCGGACCAAGACCCTTTCGACTCAGGTGCTTCTCGTACTTGATGCCGAGGGGCCAGGAGGAATTCCTTTGAGTTACTCTGAGCTCCGTCAGATTTCTGCAACGCTGCAGCAATTTCCGTTCCCGACCAAGTTTGCTGCGGAAGTCTGCTCTCGCTGCAACCTCCAGTGCGCGCATTGTCATCAGCCGACGATGAAGCGATCGCATGGTGTCATGTCGTTCGATCTCTGGCGCAAGTGTGCCGACGAGATCGCCAGCACGGCTCCCGAAACAGAGTGCTGGTTCTCGTTCTGCGGCGAGCCTCTGTTGGAGCCCGAGTTGTTGTGCGAGATGTTTGCCTACGGGAAGTCGGTAGGTCTGAAGCGCATCCATCTGAATACGAATGGGATGCCACTGACGCCAGATATAGCCGATTCGATTCTCGACTCTGGAGTCGATCTCGTGGTCTTCGGCGTCGATGGATACACCAAGGAAACCTACGAATCGATCCGCATCGGGGGAGATCGCGACCTTCTGTTTGGCAATATCCGCCATTTCATCGAGGCGCGAGCAGCTCGAAGCAACGGCCCCGAGATTCAGGTCCAGTTTGTCGAGATGGACGAGAACGAGCACGAGATGGAAGAGTTTCGGCGGTTCTGGCTCGACAGCGGAGCCGCGGTGAAACTTCGTAAGAAGCTCAGTTGGGGTGGTCGCATCGCGACCTCTCTGGATGTTTCGAATGAGGATCGAATTCCCTGCCCGTGGGCGATCACAGTCATGCATGTTTTCTGGGATGGGCGTGTGCCCCGCTGTTCGGGCGATACGGAAGGGGAAGAGTGTGTCGGTAACGCGTGGGATGAAGCTCTCGCAGAGCTCTGGGGCCGGTTGGCTCCTTTTCGTCGGCTTCAGTTGGAGCGACGATTCGATGAAGTACCGGAACGCTGTAAGACTTGCAAAGACTGGATGACCGGTGCGGCATCCAGAATCCGCCCGTCCGACTGAGAAGCAGACCAGGAGGAGTAGGGATTGAAGATCGAAACTCCATTCAATCGTCCCTTTATCGTTGGCAAAGAGCTTTTCTATATCGCTCAGGCCGTTACGTTTGGCAACTTGGGTGGGGATGGCCATTTCACCCAAAGCTGTTGCCGACTCCTCGAGGAGCAATTCGACATTCCGAAGGTGTTGCTGACTCCATCTTGCACTGCGGCCCTGGAGCTAGCGGCACTGTTGTGTGATCTCGAACCGGGCGATGAGGTGATTCTTCCTTCGTACACGTTTGTCTCTACAGCCAATGCCATTGCACGAACGGGAGCCAAGCCAGTATTCGTCGACATTCGACCCGACACTCTGAATCTCGACGAGAAATTGATCGAACCGGCCATCGGCCCCCGAACCAAGGCGATCGTTCCGGTTCATTACGCGGGCGTCAGTTGTGAGATGGATGAGATCATGACGATTGCGAAGTCGCACGATCTCTTGGTTGTGGAAGACGCTGCTCAGGCGGTCTATGGCTCGTACCGAGACAGACCCTTGGGATCGATTGGGCATCTCGGGACCTTTAGCTTTCACGAGACCAAGAACTACATCAGCGGTGAGGGCGGTGCGCTGTGTGTCAATGACATCTCGCTGTTGGAACGGGCCGAGATCCTTCGGGACAAGGGAACCAACCGGCAGATGTTCCTACGTGGAGAGGTCAAGAAGTACGAGTGGGTGGCTATCGGATCGTCCTACGTACCCAGCGAAATTGTCAGTGCGTTTCTTTTCGGCCAACTGGAAGAGATGGAGCACATCGCCGATCGGCGCCGCAGCGTATATCTGTTTTATGAAGAGCAGCTGTCCGAACTTCAAGAGCAGGGTCTACTGCGTTGCCCGATTGTCCCAAAGCATTGCTACACCAACTATCACCTTTTCTACATCCTGCTTTCGTCGCGAGAGGTCAGGGATTCGATGGAGGACTTCCTCGCCCAACAGGGGGTTCAGGCCATCACTCACTTCGAACCACTGCACAGCTCACCTATGGGTAGAAAACTGGGATACGGAGTCGGCGATTTTCCTGTGACCGAGTCCATGGCGGGGCGGATCTTGAGAATCCCGTTGTTCTATGAGATTACGAGTTTGCAACAGACCTACGTAGTCGATTGCATCAAGAAGTTCTTCGACCAAAATCCCCTGGGTCGATCCGAAACCGCGGTCGTAAACACCGCCCTGTCTTCGGAATAGATTCATGTTTGCCGACACCCAGGCCGGCTTCAGGTCGATCGATTCCCGTCTTTCTACGGGTGTGTCGATCGTCGTACCTGTGTTCAACAGCTCGGAGACCCTGAGTGAGCTGGTCGGTGAGGTCTCGCAGAGCATGCGCCCGCTGGGGCGCGACTTCGAGATTCTCCTTGTCGACGACGGCAGCGCTGACGGAGGCTGGGAACGGATTCGCGAGTTGGTGGCCGAGAATCCGGTGGTGAGGGGCTTGTGTTTGAGTCGTAATTTCGGTCAGCACAATGCGACCCTTTGCGGTGTTCGGGAGGCGAGTTTCGATGTCTGCATCACTTTGGATGACGACCTACAGCATCCCCCCAAGGAGATACCGACCCTTTTGAGTAAGCTCGACGAGGGCTGGGACGTCGTGTACGGACGAGCGAAGAAGCCTCAGCATTCTTGGCTTCGCGACCGGATAGCGGCGCTCACCAAGTCGATTGTCGGTACGGCGACCGGTCTTGGAAGAGTCAGACAGCAGAGCCCCTTCAGAGCGTTCAAAACAGAGCTCCGAGTGGCCTTCGCCGCCTATATGGGCCCCGACGTGCTGCTCGATATCCTTCTCGGTTGGGCCACCACCCGATTCACCAGTGTCGAAGTCGAGCATCGGCCGCTCGGGGCCGGGCGCAAGTCCCGATATACGGTCAAGAGCTTGTTCGATATGGGAATTCTCGCCCTTACCGCGTACAGCACTCGGCCGCTTCGAATCGCCAGTTGGCTAGGTTTTGCCTTGACTGTTTTCGGTGTTCTGGTGTTTGCTTATGTGGTCGTTTTGGCGGTCTTTTTTGGCAGCGTTCCAGGGTTTCCATTCTTGGCTTCGCTGATTTCCATTTTCAGCGGCACTCAGCTTTTCACCCTCGGCCTGTTTGGTGAGTACTTGACCAGGATCTTCAACCGAGCTCTCGGGATTCCGACCTACGTAGTCCGCGAGGTCGAGGGCCAGGGTGTGAGCTCTGGGGACCCAGATTGGTAGGCGAGAGAATGTTCATCTCACAGCACCGGCGTCTAACGACGCAAGACGGGGATGGTGTTCAGTACTTGCCAGGTCATGTCGAGCCCTTTGTCGATCTGATCGTTCAGGATTATCTGCCCACCGAGGGAGAAATTGTCGATCTTGGCGGTGCTGGCCTCAGGTTCGCCCTACCGGTGGCAAAGACTGGGCGACGAATCAAGGTCGTCGACATCGATGCGAATGGCCTCGATCTCGACCTGATCGTCGATCGGGTCAATGCGAACGAAGGAACCAATCTGGCGAGTAGGCACTTTGCGACGCTGATCGAATTTCATGTTGCCGATGGTCTGGAATTTCTTGCTTCGACTACCGACAAGTTTGGGCTGATCACCGCCTTCAGGCTGGTTCATCTTTTCGATCCTGAGAAGATCGAGAAGTTTTTTCGCCTCGCCTCCAGGGCTCTGGTTGCCGATGGGCATCTGGCGTTGTCGGGCATGACAGCGTTCAATCTTCCGATCGGGTCCGAGAAGGAACGGAACGAGGTCTTTACAGGCTCGGAGCCGATTCGAGGCGAGCAGCAACTCTACCGGCGGTTTGTTAGCAGCCCAGAGGCCGACAAGGCTCGAGAGGCCCACAACCTGAGACCCGAGATACATCTGCTCGACTCCGAGTTTGTTGCCGCGACTGCAGACCAACACGGATTCGAGATGGTTGTCGATGCCTACAAGTCAACCCGGATCGTTGCCGGATTCGTCCTGAAGAAGCGGTCCGATTCGTGACATGAGGTCGATCAGTCGCGTTGACCGTGGCCGGGTGTATCTCGTCTTGCTCGTCCTGGCGCTGACCTTGATCCTTCGTCTCTATCGACTCGGAGAGGAGAATTTCTGGATCGACGAAGTCAACCAGGTACAGGTGGCTTCGCAGTCACTCAAGGATATCGTGCGCAACTATCATCCCGAGGCGCAGCGGGTACAGCGTGGCCGCTGGTTATTGCAGACTTGGGACCAAGCACCCTTGTCGTTACTGATCACTCACTTCTTCCTATCCGAAGAAGCCGCGGAGTTTCATGCGCGAGTTCCATCGCTGATCTTCAGTTGCGTCGGGGTGTTGGCCCTGTTCGCCTTTGCTCGAATCTTCGTGCCCTTTCACACGGCTCTTCTGGCAATGTTTCTGTTGGCAATCTCACCTCTGGATGTCTGGTATAGCCAAGATGCGCGGTGGTACGCCCAGTGGAGTCTTTTCGCGACCCTGTCGTATTGGGCGCTCGTACAGGTGGGGCGCGAACGCACCTATCTCTATTGGGCTGGCTATGCAATCGTCACCGGGGCGAATCTATATACCTTTGTCAACACCGCTTTCGTGGTCTTCGCCCAAGCTGTTTCGCTGATTTGGCGACGCTGGCGAGGTTGGGCAACATCGAGGACGGTCGTCGTCTTTGTCGTGGTGCTGGTGTTGGTGCTGATCTCGACGGCTCCGGTGCTGCGGATGGTCATCGGAAGTCTGGAGGATGCCAATTCCGGAACACCACGATCGTCCTCGCTGCTCGAGCTGCCTTACTCATTGCTTACCTACTCGGTCGGATTCACGGTGGGTCCATCGCTCTCCGAGCTGCATTCGTTTCCAGGTCTCGGGCAGGTGCTTACGGAACACTTCGAGATCGTCTTGGTTCTGGCGGTCTTTCTCCCCCTAACGCTGATCGGGCTGAGTGAAGTTCGAAAGCGGGAAGATCTGGCGTCATGGCTTCTGCCGTGGGCTCTCGTGCCGGCAAGCTCGGTATTTCTTGTCGCCCTGATCATCCCTGAGATGACCTACCAGATTCGGTACACGTTTGCGTCTCTGCCGGCGTTCTGCTTGGTACTGGCGGTCGGATTGATGTCGATTGAAAGACGGATCCGATGGTTTGCACTTGCGTCCGTGGTGGCTTTGAGCCTGTTCTCACTGTCAAATTTCTATTGGCAGGACCGCTATGACAAGTCAGATTTGAGAGGCGCAGTAGCCTATGTGCGAGCCGAGGAGCCCGGCCCGGCCCAGATGGCCGTCGTGGGCCAGGTCGTACTGGCAATGCCGTACTACGGCGACTATCCGGACCTGGACGTCGTGCTTAAATGTGGAACGGAAGCGGGTGAATTTGATCTGATCGACCGGTCGAGACGACTGTGGCTCGTTGCGGGTCGCGACTGGAATCTCTTGGGTCAGCGTTGCCGCAATCAGCTCGCGGATTCGTATGTCTCTTCGGGACCCATCCTGTTCCCAGGTGTAGAGGTATGGAAACTCGAGCCGACGAGTCCTGGCGAGGCATCCGACGAATGATCACTCTTGTGTGTGACCCATGAAGTGCGTGATTCTTCAGCCTTCGTACATCCCTTGGCGGGGCTATTTTCATCAGATCCAAGCGGCCGATGTCTTCGTCTTTTACGACGATGTTGCCTTCGACACTCGTGGTTGGCGCAACAGGAATCGAGTCAGGGGTCCCAACGGTTCGTTCTGGTTGACCGTTCCGGTCAAGAGCAAGGGACTGCGCTCGAAGGGTCTGAAGATCGATCAAGTGGAGATCGACTGGAGTCAGAACTGGAACAGCAAGCACTTGAAGAGTCTTCAACGCTCTTATGGGCGAGCGCCCTACTTTGATGATTACCGAGAGCTGCTCGAGCGTATGTATGATCGCCGAGACCCGCTTCTGGTCGACCTACTGATCGACTTTACAAAAGCATTGACTCTCGAACTGGGTATTGTCGACACCAAATTCGTGCGCTCTTCTTCGCTTGCGGTTCAGGGGAGCAGAAGTGGCCGCTTGCTCGAGATCGCTCGCAGGGTAGGCGCGGACCACTACATCACTGGACCTTCGGCCAGAAGTTACCTCGACGAAGATCTGTTCCGCGACGCCGGTGTCGAGATCGAATACTTTGTTTACGACTATCCCTCGTACCCCCAACCATTCGATGGATTCGATCCCCACGTTTCCATTCTCGATCTCCTCTTTATGACCGGCGCTGAGGCCCCGCGCTATATCTGGTAGACCCGGCCCTGGCTGCTCTCCTACCCGTTCGGGTGAAGCGGTATGGGGCTGGCAGAATTAGATTCAAGGCAAGACTGCCCGGCCAAGATGACATAATCTAAAGCCTGCGACGGTGTTTTTTGGCAACCTATACATTTGAAAGGGGTACTCGATGCGAAACTCTGTGATCTTGATCGCGCTTCTGGCGCTCGTTATGGTAATTCCTGCCTCCGCTCAACAGACACCACCGACCATGGTTCAGGCCTATGACGCATTGGCCACGACGATTTTGGACCTCAGAGATGCCGAGGCTGACTACGTGAAGGCAATCCTGGGCGGCCACTATCATGGCGCCGAGATCTTGATGCAGCGAGGCAGGTACGAGGAGTCGGCTGCCGAGATGGCTCTGTTCGCCAATGAGGGTGACAATGCTGTCGGAGGGGTGAGAAAGCGTCTCATCGAGGGCGGTCACCATCACAATGCAGCAGGCGAGGAAGCTGGAATATACGAGCCCGGGTATGTGATCGTCACCAAAGAGGCGAAACAGCAGCTGCTGGCCGCTTCGAGTGCCATGCGTCAGGCCAAGGACGATGCCGGTCGCAAGGCGGCTTGGGACAGCTTCGAGATGGTAGCCAAGCCGCTGATCAGCAATTGAGAGTCAAAGTAGCATTGGCGGTGTTTGCGCTTTTGTCAGGCGCCGTCGAAGTTACACAGGCGCGAGAACGCGGCGACTCCAGACCGTTGGAGTTTGTCGACATCGCGGCCTCGGCTGGTTTGTCGGTTCCGACTTGGTGTGGCCGACCTGAGAAACCTCATATTCTCGAGTCGAATGGAACCGGTATCGGGCTGTTCGACTTCGACCATGACGGGGATCTCGACCTCTATCTGGTCAATGGCTGGCTCTTGGATGGGGCTTCCATCGTCGAGCGCGGCAGGGATGTCCTGTATCGCAACGATGGGGGAGGCTTTTTCGTCGATGTCACGGAGGCCGCCGGTCTGGGCTCTGATGCCTGGGGTTCGGGAATGGCAGCCGGCGATGTGAACAACGATGGTTGGATAGACCTTTACATCACAAACTTCGGTACCGATCAGCTCTATCGAAATCGGGGAGACGGCACCTTCGAAGCCGTTGCCGACGGACCTTCGTTGGAAGGCTGGTCGGCTGGCGCTGTGCTCTTCGACGCCGATGGCGATGGCGACGAGGACCTCTTCGTAGGCGGCTATATCGACTGCACACTCGACGAGGTGCTGAACGCCGAACCGACGCTCGACTGGGAGGGTCTCAAGGTGATGAAAGGCCCCTTTGGACTCGAGGGTCTGGCGAACAAGTACTTCGAAAATCTCGGGCAAGGAGAATTCGCAGAAGCGACCGCCGCCGCAGGGTTAGAGGACTCGGGGCTGTTCTATACCTTTGGAATCATGGCACTCGATCTCGATGGAGACTTGGATCTTGATATCTACGCGGCAAACGACTCCAATCCGAACTATGTCTATAGCAATGACGGTGAGGGCTCCTTCCAGGAGGTGGGACTTTGGAGTGGCGCAGCTCTCGACGCGATGGGCAATGCCCAGGCGGGCATGGGATTGGCTGCCGCTGATCTCGAGAGCGACGGCCTGGTAGATATCTTCGTTACCAATTTTCAGAAGGATGCGTCGACGCTGTATCGGAATCTGGGCGATTTCATGTTCGAAGATGTAACGCGCACCCTTCGTATTGGCGAGCCGACCTTCTCCCGACTATCCTGGGGTGCGAGTCTGGCGGATTTCGATCACGATCGCGATCTGGACCTGTTTGTCGCCAACGGCCACATCTATCCTCAGGCCGATCTCGTACCGGAGATCAGTGGTGGATTCGGTCAGAGGAACCTATTACTGCGCAACATCGACGGCGTATACGTGGATCAGTCGGACAGCTCTGGTAGCGGTTTGACCATCAAGCAGGTCAGTCACGGGCTTGCGGTCGGCGATATCGACTTTGATGGCGATCTCGATCTTGCGGTGTCGAACATAGATGCCCCGGCGACTCTGTTGCGCAACGAAAGCAGCGAGCTGGGCTCGTGGTTGATTGTCGATCAGGGCGAGGCCTTGAAGGTCGAGGCCAAAGCCGGAGGTGAGTCACTTGTGCGCCACCGAGTGATCGGCGGGTCGTTTCTATCGGTCAGTGATCCGCGACATCACTTCGGACTTGGAGATCTGGAGTTCGTCGAGAGCTTACGGCTCACTTGGCCCGATGGATCGAGTCGAATCTTCAATCATGTACCTGCGAATCGTGTGATCGTCATCCCACGGCGGGTTTCGTAACTGCCCGACCCGAGAGAGCTTCAGGTCGACTTGATTTCTATCAAGGTGCAGACCGAGTTGGCGATAAAGCAATTCTTGTGGGCCGATTCGTGTAGGCGCTCGAGCTGTTCGTCGCTAGGGGCCGCAGCTCCGAACACGATCTCGGGCTCGAGCTCGACGCGAGTCATGGCAAGCTTGCCGTCGTCGTTTTTCTCAAGATAACCGACCGCGTGATCGGTGTAGCTTTCCACGGTGAAACGTTTTCTGGCCGCGATGGCTAGGAACGTCAGCATGTGACAGCTCGCCACGGAGGCGACGAACGCCTCTTCTGGATCAACCAGGCCCGCGGTGCCGAGGAATTGCGGTGCCGCGGTTGCTGGCACCTCGATTCCACCCTCGAAGGTCCAGAGGTGGTCCCTCGGATACAGATCGTAGGTGAAGTCGGCTGACCCGCCCGACCATTCGATCTTTGCTCGATGCTCTGACATTTTCTTTCTCCTGATACTCAGGTCAACTGCATCATGTCGATAGATGCCGGCAGATGAGCACTGATTTCGGCGAGCTCTTCGCCACCGAGACGGAACTCGAGGGATCCGGCCACACCATCGACCTGTGCCGAGTTTCGAGCCCCGACGATCACACCTGTGATGGCCGGATCTCGAAGTGTCCATGCGATTGCGACCTCGGCCACCGAGCGACCATCGCTCTTGCCGATACTCCGCAGCACTTCGACCAGTTCCAGGTTCTTTGTCAGGTAGGGTTCTCGGAAGGCCGGGTTTACATTCACCCGCCAGTCGCTGCCGGGCAATGCTTCGATTCGTTCTCGGGTCATCTTGCCACTCAGCAAGCCGTTGTGAAGCGGCGCATAGCCAATGACACCGATATTGCTGTCTACACAGTAGGGAAGCACTTCGTCTTCGATCTGGCGCATGAGCATCGAATAGGGCGGCTGCAGCGAAGCGATCGGCGCTATAGAGCGGAGCCGCTCGATTTGACCGACGTCGAAGTTCGACACCCCGATCTGCCGCACCTTTCCGTCTGACACCAACTCTGCCAGCGTCGTCCATCCTTCCTCGATCTGGTCGTCAGAAGCTCCGGGCGGGAATGCTGGCCAGTGGATTTGGCAGAGATCGAGTACATCCGTCTGTAGTCGGCTCAGACTCGCCTCGACTTCCGCTCGTACCGACCCAGCCTTCAGTGAGTGCCCGACATTCCTCGCGCTGTCCCAGACCATGCCACATTTTGTAAAGACATAGGGTCGCTCTGCGTCCGTGAAGACTTCGAGGGCCTTAGCCACGATCTGCTCTGCATGGCCAAAGCCGTAGATCGGCGCCGTGTCGATCCAATTCATGCCGCGCTCGACTCCTCGCCGAATCGCTGCAATCGAATCGGAATCGTCCTGCGGTCCCCAGCCGAAAGCCCAGTCGCCGCCGATGGCCCAGGTACCGATACCGACCGGGGTGATTTTCAGCTCGGAATTACCGAGTTGTCGTAGCTCCATGGTTCCCTCCGGGAAATGACTTCCGATGTTTGAATCATGTCACTGTTTGAGGAGTAGTGAGGCAGTGGGGAGTGGGAAGTGGGGGAGGAAAGCAGTGGCGCCGTGACGCAGTGGCCGCCGCCTACGGCGGCTAGCAGTGAAGCAGTGGAGCAGAGAAGCCGGGGGGCGCCAACGCTGAAGCTCTAGACACCGACCAAGGTCGAGACCGGCCCAGCGGAGCATCGGAATGATGACCGAGCGGCCTTCCGGGCGATGCTATTTGATGCGAGGGCAGGTCGGCCGGGAGGAGGGCTCCCGCAGCCCGCCCGCAGCGTTAGCCGAGGACGGCTGCGGGACACCTACCGGCGTAAGCCTGCCCCGAGACAAACTCCCTCCACGGCAAGCGCACCGGTACCTGGCCGAGAAGTGTCAGCCACCCCGCCGAATTCTCGATGTGAAGCTACCGCTTGGTGCGGGCGCCGTGCTCCTCGACCGACAGGATCCAGCCGACGATTTTGCCTGGCTGCACCCGCCGCTGCTCGTCCCAGAAACGGCGATTGCGCAGATGCCGACTCGAGGTGTCGTCCTCTGGGATCGACACGACCTCGTTGCGAATAGCCTCGAATCGATCGTGCCATCTCTTACAGTTCTCGAGTCTCAGGTCGACCCAGCCGTCTTTGACCCACGCCTCGAGCAACTCGGGGGTAACCGTCTCGTTCTCGGCCTCTGCAGGCACAATGACTTCGGTCGCCCTGAGGATCTCTCCGGAGGAGAGCATGATCGGGATACCCACAGACACGATCTCATTGGCGATCCTCGGGTTGTCCAAAACGAGTTGGTTCAGAATCTCGGTGATCTCCTCAGGCGTGGACTCCCTCACCGCGGTCATCGTTCCGAATGCCTCACGCAGGAGATGGGCTTCGAAAAG
>CAJHZD010000167.1_pt1 | contig 11329 bp, 8 predicted proteins | sample 9198941 | NCBI WGS metagenome assembly CAJHZD01 (sample SAMEA7708371, study PRJEB35096) | sediment metagenome | biome: marine neritic benthic zone biome [ENVO:01000025]; feature: sediment [ENVO:00002007]; material: shallow marine sediment [ENVO:03000034] sea grass bed [ENVO_01000059] ...
AGGAGCCAGATCGATCAAGGAGGGCCACGGCCCTTGCTGCCCCATGAACACATGGATCGTCCCGGCGTGAAACCGACCGAAGGGATTGTCGTGAGGAGAGCTGAAGGCAAGATCTGCGACTCCGTCACCATCGAAATCGCCATGAGCGGCGGTATCGGCTCCAATCGCGCCCTGCACCGGACCATAGATCGTGCTCGAGACAATCCCAGGGGGCGGGCTATCCAGGTCGAAGCTCAGACCTTTGAGCTGGGCCGCTTGATAGAAGATATGACCCAGCCCGGCATTGCTGCGACCCGGAGGATCTCCCACGATGTCGCCGACAAACAGGTCTGCCTCGCCGTTGCCGTCATAATCGAGACCACCGAGGATCTCCTCGCCAAACCGAACGTTGATCGCGCCTCCGTTGATGACCGTCGCAAGGGCGGGAGTCGAGTTCACGACGAACGTGTAATCGTCGGCCCACGTAGACTGCGGAAAATGATCGTCCCAGGCGATAAACAGGGTTCCGTCCGTAGGGCCACCTGAGCTATCTCCGCTTCCGTTGGGCGGGGCCAGACCTGCACCCGCGCGCGCCAGCGCTGCGGCGATCAGGACCTCTCCCCTCCCGTTTCCATCGAGATCGGCAATCTGCACCGTAGCTCCAAAGTGGAAATTGACCGCAGGCGCGGGTGGCCGAATCTCGGCGATATCGCCGGCTAGACCAAACATCGGCGAACCGAAGTCAGTCATGTCGAAAGACGCCCCCGAGGCCAGATGATTGCCACCGCGAAGCAGATAGGCAACCCCGTTGTCGCAATCGTCATTCGCCACCCCATCGCAGGCCTGATTGCCGGGATAGATCGTTTTCCGATCGGCTCCTACCACCAGGTCGGCGGTCCCGTCACCATCGACGTCGCCCGTGCGCACCCAGATACAAAACCGTTCTTCGAAGTCGGCTCCGACGATCGTGGTGCGAGGAACCGCGGGATTGGGTGTGGTAAGGAGGTTGAGATCGAGGATCTGCTGTGTGTCGGCAAAATCGCGAAGATGTGAGCCGCCGGGAAGAATCGTCAGCGCCCCTGCCCCACTGCGAGGCACGGTCGGTTCGTAGTCCTGGCGGCAAATGAGGAGATCTCCGAGTCCGTCTCCTGTAACATCATCGATCCAGATCTCACTACCGGCATGCTCTCGGGTGCTAGCCCCGGCGATACGTAGGACTCCTGGTTGAACCACGGCGGTATCGACCGTGCCCGAGATTTCACCATCGCCGAACACCAGATGGACTTGACCGTTGAAGGCGCGGCCCAGTGAGCTGTTGGTCATCGCGGCAAGGGCGTAGTCGACAAAGAGATCTCCATCCAGATCCCTTCCGGTGGCGACGGGTACACCGAATTCGCCATTCCCTGTCGAGGTTCCGAACACGCGTTTGAGACCGTCGGCGGTTGTCACGCCGAGCAGGTCGATCGGCAGGACCGGGTTCTCTGTAGCGCTCGAGCCATCGTGGATTGCCAGTAGCGCCAGCGTCGTCATCGCGAGTTTCCAAACGTTCATTGCGCCGGAAAGCTATCGCATCTTTCTGGCCTAAGCCACTCTAGATGCAGTAGTCTAGGCCCCATTCCGCACAGAACAATGGTTTCAATGTGGCGATTTTTCTGACTTGCGAGGCTAAGGGACGATGATCGGAGAGACTTTTTCTCATTACAAGATTCTTCAGAAGTTGGGCGAAGGAGGAATGGGAGAGGTTTATTTGGCCCAGGATACCGACCTCGATCGGAAGATCGCGCTGAAGATTCTTCCGGCCGAGATGGCAGAAAACCCCGAGAGACTCGAACGCTTCAAGCGAGAAGCCAAAGCCGTTGCCGCTCTCAATCACCCCAACATCGTGACGATTCACAGCATCGAGGAGAGTGACGACGTTCGTTTCCTCACCATGGAACTGGTGGAGGGCGAGAGTATCGATCGGTTGATCCGCGGCGATGGTCTGGAGCTCGACAAGGTTTTCGAAATCGCCATTCCGCTCGCGGATGCGTTGTCAGCAGCCCACGAGAAGGGGATTATTCATCGAGATCTGAAACCGGCGAATATCATGTTGACTCGAGAGGGTCGGGTCAAAGTCCTCGACTTCGGCCTCGCCAAGCTGGCGGTCGACGAACCTGCGGATGCCGGAGAGGCGGACGAGACCCAGCTAGCCACGCCCACGCCGACGCTGACCGGTGAAGGTGTCGTGATGGGTACGGCGCCCTATATGTCACCCGAACAGCTTCAGGGCAAGCCGGTCGACTCGCGCACGGACATCTTCTCTCTTGGAGTCGTGCTATACGAGATGATTACCGGATCGCGACCCTTTCGGGGAGATAGCGGCATCGCCTTGGCGTCCGCGATTCTCAAAGACACTCCCGCGACCGTAACCGAGACCAAGGCCGAATTGCCGAGACATCTGGCTCGAATCGTTCATCGATGTCTGGAAAAAGATCCCAGGGCTCGGTATCAGTCGGCTCTCGACGTCTTCAACGAGCTTCGAGGACTGCGTGAAGAGGTCAAGTCCGGCGAGGTGACGTCGATCAGCTCGACCGCGATCCCAGCTGCCGTCACAGCTCCCGCGTCGGGCGAGGTGGCTGCCGCGGCAAGCTCAGTGACCTCGGTATCGGAGACGGTTGTGACCGCGGCACCAAAGAAGACCAATTGGGTCGCAATCGGTGCAATCGGGTTGCTTGCGGCCGGCGCTCTGGGTTGGCTCTTGACCCGAGGCAGAGACGACGAGCCCGGTCTGTCCGAAGCGACTACCAGCTCCGAATCCGGCTCCTTGGACAAGGCGGCCGCGTCGGATGGTCGCCAGATGATTGTTGTTCTACCGTTCGAGAATCTGGGTCCGGCCGAGGATGAGTATTTTGCCGACGGTATGAGCGAGGAGATCACCAGTCGTCTCTCTGCCGTCGGAGGACTCGGTGTCATCTCACGATCGAGTGCCCGCCAATACAAGGAGAATCGCCCACCCATACAACAGATCGGTCAAGAGCTCGGAGTCGACTACGTGCTGGAAGGGACGGTTCGATGGGAGCGCTCGAGCGACGGCTCGAGCCGTATCAGAGTCACGCCACAGCTGATTCGTGTCGAAGACGACACCAGTGTCTGGTCCGACCGCTACGACCGCGAGCTCGAACAGATTTTCGACGTCCAATCGGAGATCGCCGAAACCGTTACGCGCGCCGTGGGAGTGACGTTGGTCGATTCCGAGAAAGCGGCCCTGTCGGCCCGAATGACCGAGAACATCGATGCCTATCAGGCCTATCTGCGGGGCCTGGAGAATTTTCATCATCCCGATTTCTCGGAAGATACCCTTGGAACCTCGGTCTCGATGTTCCGCCGTGCGACCGAGCTGGATCCGGAGTTTGCGCAAGCTTGGGGCATGCTTTCGTATGCGACATCGCGTTATCACTGGTTTCTGGGGGACTTTCAGTCGGACTGGGTCCCGAGTGCGCTGGCGGCGGCCGAGAGATCGCTGGCGATCAACTCTCAGCTCTCCGAGGGCAGACTGGCGCTTGGCTACGTCCATTACTATGGCGAGCAGGACTATCAAGCCGCGCTCGCGGTGTTCCAGGATCTGGAGTCCGACCGGCCCAATGACTCCGATGTCGCGGCGGCGAGTGGCTTCGTCTTGCGTCGCTTGGGTCGTTTCGACGAATCTCTTTCGAGACTGAAGCTGTCGATCGAATTGAATCCAAAAAGCGCCGATCGCCTCATAGCGCTGGCCGACACCTACGCGCGGTTGAGGCTGTGGGACGACGCTATTGCCGCGACCGATCGCGCAATCGCCCTGGTTCCCGATCAAGTCGGTGGTTATGTCAACAAGGTGGGACTGATCTACAGCCGCGATGGAGATCTCGAAGCAGCGGGCGAGGTTTTGGATCAGATACCCAACCAAGAGGGCGAGTTCGCTATTTTCAATCGTGTCACCTACCTGTCGTACAAGGGACTCTACGACGAAGGCTTGAGGGTTCTCGATCAAACTCCGATGAAGGATTTTGGCAATGCCACCGGGAGCTACTATCCAAAAGTCCTGCTGCAGGCGCACTTGCATGCACTCAACGGTGAAGATCGACTGGCCAAGGCCAGTGCCGAACATGCGATCAGTCTCCTCGAACCCTTTGTTCAGGCGAATCCGAAGTCTGCGTTCTCACACGGATACCTTGGGGAGGCCTATGCCCTGGCGCAGCGTCCCGAGCAGGCCGTTCGCATGGCGCAGGAGGCGGTCGATCTTTTTCCCATATCCGTCGACGCGATGTATGGCCCGATCATGGTGGGAGAGCTGGCTTACATCTACGCTCTTGTCGGCCAGATCGAGGATTCCATCGACCAGATCGAGATTCTGATGTCGATCCCGGCTCCGGTGTCGATCAACGACTACCTGATCAATCCGCAGTTCGCCGATGTCGTCGATCACTCCCGATTCAAGGCCTTGGCCGAAAAGTACGGTTCTTGAGCCCGCAGGTGGACGACGGCCGAACCGATTCGGGGCGATGGTATTCTCCAGCCATGAAATTACGGCTGATTTTTCTTCTCATTCTAATACCAGCCGGTATTCTGCAGGCCCAGACTCGCAACGTCATTATCACCGTCAGCGACTTGCACGATGTCTGCAAGCCGGCTCTCGAGCTCGTCGACTCGGTATCCGAGCAGAGAGGCCCCGAAGAGGCTGTGCAGATCGTTCGATGTTTCGGCTATGTCGAAGGGGTCGTGTCAGCAGTGATTCGGCTGAGCGTGGCTGGATTCATGATCGATCCACTCTATGAAGGGACATTCTGTTTTCCGGAAACGACAGAACCGCGAAACTGGATAGAGAGCTTTGTCGCCTGGGCCGAGGACAATCCTGAAAAGCTGGAAACACCTGCGGTCGACGGGTTTCTGCTCGCCTTGATCGATGCCTTCCCCTGCGATGGGTCGGTAGCCTCGACTCCTCCGGCAGACTCTCCGTGATCGGCTGGCCGACTCCGGGAAAGCCCCGTTGGCTGAGCCTACTCGCCTTCGTGGTAGCAGGACTCGTCGTGGTCGGCTGTAGCCCACAGCAGCACTTCGAGAACGTGGTGCTGGTCACGATCGACACCCTGAGGGCCGATCATCTCGGTTGCTACGGATACCCCAGGCCGACATCGCCTTTCATCGACTCGCTTGCCGCACGCGGGGTGCGATTCGAAAATGCCGTATCCGCCAGCTCACACACGGCGCCGTCGCATGCCTCGATTTTCACCTCACACTACCCCGCTCGGCATGGCGTGCTTCGGAATGGACTTCAGCTCGAGGCACAAACCCCCACATTGGCCACGGTCTTACAGCGGAGCCAGATCGAGACTGCGGCAGTAACGAGTGTCAAGTTCTTAAAAGGGATATCGAGGGGGTTCGAGACGCTGCGACTTCCTTCCAAGAGAGGTGGCTACCGATCGGGAGACAAGACCGTCGATGATGCGGTCGATTGGTTCAGGTCGAGGTCAAAGGGCGGGAGATTTGCGCTGTGGATCCACCTCTACGATGTGCACGACTCGAAACGGTCTGCGATCAAAAAGGAGGCGCTCCGAGAGCATCTCGAAGCTATGAGGTCGGACGCTTCCAACCGCGGCGAAGAGCTGGTTGAGTACTTGGGTGACAAGCACGGGATTACCGATGAAGTTCTGGGCACCGATCTCGATCAGTTCAATCGTTACGACGCCCAGATCCGACTGGTGGACTCCGAGCTCGAAAGACTGTTCGACGAGATTTCCGACCAGAGTCGCGGTCAGTCCACCCTCTGGGTTATCACGGCAGACCATGGCGAGGGTCTCGGCTCACACGACTACATCTCGCACGGAAGATATCTTTATGAAGAACAAATTCGAGTGCCGCTGATCTTTTATGGAGGGTCGAAGTTCGAGAAAGGGCTTGTCGTCCCTTCTCTCGTCCGTACGGTCGATCTCTTCCCCACCATAGTCGATCTCATGGGTCTCGAGACGGATGCCTCGAATCTGGAGTGGGAAGGGCGCTCACTGAAAGGGCTCCTTGAAGGTGACGTCGAGGGCGAGGATTCGAGAATTGCCTTTGCGCAACGCCGCCCTGTTGATGAAAGGCGCCTGCGGCTGGGTTGGACCGATGAATCCGTCATGATGGCCCGGATCGCCGACTCCAAGTATATTCGGCACACAGCGGGCGAGGATGAGTTCTACGATCTGGCCCTGGATCCACTCGAGACGAATAATCTTGCAGGCCAAGGCAGCGATGCTGAGCGACGCCTCGCACGTTGGCTTGCCCGAAAGTACAGCGCGATGTCGGAACAGCCGCTGCCGGGCGCCACGGGTGGTGTCGAGCTCGATCAAGAATTCGTCGAGGAGCTCCAGGCTCTGGGCTACCTCGACTGAGAGGTCGAGCCTGAAGAGTGTGAGTCGAGCTCGGGACGGACAGCGAAGTCGATGGTCAGTGGATAGAGCGTATCGATCGGTCGACCCTCGAGCATGGCCGGTTCGAACTTCGGCAGATCGCGTAGCCAGTCGAGCCCGGCGTACACGACAACCGGAGGTAGATGCTTGCTGATCACGATCGGCTGGTGAAGCGCACCGCTTCGATCGACGATGAGCTCTATCTTGAGATCCGTAGATCCGCGTTGGATCGCGCCATTGTCGTTGAAAAGATTCGGAATCGATACGTTGGGTGCCCGGGGGCTGGAAGCAGACTGATAGAGGACAGGGTCTCGCTGCTCAAACCGGGTGGGCATCTCCCCAAGCCGGCGGAGGGGGAACTCCACAAACAGCTTTGCCGCGTTGCCGTATGGCGACAAATCTCTGGCGGCGATCCATTTGTCCAAATTGAGTGCGGTATGCCAGTCCCAGATCGCCTGATCCCATAGATCCAGGTTGGCGTTTGCCACGGCCTGGTAGAACGCGAGCTCCGCGAGAACGGAGTCGAGCTCAGGATCGCTCCAAGCCTCATTGAGGATCTCATCGGCCAACTGGCGTGCGCTCTGGCGGGCGTCCGTCCAGCGAGCGTCGTGAAGCGAGGCATCGATCAAGTCAACCTGGGACCACCAGGGAGAGCTCCCCTTGGCACGGGCGAGAGAGGCTGCTTCCGAGACGATACTGCCCGAAGCGAGAATGAGGGCGACCAGGAGCCCAACTTGTCGAAACCTTTGATCAATCATGCTCTAGACTGCTCCAAAATGATGTCGCTTCTGTCCGGGTGAGAGGGCGAATCGCTGCCTTCGGCACCGGCTTATTGATAGCGTAAGAGCAAGTTCTTTGCCAGCCCTGGCTTCGTGGAACGAGTTCCACTGATCTCCTCGGGTCGGGATTATCGAACAAATCGAACCCCCGACGGTACAGCCTCGACAAGAGTCACCTCGTCCGGTATGTACGCTCCTTGCAGCCAAACAACAGTTTGTGAAGCTAGCTCCTGCGCGATGTCGATACACATCGTGTCGATCTGCGAGCCTCCGAGGTAGGGCCTCGAGGAGCCCAGCGTTCCGATTTGATCAAGAATGGTCTGGTTCGCTCCCCAGATGAAAAGCGGCACGTGGATCTGTTCGAGATATCGAATCGCTTCGCCCGGTTCGAGATCGCTTTTGTCGCGTTTTCCAGAATCCATCATCAGCAGTACGGCCCGAGGTCGCCCGCTGGCGGAAGCTTGAGTACCCGCGACCGCAAGGGCATCCCAGATCTTCTGACCTTTTCTCTGCAAAGAGCGTCCATCCGCTCCCCGGTCGGGTACCAGCGGCCGGCGTCTGAGAACTACCGGGCGGAGACCCTGTTGAGGAGTCACGGTTCCTAGATCGGTGACTCGGAAGGTCCCTGCGTGTCCTTTCAACGGCCTGGGAGAGATTGCGCTGACGGCATATCCCAGTCGGTGTGGTAGCGCCTTCGGATGGAGTCGTTGCGTCGAGGTTCGAGCCCTGGGCATCACGGCCTCGATGTCATATCCGCGGAGCACCACGAGCAGACCTGATCCTGACGTCACCTTGAAGACATCGGGTCTGCGACCCCGAACGGTGATCCAATCTCGGACCTGCTCGGAGGACCAGGCTTGATCGGCAGGCGATGTCAACGGGATAGCCGTAAGAGCGGAAGTCAGCTGATCACCATACACTCCTCCGAAAGTCAGTACTGCGCTGGCCGAGTGTTGTCGGTCGAACAGGACCATGGCCTCGAGTACATGCATTTCCTCAGGGTCGTGAAGGGGTATGGAAAACCGACCGTGATCGTCGGTGGAGAGCTGACGGCCATCGAACGAGAGGTCGATTGCCACGGGCGGGTCGTTCAGTGCTCCACGCCAGACAACGCGCCCGGTTTTCGGTGGTGCGCTCGGGTGAGGGTCGAGAAGGATGGTGGTCTCGAAGCTCGACCGGTTGTAGTTGAGCACCTGGTCGGTCGAGTCGATCCAATTCCCATCCTTGTCGTACCCGTGAGCCGCCAATCGATGAGGTTGAAGCGCCTGCCCCAAGTCGATCTTGGCCCTCCAGGGTGGGCCTTCCAGCTCGGCGACCGTCTCGCCGTCGAGAACAATGACTACGGATGTGATCGGATGCTGAACTGCAAGCTCGACCATCCGTTCACCGGCCAAGAGGCCTATCAGAAGAGTGGCAAATTCGATCATCCGTCTATGTCCCGCAGTCTAGAATCGAGACGCACAAACTGTGCCTGGAATGAGCTTGGCTCCGCTGAAGAGACAGTTTTGTGTAAGCTTCGGTGCCAAATGAATGATGCGAGATCGCGCCCACACGGTTTCTGATCGTACGATGAGCGACTCCCACACGTTGTCCCGACTCGGGATTCTCATAGGTTTCGTCATGATGTCGATGGCCTGCTTGGTCATCCATCACTCGAGCCCGGTTTGGGCGGCAGAGACCGAGTTCAAAGCGAGCGAGGAGGACGTTGTCTATGAGGTTCTGGTCCGTTTCCATTGGGAGCTCGAGGGTTTCTCCGGCGGGTTGCTGAGGTTCCTGCCGGGTGTGCCCACCGAGGGCACTGGAGTCTTGGAATCTCGATCGATCGGTTACGACCGGCTCGTCTATCGATTTCGTGCCTCGTTTATCAACTCGCCGGAAGAGGACTTTTGGATCTTCCGATCGATCTTGGATTTGAAAGAGACCAGAACCTTGTACGTGCAAGATCTGCGCAGATTCCGCGGTAAACAGAAGGTCGTGGAGGCGGATCTGTCGCAAGAGCGAGCGATGGACATTATTTCGGGTTTGCACTGGCTACGGGTGATCCACCCGCAGACCTCACAGCGCATCCAGGCCTGGGCTGATGAAAAGATGTACCCCGTAGAGATTCTCGTCAATGGCACCCAGGCTTTGGAACGAGACGGTCATACGATTCCTGTGGATCACTATACGATTCAGGGAATCAAGCAAGAAGGCCAACGGTACTGGAAACCGAAGGCGGATATTTGGCTTCGCGTCGACTCGGATCGAATGCCGATCGAGATCCTGTATCAGAAGGGAGTTGGCAAGGTGCGACTAAGAGAGATCGTAGGTCCTCCGTCACCGCAGTAGATCTCGAAGCTAAGGCAGCGCGCGGGCATCTACGAACTCGACCCCCGAGCGGTAGATCGAGATCACATCGCCATTGGATCGGCTTTCGGTCCGAGCCAGACGGCACCAACGAACCCGAGCGCGGAGCTTGGCTCGCACCATCGCGTCGTCACCGATCGAAAAGAAGTCCTGTTTAGCCAAGGGCAGGGCATCTCGGGTCTCCACACCCAGACCCGAAGCGCAGAGATCGAGCACTCGACCCGGTACCGGGTTGAACAGAAAAACGTTGTCGACAACCTTCCGGTCGTTGCGGCGAACTCCTAGCGGCCGCTTGACTGTTTCCACCTCGGTCTCGGAGGGGGCCGGTTCGGGATCCGAGGATTCGGCGAAGGTATCGAGGACCGAGACCAATTGATCTATCTCGTGAATCCATTGTTTTTCGTCGATGTCCCAGTCCAGCCTGCGCGCGACGGTGTCGACCGGCACATAGCCTGGATGAAGGTGTTCCCAGCTGTTGCGCTCGATCGACTCGAAGCGGCGGGTGCGATAGTAGGCGGCGAGAGCCGCTCCGCGATCCTGGTCTCGTGCGGGCTCGACTTCGTTGGCCTGCGCCTTGGCCGCGCCCAGGATGAACGCAGCGACACTCTTGCCGCTCTGACGAGCGGCGATCTCGATCCTGCGTTTGGTCAACTCGTCGATCCTGAGTTGGATCGTGTCATCACCCATCGAGATACCTCGAATTGAGCAATAATGCCTACTTAGCAGCCTATACGTCAAGTATAGCTTGATCAACCTGGCTCCCCCAGACCGCGGTGCAGGCCGATTGACTCGGCCACTCCAGGGGGATTTGATTCGAATTTCCACGCTGAGACACGATATGATGGGCCAACTTTTGGAGGAAGGATGTCTCAGCCGTTCAGTGGTGCCGAGCGACGCAACGGTCTGGATCGTCGCCAGAGTGAGCGACGGATCGGTGACAGGTTTGCCTTTGATTCCTGGAGCCATAGTGGCCGCCAGAACCTGAGACGAGGAATCGACCGTCGTCTCGGGACCGACAGACGGGCGCAGACGGTGAGCCCGGCGATACTCGAGCCACCCGCCGAACCGGTCTATCTTCCGATCGACAAGACCGCCGTAGCCATTCATGTCATCGAGGAAAGGCAGCTGCAGGTTGCTTACCAGCCGATCTACGACCTCAAATCAGGTCGAGTATTTGCCTACGAGGCCTTGGCGCGGGTCGAGTCCCGGGCTTTTGAAAACTTGATCGAACTGTTTCAAATAGCGTCCGAGGCGGGTCGGGTCGCCGAGCTGGGACGTCTTCATCGTGAGCAGGCTGTTTCGCAATGCCCGATGCAGCCTCTTTTCATCAACATCTTCCCCACCGAGCTCGACTATGGCCTCTTGGTTCGTCCGGACGACGCCATCTTCAGACACAAGTTCCCCGTCTATCTCGAGATCACCGAGTCTTTGCCGCTGAGCCACTTCGAGCAGTGTAAGGAGGTGTTGAGCGAGCTTCGCCTACGCGGCATGATGTTGGCGATCGACGACCTGGGCGCCGGTTATTCCAATCTCAAATATATTGCGGATTTGGCTCCCGACGTCGTCAAGCTCGACCGCGATCTGATCGTCGGTGTTCAGGAAGGGAACCGACAGGCCAAGCTGGTCCGGGCGATCGTGGCCCTGTGTAAGGACATGGGGGCCAAGGTCGTTGCCGAAGGCATCGAGACCATAGACGAGCTGATCGTGGCAGAGCGCGCCGGCGTAGAGTTCTGTCAGGGGTACCTGCTGGGCAGACCAGGGCCCTCGCCCGAGGGTGAGACCTGGCCAGGATTTCAGTAGAGTCCGACCTCAGTCGGCCGCCGA
>CAJHZD010000157.1_pt1 | contig 11110 bp, 4 predicted proteins | sample 9198941 | NCBI WGS metagenome assembly CAJHZD01 (sample SAMEA7708371, study PRJEB35096) | sediment metagenome | biome: marine neritic benthic zone biome [ENVO:01000025]; feature: sediment [ENVO:00002007]; material: shallow marine sediment [ENVO:03000034] sea grass bed [ENVO_01000059] ...
GAGCTGCGGCCGGGCCTACAATGTTGCTGCCGGCGCCCGTACGACGGTAAACATGCTGGCTGATTCGATCTCGACTTTGGTTGGTAGCGATCTCCAACCGAGTCACGAGGATCCTCGTGCGGGCGATGTGCGACACTCACTTGCAGAGCTGAGCCAGGTCAACGCGGCCTTTGGCTACGAGCCGACGAAGACACTCGAGCAGGGTCTGGCCACCTGCCTCGACTACTACCGAGGGCTGTTCTCGAAGGAGAACGAATGAGCGAAACCAGAACGGTCGTGGTGACCGGAGGCGCAGGATTTATCGGATCTCATGTCACCGACGGATTTGCCGAGCAGGGCGACCAAGTCATTGTGATCGACGATCTTTCGTCTGGACTCGAGTCGAACGTACATCCAAATGCACGTCTCGAAACGATCGACATTTGCTCTCCGCAAGCGGCCGATCTCATCAAAAGCGAAAAGCCGCGTATTCTAGTGCATCATGCGGCACAGATGGACGTTCGGAGATCGACCGATGACCCGATTTTCGACGCCTCCGTCAACGTGATCGGTACACTCAACTTGCTCAACGCTGCGATCGAATCTGGGGTCGAACAGGTGATGTTCGCCTCGACCGGGGGGGCCATCTATGGAGAACAGGACGTCTTCCCTGCCGCCGAAGATCACCCGGCTCGCCCGCTCTCGCCCTATGGCGTCTCGAAGCTCGCAGGGGAGCGATACCTTTATTACTTCCACGCCCAATACGGCCTCGACGTCAGCTGTCTGCGCTATGCAAATGTGTATGGTGAGCGCCAGAATCCACATGGAGAAGCGGGGGTGGTCGCTATCTTCTTGACACGCCTTCTCAAAGGTGACGCGCCGACGATCAATGGAGATGGTTTGCAGACTCGCGACTACATCCACGTCTCGGATGTCGTGCGGGCGAATCTCGCCTCCGCCGGCCGAAGCGGTTTTCATATCCTCAACGTCGGAACTGGAATCGAGACATCGGTCGTCGATCTCTATCAGGGGCTACAGCGGGCAGCAGGGAGCGATCTGGCAGCCGAGCACGGCCCTGGCAAACCGGGTGAGCAAAAACGGTCATCAGTCGACGCCTCGAGAATCCGCGCCGAGCTCGGTCTTCCCGAGCCGATCTCCCTCGATCAGGGTCTCCGGCGCACAGCAGACTGGTTCCGCGAACGCAGCTAGCCTCCCATCTCCGGCTCTTCAAATACCGGTTCAATGGCGCTTCGCCCTAGGCGCAGGTATACCGACTTCACTTCATCTTCGGTTTTTCGATCGTTCTAGGCTGCGCTGGGGCTTCGTCAAGGCCGCTCGGCGCGACCTAAAGGAGCACCGGCGAGGATCCGCCAGCATTTCAGCTCTCGATCTGCGGAATCCAGCCGACGCGTACCCGAAGGGAACAAGAAAACAAAAGGGGACAGCCCCCAAAGACCCAACTGGGGTTTTGGCGACAGTCCCCTTTTCCTTACGGTTCCCGGAGGGGCGGTGCGAAGCCCGTCCGACGGCGCCGTAGATCGAGAGCTGAAATGCTGAATGGATCGCCGGAGCGGACCCTGCAAGCGCCGAGCGGCCTTGTCGAAGTCTGATCAGCGACGATGTCCCAAGCCGGAACCTGGAAGGAGCACCGACAGACGCCTGGTCTGGTTGCTGATGCGGAGCGATTCAGGCTCGCCGGAGGAGCTTCTTTGTCGTGGTGGAAATGCCGGTGTCGATCTCGAAGCCGGAGTCGGTGAGAACGGCGAGGACTGCGTCGGTCTTCTCGTCTCCTATGACGTGCGGATGCAGGTCGATGATGACCTTCTGAATCGGTTTCCAATCGACCAGCGGCACCAGCTCATGCTCGGCCCCCTCGATATCGACCACCATGAAGGTCGGCTCGACCCTGGCGATCTCCTTGTTGATATCGAGCTTGGGTACCGAGACGGCCTTGGCGTCGTCCGATCGCCGGTGGACGGATGAGGCGACGAAGTCATCTTCGACAAAGAACTCGACCGAGCCATCGCCTTCACCCAAAACAGCATTCGCGAGTTGAGGTTCGACGTCGTTGAGTCGATAGGTGGCTTCCACGACCGGTATCAAAGTCGGGTTGGCTTCATAGGTGAAGACTCTTTCTGATCCCAAGCGGAGCGCACACAGGGTCGAGATAAACCCCATCCCGCTTCCGATCTCCATCACGACGTCGTCGGGCTCGAGCTCCCACATCAGCCATCGCGCCTCGCCCCGCTCGTACCTCTCAGCATAGATGTCGCGGCGGATCTCGGGAGTCACGTGATCACCCAGCTCGAGCTTGACACCGTGATAGGTGATTCGGTCCGGCTTTGTCAGCCTGCGCCACCAAAGCTTGGGATAGCGCTTGAGGCGGAAGATGCGAGCGTCTTCTCGAAACATCGCAGCGATCATAGCGCCCGATCGATCGTTCATGCGCTACTACTGCGACTCGGGCCTCTCGCGACTCCCGACCGACATCCTTCGATCGCCCTGCCGCGAAACGATGTTGGTAAGGGATCGATCCAGGGTTCCGGGACGAGGATGCTCATTGCATCCGAGACCGGAGACCCTGGATCACAATCGCTAGGTCACGAGCCCCCGATCTCAACAGACGATCTTGGGGAGGTCTATCCAGTGAACACCACTTCGTCGCCCATCTTCTGTCTGTCGTTGTCGATTTTCTGCAGGATCAGATCCCGGCGCTTGAGAATCGACTTGATCTGAGCCGGACCCAGCAGGTCACCCATCATCTCGTCCAGCGACGCCTTGTCTAGTTGCTGCAGACGATCGTACAGATCTCGGGGTACCCGAATCAGACGCTTCTCGAACCCCTCGGGCAGATCCGATTTTTCTCGGAATGCTCGCGAATGATCGATCAGATACAGACGCCAGTCTTCATCATCGACCAGATAGTTGGAGAGATTGCGATCGGTGTTGAAGATCAAGGCATCGAAGAGGTTCATGATCGCCTTCTGTTGAGCCAGCTCGATCCTCTCGGCCCCAGTCGGTTGGTGAGGGGAGGCGTCGACGTGTGAGGCGTTCTCGATCCATTCGACCACACCGGCATCACTGCGACCGACCTTTCGCACGACGGCCACCGGCACCATGTTCATGCCCAGCTCCCGATCGAGTAAATAGGCGGCCCGCTCGTAGGAGAATCTGTCGGTGAAGTTCATCTCCCACCTTCCATCACCAAATTGAGTCTTGCCTCTGCGCTCTTCGTCGACCCTTTTGACTAGTGCCTTTCGCTGCTCTCCATCGCAGTCGATTAGATAGAGCTCGGGGCGGGTCACGCCATCGAGGGTCTTCTGTTTCTTTAGGAGCTTTCCCTCGGAAAGACACCGTTCGGTGTCCACGTCGGCCTCCTCGAAAGAGTTGGCATTCAACCCGCCAGGAATCAGCAGCAGGACCATCGCTACCACCATTTTTCGCCAGATCCTTGGTCGATTCTTCATCTGAGGACCTCCTCCCTTCGGGGGTTTGTTCGTCACTTACCCCTTAAAGCAGAGAGCGGTCGGAAATGTGACGAGGGGAGGAAGCAGTGAAGCAGTGAAGCAGTGAAGCAGTGAAGCAGTGAAGCAGTGAAGCAGTGAAGCAGTGAAGGAAACTACCTTCTGCAGTGCTCCAATGCTAGCCGCCGGCAGCGACGACCACTGCTCCAGTGCTAGCGGCCGCAAGGCTGCGACCAGTGCTCCACTGCTCTCCTAAAACCGATACCGAGCGCTCACTTGCCACGTGCGCGGCTGGGCGGCGAAGGTGGGTTCACCAAAGTTGGGATTCGGGAAATAGGCACCGGTGACGAAGTCTTCGAAGGCAAAGATGTTGTCGAAGGCCCGGAAGTTGTCATTGTCGGTCACGTTGAAGACATCGACCATGATCTCCAGCTCGTGGGGCCCCGAGAGAGTGAACATCTTGGACAGGCGGAGATCGAGCTTGGCGAAGCTGTCGCCCCGGAGGCTATTGCGGCCGAGATGCGAAGTCAGACCGAGATTGGGGTCGGGTCCTGGACGGTCGAAATTGAATTGGTCCTGATTGGCATCACCCGACAGCAGAGCCGTATAGGGGAACTTGCTGTTGTAGCGGCCGAAGAACGAGAAGGTGAATCGGTAGGGCGCCGTATAGACCCCCGAAATCACCGCTTGGTGACGGAGATCGAGATCCGAAGGGCCCCAGTCCTGATCCAAGTTGTAGTGATCCTCGGGGAAGAGGTTGATCAGATCGGTCTCTGCGGTGTCGTGATCGTTCCACTTCGCATAGGTGTAGTTGGCATCGAGGCTCCAGTTGCGACTGAGCCGTTTGAAAGCGGTCAGCACGACCGAGAAGTACTCGGCCTCGACGTCGCTGGTGTACTGAATTTTCTGATTGAAACGGGGATCGAGGCGAGCGAAGCTTCCTGAAAAGGGATCGTAGCCATAGATAGGACGGCCGTCGGGGAAGAAGTCGACCGGTGTGGGGTCGAGGTTGACATCCCAATTGCGAACACGATGCTTCGACTCGGAATAGGTCACTTCGGCACCGAGCCGCCAGGACGAGCCAAAGCTTTGGTCGTAGCCGAGTGAGAAACGATAGGTCTCGGGGTTCTCGAAGTTGGGATCCATAAAGCTGATGTTTGGCGGCTGGAGCTGACCGAACTCCGGCGGCAGCCGATCGGGGTAGGTCGGGAAGATCGGCGCGAACGTGGAGAGGAACACGCTGTTGGAATTGACCCCGTTTTGAAGGACACTATCGGCGGCAATCAGGGTCGGATTCCAGCTGTAGAAGACGCCGGCCCCGCCCCTCAGTACCGAGCGTCCATCCCCGCGCACATCCCAAGCGAAGCCGACTCTCGGGGCCAGGTTGGTGTCATCGGGGATCTGCGCCGTGCGCGGCTCGAGCGGGTTGGGATTTTGGGGTGAGGGGTTGTCCTGATGGTCGAGCCGCAGGCCGTACTCGAATGTCAGCCTGGGATTGACCGTCCATTCGTCACCAGCATAGAGCGACAGCAGGTGCGACTCGAATTGCAGTTTGCCGTCGACCGGAGAAAAGGCCTGCTGATAGAAGCAACCTGTGAATGGGTCCGCGCAGGGTTGCTCTCTTACGAACTCCTCGTAGCTCGGCATGATGTACCAGCCTCCACCGTTGAACAGAAACTGATTGTCGAAGTCGAGATAGCTGTAATCGACACCAAACCGGAGCGAGTGACGACCCTGCTGTAGGGTGAAGTTGTCCTGAAGTTGCAAGCGGGTCTCATCGAGTTCGTTGGGCAGGATCCAACTCTGCCCCACTACGGCTTGAAAGTTGAAGGTGATCGAGGTCTGTGGATGGAGGGTGTAGTTGGCCAGGTTGGGTCGCTTCGCCGGCACGTACTGCACGATCGCCTCGTTGAAGCTACGACGGCCGAGTACCGAGTTCAGGGTCAGCACCGACGAGTTGAAGCCGTTTTCGTTGCGGCCCCGGTTGGAGCGCCCCGAGGTCAGAAACGAGAAGGTGGAGTTGTCGCCACCGTGATCGAGATAGTTGTTTCGGAACCAGAGTAGGTGGTTGTCGTTGATTGCCCAATCGAGTCGAACCAGCAGCACGTCGGCATCGTCGGTGAAGATGAAATTGAATTCAGTCTCCGGATCGATTCCGAGCGACGTCAACTTGGCATCAAAGGCTGGTTCGAGTTCCGGCGTCAGTCCCACCGGTCGCCCCCTGTTGTTGGCATCGAGACGTTGGGCTTCATAGGCGATAAAGAAGCGGAATCTGTCTCTCTGAATCGGGCCACCGATATTGAAGCCGGCCTGAATGCGCTCGAAATCCTCCTGCTCGATACCCAAGGCATCGGTGGTGGTCATGGCGTCGTTCTGGAATGAAACCACGGCACCGCCATGGTAGGTATTGGTGCCCGATTTGGTGACCACATTGATGATTCCGCCTGCCGCTCCACCGAACCGTACGTTGTAGCTCGCTCGAAGGACCTGAAACTCTTGGACCGAGCTCTGGCTGTAGGTAAACGGTGGCTGAATACCTCCGAGAGCTTCTCCAAAAAAGGTGCTGTTGTTGTCTGCCCCGTCGACATTGAACGAGTTGTTCAAGCCCTCACCACCTGCGATTGACGGACGTCCGATGACGATCGTGGTCTGCGGCGCCAGCGCTACCAGCGCGGCGAAGTTGCGCCCATCGATCGGTAGCGAATCAATCGACTCGGCGGTGACCGTAGTCGTCGTCGAAGCGCGAGCTGTCTCGACCAAGGGGGCACTCCCGGTCACAGTCACCTGTTCGACAACCGTGACCAACTCCATCTGAATACGCAAGTTCGCGATGTCGCCGACCCGCACTCGTATCCCGAGCTGTTCGTAGGGAGCGAAGCCGTCGAGGTGCGCCTTCAGTGCGTAGGTGCTAGGTGGGAGGAGTCGAATCTGGAACCGGCCCTCGCCGTCCGACTGTTGCGAGCGGCTAAAGCCAGTGGCGCCGTCGGAGGCCGTCACCGTTACTCCCGGCATACCGATTCCCGCAGTGTCAGTGACAGTTCCCAGAATCGTTCCGGTGGCCATATCGGATTGAGCCACGGCCGAAGTCGCGGCCACAAAAAGCAGCAGAGTCGTAACGACAAGACCCCAGGGACGATTCCACCTGATGTGGTTGGCCATCATGCTCTCCTCACCAGGACGGCGGCTCCCTATCCCACCCCTCGAACGGTTCGAAATCGAGCCGATAGCCGGTCGAACTTTCACTGTCTTCGACGATTCGGTAGTTGGTCAGCGATTTCAGGCGTGCCAACAGTTCTTCTCGTGGCAACGTGTGCAGAGGGGTCCCTTCGGGCATCGGCCAGATTCGAACCGTGCCATCCACACTGGCTGAAGCGATCCAGCGGCCGCTCGGATCGACATCGACACCCCAAATCATTTTGCTGTGACCCAGAAGTAGATGCGGCTCTTCGCCGCTCATCGAGCCGACGCGGATACTGCCATCGAGGCTGGGACTGATGATCCGATCTCCATCGGGGTGCCAGATCGGCGTCGCGACCTCTGTGCCGTGGCTTACCAGCACTTCATAGGTTTTCTGCTCGAGGTCGTAGATAAGGACCTCGCCGACCGGCATGTTGTGATGGGTCGAGCGGCTTACAGCGGCAAAGCGGCCATCGGGCCTCACATCCATACTCACGATCTTTCCCTCCAGAAGGAGCTCCGCAGTGCCACTGTCGAGATTCCACCGGCGCAAGCCACTACCGATACTGGCCGAAAGTAGTGAGCCGTCAGGGGTGAATTCGAGACCGATGATTGGCCACCGATCGCCCGGATCGAGAAGCTGGATATCGTCTTGCCCGGGCGTCCAAATCTTGATTCCTTCCACTCCTCGAACGGGGTTTCCGGCAACTGCCATTCGGTCTCCCTGTCGATCGAAGGCGACGGCGAAACTGTAACCGCCCGGATCTTCGAGAAATTCGGTCACCTCTCGAACTGGCCCGCCAGATACCGGCACAAGCCAAGGTGCGCCGCAGGGCGAGCTGACTAGAAAAGTCTCACCGTCCGGCGACACCTCAAGACGGATCATTCCCTCTTGGCAAGGGTCCTCGAAGATCACCCTCGGAGCTTGCCCCGCTGCGCCTAGCTCCCAGATCCAGATGAAGTTGCCCCCCTCCCCCGACGAAGCAGCAATCCACTCGCCATCGGGGTCGAACACGACCGTTCGAAAGTCCTCGTCAGGAATGCTGAAAACCCTAGGGTAAGCGCGACTCACCGGCCACAGCGTCAGGGCGAACTGGTCCAAAGTGGCCAGCCAACTATCGACCACATTGAAGACTGCAGACTGAATGCTTGAGACCTCGCCGCGCCGTAGGACCACGGGTTCCGCACCGATTGGCGCGCCAAGATCCCACAGGTCTAGAGATCCCGAGCTCTTCGCCGCAGCCAGCCAATTGCCGTTCGGATCGAGGGACATGAAATTCGACGGGTACCTCGGATCGCCGCGAAAGGTTCGGTCGATGACGTAGTCATCTTCATCCGTCGACCGCTTCCACATTCCGAGCTCTCCCGACACGTGACCCGTGACCAACTGATCCCCCTGCGGACGCGCGTAGTAGGAAACCAGAGGATCATCGCTGCTCGCCACCCGCCTCGGGATCGCCGAATCGTCGGCCTCGAGGTTGAGCTCATAGAGTGCACCCTCGGAGCTATAGACAAGACTCTGGTTTGCGGGAACGGGCTGAAAGGCGTCATAAAGAACAGGTGAAGCTACCTGAAACACACCGAGAGTCTCCGGATCGCCCCCGGCCAGAGGCCAGGTCCGTATCAGGCGACGCTGGATCCCGTCACGGCTCTCCTCTACCGGGCTCCACGCCATGATTCGATCTTGGTAGGTATGTGCAAATTGGTAGGTCTCTGCAAAGATGGGTTCCCGCTCGAGCTGCCAGGTCTCGGTGGCATCTGGCAGGTCCCAGATCCGGGTCGTTTTGAGGCCGCTTGACACAATTCGCTGGGAGTCTTGACTAAATAGACCAATCACGAAGTCCATCTCGTGCCCGTCCAGAAAACGGGGCTCGCCGCCGTCGTTTCCCCACAGTCGGAGTCTGCCATTGAGCCCCGATTCCAGCAGCCACCGGCCATCCGGACTGAATAGGGCAAACATGGGTGGGATGTCCTCGGTTGTCCCGAGCACAAACGCTGTCGGTCCCCGCCACAGCATCTCGAGAGCAAACTTGCGGACTTCCGATGTGTCCGCCATTTCGAGACTCTTGATGGCGTGGGCCAGGCCAGCGGTCGGATGATCTTCGGCTTCGAGCTGCCCGAGCGCAAATAGCTTGCTGGCCTCGGCGCGTGAGGCCTGCGCCATCGCTTCGCGCTCCGAATGTCGACTCTGCATCCACAGGGTGGAAATCACCACCACCACGCCGACCAAGAAGGCAATCGTCGCGACCACAGCCAGTCTTCGCCGCCGCTGCTGACGTGCCGCATGGGTCTCCATGGCATTGGCGTAGGCCGCCTCGGTCTCCGTCAGACCACCGGAGTAGCGTTCGCGCCAGAGCTCGAACTCTTTGTAGCTGGTGCCTGACCAGAGCAAATCCGCCGGCTTGCCCCGTTCGGTCCAGACTTGGGCCACCTGGCGGAGCTGATCGCGCAGTTGTGCCTGGTCGGCGTCCTGGGTTCGCCAGCGCACCAACCGTGGCCACGACTCCAGGAGCGACTCGTGGATGATCTCGACACGCCGACCACCACCGTTGCCCTCGACGTCGCTGGTGATCTCGAACGAGACCAGGAGTCTGGCATCGATGAGTTGCTGCAGAACCGCGGCAGCTTCGTTTGAATCTTCGAATACCGACAGGAGCTCGTCGGCATCGAGTACGGCTCGGGTCCCTTCGGCAGTGATCAGATTGCGAAAGGTCTCGCGTACGACCGGGAGATGCGATACACCGATCCTCTCCAGCGTGGTCTCGGCGTGCTGCGCCAGTGCGCCGGCAACACCCCCGATATCGCTGTAGGCCCTACGCGTCAGCTGGCCGTGCTCCCGATCCCGCCGCTCCCAGAGCGCAGCGGCGGCGAAGGCCAACAGCGGCAGGGTGCCGCGCTCGCCTGAAACCTCACCCAGCATGTCGTCGAGCAGAGCCTCGTCCTCGAATCGATAGCCGCAGAGCAGCGCCGGTTGCGACAATGCCCTGCGCAAAGCGTCACCTGTAGGTGGAATCAGAGGGGTAAGCTCAGAAAAGATCGGTGTCAGACTCTCGAAGCGTCGGCAGTGCATGAGAAAGTCGTCCCGCATCGAGAGCAGGACATGGACGTCGGCCTCGAGCACAAGGCGACCGAGCAATTCGGCATACTTGGCCTGAACCTCCTCTGGGTTGAGGGTGAAGAGCTCCTCGAACTGGTCGATCACCATGAGCGCTTGCTCGTGCTTCTGGCGCCAACGACGGGCAATCGACACCGCGACATCGGGATCATCGAAGTGGAGAAGATCCCGTACCGCTTCGGCGTCACCGGCCAGCTCCGAAGCGAAGGTCTCGGCCAGCGAGGTAAGAGGCCGTGTTCCCGGTGTGGCCAGAATACAGCTCCAGCCCTCCGGTTGTGCCGGAAGCACCCCGGCGCGCAGAAACGAGCTCTTGCCCGCACCCGAAGCACCGATCACCGCCAAGAGATGGGGTCGACCGAGCTTCTTCCAAAGCGTCTCGACCTCTTGCTCCCGGCCAAAGAAGTACTCCGAATCATCGGCAGTGAAGGCGGCAAGGCCAGGATAGGGAGACCGGTCCTCTACCCCACCAACTCGGAGAGTGATCTCCTCGAGAGCCCGTGAAAGGGCTCGCGCCGAGGGGAAGCGATCCTCCGGCTGCCAGGCCAGTGCGCGACCCAGAACCTGTTTCCACGGTCCATCGGAGAGCTTTTTCGGATCTTCACGGACCGCTTGCCAGAGCCCGCGCCGACTCTGCTGATCCCGAATCCCGTCAGGACTGGTCATCTCGGCCAGGACAATGCCAGCCGAGTAGATGTCAGCCCGAGCATCGACCTTTTCGCCACGAGCCTGCTCAGGCGCCATGTAGGCCGGGGTGCCAGAGATAGTTCCGCCGGCCTGATCGGTCAGACCCTTGGCGATTCCGAGATCCATGACGACCACCCTGCCGGTGCGGGTAACCATGATGTTCTCGGGTTTGAGATCACGATGAACCAGACCCGCTTGATGGATGGCTTCGAGACCAGCCAGGAACTGTGCTGCGACCTCACTGGCTTCACGGATCTCCAAAGGTCCTCGAGCGGCGAGAATCTCGAGGAGCGTAGTACCATCAATGTACTCCATCGACACCAACTCCTGGCCCTCCTCGATCACCAGATCGAAGACCCGACAGACATGGGGCGAGACCACTTCACGGGCCGAGCGCACTTCGCGTCGCAGTAAGTCGAGACCGACCTCGTCCTCGATCAACTCGGCGCGCAGCGACTTGAGTGCTACGTCGACTCGGAGTTTTAGGTCGAAAGCGTGCCAGACGTCTCCCATGCCCCCTTGACCTAGAAGGCTACGGATCTGATAGCGGTCGCCCAAGATGTGGCCGGCCGAAACGCCAGTAACCGGCCTTCTGACGAGTGTCTCAAGTTCGTCGCCCGCGCTCGGTTCAACCCCAGCTGATGCACTCTCGAGGCTCTCATTCTCCACCCCGTCGGAATCATCGAATTCC
>CAJHZD010000100.1_pt1 | contig 11089 bp, 7 predicted proteins | sample 9198941 | NCBI WGS metagenome assembly CAJHZD01 (sample SAMEA7708371, study PRJEB35096) | sediment metagenome | biome: marine neritic benthic zone biome [ENVO:01000025]; feature: sediment [ENVO:00002007]; material: shallow marine sediment [ENVO:03000034] sea grass bed [ENVO_01000059] ...
GGACGGTACCGACCTGCAACAAATCACCAACGAGGAAGACACAGGAGCGATGCGCCCAGTCTGGGCACCCGACGGCTCGAGACTCGCCTTCAGTAGTGGATCTGACGACAGTTTCAAACCCCATATCGTCGAACTGAAGGTTCAAGGACCGGACCGGAAAATCGTCGAGATCGGTCTTCCGGATGACATGAGCTTCTTTCAGACCCTTTCGTGGTCCGCTGATGGTGAGAGACTGGCCGGCGTCGGAGTCTGGCCCGAGCTCGGAAAATTCGTGGCACTATATTCGCTGTCAGAACAGACCTTCGAGGCGGTGGCCGAGCTCAGCGATCGCCCCCGGACCGTTATACGCTGGCTAAGCGACAACAGGACCCTGGTGTTTTCGGATGGGAGCTCGATCGAGGCGGTCGACACCGCGACCGGAGAGCGTTGGCCGCTGCTATCGACCGCCCCCGATCCGGTGGTCGGACTGGCGCTCACTTCCGACGACTCCGAGCTCTTCTTCGGTCGCCTGACGCGACACGCCGACCTCTGGCTGATGCGGTTCGAAAGCGGCGAGTAGCTAGTTCGGGGACACGTCACCGAACTCTGCGAGTTCGGCACATGTCCCCTGGCAGTCGCTAGTCGTTTCCGGTCGTCTTCGACTTGTCTTTGCTGCGGAAGAGTTTTCGGAGCCACTGGAAGCGTTTCTTTTTTTCACCCGGGGTTTCAGCGACCCGTTCCTGGTAGCCCTCGAGAACCCGACCCTTGCCGTGGAGTCGACAGACCTCTCGCGGAGCAGAACCGTCGAGGAAGACTTCAGTCAGTACCTCGGGACAATCGTCCGTTGCCAGGGTGCCGGAGGACGGATCGATCACAGCAGTCGAGATACCGGCTGGCTGTGGAAAGATCGGATACCCGCCCGCCGGCCGCACCTTGAAGCTGAACCGGGCCCAAATCGGCAAGGCCGCTCTGGCGCCAGAAAGCCGGGTCTCCGAGTTGTCGTCGTATCCGACCCACACCAGAGACGCACGATCGGGTGAGTAGCCGGCGAACCAACTGTCGCGACGATCGTTGGTAGTCCCGGTCTTACCGGCTAGCGGATCGATAAGACCCTGCACCCGGGCGCTGGAACCGGTCCCGCGGTCGAGCACACCTTGCAGCACCGACGTCAGCAGATAGCTGGCCTGCGGGCTCAAGACTCGCTCCGGCTCCGCGATCGGCTTGCCCTCCTTGAGCTTGCCCTCGGGATCGAGCATGGCATGGAGCCCGTGAACTTCGGTTTTCAGCCCGCCGGCTGCAAACACGGAGTAAACGGAGGCCAGCTCGAGCGGGGTCACTTCGAAGGCTCCCAGAGCCAGTGCCGGTACCGGACTGAGCCGGCTGCGAATTCCCAGTGCCTGAGCCATGTCGACGATCTGGGGCAGACCCGCCTCGAGCGCCAGCCGGGCCGTCGGCACATTCAGACTGTCTTCGAGAGCCGTGCGCGCACTCACCCAGTCGTTGCGAAACTCGCCGTTCGAGTTCTGCGGGCTCCAGGTGCGCCCGGCCAACTCGACGGTGAGCGGAGCATCTTCCAGCAGACTCGAGGGCGCCGCCTTCCTATTCTCGAACGCGGTCGCATAGACCACGGGCTTGAAGGCGCTGCCGGTCTGGCGCTGCGCCTGGCTGGCTCGATCGAACTGGCTTTCACCATAGTCGCGCCCGCCGACGTAGCTGCGGATGGCGCCGCTGAGGGGATCGATCGACACCAGCGCCGCCTGCAGCGGACCCTGCACCTTGCTGTCCTTCTCCCAGCCCTCTTCCAAGGCCTCGAGCCCCCAAGCGACCGCGGCCTCGGCCGCCATTTGATCGCCGCGGTCGAGAGTCGACATCAGCACGTAGCCGGTATCCGAGAGCTGGCTCACACCAAACCGCAGCGCTGCCTCGCTCGCCATCCGGTCGCCAAAATAGGGAGCCAAGCGACCCCGGGCCGGTTGGGGTGACACACAGAGGGGCTCGGACAAGGCGGCTTCGATCTTGGACTTGTCGAGCCAACCGAGCGCCTCCATCCGACCCAGCACCCAGTCGCGCCGTTCACGACTGCGCTCGGGATGGGCCACCGGCGAGTAATTCCCGGGCGAGCGAATCATCCCGGCTAGCACCGCCGACTGGCACAGCGTCAGATGGGTCGGATCGCTCCCAAAATAGGCCCAGGCCGCTGCCCCGACACCCATGAGGTTGGCTCCGGCGCTGCTTCCCCAGTAGATCTCGTTGAGATAGGCGCTCAAGATCTGCTCTTTGTCGTAGCGCAGGTCGATCATCAGGGCCAGCGCCACCTCGCGAAGCTTGCGCGCCAGGGTTCGCTCTTGGGTCAGAAAGAGGTTCTTCACCAGCTGCTGGGTCAGAGTGCTACCCCCCTGTCGAATCTCCCCACCGCGCAGATTCACCCAGGCGGCTCGCGCGATCCCCCGCACCGACAGGCCCTTGTGTTGAAAGAAGCGATCGTCCTCGGCGGCAAGCACCGCCTGGATCATGGGCTTCGCGATCTCCTCGAGTGCAACCGGCCGCCGCTCCTGGTACTCGGAGCCGTAGTAGGTATACAAAAGTGGTGGCTCGATCGTCAGTCGGTCCTTCGACTCGCCACGCAGCCGAAGCTCGACCAAGCGGCTTCCGCTCCAGCGCGCATCGAGCATGCCACCCGAGAAGTGTCCCCAACGGGTCGGATAGGCACGCAAGTGGGCCCGCAACCGTCCCGGCTGATAGTAGTAGTGGCCCCAGTCAGGCTGAGCGCTCTGGGTGCGCCGGTAGCCCAGCTCATCGAGCTCGGCCATCAGTTGCTCGGGAACCAGAGTGCGACCGACGATCAGAAGCTGCGGCTCACCAAACAGCCGAGAGGGTTGTTTGACCGGACGCTCGGCGAACTGACCCGACACCTGCCAAAACGGCCAGACCAGCCAGGCCACGGCCGCCAGAAAAGCCAGGCACACCAGCAGAATCAGCCGGCGACGCCAGGGAGCTTTCCCCTTCTTGCGCTTCGAGCGCTTGCTCTTCTTCGAGCTCTTCTTCGAGGCTCGTTTCTTTGTCGCCATAAATCGTATGCGAAAGCACCCAGGGCACCGTTATCGGGTGCAACAAGCGGGCCACGCAACCAAAGCCCCATGCTATCCTCTCCGGCCGCATGATCTCAGTTTCGAGCCTAGCCAAGTCGTTTGGCCCGCAGAATCTCTTCGAAGGGGTGGCCTTTCAGCTCAACCCCGGGCGGCGCTACGGCTTGGTCGGCGCCAACGGTTCGGGCAAATCCACACTGCTCAGGATATTGACCGGGAACGAGCTCCCCAGCGATGGCTCGGTCTCGATCCCGAAACGACTCAAGCTCGGCGTTCTGAGCCAGGACCACTTCGCCTATGAGAACGACGCGATCCTCGATGTGGTTTTGAAGGGCAATACAGAGCTCTGGGAGGCCATGGTCGAGAAAGAGGAGATTCTCGCCAAGTCGGACGAAAACTTCGACGCCGACCGCTACACAGAGGTCGAAGACATCATCCTGCATCACGATGGCTACGCTGTCGAGGCTCAGGCGGCCGAGATTCTGGAGGGACTCGGGATCCCCGCCGAAGTCCACCACGATCCTCTGTCGACCCTTTCGGGCGGTTTCAAGCTCCGCGTGTTGCTCGCTCAGACCCTGGCCTCCAACCCCGGGGCGCTGATGCTCGATGAGCCGACCAATCATCTCGACATCCTGTCGATCCGCTGGTTGGAGAAGTTTCTGCAGTCCTTCCCCGGTGTCGTGGTGGTGATCTCGCACGACCATCGCTTTCTCGACAACGTCTGTACCGACATTCTCGATGTCGACTACGAGACCGTGCTCCTCTACCCCGGCAACTACACCGAGTTCGACCGGGCCAAGCACAGCGAGAGGGAGCGGAAGGAGAGAGAGGCCGCCAAGCGTGAGAAGGAGATCGCTCACCACAGACAGTTTGTCGATCGGTTTCGAGCCAAGGCGACCAAGGCCCGACAAGCACAGAGCAAGCTGCGGATGATCGAAAAGCGCGAGGAAGAATTGGTGGCTCTGCCACAAAGCTCGCGCCGCTACCCGAGATTTCGCTTCTCGCAGATCCGACCGAGCGGGCGTGAAGCCTTGTCGATCGAGGGTGTCTCGAAGGCCTATGGCGACAACCAGGTGCTCAAAGATGTGTCGCTGACCGTCGGTCGCGGCGAGCATATGGCCATCATCGGGCCCAATGGGGCCGGCAAGTCGACTCTGCTCAAGATCGCGATGGGTGATCTGGAGGCCGATGAAGGCACCGTCGAGTGGGGGTACGAGACCTACCCCGGCTACTTCGCTCAGGACCACCGCGAGCAACTGAGCCACGACAAGCAGACCGTCGAGGAGAGCCTGTGGGAGCTCTGTCCGGCCGAGTCGATCGGCTCGGTACGAAATCAGCTGGCCCAGGTCCTGTTCTCCAAAGACGAAGTCGAAAAAAGACTCGGCTCGCTTTCGGGGGGCGAAGCGGCACGACTGGTCTTTGCACGGCTGGCGGTGCAGGATCCGAATGTTCTGATCCTCGACGAGCCCACGAATCATCTCGATCTCGAGGCGATCGAGTCGCTGGTCGAGGGTCTCAAGAGCTACGACGGCACCCTGATCTTCGTCTCACACGATCGCTGGTTTGTCTCGCAGCTGGCGAACCGGATCGTCGAGATCACCCCCGACGGGCTTCGCAGCTTCGAAGGCAGCTATGAGGAGTATGTCGAGAAGTGCGGCGACGACCATCTCGACGCAGAGACGGTCGTCTTGAAGGTGCGGCGCGAGAAGCGTAAGAAAAAGGCAGCGGAGAGAACCGGAGACAGCGACAAGCAGCTCCGCAAGCTCCTCCGAGAGCGGGACAGTCTAGAGACCGATATCGAGAGCGCCGAGGCTCGGGTCAACGACATCAACGAGATCTTCTGCGATCCGAAGTTCTACGACCGCACCCCCGACAAAGAGGTCCGCAAGCTCGAGCAAGAACAGAAGACCCTGAGCTCGAAGATCGAAGAGCTCATGACCCGCTGGGAAGAGCTCGAAGCCGAGATAGCAGCGCTCGATTGAGGGGACATGTCCCCACAGCGGATCGCGACGGACACCCCGCCACTTAGTCGCGCTAGCTACTCGCCGTCTCCGCCGTTCTTCATCTCGATGTGGTAGACCTTGAACGGCTCATCACCGGTGTTCTTCGGTAGATGGTGGCCGGCCGGGATCCAGTCGACCTCGCCCGCCTTCCCATCGGTCTTCATCGTCGATCCATCGGGCATCGTGAACTGCGCGTCAATGTCGGTCACAAAGATCGACAGGCCCTCGGGATGCTCATGCATCACCGACTCCTCGCCCGGGCCGTAGGTGATCAAGAGCACTCGAACCTGGTCGTTCTCAAACGCCACTTGGTAGTGGTCAGGATCCACTTCGGTGGGGTCTTGCGCCGCCACCCAAGGCGTAGCAACAAGCAGAACGAGTAACATCATCAAAACAGATCGCATAGCCAACCTCCTCTATTTCCGAGCCGCATCCGGCACGACTCGAACACTCACGAATTTTTTGGGCCGGCTCAATTTACCACCCTTTCCTGCATCTGGCTCGGAGTGCTGATCCACGGCTCTCAGAACTCGGTCTCTTCTGTGGCGATCTATCTCGACGCCTACTGCGGAATCACTTTCTTGTCGACTCGAGACGGGCGTAGCGCTTACCTAGTTCGGTGATGGGGAGTTCTTCATCTCGCTGTGGTTGGCCTGAAAGCCCTGCGTGCCGCGGGCAAATCCGTAGTGGGTGAATTCGCGACGCAGGGTGACCGTGGAAGTGACGAGAACTTCTCCATCAATCAGGCTGCGCGGTTGAGAGCCGGCCTCGGGGGCAGTCTGGACAAATCCTTCGGGAACGACTCCGTAGTAGACCGACGCGAGGGTCCTGGGCTCGGTGGCACGGATCGACCAGACGACTTCGTCTCGGGTGTCACGCACTTCGACGCGGGTCAGATTCTTGGGCCCGGAGAGGACCAGAAAGGGCTCCGGAGACGGCTGGCAGCCGATGAGGACAGCGGAGACGAAGATGAGGATCGCGAGGCGACCGGACATAGTAGTCGACTATATGCGGAGAGAGGTGAATGAGGCAGTGAAGTAGTGGAGCAATGAAGCAGTGGCCGGCGCCTGTGGCGCCTAGCAGTGAAGCAGAGGGACGTGATGGCTCAAGCGATCGGGAGGGCATCGACTTTGGAGACCAGCTCGGCGAGGGCACGTTCTTTCTCTTCCTGGATCAGCTGATCGGTGTAAAACGTCGGTTCAGCCGCCCGGTCTTCACATTCGTCCGGCAGCAGACGACATCGCTCGCATGTCAGGTCGACGTTGACCTGGGGAATCGCCGGGTCTTGCCAGAACCGCACCTTGCTCTTGAAGGCCCTGTCGATGAGAAATCCGATCGTCACGCTCGAGCGGGTCTGCGGGTCCAGCAACAGAGGCCTGCCCAACGAGATGAGCAGAAAGTCCGCGTTTTGGGCCATGAAGTGAGATCGCTGCACCGCAATCCGAGTGTCGGAATCGAGCAGCACAACTCCCGGCCAGCGCCGGCAGTAGTGCTCGCTGAGCCCGAGGCCATACGGAACCGGCACTCCAGACAGATTGAATACCTTGGTCAGGGCCACCTTGTCGGTCCGGGCCCGCTTCTGGAAACGGAGAAAAAAGATCTTGTCGAGACCGAACAGACTCGGCACGAGCTCGGTCAACCGATACAAAAACATCTCGGGCGTGGCCTGAAACCTTTTCATGATCGGCAGCAGGGCCTCTGGATCCCAGGTCTCCCTCTCGAAGAATCGGCTCACTTCGGCTCCCAGGACTCGCCGATCCATCAGTAGCGCTCCGGAGAAGTAGGACGCCTTGAAGTTGTTGAGTACCTGTGCAAACGACTCGACCCGAATCCACGACGAGGTGACCGCGCGCTCGTCGAGCGCGAGTCGCCGATATCCGACCTCACGACCGAGGATGAACGCTTTCTGAACCTCGAGCAGTTTTCCATTCAGATGAAGCACGGGGCGCGGGCCGTCGACAAAGACCGACCGAAAGCTACCAAGCTTGGGGTGGTCGGTGATCGTGACCTCGTCGATCTGATACCCCCAGCGTTCTTCCAGCACCGCCTCGAGCTGTTCCTTGCTCAATGGATCTTCTGCTGGCCACCCACTCGCGGCGCGAAACTCCTGAGCTTCCTGTTCGAGGTCTTCGAAGTAGTTGGCGTTCATCTGCTGATACGACCGCAGCGCCGAGAGCAAGAAGTGCTCGACCTGCACGTCGTAGCTTCGACCGACTTCGACCAGGGTCTGGATCAGCGCGCCCGATTTCTCGGGTGTGTCCGAGATCAACCGGAAAAGATCCTCGCGCTCGAGCCCAAAGAGCTCGAAAGGGAACTCCTGAAGAAACTCCGAGCTCACGACTTGCTTCAACGGTCCGAGCTCATCGGTCACGCGCAGCGACACGAGCTCGTCGTAGGAAATGTCCAGAGCGGCCGCCAGCTGCAGGAGCTTGTCCGGCTTTGGGTATTTCTTACCCTGCTCCAGCTCACTCAAATAGCTGATTGATAGACCTGCCTTATCGGCGACCTCCCTGAGCGACGATTTCTTCTCGATCCTGAGGTTTTTGAGCTTCAAACCAAGGATCAAGCGAAGATTCTGACTTGCTTCTGCCATAGACCGGTTCCGTTCTACTGAGTATTTGTACCGATGTTTCGCTCCTAGCGAAACATATCAGAAATTTTGCATAGAGCTAAACCTTGCTACAAGCGAAATTTCGCTATACACTGAAATCCTCGGGGTTAGCCGCAAGAAATCCCAGCGAGTTTGGAGAAAGGTGTATCTATGGCGAAAGTCGAGGAGGCCGAGACCTTGGCGGCAGAAACAGAACCTGTCGGACCCCTGGTGCGATGGCAAGAGATCGCCCATGGAGTCGAGATCAACGAGAACGCCTGGACACCGCTGGCCCAGAAGATCCTGACCCCTACCGCGCTAGAACTGATGGCGCGCCTACACCGCAGACTCGAGCACGACCGAAAGACTCTGCTCGGCGCCAGAACCGTGCGGCAGACCGGGTGGGACAGAGGGGAGCTGCCTGGATTTCTCGACGATGAGATTACCGAGAAGGCGAAAGAAGAGTGGAAGGTCGCGCCGCTTCCCCTAGACCTTCTTTGTCGCCGGGTCGAGATCACCGGCCCGATCAGCGACACCAAGATGGTGATCAATATGCTCACCCGCAATCAGGACGGGCAGCGGGCCGATGCGGCCATGCTCGACTTTGAAGATTCCATGAAGCCCGCATGGCACAACATCATGCAGGGTGTCGCAAACCTTATTGGCGCCGCCGATGGCAGCCTCACTTTCGTCAAGCCGGCGCAGCCTGAACAGGGCCAGAAGGAAAAGGTCTACCAACTCGACCTCGATGACATGCCTATCTTGATGGCCCGCTGTCGCGGACTCCATCTCGACGAGGCAAACCTCCATGTCGACGGCGAGCCGATCTCGGGTGGTCTGATGGATTTGACACTCGCAGTACATCACACTGCGCAAACCCTGTTGGATCAAGGCAAAACCCCAAAGTACTACATACCCAAGATCGAGCATCACCTCGAGGCGCGTTGGTGGAACGATCTGCTGAGCCTGCTCGAGGACGCCATCGGCGCGCCACGAAGCACCCTGAGAGCCACAATGTTGATCGAGACCCTTCCAGCCGCCTTTCAGATGCAGGAGATTCTCTACGAGCTACGACAACACGCCACGGGTCTCAACGTAGGCCGCTGGGACAAGATCTTCTCGGACATCAAGACCCTGAAGGCACACCCCGATCGAGTCCTGGCCGATCGGGGTTCGATATCTCTCAATCGACCGTGGATGGAGAACTACGCCCAGCTATTGATCAAGATCTGCCATCGACACGGTGCCTTTGCCATGGGTGGCATGGCCGCCTTCACCCCGGGTCGAACGGCCGAGCGGCGCGAGGAGCAGACCCACAAGGTCGTAACGGACAAGCAATTCGAATTCGATCTTGGCCACGATGGCTGTTGGGTCTCGCATCCTTATTTTATTGGCCCGGCGAAGGCGGCCTTCATTCGCGACAACCAGCTCGACGTCATTCCGACGATCGAAGATCAGCCCGATCTGCTGCCTACCGCTACCCCACCTCGCACGATCGAAGGGCTACGAACCAACGTTCGAGTCGGCATCGCATATGTAAAGGGCTGGAACGAAGACATCGGCTGTGTGGCTTGGGACGATCTGATGGAAGACCTGGCCACGCTGGAGATCTCGCGAGCCCAGGTTTGGCAGTGGATTCACCACAACATAGAGCTCGACGATGGGATTCGGGTCGATCGAGAGCTGGTCGAGTGCATCTTCAACGAGGAGCTCGAAAAGATCGAGTCTGATTTCCTGGCCGAGCTCGAAGTGCTCGACTCCCAAGTAATGGAAGAGCAGATTCGCCGCTTCCAAAAGGCCAAGATCGACGCCTGTCGGATCTTTCTCGAAGAGGAATTCCGACCGTTTCTCAAACTCAGCTCCGACCTGGTAGGAGCTATCGACTAAACCTGATCAGTCACACCACCGCCAGGCGGCGGCGGTTATGACATAGCCAGAACCCGAAAGGAGGGACACGACACGTGACAGAGCTAGCAGAACAGAGACTCGAGAAGGCCTGGGTCGACGACCCACGCTGGGAGGGAATCGAACGGCCCTACACGGCCAAGGATGTATTACGACTACAGGGCAGCCTGCCGATCGAATACACCTTGGCTAAGAACGGAGCCACCAAGTTCTGGGACTACCTCCAGAGCGAGGATTGGATCTATGCACTGGGAGCACTGACCGGCAACCAAGCAGTCCAGCAAGTCAAAGCAGGACTCAAAGGAATCTACGTCTCCGGGTGGCAAGTTGCCGCCGACGCCAATCAGGCGGGCGAGATGTATCCCGATCAGTCGCTGTATCCAGCCGACTCGGTGCCCAACCTGGTGCGCAAGATCAACAACGCCCTTCGCAGGGCCGACCAGATCCACCACTCCGAAGGCGACGACTCGATCGATTGGTTTCAGCCGATCGTGGCCGATGCCGAAGCCGGTTTTGGTGGAGTGCTCAACGCTTTCGAGCTGATGAAGGCGATGATCGAGGCCGGAGCCGCCGCAGTTCACTTCGAAGACCAGCTCTCGTCCGCCAAGAAGTGCGGTCACATGGGCGGAAAAGTCCTGGTCCACACGGCACATGCCATTGAGAAGTTGATCTCCGCCAGGCTCGCAGCCGACATTTGCGACGTGCCGACATTCATCATTGCGCGCACCGACGCCAATGCAGCCAAACTACTGACTTCCGATGTCGACGAACGCGACCATCCATTCATCGCGGATTGGGATCGCACTCCCGAGGGATTTTTCCGCCTAGAGGCAGGCATTGACCATGCGATCGCCCGCGGCCTTGCCTATTCGCCTTATGCAGATCTCCTCTGGTGCGAGACGGCTCACCCGGATCTCGAGGAGGCGAAGAAGTTCGCCGAAGCCATCCGAAAAGAGTTTCCGGACAAGATGCTCGCCTACAACTGCTCTCCGTCGTTCAATTGGAAGCGGAATCTTGATGATGCGACCATCGCGATATTCCAGCGCGAGCTGGCCGCGATGGGCTACAAGTTTCAATTCATCACGCTGGCGGGATTCCACTCACTCAACTACGTCATGTTCGAGCTGGCAAAAGGCTACAGAGAGAGCCAGATGACAGCCTATGTCGAGTTGCAGGAGAAAGAATTCGCAGCCGAAGTCGATGGCCACACGGCGTCGAAAGACCAACGCGAAGTCGCTGCAGGTTACTTCGACCAGATCACGAACTTGATCACGCACAGCGAAGGGCTCTCTGCCCTTCACGGCTCGACCGAGGAAGAGCAATTCGAAACTCCAACAACACTGGAGCGAGCGGGGGTCTGAAGATCTAGCCGACTCGCGTCTCAAAAGCTAGTTTGGGTTCTGGCACCCACGATCGACCGGCCTTCGGGCCGGTCGATTTTCGTTGGACTGGCGCAGTGAGCAGTGAGCAGTGAAGCAGTGAAGCAGTGAAGCAGTGAAGCAGTGAAGCAGTGAAGCAGTGAAAGA
>CAJHZD010000337.1_pt1 | contig 10949 bp, 9 predicted proteins | sample 9198941 | NCBI WGS metagenome assembly CAJHZD01 (sample SAMEA7708371, study PRJEB35096) | sediment metagenome | biome: marine neritic benthic zone biome [ENVO:01000025]; feature: sediment [ENVO:00002007]; material: shallow marine sediment [ENVO:03000034] sea grass bed [ENVO_01000059] ...
GAGCTCGAAAGAAGGGTAAGACTTGCACCTCGAAGCGGGAGGGCCGAATCCATGCTCGAAGCTCTGAGGTCACTGGGTCACTAGGTCTTGGCTAGCAGCAATTGCTTCGAAGCCAGAACAGCACCACCGACAATCAAAAGACAGGCTACGCCCAGGACCCAAGTCGGTTCTGCTTTGCCAAAGGCGACCAGGAGCAGGGTCGACAGCATCGGTCCTGCATAGGAGAGGGCTCCGAGGGTCTGAATACTGCCACGCTTGGTGCCGTAGTCCCACAGGAAGAAGGCGGCACCCACGGGCCCCAGACCCAGTGCGAGAATGGACAACCATTGCCAACCGTGTGGCTGCACCCAGTCCTCGGTGAGGACATGACAGAGGACGCCAAGAAGAGCGGTGCCGGCGCAGAATCCGCTCACCGCTTCCGACGGCACGTCGCCGAACTTTCGATTGGCTACCGAATAGACAGCCCATGTGACCGCCGCTCCCAGCGCCGCCAGATAGCCTCCGACAAACCTGTTGTCGAAGCCGACGCGGCCACCGCCCGTAAGCAGGAGGGCGGCACCTCCAAGCCCGAGAAGTGCGCCTACAATGTGAAACCAACGTAGTTGGACACCGGGCAATAGGGCCGAAAGCAGTACGATCAAGAGCGGCCACAGGTAGACGATCAGGCTGGCCTCGACCGCCGGCGCCTGGGCAAGTGCGACGAAATAGAAGAAGTGGAACCCGAAAAGCCCACCGATCCCCAATAGCCAGGCGGCAGGACGTTGACGAAGCCTGGCTAAGGCCTTCGGACCCCGGATCGCCAGATAGACCAGACTCGTGACCGAGGCAATTCCAAAGGTCAGTCCGAGCAACTGAAACGGTGGAATGCCAGCGGCGCCAGTTGTCAGGAGCGCCAACATCGACCACAACAGAATGGCACTCGCTCCGATCAGCGTCGCACGGGAAGCCTGTCTTACGTCGTCCGTCACGGGTCTATAGTCGGTTATTGCGCGGTCAGGCGGATTGGAGGAGCCAATCGAGCGCGGCGAATCATTCTCAGAGTGGGATCCTCGGGCGAGCTCAATCGAGATAACCGAGCGCTTTGAGATGATCCTGCTGGGCTTGAAACTCTTCGGCGGTCAGATCCGCGCCGATCGGCTCTGTTCCGGATCCAGCCGCTTGCGGGTTGGAGCCGGAAACCACGATCGGAATCTCCCAGTAAGCAAAAGTGGTAGATGAATCACCATCGACGTTCTCTACCCGTCGGGTCGATACACATAGCTCGACGTTTTTGTAGGCGTGATCGCCAACGTCGATGATCTGATTCCTCCAGCTCTCCGAGCTGAGGTCGACTCGATCTTCCACCAGTGGCAGCTCCGAAAGGTTGTCCTCGAATCTCAAGCGAAGACCGAAGTCGACCGCATAGGTTTTGATCCCACGCTTCTTCAGCGGTCGTCGGTTCAGGCCATATCCGACATGAACGGCTCCCGCCTCCGGGAGGACCATCGAAACGCAGTCGTTTCCGTTCTCGAGAGTGTTGATTCGGTTGCCGTCGACGTTGACCTTTCGCAGAGCTCCGCGCCGAGCAAATCGGTACGTATCGGGATCGATGTGCCAAAAACCTTCGACCGGTTGCACTGCAAACGATTCCTCACGTTCGAGGGCAGCGAGTTGCGTACAGTGATCGAAGGAGTATCGCTGGGGTCGATTCGGATCAAAGGGCGGTATCCACTGCCAGACGATACGACCTCCTCGTGTGACCTCGAAGGCGCGTCCCCCTCGACTGGAGCTGATCAGAATGTTGCCGTTGGGCAGCGGTTGCTCGATACCGCCCGTCGGGCTGTAGAAACCTCTCTCAGCCCATTTCCAAGTTGTCTCCAGGGTAATGGGATCGATCTCCACTACGCTACTCTGACGATACGCGAATGCACTCCGGTAGCCGTTGTTGAAGAACAGAATATTGCCAAATCCCGCCGTGTCCGCTCCGATCATCAGAGCCTCATGCTGAAGATCGAGCTCCCGGTCGTAGGACCAGACTATGTCTCCGGTGGAGCGGTCGATGATGAAGATCAAGTTGATATTGCGTGCGCTGACCAAGAGGTTGCCTGGACGAAACCGATCGTCTCCGGAGCGACTCCATGGGTTCTCGAACAGCTCCTGTACCGAATTGATATGAGTAATGTCGCCTTTTGAGGCAACTTCGCCGAAGAAGGATTCGAGTCTGTGGCCCGACCACTGCCAAACGACATTGCCCGAACGGTCGATTTCAACGATATCGTCTGTACTCCTTCCCTTTTTGCGCAGAACCGTGACGACGTTTCCATTCGCGAGCCAGGCAACTTCGTGGTGAGGTGTCTGACCGGGGAAGAAATGCTTCCAGAGCTCTCTTCCGCTCCAGTCGTACTCGACGATTGAACGATCAAGACCGATTCCGAGCAGAGTGCACTGTTCCGAGAGTCTGAGGCGAGATTTGACTCTCGCATCGGGCCAGGTATGGACGACTCTGCCGTTCATGTCCATCAGAATCGGCAGCCGACGCAGAAAGAAGCCGAGGGTGTATCCATTGAAGGCCGAATCAGGATCGTAGGTCTGGACCCAGGACTCGGAGTCGGCCAGATCCGGCGGCGAACTCGCCGGTTCTTGTTCGGAGGGATCGTTGGTTGAAGGACTCGGAGTCTCCGCCAACCTGAGCTCGCAGGCGCTGAGGAAGACAGCAATGCCGACAAACAGCAAGACCGAACCCGAGCTTCGCTGGCGCATCGGTGCTGACGGTATCGCTGCTGGCGACAAGTGACAAGGCCCTGAGTGAGCTCTTGTCTTGGGCTGGCTCGAATCAGTCGCCGTGGTGTTTGACTTGCATCTTCTTGACCGAGCTGAACTTGATCGGGTTGGAGGCGATTGACTCGATCGAGAGTTGGCCTGTCTTCTCATCGATCTTCAACCCTGCGCCCACAATCATCTCACCCGTTCCTTCACCAGTTTGGGAATCGATCTGGAGAACTACCAGGGAAATATTGTCGTCGGCAGTCCAGCTATCCTGCATGATCTCGCCCATCCCGATCGGTCGATCGGTGGCCATGACGATGTTCTCTTTGCCATCCTGTTCGAACTTATAGGCATAGCGCATCTGGTAGCCCATCGAGTTGGGAGCCTTGACAAAGCCCATCTCATCCATCTTGTTCAGGTGTTTGTACGCTGCTTGGGCGCCACCATCTTTGAAAGTCTTGATCAGCTCGGTCCGATCCTCGACGGTGGTGTAGCCGTAAATCGCGATCTGCATCAGGGTGGCGCGACCCGCTGAAAGGCTAGAGGCATGCGCTTCGTATCTTTCAGTGACTGGCTTTTTTTTGGCGGCTGCAGGCGGGGTCGAGACAGACAGAGTCACTGCCAGGACCAGTATCAATGCGAAAGCAGCTGAAGAGCGGTTGAAATTGGACATCGTGAACTCGGCTCCTTCCTCCGCGACAGCAATCGTCGGGATCTAAAACAGGGTCGGTGCCCCCCTATCGAGGTACAGACCTTCAATTGATAATGAATCTCAGAACGAGCCTAGCACGAGGGCTCGATGATCGATCGGATTCGGCTTAGAAGAGGAGGCTTCAAGGATCGATGGAATAGCGCTCAGGACGCATCGTACCGCTGACAGGGAAATGCTATTCCCAATCAACCGCCAGGCGGTCTTCGTAGGTAGGTGCTTGGGAAGAGAATAATCCTCTGGAAACCCCAAGAGTCTGAGGATCTCCGCTGGCGAGAAACGACGGAGCCCGCGATCTGTGGTCAGGTACGAACCGCTGCGAATCGGCGAGCGTCCGTAGGCGGCAGTGAAGCAGGCGGCAACCGCGTTGGGGTCGTCTGCATCGACGATGTTCAGGGCGTACGGATAGCGTGATTCCAGGCCAGGCTCCACCCACAGATCTTCCGCAGGATTCTCGTCAAGAAATTGGCTCAGGGGACGCAGGGCTGCTGTCTCGATTTCTGGGCTGGCAAGGGCTTCTTGCGAGCCGATCAAGTAAAAGCGCTCTCGCCTGTTCGGAATCCCGAGACGGGTCGGACAGAGTCGTTGCTCTTGTACGTGGTAGCCCAGCTCTTCGAGTAGGTCCCTCAATCGCCGGTGCGCCTGCGACTCGACGAATCCCGGCACGTTCTCCAGGACGAGGTGCTTGGGCTGGATCGTCCTGATTCGATCGAGTAGGCCGAGAAAACCCGCTGATCTCGAATCCTCGGTGTCGAGCTGTCTCCCCCTGAGGGTAAAGGGCTGACAGGGTGGTGAGAGCCACCACAGATCCGCATCCCATTCCAGCAGGCGACGGTGAGGGATCGACTCGACCGATGCAGCCAAGGCTTCGTGATCAAAGTTGTGCTGATAGACCTCGAGGGCCGTCCGATTGATGTCGATTGCGGCGACGATCTCGACTCGGTCCCCAGCAAGGGCAGCAAAACCTCCTATCCCGCAAAACAGCTCGATCGCTCGGGGTAAATGAATTCGAGGTCGTTCGTTTATCATCGAGTCTCTCGGTGCTGCGTCGATTCGCAGCGCTACAGAGGTCCGCCAGTGTATCGTCAGGTTTCAAGGGCAGCCAATCCCGATCGATAGTCAGAACGTATTAGATGTCGTCATGAGTCGAGAAGTCCTTCCCGATCTTTCTCTGGAGAGTTGGCAAGACACCCGAGACACTCTCTGGGGTTACGTCAGAGCTCTGGTCGCGATTCGTCGTCAGGCATCGCCGCACCACCCTTTCTGGTGGCATGTGACGCTCTATGTCTCTGAGAGGGGTCTGACAACCTCCGAGATCCCGCAGGGCAGCTCTTCTTTCGAGATCGAGCTCGACTTGATCGACCAGAGGGCAGTTTTTCGATCCGACGAGGGCGGCATCAGCAGTTGGCCTTTGGTAGGCCAGACCCCCGAGCAGTTCTTCAAACAGACTATCGAGGCTTTGGCTTCGTGTGGAATCGAGGTCGATACCGACATGCCCGAAGCTCCGGGCGATTGTCATGGCACCTGGGATGTCGCGGCAGTCGAGCGATTCGGTCGAGCACTTGCTGGAATCGACGCGGTCTTCGAGCGATTCCGCAGTGGGCTCGATGGCGAAACCAGCCCTGTTCATCTGTTTGGACACCATTTCGATCTATCACTGCTCTGGCTCTCCGGCCGATCGGTCGAAGGTCATGAGGCCTCAGAAGCCGAGCTGGCCTCCGAGCAACTGACATTCGGATTCTCCACCGGTGACGACAATCTACGGGAACCCTACTTCTACGTTACGGCCTATCCAGAGCCGGAGGGCTTTCTCGGCTCGCCACTTTCGGAACCGGCATTCTGGACCAGCGACGGATTCTCTGGTGCGGTGCTTCGGTATTCGGACCTTCGGCGCGCCGGAGAGCTCGAGTCGACTCTCGCCAGGTTCCTCAACGAAGCCCATCGAGCTGGGGCAGAGCTGATGAAGGCCTGAGCTTCAATCTAGTCGCTCTGGTCCCAGGGAATCGTCTGAAGAGTTCGAAAGACGAAACCGATATTCCCGGCCTGGATCCTGTCACCAGACGAAATCGGAGCGCTCTTTATTTCGGTGCCGTTCAGCGCCGTACCGTTGCTGCTACCAAGATCGTGAATGGTGAAGGCCCCGTCTTCATCGCGCTCGATTGCGAAGTGCTGACTCGAGACCGTAGAGTCTCCGATCGCGATGTCAGAGTTCTCGCGGCCGACCACGTTCCGGGGCTGCTCGAGAGGAACTCTCGAAGGCTCGCCCTGGACCGACAGATCGCGAATTAGAAAGGCTTTCGTCACAAGATTTGATAGCACAGGCTCCGGCTCGGACAGCGTCCGTTTCTCGCCGCTCATGCGCTGCGTACCCGATGGGCCGAGGTACGCCGTGTCCTGTCTCGAGGAATCTTGATCGCTCATATGTCTACTCCTTCCACGATAACTTCAGGTTCTTGATTGTCGGAAACAGACCGATCTGAAGTACTCGAGGGGTGTTGTCCCGAAAGATACCTTCGATCTTCTTGCCGACATCGACTTTGCGCTCTGCGCCTGTAATCCTGACCTCGATCGTATGTTTTCCAGGCGTCATCGGAATCGTTTCCACGATCACCTCGCCCGATGTCTGTTTGACGAAACCACCGCGGAGATTCAAGGCGCGGGACCAGAGGCGTTCCCCGTCGACCCAGATCGAAATTCGCCCAGCCTTGAGACGATTCTTATAGCGAATCGTCAGCCACGAGCTCGCGATTGCGGCGGGTTGGGAGGCCGGCTCCGTATCGGTCGCTAAGACGCCACCAGCGTTGGGACCAGGGGTCTGGGGAGTCGAGATTCGTTCGACGGTTGGAATCGAGCTAGGACGCGGCTCTGGGTCATTGCTGGGTGTTTGACTGCGATATTTGGGAATTCCTACGGCGAGCGTCACGATCACAACCAGTGCAAGGAGCCAAGCTAAGCTCTTCGAGCTCGTATTGGAATGGGGTGCCACCTGAACCGTTTGCTTTCCGGTTGTGGAGTGGGCTTGGCCGGCCGATCCGCCGGCCAGCATTTGGGTGCCTTGGGGCCCCTTGGTCGAGGGGGAGTCGAGCTGAGTAGCCCGAAGCGCCTGAGCGAACTCGTAACCCGACTGGAATCTATTCGCTGGGCTCTTTTGAATCGACCGTCGAACTACGTCCACTACTTCGGGACCCAGCATCGAGCGGATCTCTGTGTCGCTCAGCGGGTCGACCTCCAAGATGTTGTAGGTCACGGTCGCCAACGATGCACCTTCGAAAGGTAGAACACCGGTCAGACACTCGTACAGTACGACGCCGAGCGCGAACAGATCAGCGCGACCGTCGATCTCCTCGCCACGGACCTGTTCGGGGGACATGTAGCTCGGAGATCCCAAAACCTTGCCAGCGGCCGTCAAACTGTGAGCGCGGAACTTGGTGATGCCGAAGTCAGTCAGCTTAGCGATACCCTGCTTGTCGATGAGAATATTGGCTGGCTTTACGTCCCGGTGAACGAGATCGTTTTCGTGTGCGGCATGGAGCGCCAGCGCAACCTGCTCGACTACCGGCAGTGCCTGAGCCGACCTCAGCGGGGCACAGGTCTTTAGAAGCTGTCCGAGAGACTGGCCCTCGACGAACTCCATCGCGATGTACGCGGTGTCGGTTTCTCGGTCTCTGTCCGCGTCGAAGATCGTGACGACTCCTGGGTGCTTGAGTCGACCGGCGGCGCGGGCCTCGAGCAGGAATCTCTCCTGCGCCTCTTCCCATTCCTTGGAATCGAATTCGGCCTGCGAGGCCATCAACTTTAGGGCGACATGTCTTTCGATCACAGGATCGAGGGCCAGAAATACCCGTCCCATCGCACCGCGTCCAATCTCAGAGACGATTTGGTAACGACCGATCCGTTCGGGAAGAGGCAGAGCTTGTGCCATGATCGACTCGATCGTCCAAAAACCCTTATTTCTCCTCGATGCCGCCCTATATCGACTTCGAGGCAAACGTGTGCACGTCGATGATCCGAGCTTCATGCAATCTGATCAATGAGATTCGTCACTAGGCCACCGAGATGAGCGACTCCGAACGGCTTCTTGATCGCTAGATCGACCAGTAATCTCCAGGCCTAGGCGAGATATCGAGCGGGGGGCGAAGAATTCAGGCCCCGAGTAGAGATACCATTCGAGGGTGTTCCTGATTACCGGAGCCTCCGGCAAGACCGGTCGAGCGGTGGTACGCGCACTTGCGGCGACCCAGACCTCGGTGAGGGCACTGGTGCGGCGGCCTGAGCAGACCGCGCCCCTCGAGCAGATCGGTGCTACCGATGTCGTGGTCGGTGATCTTCAAGACCCCGATGTGCTGAAAAAGGCGATGATCGGAATTCGTGCTTGCTACCACATCTGCCCAAACGTGCACCCGGAAGAGGTTTCGATCGGCTTCGCCGCGATCTCTGCAGCCGAGGCTGCAAATGTCGAGCGATTCGTTTTTCACTCGGTCCTCCATCCGCAGACACGCGCGATGCCTCACCACTGGGCCAAGCTGCAGGTGGAAGAGAGGCTCTTCGAATCGAGTCTCGGCTACACGATTCTTCAACCTTGCGCCTATATGCAGAACATCTCGGCTCTCTGGGACTCCATTGTGAGGGCTGGGGAGTACGTCGTGCCCTACAGAGCTGAAACTCTGATCAGTCCGATCGATCTCGAGGACGTGGCTTCAGTCGCTCGACGAGTGCTGACCGAGGATGGGTACACCGGAGCCATCTTCGAGCTATGCGGACCGGAGATCCTCAGTCAGTGGGAGATCGCTTCGATTCTGAGCGAGTGCTTGTCTCGCCCGGTCGAAGTCGTGGTCGAGTCGGTCGAAGCGTGGTCTGTCAAGGCGCGGCGGGCGGGTCTGCGTGAGGATGCGATATCGCTTTTGGTTCAGATGTTCGAGTACTACGACCGATTCGGATTTTGGGGCAATTCCAGGGTAGCGAAACAGCTACTGGGACGCGCCCCTACGACGTTCAAGGAATACGTCGCCCGGACAGTAGCCACTGAGATCTCAGAATGAGCCCTCTGTAGACTCGCGGTGCATACCAAGGTGAAATCGGCCATCTAGGATTGGGGGATCTTCTGTATGGTTGCGGACAGACTACACGAAGTTTCAGCTCTGCTCGTCGAGGCCCTGCTTGAATTCTCCCGCGTCTGGACCCGATTTCTTGCCACCGATCTGTTCTACAAGATCGTGGCGTTTGTTCTCCTTACTCCGCTCGCCGGACTGATTCTGCATCTATTCATCGCCACCTCCGGGAGTGCGGTGGTTGCGGACCAGGACATTCTTTTCTTCCTCCTCCGCCCTGTGGGTCTGATCGGTGTGACCGTTGTCGGCGCGATTGCTCTGGGAATCGCCGTGCTCGAGTTGGCCTGTTTGATGGCCATCGGTTATGGCGAGATGAAAGGCCAGTCGGTCAGAGCCCTCGACGGGATTTGGTTTGGTCTCAGGTCTGCGAAGCGGGTGTTCCAGCTGACACTGCAAATCGTTCTCCGAACACTTTTGATCGCAACCCCCTTCTTGATTGTCATCGGGCTCGTATTCCTTCGGCTTCTGACCGAGTTCGATATCAACTACTACTTGACCGAGCGGCCTCCGGAATTCAAGCTTGCCCTGGTTGTGGCGGGACTCTTGGTCGCGGTTTTGGCCGTCCTGGTGGTCCGACAGCTGTTGAGTTGGTCGTTCGCCCTGCCGATGCTGCTGTTTGAAGGCAAGGCTCCGAAGACGGCACTTCGCGCGAGCGCGCAAAGAGTGCACGGACATCGTCTACTGGTGACCCTGGTCCTTATCGGTTGGGGCCTGGCAGTCGTCATCCTCTCGGGTCTTCCTGTGGGGCTCGTAGAGCTGTTGGGTGGTTGGATCGTTCCGAAAGTGCGCGGATCAATGGCCGGCGTTACCGTCGCCGCCGGTGCTCTGCTTGTGCTGTTCTCCGTTGCAAATCTGGTACTTGGCGTCCTCAACGCCTCGACATTTGCCCTTTTGGTGTTGCGTCTCTGGCAGCGGTACGGAACAGCGGAGGAGGACCTTCGGGATCTGGACGAAATACGGAGCCGAATCGAGCCGCAGAGCCGCCCACGATGGACTCGTACTGGCGTCATGGCGGTTCTGGCCGCGGTAGTCGTTGTCGCCGGGGTCGCAGGGTATCTCGCGATCGACAGAGTTGTGCTCGAGGACGTTGTGACCGTCACGGCACATCGCGGGGCAGCCATTCACGCGCCTGAGAATACCCTGGCCTCGGTCGAGCGAGGCCTCGAGGATGGAGCGGATTACATCGAGATCGATGTGCAAGAAGATGCCGACGGTCGGGTCGTGGTTCTGCATGACAGCGACCTGATGAAGATCGGTGGCTCCAGCCTCAAGATCTGGGACGCAACCGCCGATCAGTTGGCAGGAATCGACATCGGCAGTTGGTTTGCTCCCGAGTTCAGCGATCAACGCGTCCCTACGTTGAAAGAAGTGCTCGAGCTCTGTCGCGGTCGGGCCATGGTCAATATCGAGCTCAAGTACTACGGTCACAACAATCGTCTAGAAGAAAAGGTCGCCCAGATCGTGGAAGATCTGAAGATGGAGTCGGAAGTCATCGTCATGTCTCTCAAATACGAGATGGTTCAGAAGATGAAGTCGCTCCGGCCCGATTGGAGAGTCGGCCTGCTGACCGCCACGGCAGTCGGCGATCTGACCAAGCTCGACGCCGATTTTCTGGCTGTCAACAGCGGAATGGCCAAGGCTCGATTCGTTCGGTCTGCTCACAGAGCCGGGAAGGACGTGTTTGTGTGGACGATCAACGATGCGCTCGGGATGTCGGTAATGATGAGCCGGGGGGTCGACAGCATCATCACGGATGATCCGGCATTGGTGCACAGGGTGATCGCCTGGCGCCAGGATCTCAATCCGGCAGAGCGAGCGATTCTCAGCTTGGCCTATTGGTTCGGAATCACACCACCTGCGGCCGATGTATCGACCGATGTCGGCTAGAAAGAAGTTCTTGCCGAATCAAGCCGATCCGCGCGTTTACCAGCGCAGCCGGTGGAGCTCTTGGGGTGACAATTTCACCTTCGCACGTTTGGCCTCGACCAACTGAGGCCGCTGAAAGAGCTTGATCAACACCACTCCGGCGACAAATCCCCCGATATGGGCCCAAAAGGCTACGCCTCCACCTTCGGCTGCGCCCAGTGCCCCAACGCCGGAGAGCAACTGAAGGGCGAACCAGTAGATCAGGAGCCCCCAAGCAGGCAGCTGAAACACGCGAATGATGATCACAAAGAAGAAGAGGGTGTAGACGCGTACCCGAGGATAAAGGACCAGGTATGCCCCCATGACGCCGCTGATGGCTCCCGAAGCTCCCACGGTTGGGATGGCACTCCCCGGATCGGTTGCGATGTGAGCGAGCGAAGCCGCAACACCACAGAGCAAGTAGAAGACTACGAATCGGATATGCCCCATCGAGTCCTCGATGTTGTTCCCGAAGACCCACA
>CAJHZD010000077.1_pt1 | contig 10931 bp, 11 predicted proteins | sample 9198941 | NCBI WGS metagenome assembly CAJHZD01 (sample SAMEA7708371, study PRJEB35096) | sediment metagenome | biome: marine neritic benthic zone biome [ENVO:01000025]; feature: sediment [ENVO:00002007]; material: shallow marine sediment [ENVO:03000034] sea grass bed [ENVO_01000059] ...
CCAGCAGTGCGACCCAACTCCCTGTCGAGGCCCGGATACCACGATTTCGAGCTGCGCTGACACCCCTGTGCTCCTGTCGGAGGATACGAATCTCAGAGTAGGTACGTGTCAGATGCTCACTCGTGCCATCCGTCGAACCGTCGTCTACCACGATCAATTCCTTCACCGGTATCGTCTGCCTGAGCACCGAGACAATTGCGCGATCTAGCAGCGCCTTTCGGTTGTGGGTGGGAATGACAACGCTGACCGAATCAGAAGCGAGCATCGACGGTCTCCCTAATCCAACCGCTCTCCACCTCGACGACCTCGTATGTGCCACGCTTTGACGTCGTGAATATCAAGGCTCCACATCACTGGCGAGCCAACGCTCGAGCCAAGAGAGGACCGTCTGGTGCCAGAAGACGCTATTTGCCGGCTGAAGGACCCAATGGTTCTCATCGGGAAAGTAGAGCAGCTGGCTTGGAATCCCCTTTCGTTGGAGAGCGGTAAATGTGGCAATGCTTTGCGTGACCGGGATGCGATAGTCGAGCTCACCTTGGACCACCAACATGGGGGCCTGCCATCTGTCGACGTGATTCACCGGATTGTGATGCTCGAATCCCTCGGGGTTCAGCCAGTAGGCGCCACCGTGCTCCCGTTCCGGGAACCAGAGCTCCTCGGTGGCGTAATACATCATTCGATTGTCGAAGACGCCATCGTGGTTGACCAGACACCGGAATCGGTCCGGCCAGTTGCCTGCGATCCAATTGACCATAAAGCCGCCATAGGAGGCACCCAGCGCGCACACTCGATCCCCGTCCAGCCAGCTATAGCGATCCAAGGCAGCGGCAAGTCCCTTCTGGAGATCTTCCAAAGGCTTGCCACCCCAGTCCCCTCCAATGGAGTCCGTGAATCTTTGCCCGTAGCCCGTGGAGCCATGAAAATCGATCATGATCGATCCATAGCCGGCTCCGGCATAGGTCTGAGGATTCCAGCGATAGTGGAAATCGTTGCCAAAGGAACCCTGGGGTCCACCATGAATCAGAAAGGCGACCGGGTACTTCTCGCCCTTCGTGAATCGAGCAGGTTTGACTACGTAGCCATACACGGTGTCTCCGTTCCAGCCCTCGAACGAGAACTGCTCGGGCTCACCCACCTCGACTTTCGCCATGCGATCGGCGTTTACCTCGGTCAGTCTTCTTACGGCCCCACCTGTTCTATCGACTGCAAAGAGATCGACAGGAGATGTCAATGTGTCGAGTCCGAAGATAATCTCGTCGGCCGCGACTGCGGGTGACCGAACGTGCCCCCGATCCACCAGTTTGTTCACCTCTCCCGACTTCACATCGATCGAGAAAAGGGAGACCTGTCCTCGATCGGCCGCAGTGGTAAAGATTGTCTGGCCGTCATCGGAGAACAAGATCGTATTTGGCGAATAGTCCCACTCCTCGGTCAGGTTACGGGTGACGCCCTCGGGCCACTCTCGGAGCATGATTCGAAATCGATCCGACTCATAGGCCGGCACCGCCATGGCCCGAAAGGCCAGGATCGTTCCATCGGGCGAGAACACCGGCCCCGTGTCCCAAGCAGTATTGGTCTCGGTGAGACAAAGCGGTTTGGCCGACCCGTCGATCGGCACGTAGTAAAGATCGAAATCCGTCGACCAGGCCTCCTGCGCACCGACATCCCGCATGGCGAAGACAAGGCCCTTGCCATCTGATGAGAATGCAATTTCTTCGGCGCCTCCAAAGGGCTTGGAGGGCACGTCGGCATCGAGACCTGGGGTCAGATTCCTTGGCTCATCACCCTCTAGAGTCCAAACAAAAAGATGCGATCTGCGGCCGTCCTTCCAAGCATCCCAGTGACGTACAAAGAGATTGTCGAACACCTGCCCGGTAATCGGGCTCGCTTCGATGTCGGCCAGCCGATCCTTGGTGCACTCGAGACTCTCACAGTCGGGAAACACTTCCAGGGTAAAGGCGATCGTTTGCGTGTCTCCTGAGACCACGAGGTTGCTGACATCGAGAGGCAGATCGGTGACTTGAGTCGCCTCCCCTCCTCCCGGCGCGATTCGCCAGACCTGCATGGTCTCGGACCGCGACGACAAGAAGTAGATCGCAGAGCCGTCGGCTGCCCAACGCGGATTCACATCATTGGCTTCATGTCGGGTCAGCTGCCTCAGACTTTCACCATCACGACCCACCAGCCAGAGATCGGTTCGTCCCCGATTCGCCTCGATATCGGTGGTTCTGCGCACAAAGACGATCTGGGTGCCATCGGGAGACACCTGAGGGTCCGACAGACGATCCATCGCTACCAAATCCTCCGCGGAAAACGGATGCGTTTCCGCGGCCTCCGAGCCGCAGGGCATGAAACCCGAGACCGCAAGAAATACGACCCAGCCGACACCTTTCCATGAGCGCATCTTTATCCTCCAAATCGCGGCGCCTTATCACCACCGCAGAAATGTCTGGTGTTCAAAAACGACATTCCAACCATACCAAGCCTCCGGGGTCGGAGGGCAGATCCGGTGCCAGATAGAATCCCCGAGTGACCTCCACTTCCGAGACCCGACCTTCCAAGTGGAAACGCCTCAAGCGCCGCTCTTTGAATTGGCTTGCAACCAACCTATTCGGCAGGTTCCTGTTGCCGCTGCTCGTACGCTCGTGGCGCACCCGGATCGAGATCTCCGAGGATCTTCTGCTCGCCCCGCGACAGCCCGACAAGATGATTCTCGCCTTCTGGCACAACCGCCAGATTGGGCTCCTCGCCATAACCCCACTGATCGAACCTGCAAAGGTTCTGATCAGCCGCCACGGCGACGGCGAGATCATCGCTCAGATCGTTTCGCGGTTTGGGTTGGGCTCGGTTCGGGGCAGCTCGACTCGGGGAGGCATACGGGCGCTGAGACAGTTGATAACGGAGACCCATAGCTCGAACATCCTCATTACACCCGATGGCCCGGTCGGACCGAGGTACCGGTTGAAAACCGGAGTCGTCGCGCTGGCAGCCCTCACCGGCAGGCCAATCTATTGGATCTCATTCGGAGTCGATCGCGCCTGGATCTTCGATAGCTGGGACCGATTCATCCTTCCAAAGCCGTTTGCACGACTGCGATTTCGGGCTGCCGGGCCGCTCATCGTCGCCAGGGGAACGAGCGAAGATGGGATCGCCGCCGCTACAGCCGAGCTACAAGCCGAAATGCAGGATCAAACCGCTCTGCTCGACGAGGAGGAGGGCCATGCGGTCGATGCAGAGCTACAAACTCGGTAGACGCTACTCTTCACCCATGTGCGAATAGGAGATATCGGTCGGAGGCACGAAATTCTCCTTGATCGATCGCTGCGACGTCCAGCGCAGCAGATTGATCATCGAACCTGCCTTGTCGTTTGTACCGGACGCTCTCGATCCGCCAAACGGCTGCTGACCCACCACCGCACCCGTGGGTTTGTCGTTGATATAGAAATTTCCTGCGCTATGCCGCAAAGCATTGGCGAGACGCACGATATCTCTTCGGTCTCTCGCAAAGATCGCGCCCGTAAGGCCATACGGACTACCGGTATCACAGTCCACCAGAGCCTGGTCGATCTCGTCGTCCTCATAGACATAGAAGGTGAGAACAGGGGCAAAGATCTCCTCACACATCAGTTTCGATCGCGGATCTTTCGAGAGCACGGCGGTAGGTTGAACGAAGTACCCTCGAGACTTGTCTCCCTCCCCACCGCAGAGAATCTCGAGATCGTCGTTCTGCTTTGCGTACTCGATGTAGCTCATCGTGTTGTCGAAAGAGCTCTCGTCGATCACGGCACACATGAAATTGCGAAAATCGAGAGGCGATCCCATGGATACTCCCCCGACCTCGGCTACGAATCGTTCTCGGAGATCGTCCCAAATCGACCGCGGAACAAATGCTCTCGAGGCAGCTGAGCATTTCTGCCCCTGATATTCGTAGGCGCCCCGCACCAGAGCGGTCACCAGAGCCGCAACATCGGCAGATGGATGGGCGAAGACAAAGTCCTTGCCACCGGTCTCGCCTACGATCCGGGGATAGGTGCGATAGTTCGCGATATTGGCACCGATCTGCTTCCACATCGATTGAAAGGCCCCGGTCGACCCCGTGAAATGGATACCCGCCAACTCGGGTCTTGCCATCACCGGGTCGCCCACCTGCGAACCCCGGCCGGGTAGAAAATTGATGACGCCCGGTGGCAAACCGGCCTCCTCCAGCAACTTCATGATGTAGTAACCCGAGAGCACCGAGGTCGAAGCGGGCTTCCACAGCACCGAGTTCCCCATCAGTGCAGGCGCCGTCGGCAAATTGCCAGCTATGGAGGTGAAATTGAACGGAGTCACTGCGAATACGAACCCCTCCAGGGCTCGATTCTCGACATAGTCCCAGATCCCGCGCGCCGACCCAGGCTGTTCTTCATACAGCCGCCTCATGTAATGGGCGTTGAAACGCCAGAAATCCACCAACTCCGCCGCCGCGTCAATCTCAGCCTGGTACACGTTCTTCGATTGATTGAGCATGGTGGCCGCGTTGATCGTGTCACGCCACGGCCCGGCCAAGAGGTCCGCAGCTTTGAGAAATACCGCAGCCCGAGCTTCCCAGTCGAGCTCGGACCATTCAGACCAGGCCGAGCGCGCGGCCTCGGCGGCCTTGTCGACTTCCGCGGGGCCCGCTTGATGCACGGATGCCAGTACGTGGCCATGATCATGGGGACAGATGCTCGGAATCATCTGGCCGGTTCGGACCGCTTCGCCACCGACAATCACCGGGACTTCGATCTGCTCGGACATCATCTCGTCGAGTTTCTTCTTCAGCGAAGCCTTTTCCCCCGACCCGGGTGCATAACTATGAACCGGTTCATTGATCGGCTCGGGTACGCGCACTATGGCATTGGCCATGGTTTGACTCTCCCTATGAAACGATTGGACTACGTTTGAACATGATTCGACCCGGTGAATGGGCTACAACCGTACGGATACTCAGAGGCGAAGCAATACCCAGGCAAAGACCAAGAAACCAGCTACCAGAAGCAGCCCTCCGATCGGAGTCACGGCACCGAGCCACCGGGGGCCACCGAGAGCGAGCGCTGCCACGGTACCGCTGAAGACTGCAGCGCCGACGACCAGGATCCAACCGGCTACCTGGAATCCGCGCTGACTCGAGTTTAGGCTGGCAAGACCGACAAGCGTGATACCGAGCCCGGCGTACATCAGATATCGCGCTGCCGTCTCCCAAAGCTCGAGAGCGGCCGGATCGAGCCGAGACTTCAGCCCATGAGCGCCGAATGCTCCGGCCAAAACCGCGACTGCGCTCAAGAGGGGTCCGATCGCCAGAAGTCCGTTTCTCATCAGTAATCCGGGCTAGACATCGCCAAGACGGCGAACCGATGTCACCTCGGTCCGGGGAATCACCAACCGATCGAATTTTTTCCACACACCAAACTGCGCGGCTCTCTGTACCCAGTCGTCCTTGGTCTGTTCCGAACCTTCGGTTCGGTGGACATCGGCATCTAAGAGGATAATCTGGCGCTCGTCCATATCGTCGCAGCGACCTACGTATACCGCATCACCTGTGGTGTCCACGACAACCGTGATGCCATGGAGCTCGCTCTTGTCCTGATGAAAAGTGCCCATCTATGCGGTTGGTGTCGACGCAAAGTAACGGTCGAAGGCGGCGGTAAGATCGGCGGAGACATCCTCGGCGCTACGACTCTCGATTCGATGGCGGGGTACAAAATAGACCAGCTCTCCATCTTTGAACAACGCTATCGAGGGACTACTCGGCGGAATGTCCGGGAAGTAACCTCGTGCCTGTTTCGTGGCCTCCTCGTCCTGACCGGCAAATACGGTCACGAGTTTCTCAGGCCTGGATTCGGACTCGAGAGCCAACCTCACACCCGGCCGAGCCTGGCCCGCGGCACATCCGCAGACAGAATTGATTACCAGCAACGCAGAAGCGTGCTTTTGTTGCATGAACGCATCGACGGCCTCGGCCGTCGAGAGGTCCTCGAATCCGATACTGGTCAGCTCCTGCTTCATCGGATTGACGATCAATGGGCTATAAGGCACTTGGGTTCCTCCTTCAGTCGTGAGAGCCTTGATAAAGCGACCGCGATCCCCATCTGGGGGGCCAGTCTTGGTGGCGGATAGTCTATGACAGTTTCGGGCTCTTGGCAGGCCGAGCGGTGCTAGACTCCGCAGTCTCGAGGACCACCCTGCCACTGTCGGAGCCCAGCATGAACGGTCGACGATCTCCAGTTCTGCCCTCACTATCCCTGTTGTTTGTCTGTCTTGCCTTGATCGCCCCGCCATCCTGGGCGGAGTCGCCGATTGACATTCCCGAGGACCGCCCTCTACGCGCTGGCTTTCTGGTTGTAAACGGTGTCTATAACACCGAGCTGATGGCACCCTGGGATGTTTTCCAGCATACGGTTTATCACTCTCAGCCGCACGCCGGCATCGAGGTGTTCTCAGTGGCCGAATCGGCGGGACCCATTACGACGGCAGAGGGTCTCAGGATTCTGCCCGACTTCACCTTCGAAACTGCTCCCCCGATCGATATTTTGGTCGTGCCCAGTGCCGAGCACAGTCGCGACAGCGATCGCGAGAATTCTCGTCTCATCTCGTGGGTTCGAAAGGTCGGCTCAGAGGCCGAGATCGTGATGTCGCTTTGCTGGGGCGCTTTTATTCTCGCCGAAGCGGGTCTTCTCGACGGCCACTCATGCACTACGTTCCCGGGCGATTTCGATCTTTTCGCCCAGACATTCACGGACCTCGATCTTCGAATCAACGTGAGTTTTGTTCACGATGGCCGAGTATTGACGTCTCAGGGCGGGGCGCGAAGCTACGATGTTGCCATGTACCTGATCGAGCTACTCTTCGGCGAGGCGACGGCAAAAGGAGTAGGCGGCGGTCTCCTCATCGACTGGCCGATGGATCCACAGCGCAGCCCAGCCTTTGTCAGCGATCCGAGCATGGTTCTGCAGATGTCCGAGACTACCGATTGATCACTCAGTCCCCCGAAAACGGGACGAAGAGGTCCATACTATGAATGTCGAGATCGACTCAGCAACCCGCAATCCATCGGCGGCCAGGATCCTGCTCGGTCCCGGCCCCTCGATGGTGCACCCCCGGGTGTACGAAGCTATGGCACAGCCGATCTACGGGCATCTCGACCCCGAATTCCTAAAGCTGATGAATGGAATTCAAGATCGATTGCGGCAGGTCTTTCGGACCGCGAACCCGTTTACCCTGTCGGTTTCTGGAACGGGCAGCTCGGGAATGGAGGCCAGCCTCGCAAACCTCATCGAGCCGGGTGACGGGGTTTTGGTCTGCGTCAACGGAATCTTTGGCACCCGAATGTGCGACATTGTCGAGCGACTCGATGGCTCGTTGACACGAATCGACAGACCTTGGGGTGAGGTCTTCGACCCCGAGGAGATCTCAGCGGTCCTAGAATCCCGACCCGACATCGAGGTGGTCGCGATCGTCCATGCCGAGACGTCTACAGGGGCGCATCAGCCTCTTGCGGAGATCGGAAGAATCTGCCGCCAAATGGATCGCTTTCTGGTGGTTGATGCCGTGACCTCACTTGCCGGAACCGAGCTCGAAGTCGATGAATGGATGATCGATGTCTGCTATAGCGGCACACAGAAATGTCTCAGCTGCCCTCCAGGTCTGGCGCCACTGACACTGGGTCCGCGTGCCATCGATCGAATGCGAGGGCGAAAAGCCAAGACGCGCAGTTGGTATCTAGATCTCGGGATGATCGAACGCTATTGGCTCGAGCGTAGCCGGGCCTATCACCACACGGCTCCGATCACGATGAACTATGCCCTCTTCGAGTCTCTCAATCTTGTCCTCGAAGAGGGCCTCGAGAACAGATTTGACCGACATCGACTACACAGTAGAGCTCTAATGGCAGGTCTCGAGACTCTCGGATTTGAGCCGTTCGCTCAACAAGGTCACCGATTGCCGATGCTCAACGCGGTCTACCTGCCTTCAGGACTCGATGATCTGAAGGCCAGGACTCGCCTGCGAGACGATTTCAATATCGAAGTCGGAGGGGGGCTCGGGGACCTCGCAGGCCGCATCTGGAGAATCGGCTTGATGGGAGAATCCGCACGGTCTGACAGGGTGTTGAGCCTCTTGACGGCTGTCGAGGAGATAGCGGCCTCATCAGATCGAAGGCAGGGGGAAGGTCAGGCTACGGAAGCGGCCCGAGCAATCTATGACAACGGTGGCTGACGGCGGAAACGCAGATTCCGGAGATCGAGCGGGCCTGCACAGCGTGATCGGACTACGGAATCTCGAGGTCGTCCCCCGTCCCGCCGATTGAGTATTGGTGGTCCGTCAGGATCGCGAGAAGTAGACTCGGAGCTGAGCACCGTCTGCCTCGGTTCGCTGAAGCTGAACGGATGCATCGACCAGGTCGGCAACCACGTGAAGCTCTTGGAACTCCTCCCCCTGATGGATGGCCGTGCGAATCCGTCGTACATGATCGGTACCGATCTGTAGTCGCTCCTCGGGCAACGGATCGGAGACATCGCGAATCTTGAGCACTTCGCGAGGCGGGTCTGCGGCAACTCGGATTGCTTCGAATCGATCCGTTTCAAAATCGCCATCGGCCCAGAGCACTACGACTGTTTCACTTTCGTTTCCGACCCAGGTAATTCGATCGACTCGCGTCAGCGGCAAGGGTGAGGAATCTTCGACCTCGGTCTCGATAGATTCGATCGTCGCAAGCGGAGATTGAGACTCTGGAAAAGCGTCAGACTCCGAAGAGGTCACCGGTGTGTCCTTGTCGAGGCGCTCGCTTCGGGATCCCGAATCCCCACTGAGATAGAAGTAGTAGAAACCAACTCCAAGCAGAGCGCCGACGATGGCCAGGAGGAGAATCAGCCACAGATCGCTCCTCTTGCTGGTCTCGGATTCATCGGGTAGCCATGGCAGGCCGGGATCCTCGGGTGGGCCCTCGAGCTCGGGTGGAGTCACCAGAACGTCGGATTCGAGCTCCGATTCCTGTTCGGGCATCAGGTCCTCGACTCGAATTTCCTCCTCCGCATCGAATTCTTCGAGTGCCTCGCCTCCCTGAGGCTCTTGATGGGCGACCTCCTCGGCCTCCACGAGCAATTCGGCGGGCAACTCACCCAGCGCAGAATCGGCAGGCTCGGAATCCGGCACAGAGGTCTCACCGGAGCCCTCGCCGTGACCCGTGAACTCGTCTTCCAGATCAGCCAACGTCAACGGGGCTGACTTCACCGGGTCGGAGATCGGCGGCTCGGTCACCGGAGGCATCGGGGCCGCCGGCAGCTCGAGGAGCGCCACGCCCCGCTTTCTGTAGTGTTCGATCAGACGCGGAAGAAGCTTCAGACTGGGCATATCCAGATCGACGAAGCGAACGGCGACTTCGAATTCCGTCGAATCGGAGTCTCCTGGTTGATGAGCTCGGACGACTTCGCCGGCCCCCGACAGCACGCAAAACCCGCCGCGTATTCGGAGCTCGAAATTCAGGATCGAACCCGGCTCGGCATCCGACTCCGAGCTCACGATGAGACCCTCCTCGGAGATTCTCGAGGCACATCGATCCAATAGGTCGGTGAAGCTGTCGAATTCAACCACCACAGCCGCGTCACCCGACCGCGGGGGCTGGCTATCTGAACTTGAAGATTGCGACTCGTGCTCAGTCATGGAAGCAATCCGGCCTCCTTGGTCTTGCGTGTGACGTCATTCTAACGCGGATCCGCGGATGGCTCTTGCTTGACCCCGAGACCGTCGGCGAGGCGGTTGTAGTAGGCGAACAGCGCCGTCACCTGAACAATGTCCGTGATTCCACCGTCGTCGAAGCCATGTGTTCGCAGCAGATCGAGATCTGCCTCGGCAATCTCACCGGGATCTACGGTCAGTTTTACGGCGAAATCGAGCATAGCCCGATCTCTGCTGTCAAGCTCGGCGGTCCGATAGTCCGACTTGATCGCGGCGACCCAGTCGCGGGCATCGTCCCGGTCTCGAACCTCTTCCCGGAGGTCCTCTGCGTGCGTATCGGTTCAGTAGAAGCAAGCATTGATCTGCGAGACCGTGGTTGCGATCATCTCTCGCTGCATCCGCGACAGCGAGCTATCCGGAGAGTGAACGACTTCGGTGTAGAGCTGCGTCGAAGCTCGTAACACGCTGGGCCGCAGGCTCTGTACTTCGATGATTTGATAGACCTTGCCGGCGCGCTTGACGGCTGCTTCGTAAAGTCGTTTCAGGAACCCGGTTGCATTGCCAGGTTCGACCGTTTTTATCCAAGCCATGACATCAATCCGATCCTACAGACCTCCGGCTGTCAAGTCGCAGCGAGCCCAGGCGCACGCTCGACCCGGGCCGAGCACGGATCTCAAACCGGGTTACACTCACTGATTCAGAGCTCATTCCGAGCCTCCAGTCGAGACCCATGGATACGATCCGCAACTTCTGCATCATCGCTCATATCGATCACGGCAAATCGACTCTGGCCGATCGATTGATCCAGCGTTGTGGCGGAGTCGAAGAACGACAATTTCGCGACCAGATCCTCGACTCGATGGACATCGAGAGGGAGAGGGGCATCACGATCAAGAGCAATACGGTAACCCTGCTCTACGATGCCAAAGACGGAAAACGCTACACCTTGAATCTCATCGACACGCCGGGGCATGTGGATTTTTCACACGAAGTGAGACGGTCCCTGATGTCATGTGAGGGCGCACTGCTTCTTGTGGATGCTTCACAGGGAGTCGAAGCCCAGACGGTCGCAAATCTCTATCTCGCTCTCGAATACGACCTCGAGTTGATCCCTGTGATCAATAAAATCGACCTCCCCTCGGCCGACATCGAGAGAGCCCGCGAGGAGATCTCGGAGGATCTGGGCCTCGATCCCTATGAGGCGGTGCTGTGTTCGGCGAAACTGGGACAGGGTGTCG
>CAJHZD010000122.1_pt1 | contig 10918 bp, 7 predicted proteins | sample 9198941 | NCBI WGS metagenome assembly CAJHZD01 (sample SAMEA7708371, study PRJEB35096) | sediment metagenome | biome: marine neritic benthic zone biome [ENVO:01000025]; feature: sediment [ENVO:00002007]; material: shallow marine sediment [ENVO:03000034] sea grass bed [ENVO_01000059] ...
GTCGCAGTAGAACTCCGGCCGAAGCCCATCGAAGGAGATCAGGATGACGTGATCACTTGTGCCTGCTGGGCGAACCGATCCATAGAGCGAGGAAACCTGAAGCGAAGCGATTAGAACGACGGTCAGAAGGAGTCGCATTCTGAATCTCGGGAGTTCGACTGTCTCGCAAACGACAGTCGGCGCGTGGTCACAGACAGCATATCGACTCTCGAGGAGAAGGTGTCGTGCCCAGAAACCCAACGCATCGAGTGAAACCAGCCAGCCGTTGCTGTTCGTGGTTTTTCAGTAGACTATGCTCGACCTTCGGGGCGTGGTGAGCCTCTTGCAGTTGAGGCAATTCCCGACCGGCGGTGAAAGCCCGCGAGCGAGCCGATCTGAAAACACGGTGAGCTGACTCGGTGAGATTCCGAGGCCGACGGTACAGTCCGGATGGGAGAAGGTCGCGACCGGGCAGTCAGTCGGTGACGTCTCTGCTTGGTCGCAAGAACCAGGCAATTCTGGTGCAGATGCCCTGAAGGTCGCCCGTATGGGCGGCCTTTTTACTTGGTTTGCTCCGTGCCCCGGAGGCTTCTGTCTGCGGGGTACTGTTTTGGCTGCCAACAGAGACATCGAGTTCATGCAGCGGGCATTGGCGTTGGCCCGACAGGCGGAGGGGCAGACCAGCCCCAATCCGATGGTCGGAGCCGTCGTCGTTCGCGAAGGCGAGATCGTCGGCGAAGGATTTCACCGCCAGGCGGGGCAAGCCCATGCCGAGATCGAGGCGCTGGCAGCAGCAGGTGAACGGGCACACGGTTCGACGATCTATGTGACGCTCGAGCCCTGTTGTGTTCACGGTCGCACGCCACCCTGTACCGAAGCGGTGATCGAGGCTGGCGTTGCAGCGGTCGTGTACGCGGTACGGGATCCCAATCCCGAGGTCGATGGGCGGGGTCACGAACGGCTCAGCCAAGCCGGTATCGAGGTGCGCCGGGGAGTCTGTAACGAAGAGGGTCAACGGCTGATCGAACCGTTTACAAAGCTGACCCTCGAGGGCCGACCCCTGGTCACAGCGAAGTTCGCCATGAGTCTGGACGGCAAGATCGCCACTCGCACCGGTCACTCGCGTTGGATCTCGAGTGAGGAGTCCAGACGGGTCGCGCACCAGCTTCGTCAAGTCAGCGACGCCATCATTGTCGGTGCGGGTACGGTGATCGCAGACGATCCTCGGCTCACGACCCGGCTCGACATCGAGGAACCTAGGCACCCGGTCAGATTCGTGGTCGACACGCGGGGGAGGTCGCCACTCGGGGCCAAGGTGTTCGATTCATCGCTACCCGGGAAGACGGTTCTGGCCACGACCCGCAGGATCGATCCCAAACATGCCGAGAGGTTGCGCCGATCCGGGGCAGAGATCTGGCTGTTACCGGAAGACGACAACGAGCGAGTCGATATCGCCGCCATGCTGGGTGCGATGGCCGATCAGGGGCTCATGACTGCGCTAGTTGAAGGCGGCTCGGGGCTGCTGGGGTCGTTTTTCGATCGCGAGTTGGTCGATCGCGTGCTGGTCTCGGTGGCACCCAAGATCATCGGCGGAGTCGACGCGCCAAGCCCGGTGGGCGGTCTGGGAATCCCAGTCATGGGCGACGCCCTGGAGTTTGACCAAGTCGAGTTCGAATCACTCGGAACAGATCTGTGGATCCGGGCAGAGAAACCGACGCGGAGCCACGACAAGACTTAGAAGGAGACATTCAGATGTTTACCGGAATCGTTGAAGAGGTCGGCAGAGTGCTGTCGCTACAGCAGGTTGACGATGGCTGGGAGCTGACCGTCGATGCAAAGAAAGTTCTGGATGGCACCCATCGCGGAGACAGCATTGCCGTCGAAGGCACCTGTCTTACGGTCACCGAGATGGGCGAGTGTGGCTTTATGGTCGGGCTTGCCCCCGAAACCCTGGCGCGTACTCACTTGGGTACCCTCGAGCAGGGGGATCCGATCAATCTCGAGCGATCGCTGCCCGTCGACGGTCGTTTCGACGGTCACTTTGTCCAGGGCCATATCGACGGAACCGGCGCGATCCGGGAATTTCGCCCCGATGGAGATTCCTTGTGGGTCGAAGTCGAGACCACAAACGAAATCCTTCGCTACCTGGTTCCGAAGGGATACGTGGCGGTGGATGGTGTCAGTCTGACCGTTGTCGAGGTGAAGAACGACAGCTTCGCCTTCATGTTGGTTGCCTATACCCAGGAACACATCTCTTTGCCGCAGAAGAAAGTCGGCGACCGCGTCAATCTAGAGGTCGACATTCTCGGTAAGTACATCGAAAAACTGATCGGAGGTCGAAGTCATGCCGTTGTCCAAAGTTGAGTCTGCTCTTGAAGATCTGCGATCTGGGCGGATGGTCATCGTGGTGGACGATGAAGATCGGGAGAACGAAGGCGATTTGGTCGTGGCTGCAGAGTTTGCGACTCCGGAGATCATCAACTTCATGGCCCGGGAGGGTCGAGGCCTGATCTGCGTCTCGATGGAGGCCGAGCGACTCGAGGCCCTGGACCTGCCACAAATGGTCGCCAAGGGCGAGAACGACACCCAGTTCGGAACCGCCTTCACCATCTCAGTCGATGCCAAGAATGGAACCACGACCGGTATCTCGGCCTTCGATCGCGCCGCAACCGTTCGAGCCCTGATCGATCCGCAGACACAGCCTTCGGACTTGGCCAGGCCAGGCCATGTCTTTCCTCTTCGAGCCGAGCCGGGTGGTGTCTGCTCGCGTGCGGGTCAGACCGAAGCCTCGGTCGATCTGGCACGGTTGGCCGGTCTGACGCCAGCAGCGGTGATCTGCGAGATCATTCACGACAACGGAACCATGGCCCGCATGGCCGAGCTCGAGCGATTTGCCGGGCAGCACGATCTAAGGATTGTCTCGGTTGGGGATCTGATCTCCTACCGGCAGCAAGCCGAATCCGGAGTCGAACAGATCGCCGAGGCTGACCTACCGACCGAGTGGGGCTCGTTCCGGGCCAAAGCATTCGAGGGTCGGACCGACGGGCGACAACATCTGGCTCTAATGATCGAGGAGGCCCCCGAGGTCGTACCGTTGGTGCGAATTCACTCCGAGTGCCTCACCGGAGATGCCTTGGGGTCGAGGCGGTGCGACTGTGGCGATCAACTGGCCGAATCACAGCGCCGGATCGCCGAGAGCGGGCACGGTGTAATTGTCTACCTACGTCAGGAAGGTCGAGGGATCGGTCTGGGCAACAAGCTACGCGCCTATGCTCTTCAAGAACGAGGACTGGACACGGTCGAGGCCAATCATCAGCTCGGTCTAGCGGCCGATCTGCGGGACTACCGGGTGGCGGCGCAGATACTCTCCGAGCTGGGCATGAACCGAGTCGCTCTGCTGACCAACAATCCAGACAAGGTGGCCGGTGTGAGGCGCCACGGTATCGAGGTCGACAGCCGTGTTCCGCTGGTGATCGAGCCGACTCGAGACTCGAGCCGCTATCTGGCGACGAAGCGAGACAAGCTGGGGCACCACTTGCCGATCGAGCTGGTATGAGTACCTGGAAGCGAACCGACCGACAGATCGAAGTCGAGGCGGGCCGGGTTTTCGAGGGAGGTCTCGAAGCAGCCGAGCTCAGGGTCGGCATCGTCACCGCACGGTTCAACGATTTCATCACCGGTGAGATGCTGGCCGGAGCCGTCGGCGAGCTTCAGGCTCGTGGCGTCGCCACTCAAGACATCGATACCGCTTGGGTACCGGGGGCGTTCGAGCTGCCACTGGCGGCCAAGAAGATGGCGCAATCCGGACGCTATGACGCCGTCGTATGTCTGGGTGCAGTGATTCGTGGAGAGACCGCCCATTTCGACTTCGTCGCCGGCGAGGCGGCCGCGGGCATCGCCAAAGCAGGCTTGGAGACCGGAATACCGATTCTTTTTGGAGTGCTGACGACCGAGACCGTCGACCAGGCCGAACAGCGATCCGATCGCACTCGAGACAACAAGGGTGCCGAGACCGCGGCAGCGGCCATCGAGATGGCCAACCTACTCGCGGCACTAGACGACTAGGCTAAACTGCGGTGCCGGGCATGCAGGTTTGCATCTTGAGCAGGTGACGGTGCAAAAGGTGAAGGATTACAACTAGCTGATATAGAGGTGCCGGGCATGCAGGTTTGCATGTGCGCCACGTCGATTCGAGCGAGGGAACAAGATGTCATCTGATTCGAAGAACTCCAAGGAAGATCACGGTAGCTCGACCACCTCGGGCCTGGTGTGGCTCAAGGTCCTCGAGCCTGACGCTTTACCCGAGGGCCGCGTGACCCCGGTCACCTGTGGCACCCAGACCGTTTGCATGACCCGCTTCAAAGGGGAGTTCGGAGCCTTGGACAACAAGTGCCCACACCAGGGAGGCCCACTCGGTGAAGGCTCGATCGAAAATGGTCTGTTGCGCTGCCCATGGCATGGCTGGGATTACGACCCGATCAGCGGCAAGGCTCCGGGCTTCGACGACGGTGTCGCAACCTACCCGGTCGATGTTCGCGAGGACGGTGTCTATGTCGGATTCGAAGAGGAGACGATTCACATTCGAACCGTCACCGACGTGATGGCCGAGACGATGGTGCATTGGGGAATCAAGCATGTCTGGGGCATGGTGGGTCACTCCAACCTCGGTCTGGCCGATGCCATTCGACGCCAGGAGGACAAGGGTGACCTCTCCTACTACGGGATTCGGCATGAAGGTGCTGCTGCTTTTGCTGCATCGGCCTACGGCAAGCTCACCGGCAGACCGGCAGCCTGTCTTTCGATCGCGGGTCCGGGAGCGACCAATCTACTCACCGGTCTTTGGGACGCTCACGTAGATCGATCCCCGGTATTGGCCCTCACCGGGCAGGTCAACACCCAGGTGCTCGGACCCGGTGCGTTTCAAGAGGTGGATCTGACTCAGGCCTACGGGAACGTAGCGCATTGGAGTCAGCCGGTTCTGAACACCAGCAAACACGCGGAGCTCGTCAACCTGGCTTGCAAGAGCGCCATCCTCAATCGAGGCGTCTCGCACCTGATCTTTCCCGATGAAGTGCAGACCCTACCAGCGGCCGAAGACGCTAAAGCGGGTGGTCCCGAGGGTCGCATCGGCCCGAGTGACATTGCTCCTCCTCATGCAGCCCTCGACGAGGCTGTGGCGCTCATCCGCAGGTCTCGACGGCCCGTGATCATCGCGGGTCATGGTGCTCGATTTCATATGCCCGGCATTGTCGAGCTTGCCGAGCGAATGGGCTGTCCCGTGCTCACCACCTTCAAGGGTAAGGGAGTGATCTCTGATCACCACCCGCTCGGATGTGGAGTCCTCGGCCGGAGCGGCACGCCGATTGCCAGTTACTTCATGAACGAGTCCGACTGTCTTCTGGTATTTGGCGCCAGCTTTAGCGATCACACCGGCATCACGCCGAAGAAGCCGACCATCCAGGTCGACTGGGATCCCATGATGTTGGGCAAATTTCACTCCGTCGATGTCCCGGTATGGGGTGAGATTGGAACAACGGCGGGTCAGCTGATTCATGAGCTTGGAGATGCTTCGGGCTGGGAGGATCGCCGCAGCGAGATTGCGGAGCGTTGGAAGATCTGGCGGCAGGAAAAGAACAAGCGTGAGCAGGAAGAGACAGGAGAGGGCGTCTCGTCAGCCTCGATCTTTGCTGCCCTGACTCGCCACGCGCCCGCCGACGCCATCATGGCGGTGGATGTCGGGAATAACACCTATTCGTTTGGTCGCTACTTCGAGTGCACCGAGCAGGCAGTCTTGATGTCGGGCTATCTGGGGTCGATCGGGTTCGGTCTGCCGGCGGCCTTGGGAGCCTGGGCAGCAACGCAAGAAGACGACCCGCGTTTTCGCGGCCGCAAGGTCATTTCCGTGTCGGGTGACGGCGGCTTCGGCCAGTACATGGGCGAACTGACCACGGCGGTCAAATACAACATGAACATCACCCACGTTCTGCTCAACAATAGCGAGCTCGGGAAGATCTCCAAGGAGCAGCGCTCGGGCCAGTGGCCGGTCTGGGAGACCGGCCTCCACAATCCCAACTTCGCCGACTATGCCGAGTTGTGTGGGGCCAAGGGGGTTCGCGTGACCCGCAAGGAAGAGCTCGACAACGCGATGGGTCTGGCTCTGACTCACGATGGGCCCAGCCTCGTTGAAATCGTGGCTGACCCCGTGCTCGTCTAGAACCACAGTATGACGCGATGACTCTACGCCAGTGCCCGAAGCCAGCTACTTTAGCCCTATTATGTTGCGTCGGATGGGCAGGGCTTCTGGGTTGCGGTGCGCCGATCAAGGTCAAGACGACAGACACAGAGCCCGTACTCGAAGACTCGAACGCCCGTCGTAGGGGAGCGCTGAGTAGGGACACGAAACAGCTTCTGAGACTCCAGGGTTGGAATGACGATCTTGCCACCGACCCGGCCGGAGTGATGGAAGCCCTCGATCGGATTCAGGGCGAGATGGCCAAGGCAGGCTTGGCGGCCCAGACCGAGGTCGCTCTGGAGACGGCCACGCGTCTCGACGGTCAGGATCGCGAGGAGGCGGCGATCTGGTATCTGATTGCGGCTGCCCGATCCTACGAGTACATGTTCAGTGGTAGAAGCAGCGCTTTTGAGAGGGCCGTAGATCCCAAGTTTCAGCGCATGCGCCGTATCTACAACAGCGCCGTCGGCTCGTACTTGAGCGAGCTCAAGAGCCAGTCGGGTGACTACAGAGATCACGAAAAGACGACCTACTTCGAGAGTTTTCGGTTCGAGCTCGAAATCCAACCCGGATCGGTGGACCCGGAGAACTGTGATTCGCTCGTCCTGACGCGAGATCTGGAGATCACGGGTCTGAGGAACCGCTACCGTCGACCCGGTGTCGGCGCCTCTCTCGTGTCCTTCCGGGTCAACGAGCACAAGAACCCGCTCGATCGATTCACACCTCCAGAAGGAATCGCCGAGCCCGTTACCGCAGTGCTGAAGTTTGGCCCCCGCCGATCCGGAACAAGTACTCGTGCGAGATCGGTACAGCTCGTATTCTACGATCCCCGCACGACTGAATCGGTTGAGATGAGCGGCTGGAGCGTCCCGCTCCAGGCGGACTTCACCAGCCACTACGCCTATCAAGCCAGCGTCTCCGACTTGCCCGGCCTGGCCCGCAAGGCGTTGCTCCGCCCCGAAGACTACATTCTTCGCCAAGGGCTGTTCATGCTGGAGCCGTACGATCCGGAGAGGATTCCCGTGATCATGGTCCACGGGCTCAAATCGAGTCCCCTGGCTTGGGCCGAGGTGACCAACGATCTGTACGGCGAGCCCGACCTACGGTCCAGGTATCAGATCTGGCACTACATGTATCCCACTGGTCTGCCTTACCTGTATGCCGGCATGGTGATGCGCTCCAAACTCGAGGCCGCGCGGGTCGAGTTCGATCCAGAGGGCGACGACCCGGCGATGCAGTCGATGGTGATTCTGGCTCACAGCATGGGTGGCCTTGTCACCAGATCCCTGATCTCCGACAGTGGTATGAAGCTCTGGGACACCGTGTTCACGGTTCCGCCGGAAGAGCTGACGGGCATGCCCCAGGACATCGAGTGGTTGGAAGACCTATTCATATTCGAGACTCAGCCGTATGTAAGCCGGGTCATCTTTGTCGCCACTCCTCACCAGGGGAGCAGCGCTGCCACCAGCATGCTGGGCCAGATCACGTCGAGTTTGGTGGATCTTCCGGATTTCTTTACCGAGCGAGTTGCACGGATTTCGACGGCCAACTACGAGCTTGCAACTACCGATGCCAAGACATACATCCTGAACGGTGCCCCGAACAGCATTCAGGCGTTGCGACCGACACATCCGATACTCAAGTCGCTGGGGAACCTACCGATCGACGACTCGATTCCGTATCACACCATCATGGGCAACCGCGGCAATCAACAAGGGGGTCAGATCTCGGACGGCTGGGTTACCTACGAGAGCGCTCATCTCGAGGGCGCCGAATCGGAGCTGATCGTGTCCTCTCGCCACGACGCTTACTCGCACCCCCAGGCGATCGCTGAGATCAAGCGCATCCTCTTTTTGCATGGCGAGCTCAACGAACCTCCCGCCGGGCCGGACGACCGCTACGTCGATCCGATTCATTAGGAGCAGTGGTCGGCGCCTGCGGCGCCTAGCAGTGATCACCGCCTGCGGCGGCTAGCAGTGGTCGCGGCCTAACGGCCGCTAGCCCTAGAGCAGTGAAGCAGTGGGCAATGAGAAGTGAGGAAGTGAGGAAGTGACGCAATGACGCAGTGGTGCTGCAAGCGGTGGTACCGGCCGCCCTGCCAGGCTCTTCACTGCGCCAACACTTTCCGCACCGCGTCCCGAATGTCCGCCAAGCACTGCTCCATGCGGTCGAGATGGGTGCGGAAGTTGAGCACGCAGATGCGGATGACGTAGCGGCCATCGAGATAGGTCGGGGTGAGAAAGACGTGCTGTCTGGCGTTGATGTGGTCGCGCAGCCGCTGATTTAGGCGATCGATGGCCTCTTCGTCCATCCCGGCAGGTGCCAGCCGGAAAGCCACGATCGACAGCTGCGGCTCAGCGACGATCTCGATGTCGTCGATGGTCTCGAGCTGGCGCCGGGCCCACTGCGCGAGATCGAGCTTTTCGTCGAGTGCTCGACGAAAAGTCTCGAGCCCATGCATCTTGAGCGGCAACCAGACCCGCAAGCCCCGGAAGTCCCTCGACAGCTCGGGCGAGCATTCGCTGAAATCGATCAGCTCCGGATCGTCTTGCAGGGCCGGCATGTAGTCGGCCTCGACGTGATGCGCCCGTCGCAGCGCTGCCCCATCCCGTATGACCAGACAACCGGTGCCGTAGGGAAGAAACAGACCCTTGTGGGGATCGAGGCTGATCGAGTCGGCGCGATTCAGCCCGGTAAGCTGTTTCCTTCCCCGCTCGGTGATCACGAAGAAGCCGCCGTAGGCACCGTCGACGTGAAACCAGAGGTCCTCCTCGAGAGCCAAGTCGGCGATGGCGTCGAGATCGTCGACCGCGCCGGTATTGACGGTGCCGGCGCTACCGACCACCAGGAAAGGCTGCATCCCCTGATCGCGATCGGCCGCGATGGTCTCGCGCAGCGCCTCGATCTTCATGCAACACCGGTCGTCTGATGGGATCGTGCGGATGTTGGTCGGTGGAAACCCGGCCAGCATCGCCGCCTTGGTGATCGAGTGGTGCACCTGGTCGGAGCAGTAAATCGTTCCGGGCAGAAAGTTGTCGGGCAGCCGCTCGCGTCGTGCCGTGTAGATACCGGTGAAGTTGGCCATCGAGCCACCGGTGGTCAGCAGACCCTGGGCCTTGGCGTCGTAACCGACGATCTGGCAGAGCCAGCGGGTGACGTTGATCTCGAGCTGGACCAGTCCGGGGCAGGCGATGAACACACCGATGTAGCGATTGACAGCGTTGGCGATCAGATCCGCCACCGCGGCGTGGGGCAGGCCGCCACCGGGGATGTAGGCCAAATAACCTCCGCTGGCCGTGTTGTAGGAGAGCTGGAGACCCTGATCGAAGATCTGTTCGAGCAGATCGATGTAGTGCTGACCGGTCTCCGGGAGATCCTCCCGAAGGCTCGCTGCCAGCTCGGCCGCCCCGTCGGTGTAGGACATCGGCTGGTCGGGCAGCGTGCGCAGATGATCCGCGATACGCCCCATTGCGGCTCCCACCATCTCGCGCAGCGCACCCTCGGAGAGCTCGAGCGGATGGGTTGCCGGTGGCACCCTCTCGGTGACGGGAGTCTCGGTATCTATCTTGCTCATGGTGAATCCTCAGTCAGCGTTCCAGAAAAGCCTACCTCGACAGTTATGGCTTGGCGACCCGGAAGTTGCTGTTTCCAGAATCCGTCTTTTGAAGAGTCGAGTCGAGATAGGGCTCCAATGATAGACATAAATCAGAAGTATGCTTCTATGGATGCGAACTACATTGAGACTCGATGACGAGCTGCTGCGGGAAGCCAAGCTCTATACCGCCGAGAATGACATGACGCTTACGGCTCTGATGGATCAAGCCCTGCGAGAGGAGATCTCGTCCCCGACGCCTATCTCGCCGCCCTTGCAATCGAAACGGGCAGCGAGTGGGTCACCACGGATCGAAACTTCGCCCGGTTCCAAGGTCTGCGCTGGTCAGTGCCGGCACATTAGATCTTTACTTAGAAGCGGCGGTTGTATTCATCTGCCGACCCTATCGACCTCGATTGAGGCAGGCGACAGTGGACAAAAAATCCCAGAACGGGGGCTATATAAACGAGAAGTGGACAAATTCGACTGATTTCGAACGCGTTTCCTTGTCCCGGTGGAGCTGGCTGCATAAATTCTTACGATTCTGGCCACTCGTTCCGAAGTTTCCGCTGCGTGAGCCGGGTAGCTCCTGTCCTAATTCCCCCAGTCACCAACCGAGTCGCTGCCTGGGACGTCGAACTCGAGGTACTCCTCGACATCGAACGGAAGCTCATCGGCGAGCGCCCTGACCCGGTCGCCAATAGCGCGGGTTTCGGGTCGAGCGTTCGAGAGACCGGTATAGGGGATTCCCTTGGCGTTCTCCACGTCGGGATACTTCTTCTTCATCAGCTCGTGCCGTGCCCGCATCTGGTTGAACTGACCCTGGGTGTGGATCAACGGCACAAGCTGCGGATTCTCCTCACGGGGATCCATGTAGAGGTCGTAGTAGGCCTCGGGCATACCCGAGGCGGCGACGTCGCCGGCACCGATCCAGTGGCGCTTGTAGCGGCCCTTGACGGTGGCGCCGAGCTCATGACCGGCGTAGATATGCACATAGTCGCGACGACCATGGGTGTCACCCTTCAGTAGAAGTGCGGTCTGGTCGAGACCATCGACGATCAGGTCGGTCGGTATGTGTTGTGTGGCATCACCGAGGCGCGCAAACGTGGTGTAGA
>CAJHZD010000141.1_pt1 | contig 10816 bp, 12 predicted proteins | sample 9198941 | NCBI WGS metagenome assembly CAJHZD01 (sample SAMEA7708371, study PRJEB35096) | sediment metagenome | biome: marine neritic benthic zone biome [ENVO:01000025]; feature: sediment [ENVO:00002007]; material: shallow marine sediment [ENVO:03000034] sea grass bed [ENVO_01000059] ...
ACGCATCACCGAGTTCCACGAGGTGAACGACCCGCCGGTGCTCGGTCTTCGCGAAGGCACGTGGCTGCGCGTCGAAGGCGACGGGATGCACCTCGGAGGCGACCGCGACGCCCGGCTATTCCGCAAGGGCCAGGAGCCGGTGGAGTACTCGACAGGCAGCCGGTTGGATTTCTTGCTGGAGTGAAGGGCCGAAATATGGAGGCGGCGGGCGGCGTCCATTGAGCAGCAGACCGCTCGTCTTGTGCATCGAATCATGCTGCAGTTCCTCACCGGAATCGCGATGAAGAAAGACGGGATGGATCCGAAGTGTGTGCACCCTCGGATCAGCGGAGATCCCTAGAGGTTTTTTCGTCTAGTTCGATATGGGTTCTGGAGGAGACGGTTGGCGACCGGCGATTCGAGGAAGTCTAGTTGACTCCAATGACTTCGAATGCAATCATTATGAAGTCATGACTCAGATTACCGCACGCATTCCCGACGAGCTCGCGCGAGAGATCGACCAAGCCGCGGCCCAGCTCAAACGATCACGAGCCCAAGTGATCCGAATGGCTCTCGAGTACTACCTCGAAGATGTCGAAGACCTCCGTCTAGGGGTCGAACGACTCAGAGACCCTGCCGACCCGATACTCGATTGGGAACAGGTGCGAAGTGACCTACTCGATCAAGATTAAGGGCAGTGCGGCCAAGGAGCTTCGCCGAATCGCGGTCGAGGACCGTCTACGCATCGTCAGGGCAATCGATCGTCTTGCGAACGAGCCCCTGGCTGGATCCGCACTCAAGGGTGAATTCTCGGGCCTGCGCCGGCTGCGCGTAGGGAGATACCGCATCATCTACGAAGCGATCCATGGCGAGCTCACGATCCTCGTGGTGCGAGTCGGCGATCGAGGCTCGGTCTATCGCTAGTTCATGATTCACTTATCAGTATTTAGATACCGATATCGAAGAACTGTTTGATGCCGTTGAGCGCTAGCTGGGTGCCGATGGTGGCAATAAGGAGACCGCCGAACTTGGTCACCAGCGTCATCGCTTTGGGTGGAATCTTCACCAGCAGATCGGTGAGAAAGGTCAAAGTGATGCCGAGCAGGACCACCGCAACCCCGACTGCGACCAGAGCCATGATCACGGCGTCGGTCTCGCCGGTCTGCGAGGCGAGGGTGATGACGATCGTGATCGCGCCCGGCCCGGCGATGAAGGGCATCGCAAAGGGCACGAGCAGCTGATCCTCGGGATCGGGGGGCTCGACGGCGTCGTGTCCGCCCTGGGCGCGGCTCGGCTCGCCGCCGGCCAGCATCTCCAGCCCCATCCAGGCCACGATCAGACCCCCAACCAGGCCAAAGGCACCGAGATGGATGCCGATGGCGTCGAGAATCGGTTTGCCCGCCACGGCAGAGACACCGAGGATCACCGCCACCGCAGCCACGACCTTGAGTGCCGCCGCACGGCGCTCCCCTTTCGACATGTCCTTGGTCAACATGGCGAAGAAAATCGGCCGACCGATGGGATCGGTGATCACCAGAACGGCGATGATGGCCTGAAGGTATTCGTCCCAACCGAGCACGGCGCTAGTAAAGCACAGTCGGATTGAGATCCAAAGGCGAGGAGGGCAACCAGTTTCCTATTTCGGGGACAGGCACCATAACTCCTATTTCGGTGCCTGTCCCCGAAATAGAAAACCCTCCGCGAACCTAATGAACTAATTCACTGCGCCGCTGGACTCCAGCCCCTACCATCGAACCGAGACTTTGACGTTCAATACGTGTGTCCGGAGACCGGACCTCGAGAAGGAGCGTGGAAATGGGCCTGAGCGGAACCCTCGGAGACTTCAATCCAATCGAAATCATCGCCATTTTCGACCTCCTCGAAAAGAGCGGCAAGTTGCTTCTGACTCGGGGTAACGAAGAGGGACTGGTCGTATTTCGGCGAGGGAGAATCATCTACGCCTCCTCGTCGGGTTTCCGCGAGAGCCTGGGTAGCATGCTACTGGCTCGGGGTTTGGTCCGGGAGGACGATCTAGTAGAAGCTCTGGGGAAGCAGGCCACCTCCAGTGAAGAGAAGCGTCTCGGCACTATCCTGATCGAGATGGGAGCTCTAACGCAAGAGTCCTTGAATGCCGTCATGCTCGAGCAGGTCGTGGCAAGAGTGACCGAGTTCCGGGACTGGGATTCGGGCCACTTCGAATTCAGCACCGTACACATCGAGGATCACGGTGAAGTCGAGCTGCAAGCGGGCGATCTCTGGACACCGCTCGGGCTCTCACCAGATATCGTGTTGCTGCGTCTGGCTCAGGACCGCGATGAGACGGTGAAAGAGGCCGCACCAGATCCTACCGAACCGGCAATGCAAGAAATGCCAGCGGCACCAGCTCTGGTTTCGCCCACCCAAAACGAAACCGAAGTTGCCAACTCGGGCGAAGCTACTTCCTTGAAGGAGGTCGTTGACGAGCAGCGCAGCCCGCAGGTAAAAGGCGAGTGGACCAAGAAGCTTCTAGATCAGGCGGGTGAGACGTTTGGCCGCTGCCTGCTTTTTTCGGTGCGCCGCGACGCCTATCGATCGATCGCACAGAGCGGCAGGGCTCTCCCCGAGCCTTCCGAGGACACGCCCCTGCTCAGGATCGCACTCAGCCGAACGATACCCAGCATTCTCGGGCGGTCTGTGGCGGCTGGGCACATCGTCACAGCCAGTCTGCCGCAAGACGAGGGCGACCCTGCGATCCTCGAAGCTCTCGGCGGGCCGGCCGGCGGAGAATCGATCGCGATACCGCTCATGGTCCGAAACGAACCGGTCATGGTCTTGTATGGGGACGAACTTCTCGAGGGTGCCCACAGCGGTCGATTGGAGAGTCTCGAGGACTTCATCGACCAGGTGGCTCGTCGCATCGAGGCCGATATCGAAGCCGAGATCGCTGCCGAGATTTCGGCCGCCCAGTCGGCTTGATCAGGCTGAGTTTTCAAGTTCGGGTCAGGAACCAATCACCCGCACGAACCTCGGGTTCGAAGGTGGCCGGAAGCTCTAAAAAGATCTCACCGGCCTCATGGTTCCGGTGGCGCCAAACGAGACTCGACCAAGCACCCTATTTCCCTGCGGTGTACATCGACTCGAATCTGTCACCGATCTTGTCGACGACTTTCTTTACCTGCTTGGCAAATTTATTCGGGTCGTCTTTGGGTTTTGCCTCGGCCGTTCCCCGAAAGATCGCCTCGTTGGTCTTGGCGTCCCAGACGTCGATAATCAGTGTGCCACGCTCGTAGATGTGCATGGTCGGCCCGGTAGCAGGACCGAGGCCGATACCGCCGTACCCGCCCCAGTAGGGGTCCCAGAACCATCCGGCGCCGTACCAGTACCCCATATTCGAGGTATTGAACCTCACTTGCTGAGTGCTGGAGCCGTAATAGGTCACATAGAGATCGGGATTCGAGGTGGTGTTCTCGAGACCTGCACCCTTCAACTCGTCCAAGATGGTCCACTCGATCGTACGATCGATGAAAGGCGACTCTTCAGCCATCGATCCCTCGGTGGCATTCTTGAACTCGAACGTGCGAAACGAGTGGAAATCGACCGAGCGGTCGTAGTCAACGTAGACCTTCTGAGCCCTTACCGGAACCACCGCAAGCGCCGCAAGGACGACCATCTGAACCAAGGTTTTTTTGATAGAGGTACCCTCCTGTCGACAGTAATGCCTGGCCCCGAGTCCTGGGCAAGACCTCAATCGGATCGCTAATCTATACCGACTCGGCTGGGTCGACAAACTCGTCGGATACCCGGAGCGCAAGTTTGGCATCAGACTATGAGCTCGGCCGTGGTCTCGAGGTTGCGGATACGAGACTCTTTCGGCTGGCGTCGAAACCCCAGCAGAAGACAAAAGCCGGATATGCGAGCTATCCTAAGGGTTGAGAGTGTTGGACGCTCTCGAACCTAGCACCTCTCGCCCCTCAGAGATTTCTTCCTGGATGCTCGACAAGCTTACCCTTCCGATCGTTGCTCTTGGCATCATGTGCTCAGCAATCGCCGTCTCAGCCACCGAAGTCAAGACCGTCGAAAAGGTTGATCTCGACCGCTACCTCGGCGAGTGGTATGAGATTGCCAGCTTCCCCGCCTGGTTTCAGCGTGGATGTACCGGTACGACGGCCGACTACTCGTTTCGCGACGACGGGATGATTCAGGTGGTCAACAGCTGCCGCAAGGGATCGCTCGATGGCAAGCTCAAACAGTCGACCGGGCGTGCCAAGGTCGTCGACACGGAGACCAAAGCGAAACTCAAAGTTTCGTTCTTTGGGCCCTTCTGGGGCGACTACTGGATCATCGGCCTCGACCCGGACTATCAGTGGGCAGTCGTCGGTGTGCCCAATCACAAATACCTCTGGATTTTGAGTCGCGCGCCCACCATAGATCCGGAGCTCTATCAGGAGCTTCTCACACCGCTTCCTGAGATGGGCTTCGACCTGTCAAAGCTTCGAATGACCGAGCAGCCGGTGCCGGTGTCGGCAGACTGAGGACTCGAACATGAAGCCAATCGGACTCACGCTGATTTGTACCGGTTTTGCCATCGGGATCGCCATTCCAGCCTCCGGGATCGCCGAGGAGGAGCCTCGCTTTGCGATCGAGTTCGAGGCCGGCCCGGTCTGGCAGAGCCGCAACGACGTACAGATACCCAATGACGAAGAGGGTACCCGCTTTTCGCTCGAGGAACTCGCTGGAACTGGTCCCTGGCCCGCGGGGCGAATCTACTTCACCTGGAACATCACCCAGCGACACGGTTTGCGAGCGCTCGCGGCGCCGCTGGCCTACACCGAGACCGGGGTCTTTCGAGAGCCTGTCAATTTTGTCGGTGAGACATACCAGCCGGGTTTGCCGACCGAGGCCACCTACGAATTCAACTCCTGGCGCTTGACCTATCGCTACCGCTTCAAGAGAGGCTCCAAGTGGAATTGGTGGATTGGTTTTACGGCGAAGGTGCGGGACGCGAAGATCGAGCTCGCGCAGGAAAGCGTGACGAGCCAGGAAGGCGCGGCGAGTAAGGACACCGATGTCGGATTCGTACCGCTGCTGCATCTGGCGGGCGACTGGCACTTCTCCAAACGTTGGCACGCCAGGCTCGACCTCGACGCCCTCGCCGGTGGGCCGGGTCGCGCCGAGGACCTCGCACTCAAGCTCGTCTACGACATTTCAGAGCGATGGTCGATCACGGGTGGCTATCGCACCGTAGAGGGCGGAGCTGACACCGACGAGGTCTACAACTTCGCCTGGTTCAACTACGCAGTGGTGTCGGGCATCTATCGCTTCTAATTAGGGGACAGGCACCTTAACTCCAGTTTCGGGGACAGGCACTTAATTAGCCGGCGGTGGACTCTCCTTCGTTCTCTTGATTTCTCGAGGCCTTGGGTTGAGGGCCACGTCTCTTCCGCCGCAAGGTTCGACCTAGGCGCGCTTCCAGCACGGCCACGAAGCTTTCGCTGCCCGTAGGCCGTCCGGTAGAAGTATTAACACGCAGTCTTTCGATAGTCTGCTGCTCTAGACCGCTGGCCAGAAAACGAGACCAGTCTCCCACCATCGAAGGAAAGGGTCGAAATGGAGACAGTAGCGGATCTTCCAACTGAGCCGTATGCGGCCGTGCACTCGACCACTCATATTCGTCCGCCGTCTCGACGAATCCTGCTCTGACAGGGTTCAGCTCGATGTACTTGACGGCCGCCAATAGATGTCGATCATCGAGCGGCGTCGAATAGAAGCGATTCGCCCACAAGTGCCCAGACCAATCGTGACGTCGGTTCTGCCACTGGGCGTATCGGCCATGGGTGCGCCCTACTGTCGACGAGAGCGAATCCGGCTGATGCCCTACGACAAGTAGGTGAACGTGGTTGCTCATAAGACAGTACGCCCAAACTTCGAGATCGTAGCGAGCTGCGTATTCGGACAGCCAGGTCTTGTAGACGTGATGATCTCCCGGCTCAAAGAATACGTCGCTGCGTCGATTGCCACGGTGAGTGACGTGGTAGGGCAAACCTGGGACAATGATCCTCGCGATTCGCGGCACAGTGACTCCTCCTTGTCGGCCCTGAATGCATAGGCCGGTTGACCAGTCCACTCCTCTGGACGGTTTAGGCCAGAGAGTTCTAGCGGAGAAAGAGTGCCTGTCCCCGAAACTGGAGTTAAGGTGCCTGTCCCCGAAACTGAGGGCGGTGGGTTGGGAGGCGGAGGGTGACCGTTGTGCCCTCGCCCTCCTGGCTTTCGATCCGCAGCTGCCCGTTGTGGCGCTCGACCGCTTGTTTGACAAGCACCAATCCGAGTCCGGTGCCGTTGGTGGTGAGCTGCTTGGCATTCGAGGCCCGGAAGAAATCCTGGAACAACTTGTGCTGCTCGTTGGCTGGAATCCCGATGCCACTGTCCTCGACGACGATCTCCACCTGATCCGGGCCCTCGGAATCATCCCGCTCGACCGATCGAAACTGCACGTCTACGCTGCCACCCTCGGGTGTGTACTTGATGGCATTCGAGACGAGGTTGTCCATGACCTGCTCGAGAACATTGAGACCACTGTCGACTTTGGGTAACGAAGGTTCGACACGGACGGTGAAACGAATGTTCTTGCGAGCCGCATGCTGCCTGAAGGTCTCCTCCGTGTAGCGGCCGAGCTTGCTCAGATTGACTACGACGTCGGGGATCTCGCGACTCATGTCGCGAGTCCTCGCAATGCTCAGCAACTCACCGATGGTCTGGTTGAGGGTTCGCAGTCGTTCGTCGATCCGTCGGAGGTAGTCGGCCTGCTTCTCGTTGATCTCGCCTGCATAGCCATCCTTGACCAGCTCGAGCATGCTCAGACCCGCACTGAGCGGAGCCCTGAGATTGTGCGCGACCTGCAGCATGAACTGGGTCCGCTCCTCCATCAGTCTCTCGACTTCTTCGTTGGCTCGGGCATCCTCGATACCGATAGCCACCAAATCTGCCGCAAGCTTCAAGAAATCACTGTCGGCGCTATCGAAGCGATCCGCTCGTCGCGCGTAGATCCCCAGCGTGCCGATGACTCGATCTTCGACCTTCAGAGGTGCAAGGATCGCCGACTGGATGCCCAGGGCCCGAAAGTCTTTCTCTAGCTGAAGGCCTTCGTCCCCGCCCAGGACGCCCTGAACAAGCGTCTCGCCTTCGATGATCCGACGATTGAGCGGACTCCGGTCGAGCTCGATGACCGTCTCCTCGACGATCGCATCCGGGAGACCATGAGCCGCTACGTAGTGGAGAGTCGCGCCATCGTCGTCGAGCAACTTCACCGCCACGGCGGGGACCTCCATCACCCTGGCCACTTCTTCGGTGACCGTGTTGAGAATGGGCTCCAGACGCCGCTCGGCGCTGATCGAACAAACCATCGCGTAGAGGCTGTTGAGTCGGTCGGACAGATCGGCGAGCTCGGCAGTGGCATCGGCCAGGTCGCGTACTCGACTACGGAACTGAGCCATGATCCGCGTGACCATGTTGGCAGTGAGAAACAGGGTGGCGGAAAAAAACAAAAGCACGACCGCCGAGTAAGGACCCCTGAAAGCCGAGTGAATGGGTTGCCCTCGAAAGGCAAGATCGTTGCAGGGTAACCAGCCGCTGACATCCCCGATCAGTAGAAACCAGAGACCGGCCGCTGCCAAGGCCGCCAGCTCATAGGCAACCTTCGGTGGATATTGAATCGCGGCGATAATGACGTGAAAGATCAGGAACACAACCAAGGGACTGGTCACTCCGCCGGTGAAATAGATCAGAAGAAACATCGCTGTGTAGTCGGCGAAGATCTCCAGCAGCGTAAACAGCCGATCGAGCTTCGGGTCTGAGCCAAGCCTCTCCTCGTAGTGCGAAAAGACCCAGGCGAATATCGCGTTGTAGATCGGGCTGGCTAGAGCGATCAGTAGAATCGGCAGCACCGGGAATTCGAAACCGATTGCCCGACCAACAATCAGACCTGCGATCATCAGAGGCGCGACGGCCCATCGAGCCTTGATCTGCCAGAATTCCTGACGTCCCCAAAGACCGGGCAGCGTGTGGCGTCCATCGGCGAGCTCGCAGATCGCTCCTTCGATCAGACTCCTTCGCGATCGCCGAGTCATCGTCCGTTGCCCTCTTCGATGGGCGGCCGGTAGAAGGCGTTCAGCTCCTCCACGACCCGCTCGAGCTCAACGGCGCTGACGGTATCCACCCGCAATTCCGGACTCCCATTCGAACCTTGCTCCTGAAACGTATCAAAGGCGTCTTGTACACCATCGATGGCCACAGCCGTCGACAGCGTCAGCGACTCACGCACTTGCTCCTTGTAGTCGCCGACCTCGGGTTTGTGGAGAAGCTCCTCGACGGTGATCTTGTTGATGCAAACAAGAGCATCACAAACTTCGGAGGGAGGAAACCCAGCCGCCAGACGACGCCGGGCCAAGTCCTGCACATAGCCGAGTAAAAGAGTACGGTCACCCGTTCGGACCGAGGCCAGCAACAGCTCGTAAACGATTCCGGTGTACCAACGAAGCTCGGTTTGACTCATCATCTGATAGTTGGGGAATCTCTGCTGCCGCACCGGGGACGTCAGATAGGCGGTGATGCCATCGACAATTGCTTCCTTCGCCTCCATCATCGCGTTGTGAATCGTCAGTGACGCCCGGGCTGGTTGCCGCTTCATGGCCCGCTCGTTTCTAAGGGTCCACTCCTGAGGATTGCTTGTCATCTTCTCGATCAGAAAAAGAATCCTTCGCAGGACGTGATAGCGAGGGGTGGGTTCCCACTCGAGTAGCCGTCGGGTCTCGGAGCCGTCGATCGTCAGCGACAGATCCAGGTAGTCGAGCATCCATGGTCGTTCAAACGGCCGTCGACCCATGACGCGACCCAGAAGATTCCGGCCCCAGACCCCGAATCTAGCTAGCGGCTTTGGAACCAGAACCGGTTTGACCGCGTTGCCAAAGTGGAATCTCGTAGCGAGCTCGAAAAGGTCTCGATGGGTCGTGGCGCCATCGGGACTCGCTATGTAGACGCCAAAGCTTGGCAGCTCGTCGGAGCGCTCCAAGAGGACCAGGAAGATCCGGTTGACATCGCGGGCGTGGATAAAGGGCACCGCAGTCTTGCCGCGGCCTCCCAAGATGCGGGCATTCCAACGATGAGACAACCACGTTTCCAGAAAAACATAGAGCGGCGCATATTCACACCAGTCACTGAAGACGGCGGCCAAACGGACAATCGAACAGGGAAACCACTGGGAATACTCGCGAACCAACTCTTCGCCGATCTTCTTGCTTCGAGCATAGGGAAAATCGGCGTCGGGAGGAGTCGTCTCATCGATCGTTTTTCCTGGCGCAGGGAAATTGCAGGCAGCCACCGAGCTGGTGAAGACGTAGCGCCGGACACCAAGCGTCTTGGCCTGTTCCAGCACATTGCGTGTGCCCTGGACGTTGGTGTGCTCGTATTCGGGGCGATCGATATTCTCGAAATCGTAGTGCGCCGCCAGATGGATCACAAAATCCGCCCCACCTTGGCGCTCGATCTCGTGTGTCACCGTCTCCAACGCCTCGGCGTCGCCGATATCGACTTGGATCCATCGGATGTTGGGATGATTCGGCACACCGGCCTTGTTCTGAGGCCGACGTGCGATCGCATAGACCAGGAATCGATCCTGAATGGCCTGCAAGAAGTTACGACCCACGATTCCCGAGGCACCGGTCAACACCAGAGCGGGAAGATTCGGTGTCATCCGGCCCTCCTGGCCGCTGCCTCAGCACGAGCGGCTTCGCCCCGCGCGTGTACAAAGTAGACCAGCGGTACCATGAGCCCATCGCCGAGTGCCGAAAGAGGCAGCGCCCAGGGCACCGATTCGACCATCATCATCGATACCAGGAAGAGAACGGCGATGATCTTGGTAACGAGAAGAAACGTCACTTCGCGGTGGCGAAAGTACTCGAGCAGATAGCCAATCGCCACCACGATGTGGAAGCTCCCCGCCTGCCGCGCAAAGAAGGTCAGATTCAAACCTTCCCACCCACCGAAGTCGACACCCCAGCGCGTCAGAAAGAGTAGAAAGAGTCCGACCGTGACGCTGTGGACGGCGATCAGTACGATCAACCAGCTTTCGACGCGATCCCAATCCAACTTCGAAGTCATGTCGTCCTCCAACCGCGCCGGGTCGAAATCGATGTGGGGAGCAACCCGAACCGAGGGTCAGTCGGGACTGCCGATCAGCACCCGATTCTCCCCCACCTCTATCGGCACAGTTGCCAGAGGTCTAGGTGGCGGGCCTTTGATCGGACGCCCAGCTTTGTTGTACACACCTTCATGGCAGGGGCAAAGATACACCTGTTGCTCTTGCGACCAGTGAACTTCGCATCCCATATGGGTGCACCAGAGCGATCGCGCAGAGATGCCATCGGCGGTTCGAACCACTTCGACCGGCAGCTCGCGGTGAAGAACTCGAATCCTCTGATCGAGGGGTAGATCCGAGATCGCCACTTCGGTCTGCGTAGACTCCGCCGGCTTTGCACATGAAGTCAGAGTCGCTGTCCCCACCGAGGCCACTACTCCGCCGGAGGCCAGCAGCTTGAACAGATGACGGCGGTTCAAGTGTTCGAAAGGGCCTTCGTTGTCGCAGGGCATCTCGATCCCTCCTCACCACATTGTCGAGGCCACACTGCAAGGATTCTCTCATCGAGGACGTTTTCCGGACCTACCCCCAGGGGTAGCAAATGCTCCCACCTCGGCGCGGACGGCCACCCACCTAGCTGGGTATTACCGACAGGACGCCATGACCGATATCAAAGAGACACTCATTTTCAGGAGCGTCTTCTGAAGGGGCTACGACCAACTCAGAGAG
>CAJHZD010000012.1_pt1 | contig 10453 bp, 9 predicted proteins | sample 9198941 | NCBI WGS metagenome assembly CAJHZD01 (sample SAMEA7708371, study PRJEB35096) | sediment metagenome | biome: marine neritic benthic zone biome [ENVO:01000025]; feature: sediment [ENVO:00002007]; material: shallow marine sediment [ENVO:03000034] sea grass bed [ENVO_01000059] ...
ACGGCCTGGTGTTTCATCGAGTGATCGACAATTTCATGATCCAGGGCGGCTGCCCAGATGGCACCGGAATGGGTGGACCGGGTTACACCTTCGAGGACGAATTCCATCCGGAGCTCAGACATGAAGGCCCCGGAATCCTTTCGATGGCCAACGCAGGACCCAATACCAATGGCTCACAGTTTTTCATCACCCATGTGGCCACGCCGTGGCTCGACGGCAAGCACTCGGTCTTTGGACGAGTTCTCGAGGGTCAGGATGTCGTAGACGCCGTCGCGCAGGGTGACAGCATGAAGAGCATCACGATCGAAGAAGGTTAGAGCCGCGGGCTCCTCGCTTTCTGGCCACCGAATAGTCTCCACGACTTCGCGCCATCCTATACCTACCCAAAAGGGTGGGCAGGTATAAGATGGCGTTTAATAGACTGCCTGCTCAGGAGGGCTGGTATGAGCGAGAAGACCGCCGACTCCTCGCCGCGAGGCGAGCGCAGAACCTTTATCAAATGGAGCTGGAGCTTGGGTATGGTGGCGGCGATTACTGCAGCCTACGGGACCCTTGCAGCCTTCATGGCTCGGTTCCTCTATCCCGCCCGCCCCACCAGCCGCGGTTGGCAGATGGTCATCGATCTTGCCGGAGTCCAGAACGGTGAGTCTCTGATCTACAGGTTGCCCAACGGCAGCCCGGTCAACATCACGCGAGTCGGTGAGGAGGGTGCCACCGAGGACTTTTTGGCTCTCTCGAGCACCTGCCCACATCTCGGTTGCCAGGTCCATTGGGAATCGCAGAACAACCGTTTCTTCTGCCCCTGCCATAACGGAGTCTTCAGCCCAGATGGGGTGGGTATCGGCGGACCCCCCGGTGACGCCGGGCAAAGCCTGCCGAAGTATCCGCTCAAGGTCGAGAACAACCTTCTCTTCATCGAGGTTCCCCTGGATCAGATGGCCGAGGCTCCTGGGACCCTGGAGACGCCGAGCGCGCCGACTGGCCCAGGACACGATCCCTGTCTCCAACCCCGTTCGACACCAGGACGGTTTAGCTGATGGCTCCGAGGATCGCCGAGTGGTTTCAGGATCGGATTCCTATCGATCCGAATCAGCTCCGCGAGATGACCAATGAACCCGTGCCGCAACATCTCAAACACTGGTGGTTCGCTCTCGGCGGCACTCCGGCCTACCTGTTCGTGATTCAAATCGTTACCGGAATCCTTCTAGCGGTCTATTATCAGCCGGCGCAGGAGACCGCATACGAATCGGTTCGTTACATCACCGACGAGGCTGCCTACGGCTGGTTTCTGCGGAGCCTTCACAAGTGGGGCGCCACATTGATGATCGCAGCCGTGATCCTTCACCAGATGAGAGTCTATTTCACCGGCGCCTACCGGAAGCCGAGAGAGATCAACTGGATGGTCGGTATGACTCTACTCATTTGCACCCTGATGATCGGATTCACCGGCTACAGCCTGGTGTACGAGCAGCTGAGCTATTGGGGAGCCACTGTCGGCGCCAACATCTCGGCCAGCGTACCGATCGTGGGTGACCTGATTCGGGACATGATGCTCGGAGGCGAAACCTACAACGAGAAGACTCTGCCGCGATTCTTCATCATCCACGCCGCCGTGTTGCCGGTGGCAATGATCTTGTTGATCGTCGTTCACATATCCTTGATCCGACTTCAGGGCGTCACCGAGTTCCAGTTCGAGACCAAGGAGGGCGAGGAGGAAGAAGTCAAACATTTCAACTTCTTCCCCGATCACATGTTCACCGAGCTCATCATCGGGCTCATGCTCATGGTGGTGCTGACTACGCTTTCAACGGTGTTCCCGGCCACCATGGGACCGAAAGCCGACCCTCTGACGACTCCAGAGGTCATCAAGCCGGAGTGGTTTTTCTACGTGGCGTTTCGCTGGCTCAAACTCTTCACCGGCACATTCGCCGTTCTCTCGACAGGCTTCATCGTCTTTGTGATGTATGCCTGGCCCTTTATCGATCGCTGGATTCGAAAAAACACCAAATATGCAGAGGCCAGTGTCTGGATCGGCATCTTTGGCGTACTCGCGATCATCGGACTGACAGTCTGGGAAGGCCTGGTGGCTCACTAGGAGAATCTGTATGACTCTGAATCAGAAGCGTATCGTTATCCTCAGCCTGGCTCTCATCTTCCTGCTATCTCTGGTCGTGGTGCAGTACATGGAAGTGGCCCGCAAGCACGAAGAGTTGGGACTGACGCCTCCGCACGTCTCGGTACCGGCGTCATCAAAACAGTGCGTGAACTGTCATCGACAGACCACACCGGGGATCATCGACCACTGGAAAAGCAGCGGTCACGCGGTGACCGGTGTTGCTTGCGTCGAGTGTCACAAAGCGCAGGAAGGCGATGCAGACGGGTTTTCTCACTATGGCTATCAGATCGCTACGGTGGTGACACCGCGAGATTGTTCCCGCTGCCACGCCGAGATCGGTGCCGAGTTTCAAGCCAGCCATCATGCCAAGGCGGGCAATATCCTGGCTTCGCTGGACAATTTTCTTGCCGAGACTGTCGAAGGCGCGCGCATACCTTTCAACCCCCATTCACCGACACCCGGCAAAGCGGTTGAAGCCGTCGATGGTCAGGCCAGCGCCTTTTCTGGATGTCAGCAGTGTCACGGAAGCAAGGTCGCCCTGAGCTCGACCGATGGCGGAATGATTACGGTCGACGACCTTCAACCCGACCAGAACGGCCAGCCGACCAATCAAGATGTAATGGCCAAAGTGCTCAAGAATCAGGATGGGCGACCGATCTTTCATTCCGGTACCTGGCCCAACACGGGAATCGGTCGGCTCAACTTAGACGGTTCCCGAGGCTCCTGCTCCGCCTGTCACAGCCGACATGATTTCTCTCCGCGCCGCGCTCGACAGCCAGAGAACTGCGGCAAATGCCACCTTGGACCCGACCACCCCCAGAAGGAGATTTTCGAGGAGTCCAAACATGGTGTGGCCTATCGCGATCTCAAGGATGAGATGAATCTGAAGGCGGATTCGTGGATACTCGGAAAGGACTATTCCCAGGCTCCCACCTGTGCGACCTGCCATATGTCAGGCCACACCCGCAACGCCGGAAGGATCACACACGATCCTGCCGAGAGGATCTCTTGGACCAACCGGCCGCCGGTCAGCCTGGTGATGGACACCGATATCAACGGAGACATCGTCAAAGCGACCGATCCGGCAGAGCGACAGCGCCTGATCACGGATACTGCGGAGGCAAAGCGCAACCGTATGAAGGATGTCTGCTCGCACTGTCACACCCCCGACTACGTCAACTCGTTCTACTCCCAGTACGACAATCTGGTGATCCTGTACAACGAGAAGTTCGGCAAGGCCGGCCAGAAGATCATGGCCTCACTGCGTGCCAATGATCTGATTACACCGACACAGTTCGACGAAGAGATCGAATGGACCTGGTTTTATCTCTGGCATCACGAGGGTCGTCGAGCCCGTCACGGTGCAGCCATGATGGCGCCCGACTACACACACTGGCATGGCATGTACGAAGTAGCCGAGCGTTTCTATATGGAAATGGTTCCGCAGGCTCGAGAGCTGATCGCCGAGGGGCGCGAACATGGCCTGGGACCTCAGGCCGCGGCTGCCGAATCGGCCCTGAACGACATCCTGGCGCGACCCGAGCACCAGTGGTTCGAAGAGGGCGCCGAGGAGGCCGTGGAAGCGATTCGAAAAGCTATGCAAGAGAAGTACGGACAGGGCGGTTGATAACACCAGGAGTCGATCATGGGCCTCGATAGAAGAGATTTCATCAAGACGCTTGGCGGCGGTGGTGCTGTCGTCGCCTTTGGTTGTCGCGACCAGGAGAGAGCCGCCGAGCTTTCGACCGACGGCAGCATTCGGCCCGCCGACCTCGATTGGGGCAAAGCGCCCTGTCGGTTCTGTGGCACCGGCTGCGGCGTCGAGGTCGGTGTAAAAGAGGGTGCAGTGATGGCCGTGCGTGGCGATGAAGCCAATCCGGTCAACAAGGGTCTACTGTGTGTAAAGGGCTATCACCTGCCCGGCTTCCTCTATGGTGAGGATCGGCTCACTCATCCGATGCGACGAACCGACGATGGAAACTTCGAACGGATCTCCTGGGATGAAGCCCTCGATCTGATCGCCTCGAAGTACCAGGAGGCTCTGGATCAACACGGTCCCGAGTCCGTGGCCGTGTACGGATCGGGTCAGTGGACTGTTTTTGACGGCTACGCTGCGCTCAAGTGGGTCAAAGGCGGCATGAAGAGCAACAATCTCGACCCCAACGCTCGACTCTGTATGGCCAGTGCAGTCATGGGATTCATGACTCAGTTCGGTTCGGACGAACCGATGGGATGCTATGAAGACTTCGAGCACGGCGATGATTTCGTACTCTGGGGCAACAACATGGCCGAGATGCACCCGGTTCTGTTCAGTCGCATCCTCGAGCACAAACGTCAAGACCCGAACGTTCGCATCATCGATATCGCGACTCGCCAGACTCCAACCACCGAGTACGCCGACATGTACGTGGAGTTCGAGCCGGGGAGCGATCTGGCGCTGGCAAACGGGATCCTCTACCTACTGATCCAGAATGGCCAGGTGCACGAGGAGTTCGTGCGCGAAAACGTGGTGTTCAAGCGGGGCATCGAGGATCTGGAGACGATCGGCTGGGGCTGCTACGGCGATCAAGCGGAGCGCTACACCTTCAAAGACAAAGGGCGCGACAGCTCGATGGTCGAGCTGCGAGAGTTTCTCGAGGACTACACGCCCGCCAAGGTCAGTGAGATCACGGGGGTCTCCGAATCTCAGATTCGGTCCCTGGCGGAAATCTACGGCAATCGCGACCGCGGCGCCGTGAGCCTGTGGTGCATGGGTGTCAATCAGCACACACGTGGCACCTGGATGAACAACCTGATCACGAACCTGCATCTGCTGACCGGGAAGATCGGCCGTCCGGGGGCAAACCCTTTCAGCCTGACGGGTCAGCCGTCCGCCTGTGGCACCGCTCGAGAGGTGGGAACGCTTTCCAATCGTCTTCCCGCCGATATGGTCGTAAACAACGAGGAGCACCGCAAGAAAGCAGAGGATATCTGGGGTCTGCCCGAAGGGACGATCAATCCGAAGCCGGGGTACCACACGGTCGACATGTTTCGAGCCCTGTCACGGGGTGATGTAAAAGCGATGTGGATCCAGGTCACGAATCCCTGGGTCACGTTGCCCAACCTGGAACGGTTCCAACGAACCCCAAACGACGGAAAATTCATCGTTGTCAGTGAAATCTATCCCACACCCACGACCGCTGTTGCAGATCTCGTGCTGCCTTCGGCGGCCTGGGTCGAGAGGGAAGGGATCTTTGGTAACTCCGAGCGTCGGACTCAACAATGGAATCAACTGATCGAGCCTCCTGGCGAAGCCAAAGAGGACGCCTGGCAGATCATGGAAGTTGCAAAACGCATGGATATGGCTCACCTCTTTCCCTGGCCCGACGACAACTGGCACGAGCCGATGTTCGAGGAGTACCGACAATTCACTCTCGGAAACGGCAAGGACCTGGCAGACTACAAGACTCTTCAGGAGACGAGAGGGATGCTCTGGCCCGTCGTCGACGGCAAGGAAACGCGGTATCGATACGCTGCGGGTCACGATCCCTATGTCGACAAAGCCAAGGGAGTTCACTTCTACAAAGCCAAGAAGTATGGTCAGAAGGCCGCCTTCTGGCTGCGGCCCTACCACCCACCCGCCGAGACACCCGACGCCGAGTATCCCTTCTGGTTGACGACTGGGCGGGTACTCGAGCATTGGCACACCGGTTCGATGACTCGCCGCGTCAGGCAGTTGCACCAAGCTGTTCCAGAGGCCTACGCCGAGATGAACAGCATCGACGCACAGGAGCTGGGTCTCAAAAAAGGAGATCGGATTCGAGTCGCCAGTCGGCGCGGCGATCTCGAGCTTGCCGTCGAGTTCAACGGTCGAGGTCGGCCACCGAGAGGCACGATCTTTATTCCGTTCTTCGATGAGCACTATCTCGTGAACTTTCTGACGCTCGACGCGATGGATTCAATTAGCAAGGAACCGGACTTCAAGAAATGCGCAGTCAAAGTCGAACGAGCCTGAAGGCCGCCCTCATAGGACTGGGCCTTTTCTCGGCACTGACGAGCTGTGATTCGGCTCCGAATGGCGTCTCTGTCCCCGATCACCCGGGAGCCACGAAGACCGTCGCCACCGAGCGTGCCCTTCGACGAGGCTACGATGGAGCACCACCGGTGATACCGCATGAGAGGTTTGAATCGGACTGCACAGAGTGCCACAACCGGGAAGGAGTTTCGGTGCCCGGCGTGGGTTTTTCGCCACCCTCTCCTCACGAGGCGACAAGCGGAATGAGTGCCATCAGCCGATGCGAGCAATGTCACGTCTTTCGCCAGACCGACAACCTGTTCGTGGAGAATCGCTTTGCCGGTCTCAATCAAGATCTGAGAAAGGGTCAGAGGCTGAATCCCGAGGCACCGCCGGTGATGCCGCACTCCGCGTTCATGAGAGAGAATTGCAGCGCCTGCCACTCGGGTGCTGCGGCACGAGAACCGATTCGCACGACTCATCCAGATCGGGTACGTTGTGGTCAGTGTCATGTCGAGCAGGTCACCACCGATACCTTTGGATCCTAGATCCCATCAACACACAGAGGAACAGAACGATGGCAGATGATCACAATGAATCTGGGACGAATCTGGCCGATTCAGACCCAGTCGATCTGGAGAAGATCGGACATCCGAAAGGCACACTCGCCATCGTTTTGATCTATGCAGCGATGTTTGCTCTCGGTTGGGCCTTCCTCTATTTTGTGGAGTTCGTCCCCAGAGGAACACCGCATCCCTGACTTGCGAAGTTCGAGGTTTAAGAAAGACATGCCGTCACAGATCGATCCGTACGAGAAATTCTGGCTTTGGACCGCAGCCGCGATGATCGTGGTGTTTCTCGGCGCCTTGGCCTTCGGTGCCAGCCAACACGCGATACAGCCACCCAGCGCCATGGAGACCATCGATCCGCAGAGCGTTCGAACCGATTCGGATTTCGCCAATCCACGCGTAGAGCAGGAGGCAGACGGCTCCGTTACGGTGGTCGCCGTCACCGAACTGTTCGCCTTTCGCCCCAGCGAAATTCGCATCCCTGCCAACACACGAATACGGTTTCGAATCACCAGCCCCGACGTAATCCATGGATTTCAGGTCGTCGGTACCAACGCCAACGTGATGTCGGTGCCGGGCTATGTCACCGAGTTCACGATGACGTTTCCGGAGCCCGGGGAGTACCTGATCGTGTGTAACGAGTATTGCGGCCTCTCTCACCATCTGATGCAGGCTCGTTTGATTGTCGAAGGAGGCGGCGCCTGATGCAAGACAACCGACTAGCCCTAGCGAATTTCTGGGTGGCTGTGGGGGCCTTCGGACTCGCCGCAGCCATGGCCGTGATGCAGGCGCTCTCTCGGATGGACCTCGATCTTCCGTTTCGATCGGAGCAGATGTACTACCTCTCGGTCACGGCCCACGGCGTCCTGATGGCCCTCGTGTTTACGACATTCTTCATCATGGCGCTCGGCTACGTTTTCTCGAAGGCCGCCCTCGGTCGACTCGACACCGAGAGACTCGGCTGGATCTCGTTCTGGGTCGCGACCCTGGGTACGGCGATGGCCGCACTGGCCATCCTCTCGGGCTCGAGCACGGTTCTCTATACCTTTTATCCACCGCTGCAGGCCCATCCGACCTTCTACATCGGTGCGACATTGCTGATCGTCGGATCCTGGATCTGGTGCGCTGTGATGTTGCGCACCGCATGGTGCTGGCGGCGTGAGAATCGGGATAGACCACTGCCGCTGGCCATTCACGGAATGCTGGTTACCGTGATCATCTGGATTCTGGCAACCGCGGGTCTGGCTGTCGAGGTCGTCGGTATGTTGATCCCGTGGTCCCTCGGTCTTGTGGAGCGAGTCGACCCCATCCTGGCGCGAACCTTCTTCTGGTGGTTCGGTCACCCGCTGACCTACTTCTGGTTGGTTCCAGCCTATGTTCTCTGGTACACGCTGATCCCGAAGGTGGCGGGAGGACGCCTGTTCAGCGATCACCTGGCTCGTATGGTGTTCATCCTGTTCGTGCTGTTCTCGACGCCGGTCGGGTTCCATCATCAGTTCTCCGACCCCGGAATATCGGCTGGGTGGAAACTGACTCACACCGTGACTACATACGCCATCATGTTTCCCAGTCTGGTCACCGCGTTCACGATCATCGCCTCGATGGAGGTCGCCGGCAGAATGAACGGGGGTACCGGTCTTTTCGGCTGGATCAAGAAGCTGCCCTGGAAGGATCCGTTCTTTGCCTCGGTCGCCCTGGCCATGATCACCTTCGCTATCGGCGGGTTCGGCGGCGCCATCAACGCCGCCTACGCAATGAATACGATGGTGCACAACACCGCCTGGATCATGGGGCACTTCCATCTGACCGTCGGCACCGCAACGGCACTCAGCTTCATGGGTGTCAGCTACTGGTTGCTACCGCGGCTTACGGGACGTGAGCTGAAGTTCGAGAAACTCGCGGTCGCTCAGCCCTATCTCTGGTTCATCGGCATGATGGTGTTCAGCCTGGTTACCCATGTGGCCGGTATCATGGGCATGCCCCGACGAGTGTACTCTGCGAGCTTTCAAGGATCACCCATAGCCTCTCAATGGGAATCGATGACCGCGATCTCCGCAGTCGGCGGGGTGATTCTTTACGTGAGCTCTCTGTTCTATCTCATCGTTCTCATCGGAACTGCTTGGAAGGGTCGAAAGATCGAGCCCCCACCGATCGAGTTCGCCTTGTCGCTCGATGGCACTCCGGAGCGCCGTGGTTTGTGGGATCGGTTTCCTCTCTGGACCACGGTCGCGGTAGTCATGATCATCGCCGCCTATGCCCTGCCGATCTGGCACCTGGTAACGATGGAGCGGTTCGGCTCCCTACCCTACAAACCGTTCTAGACGGGTTTTAGAGCCGCACTATCGATCGAGGATCGAGCTCAATTTCCCTGGGGTGCCGTCGTTAGGCGCCGGCTGAAGCTCGAGAACCGAGGCTAGAAGGTTGTAAATCTCCACGTTTTCGAATCGATCGAGAGTCACTCCTGACCGGAACGCCGGACCGTTCGCCACAAAGATCCCGTGCAACCGCTCATCCTCGGGGTCCTGACCATGATCGCCCAGGCCGAAATCTGCCTGCCAAGTTTCGAATCTTTGCCTCGTACCGACCTTCCAACCAACCTGCGGAACACCCAGGATCGGTGGGACTCGTGGACTCTGCTTCAGGTGATATCGGTCCGGAATCTCATCTGCCAGGTAAATGGCAAGATGGGGATGAGCGCCCTCGAGCGCGCGATAGATGAGCTCCCGCCGCCCTGCCTGGGGGAAGATTTGAAGGATCGCACCCGATTCGAAGACCTCGCCCTCGATCAGCTCGACGAAATCGTCGAGGATTACGACTCGCTCCGGAGCGGTCTCGGCAAAACCATGATCCGAAACGATGACCAGGTTGACATGATCTTCGAGACCGAGACGACGAAGCCCCTCGACGAGGTCACCGACTCTTGCATCCACAATCCGAACCGCTTGCCGAGTCTGGGGCGAATCGGGTCCGAACTCGTGACTGGTGCTGTTGGGCTCTTCGAAATACAGGGCCACCAGTCGCGGCCTCTCCTCGGTGGGCAAGTCGAGCCACCGCAGCACCTGCTCCACGCGCTCCTCGAAGGTCACCGACGGATCGAAGCGTCGCCAGAACCTGGGCTGAACTCCACCGATTGAAGCCTCACTTCCCGCCCAGAACAGGGTCGCGGTCCACATCCCCTGCTTCTCGGCTGTCACCCAGATCGGCTCACCACCCCACCAGCGTGAGTCCTCGACTGCTGACCGATCAGACAGATGGAACTCCTCGTCCATCTCCCGGTCGTACATGTTGTTCGAGATGATGCCGTGGTTACCTGGATACAGGCCCGTGGCGATACTGTAGAGGCTGGGGAAGGTCTTGCTCGGGTAGACCGGTATCAGGCCCTCGGATCGCACGCCTTCGGAGGCAAGACGAGCCAGGTTCGGAGTTATCTGGTCATCGATGTAGTCCCAGCGAAAACCATCCAAAGCGATCAAGATCAGGGTCTCGTCTGCGGTGTCGGTGGTGGATCCCCAGCTCGGGCTCGCACTCCAGGCCAGGAGGAGCCCCAAAAAAATAAATATCCCGAGGAGCGACCTGAGCATCGTCATCGAATCGGCATCTCCAATCTCGGTAAGCCCTACGAGTCGTGCGGTGACTCGGGGCCAGTCGCCCAATCCTCGGCTGAACGGGGGTCGATTCCGAGACGTACCATTCGTTCGCTCCACTTCTGTCGCGCCAGCCGGCGCAAATCGTCGATCTTATCCGCCTCGTCGACGATTTCGATTCCAATCAGTG
>CAJHZD010000151.1_pt1 | contig 10445 bp, 8 predicted proteins | sample 9198941 | NCBI WGS metagenome assembly CAJHZD01 (sample SAMEA7708371, study PRJEB35096) | sediment metagenome | biome: marine neritic benthic zone biome [ENVO:01000025]; feature: sediment [ENVO:00002007]; material: shallow marine sediment [ENVO:03000034] sea grass bed [ENVO_01000059] ...
CAGGTCGATGGGACGCCCAAATCGATGCTGCGCCGAGAGACGACGTCGGCCGGCAGCGCCGCGAGATTGCGAAGGCCTCGGGACCGAGGCTGGCGGAAGAACTTGGTCAGATTCTGAGATCGGGAAGTGCTGCTCCGATTCTCGGACTGGCCTCCGAGCTCGGACTGCTTGAAGAGTTCTTTCCCGAGGCCGGGGAACTGATCTCGCTCGTGAATCGGGACGAGAGTGGCTTCGAAAGAATCCCGCAGGTGCTGGACCAAATGATCTCTGAGGGCCGCGAACTCTCGGATTCGATGTGCCTGGGCGCAATGATTCTGCCGCTCGTATTGTTGAAACGAAGGCAAATCGAGACTCGCAACGGTCGCCCCATGAAGAGGGGAGCGCGTCGCCAGCTGGCTTCGGAGTTCGTATCGCCCTTGGCCGCTCGTTTGGCCCTGTCGAGACAAAAGGCCGATGCGATGGTAGAGGCGATTTCGATTTTTCATCGCCTCGGCGAAACGTGGAAGAGCGGAGCAGAGCAGGTCCGATTCTCCACCCGGGTCGGATTCGACGAAGGCTTGGATCTTCTGGAGGTTCTGGTTCGAGCTACGGGAGCGGGACAAGCCGAGCTGGACAGGTGGAGGACCGTACAGAAAAGACGGCCAAAGCCGCCTCGAAACACCGGCAATCGCCGCCGCCGCCGCCGCCGTCGCAGAGGGCGCTAGTCCTGCCACTGCGGGTATCGAGGCCTCGTGTTTTTATTCTGACTCGGGCTATCGCCAGGTCAGGATAGTTACTAGAATAGCGTCCAGCGAGCGCTCTACAGTCCGCAACCCACCTGGCGCTCGAATCGTCCTGAGAGGGTCTGATCATGTCGGCGTTCGTATCCTTATATCGATCCGCGGTCGGAAAAAAGGCCATCATGGCGGCGACCGGGATCATCCTATTTGGATTCGTTTTGGTCCATATGTTGGGGAACCTGAAGATCTATCAGGGAGCGGAGAAACTCAACGCCTACGCGGAGTGGCTCCGCAATCTCGGAGCGCCGGCGCTGCCCCATGAAGGGGCCTTGTGGATCTTCCGCCTCGTGTTATTGGCGGCAGTCGGGCTGCATGTTCTTGCGGCGACACAGCTGACTCTGATCAATCTCAAGGCCCGCCCACTGAACTATCAAGATCGTAAGGCGATTCAGGCGTCATACGCCTCCCGCACGATGCGTTTTGGCGGCATCGTGATCCTCCTTTTCGTCGTTTATCACCTGGCGCATTTGACGCTGGGCACTGTGCATCCGGACTTTGTTCCGGGTGATGTCTATCAGAATGTTGTGACCGGATTTCAAGTTTGGTGGGTGAGCGTCTTCTACATCGTTGCCCAAGTTGCTCTGGGCCTCCACCTATCTCACGGTCTTTGGAGCATGTTTCAGTCACTCGGGTGGTGGGAGCCTGAGGATGGCAGGGATTGGAGACGGACGTTTGCCACCGTCTTCGCCTGGGTGATCACGGTGGGTAACATTTCCTTTCCTCTTGCCGTCTTGGCAGGGGTTGTGAGCTAGGAGACAGTGTAATGAAACTGGATCCGAAGATTCCATCGGGACCGATTCAGCAGAAGTGGGACAGGCATCGGTTCGAATTGAAGCTGGTCAACCCGGCGAACAAACGCCGATTCGACATCATCGTCGTGGGCTCGGGTCTGGCCGGAGGATCGGCAGCAGCCTCGTTTGGCGAACTCGGCTACCACGTCAAGTGCTTCTGCTATCAAGACAGTGCTCGGCGCGCCCATTCGATCGCTGCACAAGGCGGAATCAACGCATCAAAGAACTATCAAAACGATGGTGACAGCGTCTGGCGACTGTTTTACGACACCGTAAAGGGAGGCGACTTTCGATCTCGCGAGGCCAACGTCTACAGGCTGGCGCAGGTCAGCGGCAACATCATCGATCAATGTGTCGCGCAGGGAGTACCGTTTGGCCGCGAGTATGGCGGACTATTGGACAACCGCTCTTTTGGCGGTGCTCAGGTGTCGAGGACCTTCTACGCCAGGGGCCAGACAGGTCAGCAACTGTTGCTCGGAACCTATCAGGCCTTGTCGAGACAAGTAGCGCGGGGCCAGGTCGAAATGCACCCTCGGACCGAAATGCTCGACCTGGTCGTTGCGGAGGGTCGGGCGGTCGGTATCGTGACTCGCGACATGGTGACGGGTGAGATTCGGTCGTGGGCCGCCGACGCGGTGGTCCTGGCGACCGGCGGCTACAGCAACGTATTCTTTCTGTCTACGAACGCCAAGGGCTGCAATGCTACTGCGATTTGGCGTGCTCATCGCAGAGGGGCGCTGTTTGCAAATCCCTGTTATACCCAGATTCACCCAACTTGCATTCCACAACATGGGGACTATCAATCGAAGCTCACTTTGATGAGCGAATCTTTGAGGAATGATGGGCGAATCTGGGTTCCGGAGAAGAAGGGCGACAGCCGGGCACCCGGAGACATTCCGGAGAGTGAGAGGGATTATTACCTCGAGCGTCGCTATCCGGCGTTCGGTAACCTAGTGCCCCGAGATATCGCTTCGCGCGCCGCCAAGGCCGTTTGCGACGAGGGATATGGAGTCGGACACGGCGGTCAGGGAGTCTATCTCGACTTTGCTGATGCGATTCAGCGACTCGGGAAAGACGTGATCGAGGCCCGGTACGGGAATCTTTTCGAGATGTACGAGAGGATTACCGACGAGAATCCCTACGAAGTTCCAATGCGCATCTATCCGGCTCCCCACTACACAATGGGTGGACTGTGGGTCGACTATGACCTGATGACGACAATCGACGGCCTATTCGCCATTGGAGAGGCCAACTTTTCCGACCACGGTGCCAATCGATTGGGCGCCAGCGCTCTGATGCAGGGTCTAGCGGATGGGTATTTCATCATTCCGTATACGATCGGAAACTACCTGGCTCCTACCATGGGGCGACCCAAGATCGGGGTAGATCATCCGGCGTTTCAAGAGGTCGAGTCCGAGGTCGGCTCGAATATCGAGCGACTTCTGTCAACGGAAAGAACAAGATCGGTCGATTCCTTTCATCGAGAGTTAGGAGAGATCTGTCGCAACTACTGTGGTATGTCTCGCAACCGCTCAGGGCTCGAAAAGGCGATCAAACAGATTCGGATACTGAGAGAGGAGTTTTGGCGCTCGGTTCAAGTGCCAGGCACGGGTCGCGAGCTGAATCAGTCTCTCGAGAAGGCTGGACGCTTGGTGGACTACCTCGAACTGGCAGAGCTCATGTGTCACGACGCTCTGGACCGCGCAGAATCATGCGGAACCCATTTCAGAGAGGAATATCAAACGCCTGAGGGTGAAGCCCTGCGAAATGACGAGGATTACAGCTACGTTTCTGCTTGGGAATTTCCCAAGAATGGTGGTGATTCCGTGCTGCATCGAGAAGACTTGGAGTTCACCAATGTTGCGCCTTCCCAGAGGAGCTACAAGTAATGAAACTCAATCTCGAGATCTGGCGGCAGGAGCACCGGAACGCGACCGGCAGGTTCGAGTCCTACGCGCTCGAGAACGCCAGCCCCGATATGTCTTTCCTCGAAATGCTCGATGTCCTGAACGAGGAATTGACCGAGAAGGGAGTCGATCCTGTTGCGTTCGAGCACGACTGTCGCGAGGGGATCTGCGGCTCCTGCGGAGTGATGATTAACGGCAAGGCGCACGGCCCCGAGGCGGGTACGGCGACATGTCAACTTCACATGCGCAAGTTCACCGATGGCTCGACGATTCGGATCGAGCCCTGGCGTTCCCGGTCTTTTCCGGTGTTGAGGGACCTGGTTGTCGACCGAACACCTTTCGACAAGATCATTCAATCTGGCGGTTTTATCTCGGTCAATACCGGTAGTGCTCCCGATGCCAATCTGATCCCGGTGCCGAAGGCCAAGTCGGACAAGTCGATGGATGCAGCTGCTTGCATCGGATGTGGTGCCTGCGTCGCACAGTGCCCGAACGGCGCTGCTCAGCTCTTTACCGCGGCCAAGATGTCACATCTGGGACTGTTGCCCCAGGGGCAGCCAGAACGCTCCAACCGTGCGCTCGAGATGGTTCGAGTAATGGAGGACTACTTCGGTAGTTGCACGAACTTCGGAGAGTGCGAGGCGGTCTGTCCCAAGAATATTTCCCTCGAGTTCATCGCGAGGATGAACCGAGATGTGCTTCGAGCTCGTTTGAAGTAACGAGTCTTCCCGGGCGCAACAAAACCAAGACTAGGTGCGTCGCACCAGCACGTAGGTGCGATCGTCCGCGTAGGGAATACCGCTGGCGAACTGGTCGAGGTTGGACTCGATGCACTCGGCTAGATCTTTGAGGCTCTTTCCCCGATTCTCGGCACAGACTTCCTGCAGTCTGTCGATTCCGTACTCTTCGCCGTCGGGGTTCTCGGCTTCGGTAATTCCGTCTGTATAAAGCACCAGGATGTCGCCGGAATTCATGCCGTTCGTGAGCTCGGAATAGTTCCCATCTCTCATCAGGCCGATTGGCATTCCCGATGTGCCGAGTCGATCGGCTTCGCCGTCGGATCGGATCAGCAATCCGGCGTTGTGCCCAGCGTTTGTGAAATTGAGACTCCCGGTTCCCGGCTCCAGAATGGCCAAGAACATGGTGGCGTATTTCGCCGGGGGTGTCCGCTCGAATAGCCGGCGACACACCTTGCCACAGATTACATGTGCGGAATCGCCAACTTCAATCGGTCCGGCTGAAAGCGCCTCCAAGGAAGCGGTCAAGAGAGACGCCCCAATTCCCTTACCCGATACGTCAGCGATCATGACGACGTATTCATCCGCCTCGGGGCGCTCGACGATTTTGTAGTAGTCCCCCGAGACCCCTCTCGAGGGGACATTTCCCGCGTGTAGCTCATAACCCTGAATGGCCGGCAACTCGGTCGGTAGCAAAGCGACCTGTATTTGGCGGGCTAGTTTCAGCTCTTCTTCGAGTCGGCGACGCTCAGCCAGATCCTCAGTAAGCGCCACGTTGCGAATACGTAGAGCCGCCACCGACGCCAGCGAGACGAGTAGCTCCATGTCGTCCTCGTCGAACTGTCGCTTGTGAACCCTCGAGTTCAAAGCAATCATTCCCAGGGATCCCTCCGCGTCCAGGAGGGGAGCCGCCACCAGACTGCGAATTCCGGAGCTGAGTATGCTTTGAGCATGCGCGAAACGCTCGTCGGTCTCGACGTCGAGCACCAGAGCTGCCATACCTTTGTTGGCCACCTCGTTGACGAGAGTCTCTGAAAATGCATACTCGCTCTTGACACCGGGAAGTGAGTGACGAGCGGCGCTGTAGTATTCGCCGTCTTCGCCCTTCATGATGATGACGCCTTCTTCGGGGCCCAACTCCACGAATGCGCGAGCCAGTATCATTTCGAACAGTGTGTCTAGCTCGATCGATTGTCCCAACGCCCGATGGATGTCGTTGAGAAGCCGCATGCGGTCCGCCTGACGGCGAATGGCGTCTGGAGCGTCGAGACCGGCGGTGTCGTCACCAGATTGTCTCTGGATCAGCTCCGAGGCCCGGCGAAAGACCGTGTGCTGAGCACTGTCGGATGACGAAGTCGTAGCAAGATCACGCTTTCCGCCCTGATCGGGGGAGTGAAACATGATCACACTGCCGGAAAGCCGAATCTCGTCTCCGGCTTTTACTGCCGTCGGCTCTTCCACCTTGGTTCCATTGAGTAAGGTACCGTTTCGGGATCCCAGGTCTTGAACAAACCAGGATTCTCCTTCACGGTGAAGCTTGGCGTGCTTTCGAGACAGAAAGCGGTCCGCCAGGACCAATTCGGCGCCGGAAGAGCGGCCGATTATTATCGACTCACCCTCTAATGACTGATCGAAAGGATCGCCATGCGCAGGAATCACATGCATGCGAAGCACGGGGCAAATCTTATAGGAGACAGCACTGCCGAGTCGAACCGAGTCCGGGTCCGATAACCCCCGAAGCTCGATCGATTTCGGCGCTAGATTCGCCTGCTGCTATCGAAAGACACGGAAGAAGGTATCGAATACGCGTTTGACGGCAGGTGTGAGTTTCCCCCGACGCCAGGTATCGGCAGCTCGTTTCACAACTTCGGCTTGGGTCGGATAGGCGTGTATCGTGCCAGCGATCCTATTGAGACCGACTCCGTTGGTGACTGCCACGGAGAGCTCGCCGAGAATGTCACCGGCATTCTCGGCAACGATTGTGGCGCCGACGATTCGATCTTTCCCCTTCCTTACGTGAACTCTCAGGAAGCCTTCGGTTTCCCCGTCAAGAACAGCCCTGTCGACGTCCGCCAGGGGAACAGTCACGGTGTCGATTTCGATTCCCTTCTCGATCGCGTCCTTTTCGTACATTCCGACATGTCCCACTTCGGGGCTGGTGTAGGTACACCAGGGTACTACCAGGCTGGTCGCTTTCTTTCGGCCGAACAAAAGGGCGTTCTGGATGGCGATTCGAGCCAAGGCATCGGCGGTATGAGTGAACTTGAACTTGGTTGCAACGTCGCCAACCGCATAGACCCTTTTGTTCGAGGTCTGCAGTCGGTCGTTCACCTTGACGCCGAACCGGTCGAACTCGATTCCTGCACCTTCGAGACCGATCCCTTCCACGTTCGGCGCACGCCCTACGGCGACAAGGAGCTCGTCGACGGCCACGGCCACCCTATCCCCCTCTTTTTCGATCTGTACCACTCTTCCATCCGAAGTCGCCTCGACCTCGAGGACCTTGACTCCAAGCTCGAGTCTTACGCCGTCCTCGACCATGGCGTTCTGTACGATCGCGGCCGCATCGGCATCTTCCCGGATCAACACGTGGGGTGCCATGTCAAACAGGGTCACCTGGCTTCCCAGGCGGGCAAAGCTCTGTGCCAGCTCACAACCGATGGGTCCCCCCCCGATGACGCCGAATCGCCTCGGCAGGCTCGTCAGAGTGAAAACTGTCTCGTTGGTTAAGTAGCATCCTTCCTCACACCCAGGGATCGGGGGAGCGACCGGACGAGCGCCTGTTGCGATTATGGCGCGCCGATAGTTGAGTCGGGCGCCTTCGACCTCGATTGCATCGGAGGCGACAAATTTTCCGCCACCCAGAAACACGTCGATGCCGAGGTCCCGGAATCGCTGAACGCTGTCGTGTCTGCTGATTCCGGCTCGCTTCTGCCGCATCTGGGCCATCACTCCGGCAAAGTCCCCTTCGCCGCCGGCTGCGGGTCCGCTAAACCGACGCGAGGCTTGCCGTGCGCCTTCCCACGCTCGAGCTGCCCGGATGAGTCCTTTCGACGGGACGCATCCATAGTTCAGACAATCGCCGCCCATGAGCCGCCGCTCGATCAGTGCAACCTTGGCCCCGAGACCGGCGGCCCCTGCTGCGGACACGAGGCCAGCAGTTCCCGCACCAATAACTACGAGGTGGTATCGATCGGCGGGTGTGGGGTTGACCCAGTCGAGTGGGTGAACGTTTGAAAGCAGTGCCTGGTTGAATTCATCGAACGGCTCGACAAGCGCCATCAGCTCCTCATCGACCCCGCCTGCAGGCTTAGGCTCGACCATCTTCCACCTCCTGCGTGAGCGATTTTCGCGCGATCTTGGTAACGATTGTGGTCACTACCACCGTTGCCAACAGACCTAGCGTCAAGACGATCCAGTATCCGGCGCCTTTGTCGACTTCGGCCCCTCCGGCAACGGCCGCCAAGCTGCCGATGGCCTTCCCGTAGTAGACATATAGAAACGTCCCGGGCAGCATGCCGATCGAAGCCACCACATAGTCGCGGAAACGAACCCTTGTCAGTCCCAGTGCGTAGTTGAGTAGATTGTAGGGAAAGATCGGCGACAGTCGGAGCAGAAACACGATTTTCAGGCCCTCTTTGGCGACCGCACTATCGATAGCGGCAAACCTCGAGTTCTTTTCGATTCTTCGTTCGATCGAGGAGCGAGCTACATATCTTGCGACGAGAAAGGCTAATGCCGATCCTATTGCAGCCCCGATAAACACGAACAGAGTCCCCTTGGCCAGACCGAATATTGCACCTGCGGCCAGTGTGATGATCGATCCCGGGATGAAAGCTACGGTGGCGATTGCATATCCCACTATGAACACCGCAGGTCCAAGAGGGCCGAGTGACTCGACCCACACGGCGAACTGCGGTACGTAGGCACCGAGCTGACGTCCGAGGAACAGAAGAGCGCTCAGAACCAACAGCGCTGCTAGGCCTCTGACGATCTTCGATGATGTCTTGCTCGACTTAGCGATACCGGCTTCGTTCTGAGTCAAGGTTGATGGATCTGCCATGAAGTTGTCCTCCTCGAGTCCAAGGAGATCATTCCCTTGCTCGCTCGGAACCTACGAATCTCGGATGGACGTCGGTTCTATATCGAGTCGGGTACAGACAGGGCTGGCCTCGGAGCCAGGTCAGGCCAAGGTCCAAAGTGTGGCCGCCAAGAGCCCACCGCTAATGCCGACCATGAGTCCGGTGACCGAGGCGAGATTCCCGATGATCGTGCCACGACTCGCAGTCAGACCCAATGTCATCAGGCTGGCGCTGCAGACTCCGAGCTGAAGCAGAGCAAAAATGATCGCTTCATCGGTCGAGAGCGATTGCGCCACACCCTTCGAGGCTGCGAGATTCCAGCTCACGGCGGCAAGACCCGCGCCTACAACGGCGACCACGATAGCAAGCAGGTCGGGCATCGTCGGTCTTGGTATCGAGATTTCCTTCAATGAAAGCTTCACCTAGCTTTCTCCTATGGTCTGTCGAGGATCGGGGCGATAGCTGCGAAATCGTAGCATATGCCCGAAACGATGTAGGGACGCGTCGAGCCCGAGGCTAGGGCAGTTTGAATCGGTCCTGGGTCTTTGAAATCTGCTGAATGCTCAGTTTTTATTATGCATATTGCAGATTTGGTGTTGCTTTTCGTGGTTTTGTGAGTTAGTTTTCGCGAAATGATGGCAAAAAGGAGAACAACAAGTTGACAAAGGCCGAAATACTGAAGCTGTCGGAAAAGGAAAAAGTCCGCTTTCTGAGACTTCAATTCACCGACATTATGGGTGTTTTGAAGAATGTCGAGGTTCCCCGTAGTCAGTTCGCGAAGGCCCTGGACGGCCAGATCATGTTCGATGGCTCGTCGATTGAAGGTTTCGTGAGAATCGAGGAGTCCGACATGTTGCTGGTCCCGGATTATTCGACCTTCCGGGTCAACCCTTGGGCAAGCCCCGATGGATCCAAGGTGGCGCGGCTCATTTGTGACGTTTATCGACCCAATGGGATGCCTTTCGAAGGCTGCCCCAGACTCGCACTGCGTCGACAGGTCGACGCGGCATCGAAGATGGGCTACACGATGGTGGCGGGTCCCGAGGCAGAGTTCTTTCTCTTCCAGAAGGACTCCGAGGGTCGAACTGTCGCCGAGACGCATGATGTCGGGGGCTACTTCGACCTGACCCCGGTCGACGGAGGCGAAGAGTGTCGCCGGGATATCGTCACGGTTCTCGAGCAGATGGGCTTCGAGGTCGAGGCGGCACATCACGAGGTCGCGCCCGGTCAGCATGAGATTGATTTCAAGTATGCAGAGGCGATCGAATGCGCAGACAATGTAGCGACTTTCCGTTTTGTCGTGAAGAAAGTGGCTCTGGATTACGGCTTGCACGCCACCTTCATGCCGAAACCGCTCTTTGGCGTCAACGGCTCCGGAATGCATGTTCATCAGAGTCTGTTCGATCGGCGAAAGAAGAATGCCTTCTACGCCAAGACCGCTGATTGGCAGCTCTCGAAGATTGCTCTGGGCTATATCGCGGGGGTTCTCAAGCACTCGAAGGCATTTGTTGCCGTAACAAATCCGCTGGTCAATTCCTACAAGCGGTTGGTGCCCGGATTCGAAGCTCCGACCAATATTGCTTGGTCTGAGAAGAATCGCAGCCCCCTGGTTCGAGTGCCGGACCGGCGCGGCGCCTCGACTCGATGCGAGATCAGGGTTCCAGATCCTTCATGCAATCCTTATCTTGCCCTCGCCGTGATGATGGCCTCCGGTCTCGATGGCGTTCGCAACAAGCTCGATCCTGGCGAGCCGGTGAACAGGAACATCTTCACCATGAGTCAACGTGAGAAGCGTCGTCTCAAGATCGACGAGCTCCCGGCAGATCTCTCGGCCGCACTCGATGCTCTCGAGAAAGATGCGGTGGTTCAGGCCGCTCTTGGCGACCATATCCATGAGAATTATGTTCGTGCCAAGCGACAGGAGTGGCACGACTATATCTCGCACGTGCATCCGTGGGAGCAGGAGCGCTACCTCCACGAGTATTGATCCTGTAGGTCTCGAATATCTCGAAAGCCGACTCTTTTCGAGTCGGCCTTTCTCATTCCGGTAGGTGTTCTGATCGAAGTAGGTCGAAGATCGTCTTAACCGGCGTGAAGGTACTGATGGGCACTTCGATGAAGGCGGTGTGTCAATCTGCGATATAACTGA
>CAJHZD010000261.1_pt1 | contig 10366 bp, 7 predicted proteins | sample 9198941 | NCBI WGS metagenome assembly CAJHZD01 (sample SAMEA7708371, study PRJEB35096) | sediment metagenome | biome: marine neritic benthic zone biome [ENVO:01000025]; feature: sediment [ENVO:00002007]; material: shallow marine sediment [ENVO:03000034] sea grass bed [ENVO_01000059] ...
CGATGCCGCCCCAAACCAGACACTCGGCGGTGGAGTTGGACCCGAGCCGATTGGCCCCATGAAGCGACACGCAAGCAGCTTCGCCGGCGGCCCATATTCCCGGTATGCGGGTGGCACCGTCGATGTCGGTTTCGATGCCCCCCATCGAGTAATGGGCCACCGGCCGAATCGGGATCGGCTCGTCGATCGGGTCGATGCCGACAAACTTCATACTGACTTCTCGGATCAGGGGCAAACGGGTGTTGATGCGGTCGGCTCCGAGATGGGTCAGATCCAGAAGCAAATAGTCCTGGCCGTCGGCGCCCTCGACACCTCGACCTTCGAGGATCTCGGTCATCTCTGCCCGGGAGATGACGTCCCGGGGCCCCAGCTCCATCTTCTCGGGGGCGTAACGCTCTAGAAATCGCTCGCCCTCGGCGTTGCGCAGATATCCCCCCTCGCCACGGCAACCCTCGGTCATGAGAATCCCGGAGGGTACGAGGCCGGTCGGATGAAACTGGATGAACTCCATGTCCTCGAGCGGTAGTCCGGCTCGATAGGCCATGGCCAACCCATCACCGGTGACGCTCTGCGAGTAGGTCGTGAAGCCAAACAGAGTGCCTGCGCCCCCGGCTGCAATGAGTAAGGCTTTGCCCTGCAGCAGCACCGTATCGCCGCTAGCGGCGTTGATCCCGGCCATGCCGACGAAGCGGCCGTCCTCGACCAAGATGTCCGTGACAAAGAACTCGTCGTAGCGAGTGAAGTTTTTGTATTGCAACAGGGTGTCGTAGAGAGTCTGCATCTCGAAGAAACCGGTCTTGTCTGCGGCCAGTGTGGCTCGGGGGTAGGAGTGGCCTCCGAACGGGCGCTGTTCGATACGACCGTACTGGTCTCGGGTCCAGGGAATGCCCCAGTGGTCGAGCAGGAGAATCTCTTCGGGGGAGGCGTGAACAAACCGCTCGACGACGTCTTGATCGGCCAAGAAGTCGGCGCCTTTGACGGTGTCCCAGGCATGAAGCTCGAATGAGTCGCCCTCATCGGTGCGCAGCATGGCCGCAGTCCCACCTTCGGCACAGACCGAGTGGGCACGCATGAGCTGGACTTTCGACACGATCCCGATATCGAGCTTGCCGTTGCTACGCCTGGATATCTCGACCGCCGCTCTCAACCCCGCCAGACCGGCACCCAGGATCAGTACATCGTGGCTCAGGCTCAGGCCCATCGGCCACCTCCTCGTTAGGAATTTCGGAATTTCAGGACGCGTCATCGCCGCATAGCTACCGCTGGCGGCGTAACTACAACTGTAGGGCGCTGTAGACCGCACCGCACCACGCCAAAGGGCAGAACGAATGACTACTCAGCAGGGTGGGGCGGGCGGCCTCGCGAGCTGAGTCCGAGCAAGCTATCGGGCCGCGATCCCCTGCAGACCCGAGCGTATTGGGAGGCTGCCGGCCTCGCCGAGGAACACCAGTCGGCCACTTCGGCGGACGCGGAACATTCCAACCGTGCCGCGGCCGGTATTGAGGGTATAGAGAAATCTCCCGTTGGGAGTAACGGCTAGATCGATCGGTAGGGCTCCCGGATTGACCGGGAAGCGAAACTCGACGCCATCGGCACCTCGGCGGCGAACCCGTCCGTTTCGTCGCACCTTGTATCGGCTCAAGGTGCCGCTGGCAGTATTGGTCGTGAAGGCATTGCGGCGGCCATCGCTCACCAACCAGCATGTGGCCGCCTGGAAGTTGTCTACCGAAGGGCTCACGACCTCGAGGGTTCCATCCTCTAGGATCCCGTATGAGGAGACGGCGCCGGACCGGCCGGATCCAGGTGGACTGCTGCCAAAGAGCTCGCTGACCAATAGATGACCCCGAGTGTCGAAGTCGAAACCAAACGGCCCGCCGCCGACCGACGGCCAACGGGTGGCGTTCGAGGATGGTCGGCCGTCTTCGTCGACCGAGAAGACATGAATCTCGTCGGTCACGCGGTCGGTGAGCACGAGCCAGTTGCCGTCGGGTGCGAAACTCACCTGAACCGGGCCCTCGGCTACACCGCTGGGTGCGACATCGCTGGCGAGAAATCTCTTGGAGCGGTTGAGCTTGACGACGCCACCATCGTTTCTGAGACGGAACCCCTGGATGTTTGGGCGCGAGCTGGCGTTGAGAACGTAAAGCAGATTGCCATGCTGGGTCAGGCTGATCGGAGTGGCGCCTCGGCTGCTGACGAGGGCAGCGAGCTCGAGCGCGTCACCCTCGAGCGAGAATCTCGAGATCTGAGTGCTACCTGCATTGACGGCATACAACCAGCGACTCTCCTGGCCAAGCAGCAAGGAGTCCTGCGAGCTCAGCGGGTCGATGCCGCCGCCACTTCCACGGCCCCCTGTCGCGACTCTGCCGCTTTGTTGCAGTCTGCCCTGCCCGTCACGCTCAAAAATGACGATCTCGTTTGCCTGACGGTTGTTGGTCATGACATACACGGCACCACGATCCTGCGCGACCGCACCCGGGGGCCAGATCGAAAAGGCGAGCGGCGCAAGACAAATCAGGAGCCGCAGGGGTGTGGGTAGACTCATACGAGTACTATATCTTCACCGACTGAGCCTGTTAAGGTTTTGACATGAGTGAGCTCGAACTGCGTCGTTCTCTTTCGCAACTTCTGCGGCAAAGCCACGGACACGTAGGCCTGGATCGTGCTCTGGAAGGGTTTCCATTCGCGATGGCCGGCCACCGACCATCAGGATTCCGTCATACGGTATGGGAGCAGGTCGAACATCTGAGACTCGCGGCCGAAGATCTCGTTTCGTATTGTTTGGACCCTGACTACGAGGAGTTGGGGTGGCCAGCTGGCTACTGGCCCGAGTCCAGTGAGCCCCCCTCGCAGGAGGCCTGGGAGGAGAGTGTTAGGGCGCTGGCAGAAGCGACCGAGGCCATGGCGACCCTTGTCGAGAATCAGGATCATGACCTCTTCGCCCAGGTGCCGAGCGCCGAGAAGAGTCACCATCACACTCTGAGAGCCGCCTTGATCCTGCTGGATCACAACGGCTACCACGCGGGTCAGATCGTGGCGCTGCGAAACGCCCTCGACCTCTGGCCGCCGAGTTGAGACAAAACTCAGGGAAGACCGTCGATAATCTGTCGGTATTCGTCTTCGGTGAAGACCCGAAGAGTCTTGGTGCGCACCGCTCCCCTCGAGCCCGTCGAAAGTGACAGTTTGACAGCCGTGTCTGCATCGGGCGCTTCGACGATCACGATGATGTCGAATTCTCCCGTGACCAGATAGAAGTCCTTGACCGTGCAGCCCATGCTCTCAGCGGCCTGCTTGAACATGTCCAGCCTCGCGGGGCTTTCTTTGACCTGTTTCATTCCTTGGTCGGTCCAGTTGACCAACGTAACGAACATAGGCATCTTGGATCCTCCTTTCGAGTCGCTCTCTCACGATGCGACTGTCCACCACGAACGAGTCGGCCCTGGGTCGCGTCCTGTATCTGGAGGCTATCCGACCGCAGACCTGAGCTCGATCACTCTCAGCAGATCGAGGGAGCTGACTATGCCGACGACCCGGCCCTGGTGGACCACCACAACATGATGATGCCGATGCTCCCTCATGAGATGCGCCGCCTCGGAGACGTCGGCATCAGGCTCCAGCGTGTGGACAGGGCTGGTCATGACGCGAGAGATCGGCAAGACATCGTCATAGTCGATCATCAGATCATCCGCGGTGATGATTCCGACAAGCGCGCCGTCCGAGTTGACCACAGGCAAGGCGCTGATATCGTGGTTCTCGAGCCGTTGTCGGGCTGCGCCGACGGTGTCGGCGTCGTCGATCTCGACGACCGATTTGACCATGATCTTCTCGACTGCCATTCCCATCGATGGCCTCCTTTCCTATCGTCTCTGCACTGCCCTGAGGCAGTAGGAGGCGAAGACCTGTAACTCTGTGCCACAGTCTACCTAAGGCATATCAGAAGGTAGGCAGAGCTGCACTACCCGCTGGGGCGGGCGCTCCGTGGGGCGGTGCGCTCGAGCCGCATGTAGGGGAGTCCGGCGACAGATCTGGTGGAGTGGTTTTCGGTTCCGAGATCGCCTCATCGGCGGGTGGATGCCGGTAGAATCTGTCGAACAGGAACGGGAGGGGAATTCATGCGTCTCAGGCTCAAGTGTTTTGTCTCGTTCGTTGCGGTAGTCGCAGCGGCTCTGTTCGGATCGATGTCTGCGAAGGCTCTAGACATCATAGATCCATCCCTTCTTTCAGCTATGGAGTGGCGCTTTGTCGGACCTTTTCGGGGTGGCCGAGTTACAACGGTCGCAGGAGTGCCGGAGAATCCACAGCTCTATTACATGGGGGCGACTGGCGGCGGTCTGTGGAAGACCGAGAACGCCGGTCTGACCTGGGAGAATATCTCCGACGACTACTTCAACGTTGGCACCATCGGCGCAATCGCTGTTGCCGAGCTCGACCCCAACGTGATCTACGTGGGGACAGGTGAAAAGTCGATCCGCGGTGTCACGACAAGCCACGGCGAGGGAGTCTACAAATCGACCGACGCAGGCAAGACCTGGGCCCACGTCGGGCTGCCAAAGGCAGGTCAGATCGCCCGCATCAAGATTCACCCCCAGGACACCGACATCGCCTACGTCGCTGTTCAGGGCCAGATCTGGGGACCGAATGACGAACGCGGAGTCTACCGAACGCGGGATGGTGGTCAGAGTTGGGAGCAGGTTCTGCGTGTTGATGCTCAAACCGGTGCGACCGATCTGCGCATGGATCCCACCAATCCGAGGATTCTCTATGCCGCCATGTGGGAGCACGGTCGCAAGCCCTGGTATGTTTTGTCCGGGGGCAATGCCGGAGGCATCTTCAAGTCGACGGATGGCGGCGACAGTTGGCGGAAGCTGACGACTGGACTCCCCGAGTTGATCGGCAAGATCGGCATCGATGTCTCTGCCAGCAATCCGAGCCGACTCTACGCGATTGTCGAAGCAATGCCGGGAAAGGGCGGTCTGTACCGTAGCGACGATGCAGGTGAGACCTGGAAGCTGAAAAACGGCACCCGCATTCTTTGGGCTCGGTCTTGGTACTACATGCATATTGCTGCCGATCCCGTGGACGACAAGGTCGTCTACGTCATGAACGCGCCGTTTATGAAATCGATCGATGGCGGTCTCACCTTCGAAAAGAGATCGACACCGCACGGCGATCATCACGATCTCTGGATCAATCCATTCGACAACAAGATCATGATCAACGCGAACGACGGTGGTGCTACGGTCACCTTCGACGGTGGAGAGTCCTGGTCGAGTATCATGAACCAGCCGACGGCGCAGTTTTATCGTGTCAATACCGACAACCGATTCCCCTATCGGATCTATGGTGGGCAGCAGGACAACACGACCGTTGCCATTTTGAGTCAGACCTATCGGGGCGGTATCGGCAACGAGGATTTCTTCTCGGTCGGCGGTGGCGAGAGTGCTCACATCGCCTTCGACCCGAACAACCCAAAGCTGATCTACGCAACCACGATCAACGGCACTCTGACCGAATACAACGCCGAGAATCAGCGGGTGCGCGAGATCAAGCCCTATCCCGAGTTTGTCTTCGGGATGGAGTCCAAGGCTTTACGCTACCGGACCAACTGGAACGCGCCGGTTGCCGCATCACCCCAGGATCCCAGTGTCATCTATTACGGTGCCCAGAAAGTCCTGAGAACGAAAGATCGGGGTGTCACGTTTGAAGAGATCAGTCCTGATCTCACCAAGAACGAAATAGACAAGCAGGGCCTGAACGGAGGACCCATCACGGCCGAGAATGTCGGTGCCGAGTTCTACGGCACGATCCTGACGATCACGGCCTCGCCGCACCAGTACGGCACGGTTTGGGTGGGCAGCGACGACGGGCTCATACACCTGACTCGGGACGACGGAGAGAGCTGGCAGAACGTCACCCCCGGCGATCTGGCTGGCGCGATGGTCAACTCAATCGAGGTCAGCCCGCACGATCCGTCGATCGCGTATGTTGTAGTGGCCGGATACAAGATGAACGACTTTGGCCCCTATATCTTCAAGATGAGCGACTACGGGGCTCGCTCGATGCGGCTCGACAGTGACTTACCGAATGACAACTTCATCCGGGTCGTACGAGAGGACCCTGAGCGCCGGGGCTTGCTCTACGCCGGTGGCGAAGGTGGGATGTACGTCTCGTTTGACGATGGCGAGCACTGGCAGTCGTTGAAGCTCAATCTTCCTCCGGTACCGATTACCGATCTGATGATCCGCCAGGGCGATCTGGTGGCAGCGACGCAGGGACGAGGCTTCTGGTCATTTGACGATCTGTCGGCTCTGAGACAGGTTGAAACCGAGATGGCCCAGAAACCGCTTCATCTGTTTACCCCGGGCTCGGTGGAGATGATCAAAGGCGGAGGAGGCGGCGGCATGTTCAGTGGAGCCAATCCGCCACACGGTGTGTTGTTGAACTATCACATCCGAGACGAACACGAGGGCCCACTCGAGATCGAGATCAGCGACTCGAGCGGTGAGATCGTGCGTCGGTATTCGAGCGAGGAAGGTGAGTTCGAGCGCTGCATCCTCGGCAATATGGATCAACGGCTGCCATTCGAGGTGAGCTATCCGCCCAAGCAGAAGGGTGCCAATGCATGGGTTTGGGACATGCGACGGGATGGCCTTCACTGTATTGAAGATGTGCGGTTGTTCGAAGGCTTCGAAGGGGCCTACGTCATGCCGGGGAGGTATCGCGCCCGAGTCATGATTGGTGATGCCGAAGATACGGTCGAGTTCGATTTGGTCGCCGATCGGAGAGTAGAAGCAAGTGACGTCGAGTTCGGTGAGGTAGAACAGCGAGTTTCGGAGATCACCACGTTGATGAACGAGCTTCTCGACGGTCTGGCAGCGATCCGGAAATCGCGGTGGCAGGTCGAATCGCTACTGGCAGATTTTCCCGAGGCCGAAGAGCTGCAACAGCCGGGCGCGAGTGTGATCGAACAGCTGACCGACTGGGAGCAACGGGTTCTGCAGGTCGATTTCGAGACCTACGAAGACGAAGACAATCTCCCGGGAAAATTGGTCAAACAGGTGCGCCATCTGCTCGATGTCATCGACACCGCCGGGCCGCCCGTCGCTTCAGGGGCTCTCGAGCGTCTCGTGGATTTGAAGGTGGAATGGGAGGCTTTGAAATCGGAGCTGGCGGAGATCGAATCCTCCGGTATCGCGGCGATCAACAGTTGGGCCAGGGAGAATTCTGTACCCCATATTCCACCGCCGAGTTGATCGGGTAGTCGGTGCAGGGTAAGCAAAACGGGGTGTTTTCCATCTAATACCAAAATCTCGCTTTCCGCGGTAAGCTCTTGCGGCTCTGCGAAGAGGACTCTCAAATGATTACCACAACTCGTGTATGCACTCGCTTCTGCATTGGCGTCGGGATCGTCAGCATGGCGCTCGCTTTTCTGCTTTGGCCAACCCCCGTCGAAGGCGCGACTCAGTGCGTCGACGTGTCATGTGGTATGGCCTGTAATCCTGGGGCGCCGGTCGAGATTTCGACCCTGATTGCGGCCAACGATCTCCCCAACGAGGCCGATACGCCGACGGCCTTTGTCGATCCCCTGGATGGCAGCGGTCGCCGGCTCATTGCCAGTCAAGAGGGAATCATCTTGCTCTGGGATGGGTCGACCGGCTCGATCAATTCGACATTCTTCTTGGACATCAGTACCAAGGTCGCCTGCTGTGGAGAACGCGGCTTGCTAGCCTTGGTAGTCGATCCAGACTATGCGTCGAACGGATACTTCTATGTCTTCTACACCGCCGCAGCCGCAGGGCCTGGGTCGACCGGGGACATCGTCATCGAGCGCTACGAGCGCTCGACGACCAATCCGGATGTCGCCAATCCCAATTCTGCCCTCACCATCATGGTGATCGAGCACTCTTCGGCCGGCAATCACAACGGTGGCTGGCTCGCCTTCGGTCCCAACGACGGTTTCCTCTATATCTCGACCGGTGACGGCGGTGGCAGCTGTGACAGCGGCGCGGGTACCAACGGCGACGGTCAGCGCACCGATACCCTGGCCGGCAAGATGCTGCGGATCGATGTGCGGGGTATCGACGGCTCGGCGGGCCAACCCGACGACTGCGGCAACGGGCCCAGCAACTACACAGTCCCCTCGACCAACCCCTTCTTTGGCCAGGAACCGGCCTGCGACGAGGTGTGGGCACTTGGGCTACGGAATCCGTTCAGATTCAGCTTCGATCGAGAGACGGGGGACGTATACATCGGCGACGTGGGCCAGAACAAATGGGAAGAGATCAACATGTTGGACGTCTCCCGGACAGCGGCCCCGGTCAATTGGGGTTGGGTCTGCCGGGAGGGTTGCGAGACCTCTGCCAATAACGAGTCCAACTGCGCGACCGGCGGCTGCCCGGTCGACGTGGGAACCTCCTGTCAATTCCCGCGCAGCAGTGGATACTGGGATCCAATCCTCTGTCACCACAACGGTGGCTGGAGATCGATCATGGGTGGCTACCGCTATCGGGGTAGTTTTGTGCCCTCGATCGATGGGGACTACTTCTACGGCGACAACGCCTGCGGGCAGATCTGGAAAACCACCACCCTCGATCCGGCCAACCCGGCGGCGATCGCCTCCTCCTGCTGGGCGAGCGGCTACGGTGGCACCTACGGCTTTGCAGAGGATCATCTCGGTGAGCTGTACGTTGTGCGGGGTGGAGCCAGTCGGATCGAGTGTGTCCACAACGGCGAGGGCTGCTTCTGGGCTGGCTGGGGCATCTTTGCCGACGGCTTCGAGTCGGGTGACCTCGGCATCTGGGACGAAGTCATTCCCTAGCCCGAGCAGGTTTCCGCCCGATCGAGTCCAGACGAGGCCTGACCGATCGGGACAGGGCTTCCGAGATGAGATCCACTTCCTTTTCCGACCATAGGTGGATCCTCATCGTGATCGTGCTCGCCATGGCCGCGAGGGGAATCGCCGCGTTTTGGCTCGGTGACGATCTCCTTTTTGTCGACGAAACCGTGTATCTGGATGCGGCCCGAGGACTTGTGGAGACTGGTCGCTTCGAAGACAGTTACCGGCGAGAGCCGATCTACCCGATCTTTCTCGCCGTGGTTGCTTTTCCAACCGATGGTGGCGTGTTGCCGCTGCGTGTTGGACAGGCTATTTTGATCGGTGCGGGTGGTCTGCTTCTGTTTATCCTGGCTCGATCCCTGTTCGGACCGCAGGCCGCAGGCCTGGCCACGCTCGTCTATGCACTCGATCCCTTGCTGGTGATCGGCGGCGCGCTGTTGTATTCCGAGGCCCTTGCAGCTGTCGTGCTGGTCGTGAGTCTTTTTCTGTTGCGAACCGCATGTCGAAGGAATCTGCTCTGGCTGTCGGCACTGCTCGGTCTGTCTCTCGGAGTTTTGGTGCAGATCCGGCAAGTGGCTCTCGTTCTCGTGATCGTCTTCGCGATTTGGTTGTTTCGATCCATCGAGTCATCGGTGTCTCGACGTCTGAGTCATCTTGCGGTGCTGGGTCTCGTGGTTCTGGCCTCGGTGATTCCTTGGACGATTCGCAACTATGGGATCTACGGAAAGCTTGTTCCGCTGGCTCCGGAAGGGTTTACCAGTACCGCGAAGATCGACCAGGAGGAGGCGGTGGAGAAAGGGTTTCTCAAGACGCTTCTGACCAGGATTGTGACCCATCCAGACCAATTCGTCGTGGAGACAACCCGAAATTTCCTGCGTTTTTGGGAACCCTTCCAGACTCGTCTGTGGGCCGACGATGTGGAAAAGGTCGCGATGCTGCACGAGGCGGATGCTCGGCTCCCGGATCAACCGGTGCTGCCCCGAACGTCGCGAAACGTGGTGAGCTCGATCTCGTTTGCTTTTGAAATGACACTTGCTCTGGTGGGCATCGTGATCGGTTGGCGCAGCCGTCGATCCGAGATCGCCCTTCTTGGGCTGGTTGTGCTTTCCTACGCCCTGGCATATGCCATTTTCGAAGGTCGAATCCGCTACCGCATCCCGATCATGCCCGAGGTCTTCATACTCTCTGGATTCGGTCTGGCGTTTGTGCTCGATCGCTACGCCAGGCTCGGATGGCGGAGCTGGCGCTCGAGTGACCGATAAAGCTCGAAGGTCTGTCGGGCTGAGCGTTCCCAGCTGAATTGGGCCGATCTCTCGATCGATTTCCGATTCAGGTCGAAACAGAGCTCATCGTCGGCTGCCAAACGCAGAAGAGTCTTCGAGATGTCATCGATGGCCTCGGGTTCGAAGTACAGCGCCGATTGACCGAGAACCTCGGGCAGCGCACCCCGATTCGAAGCCGCGACCGCACATCCAAAGCTCATGGCCTCGATAGCAGGCAGACCAAATCCCTCATCCAGAGAAGCGATCA
>CAJHZD010000273.1_pt1 | contig 10350 bp, 11 predicted proteins | sample 9198941 | NCBI WGS metagenome assembly CAJHZD01 (sample SAMEA7708371, study PRJEB35096) | sediment metagenome | biome: marine neritic benthic zone biome [ENVO:01000025]; feature: sediment [ENVO:00002007]; material: shallow marine sediment [ENVO:03000034] sea grass bed [ENVO_01000059] ...
CGAATTCTTTACCCTCGGTCTCCGCGACTCTGTCATCCGATCCTTCGGTAATCACAGAACCGGGTGCTTGGGTGAGCTTTCACCTCGAGGCGGAGAACACCTCCTCCTCCACCGATCCGATCACCCTACAATCGATCCTCGATGACACCGCTGGTGATGTCACCAATAGTTCCAATCCTCTGGTGGCAGATTCGACCTGCCAGATCGGCTCAGTAATCGCTCCGGGCCAAACTTACTCTTGCACGTACCGGAGCGAGGTCTCCGGCCGGTCAGGCCAGACACCCTCTCGAGAGGTCACTGTGGTCGTTAGCGACGACGAGAATTCCGACGCCTCCGATATTGGCTCGGTCTCGGTGACCGTACAGTCCGCGATACTCTTCGAAGACGGATTCGAGTCTGGCGATTCGTCTGCCTGGACTGCTTCGACTCCCTGAGTCGGTATTCCTTGGGCGCCAGCTCTGAAATCCAAGAGAATCTTGGCCTCGGAGAGACTATGAGCGGAATCCGGAAACCAACCACTGCGAGCCTTGTCGCGCTTGCTCTCGTAACGGGATGTGGCTGGGAACCGAATACCATGATCGATCCTCCGACGGGCGGTACTAGCCCCTCGGCTGATTCGGTTTCAGCCGAAGAGAACAATGAGGGCGAGGTACTTCATGCCGAGCGGCTCGCGCTTTGGACAGATGCGATCGAGAACAGGGAATCTGCACGGACGAGCCTTCATGAGGAGGAGCTTCGGTGGACTTCTACGCCGCAAAATGCTCGAAAAGCCTGGCTCGTATCGGATGTGACCGGTTTCGCGGCCTGGGGCCTCGAAACCTCTTTGGCCGAGATAGCAGTCGGATGGCATACCGGGCGGCAACGGCAGGGCGAGCAGGCGATCTACATAGTCTACGGTTCGGGTCTTGCTGCTATCGACGGCGTGCAATACGACTTTGCTGCAGGAACCACCCTCGGTATTCCCTATGGGGCCGAACGCCAGTTGTTCAACACCGGCACTGAGCCCGTTCGCTATTTCTCGGCCACGGCTTTTCCACTAGAAAAGCACTTGGGCCTGTACAGAGTCGAGCAGATTGAAGTTGCCGGCCCGACCCGCGAGCTGCCTGAGATACCGGTCTCGAGCGACGGGTACGACCCGCAAGGCCGACGGATCCGACTGCTCTGGAGGCAGGCAAAATATCGTGATGGCAGTATCGGCTTGCGAGAGAGGCTGGAAGCCAGGCTGCGCGGAGGTTTCGAGTTGGCTAGGCGCGGCATCGGTGCCTCATCCCCGATTCGGGGCAGGACCGCGCGGCTTGCCTCGGGTCTCGGCCATCACAGTGCATGGATCCGCCTCATGGGAGACGGAGTTCAGATGGATTTCCCCAACCGACTGGCCCTCATCACCGGATTCCTTGTCGACGAGCCCGGTGTTCACAGTGGCAACCACGCCCACATGGAAGCCCTGATCTATGTCGTGCAGGGAGAGGGACACACCGTCGTCGATGGCGTCGAGACTCCTTGGCGCTCCGGTACTTCGCTTCACATCCAGGGACCGCAAACCCAGCATCAGCATTTCAACACGGGTACCGAACCTGCCTTTCTCCTCCGCATAGCGAGCGGTGTTCGGCCGCTCGTGGAGGAGGCGGTCTCAGATGTCTTTCCCTATGTCTGGTACGAGGCGCACGATCAGTTGGACGACACGAAGTAACGCCAGGTCAGGAACTGGCGGCTGCCAATTCTCTCGAGACACCCGCATTGACGCTTAGGGAGTTACCGTCCAGGACACGGGCAGTCCAGGCGCTCCTGTCTCGAAGCCGTTGATTTGCAGACAGTCGCAGCACGTCTGAGTGGCACCTTCGAACTGCCCTCGGGGAGTGTTGATCGCTGAGATCGCTGTAAAGGCCCCCGTGTTGAGGTTGATCGTGCCGAACTGGTTATCGCCCATGTTTCCCTGGTATGTCCAGGCGTACAAAATACCGCTGCTGTTATCGAAATCGATTCCCTGGGCGAAGTTCGAATCGAGACCAGTGGAGCCGACTTGAGTCCCTTCGCCGGTGCTTGGGTTAATGGTGTAGATCGCGTCGTCGCTAATATCGTGCCCGTACATCTCACCATCGCAATTGATCGAGATATCGATAATCGTCGTCGCGTTGGTGATACCGCCGATGAGAGTCGCTTCGCCGGTAGCCCGATTCACAGTGTAAAGAGACGATGAGTTGGCGTCGGCACTCGAGGCGTAAATCGTACCGTCGGCAGGGTCGATCGCCAACCCCGTCCAGGAGTGCTCGGCCGGAATCGTTTCTCCGGCGGACCCTATCAAAGAGAACACACCGGCAACCAAGCTCAGAACCCCAAACTCATTATTCGTGCCATGGATCGCGTATAGCGTCTTGGCCGACTCATCGAAATCAATCCCCCAGTAGTTCCCCGCCTGAGGTCCCAGAATTACCTGCCCGGGAAAATCGTCTAGCCTGTGAACCGCGAGGTTGTTGAAACCGAGGTCGAGGGCAAATCCCGTCGGGCTATCGGTCGCTGACAGCGGGATGGCTCCAACCACCAGAAGGAAACAGATCGACAGACCCATGCAAATGAAAGATCGGTCAGCTCTCATAATTCCACCTCCTTGTTTTCCGGACTCGAATTTGTCAGCGGAGATTACCACGCCCTCCCCGGGTCCTTGACCTCTTTCGACAATGTCATCTAGCGTGTTGGAGAGGCAGTATACATTCAACATGGAGATCTCCGAATGACTCGAATAGACGACAATATGCCGGTCATGATCACCGGTGCGACGGGCTACGTGGCAGGGGCGATCGTGGAGCGACTTCTCGACCAAGGAGTGACCGTTCACGCCGCAGTTCGAGATCCATCCAACACCGAAAAGTTGAAGTACCTCAACGCTTTGGCGGACCGGGCGCCAGGCAGCATCGAGTATTTCGAATCGGATCTACTTTCAAAGGGCTCCTACGCCGAGGCGATGCAGGGCTGCGAATTGGTTTTTCATACGGCCTCGCCTTTCACACTGGCGGTGAACGATGCAAAGAAAGATCTGATCGAACCGGCACAGCTGGGGACACGCAATGTCCTCGAACAGGTCAGTCAGACCGAATCCGTCAAACGTGTCGTCGTGACCAGCAGCTGTGCGGCTATTTACGGTGACAACGCAGATCTCGAGACGGCCCAACAGGACCGTTTCACGGAACAGGACTGGAACACCAGCTCGTCCCTCACACACCAGCCTTATTCGTACTCCAAGACTCTCGCCGAGCGCGAGGCTTGGAAAATCGCCAACCAACAGAGCCGGTGGGATCTGATCACGATCAACCCGTCGTTGGTGTTGGGGCCCGGCATCAACCCCTTCGCCACCTCCGAGTCGTTCTCACTCATAAAACAGTTGGGTGACGGAAGCATGAAGTCCGGGGTGCCGGACTTTCGCATCGGTGCGGTCGACGTCCGCGACGTGGCCGAGGCCCATATCAAGGCGGCCTACACGCCAGCGGCAAAAGGCCGCTACATCACTTCAGGACACGACACCGGTTTCCCTGAGATGGCGGAGATCCTTCGAAACGAATTCGGAGACGCCTATCCCTTTCCAAGCAAACCTATGCCCAAGTGGTTGGTCTGGCTGCTGGCTCCGATGGTTGAGAAGAGCATGACGCGAAAGATGGTCGCTCGAAACGTCGGAGTACCCTGGCGCGCTGACAACCAGAAAAGCATTCGTGATCTCGGCCTGGTCTATCTCCCACTGGAGACCTCGCTCACGGAAATGTTCCAGCAAATGATCGATAACGGCATCGTGACCGCGGACTAGAAACGAGACCACGGTATCCCCCGACAGTGGGACAGTTCACTTCGGTAGTGATCTTGCACCGCTACACTGATCGTAGATCCGGGTCCCGAGGTGGACGAGACCGTGCCCGGGCATCACCGGTCGAAGAGACGAAGGAGAGCTGTCATGAGGCGAATCAAGCTACGGAACCTGGTATCAGTGGCTCTCACACTCGCGATACCGTTGACGCTGATGGCCTTCGGGCCGGCGCAAGGCAACAGCAAGTCAGCCAAATCCAAGAATGAAAAGAAAGACGCTCGGAACGACGGGTCGGAACCGGTCGAGATTCTCGATCTCTCGGCTCGAATCACCATCACCTACCCAGATCTGCGTCGATACGCCGTTGAGAGCAATCTGACGGGGCTCAAACCACTGCCTCCCGGCATCAGGAAGAACCTTGCCCGAGGCAAGCCGATGCCACCCGGAATCGCCAAGACGAGGATGCCTTCGTCCTTTGTGACGAAACTCCCTGTCTATGAAGGATACGAGTGGAAGATCGCGGGGACCGACCTGCTTCTGGTGTTGAATGCAAACAAGATGATTTCCGACGTCCTGAAGGACGTTTTCAAGTAGCCTCTGACCTGTTCGAGTTGCCTGTTGCTCCGCAGCAACCTCGAGGGCGCATCTTGTTCCAGCACGTTCTCGCGAGATAGTCTGGACAGACCCGACGGAGGTACTTCGCACGCGTCCGCGCAAGTTCTTCTACGCACTTCTGTTTCCATTGTGGGTGGCCATCTTTGTTTTGGCCACATCGGAAGGCCAATCCCTAGATACCTGGATTGATTCCTGGAACCACTGGGATAGTTACTGGTACCAGTTCACCTGGGAGAACGGGTATCCACAGGACGATCCCCGGAACCTCGTCTATGCTCCAGGATTTGCGATCTTGACCGGCGGCCTGACGCAGATCTTCGGATCCGATTTTCAGCGGACGGCGATGGTCTTCAATTGTCTGTGTTTCTGGGCAACGGCGATACTCTTCTGCGAGCTCGTCGCTCGAAGGTTTGCGCTGCCGAACCGCTACATCCTGATGCTTTGTCTTCTGAGCTCGCCGACTGCCTACTTCTGCTTCCCTGCATATTCAGACTCATTCTTCAATCTATTGGCCTGGGCCTTGATCGCTCTGTCGCTGATGGACCTGGAGAGGCTAGGGGGCTCACAGAGAGTCGCGGTTCTGTTGGCACGACCGACGTTGGCCTTTGTGATGCCCTGGTTCCGACTCACCGGCTACGCGTTCCTGTCCTGGGTCGTTGTTCGAAAGTGGTTTGTTCTCACTTCACTCATCACGCTGATCCTGTGGTTGACGCTCAATCGAGTGATCACCGGAGACGCTCTCTATTTTCTCCACACACTTGGCCTGTTCGACATGGGCCCGGGTGGTTTTGTAGTCGGTTTGACCTCGACGATCGAGAGAATCGCTTCCGGGCCAGACGGAACTTCGCTCGAAGCGTGGCAGCTTTGGCTGGGCAATGATCTGCTGGCGATGGCCTATCTGCTGGCCTTGACAGCTACGGCACTGTGGTTGTTCTGGAAGAAGGAGCCCTTGCTGGCAATAACGACTCTGGCGATCTTGGCGCTGTCTCACAACGGAAGCTACTGGCGAAGTACGCTGCGCTACGACTGGCCGCTGATACCACTACTCTTTCTTCCATTGCTGTCCTGGGCGCTGCGGGGAAAGACGATTCGGGTAAGAACGGCTGCCTGGGTGGCAATAATCTCTCTACTCGGTATCCAGTATGCGCTTCAAATCTCGTATGGACGCGCCTTCCTGGAAGGGCGCTGGGCGTTCTGAGTCGGTTTTCGATCACAGCGACCTGCAATGCGACCGACTCCGCCCGCAGTATTGCTAGGGTTGAACCATGGAGAGAGAATCACGTGAGCTCGATCTGATTGTCTGGGGCGCCACCGGGTTTGCCGGGCGTCTCGTCGCAGAGTATCTGCTGGCCAAGTACGGCGCTTCCGGCGAATTGTCTTGGGGACTGGGTGCTCGCAATCTGGACCGGCTCGAGCGGCTCCGCGAAGCGCTAGGGTCAGGGGCCGAGTCGTTGCCCCTGATCGTGGCGGATGCCGAGGACGAAGCGTCGTTGATGGCACTGGTCGAGCGCACGCGGGTCGTCTGTACCACCGTCGGTCCCTATGCCAAGTTTGGCTCGAAACTGGTCTCCGCCTGCGTCAGCCTCGGGTCCGATTACTGTGATCTGACCGGCGAGGTCCAGTGGATGCGGCGAATGATCGACGAACATCAGGACGGAGCCAAGCAAAGCGGCGCCCGGATCGTCCACACCTGCGGATTCGACAGCATCCCGTCGGACCTTGGGGTGTTTCATCTCCAGCGTCAGATGCAGGCGTACCACGGTGTTGCGTGCCGACACATCCGCTACCGGGTTGCCCGGTTTCGGGGCGGTTTTAGCGGCGGTACAGCGGCAAGCCTGCTGAATCTGATGGACGAAGCGGCAAACGATTCTAGGGTGCGCCGCATCCTGGCCAACCCCTACGCCCTGAACCTCGAAGGCCATCGAGAGGGTCCCGACGGCCGAGACCTCGCTGGCCCGGCCTGGGACGAGACCTTCGATCAATGGATCGGACCGTTCATCATGGCGAGCGTCAACACTCGAGTGGTTCGCCGAACCAATAGTCTTCTGGGAGAGACCTATGGCCGCGAGTTTCGCTATGACGAGGCGACCCTGCTGGGCACAGGTCCCCGTGGCTGGTTGAAAGCTGCGTCCCTGTCGGCCGGGATCGGAGCCACCATGATGGCCGGCGCGATTGGACCATTGAGAAAGGGTCTGGCTGCACTGTTCCCATCCCCAGGTGAAGGCCCATCGCTAGAGCAGCGAGAGGCCGGCCTGTTCGAGATCCGCCTTCATGGTGAGCATCCCACCGACCCGACCAAGTCGCTTCGCAGTCGCGTCACAGGCGACCGCGATCCGGGATACGGTTCCACCGCGAAGATGCTCGGCGAAAGCGCCGTCTGCCTGGCTAAGGACGGGATCTCGGTGGGTGGCGGGTTCTGGACTCCGGCCTCGGCGATGGGCGAAAGGCTCCTCGAGCGGCTACCAAGCAACGCCGGTGTCAACTTCGACCTCGAGTCTGACTGAGTCGCCACAGGGGTTTCCAGATCTATGAGCTCTATCCGGTCTTGTCTGGCCCCCAACATCTGTAAGGAGAGAGTCTCGCTACTGGCTAGGCACCTCGAGAAGAGGGTTGTGCCTATCCTCCTGTTGCTGGGGCCCGGTGCACTCGTTCGGGCGCAAGACGATTCGGAGTCCGGCTACGACCGACTCTGGGCGAATACTCGACTCTACGAAGGTGGCGAGGACTCGGCCTTTCAGTTCTTCGATCTCAGTGGCCGCCTACAGATCGATTTGGCCTTTACTGAGAACGGGAACATGGAACGAACCGAGTTCAATGTCCGTCGATTTCGCTTCGGATTCAAGACAGGTTTCCTCGACAACTTCGTTCTTCACCTCGAAGCTGCCTTCAATCCACAGGAGGCCGATCCGGCCTACTCCAAGCTGACCGACGCCTATCTAACCTGGAAGCCACGCCGAGCCTTCAATATCACCGCAGGCAAGCACAGCGCTGGGTTTACCATGGGCGGGCTGACGTCTTCGAAGCGCTTGCTGACGATCGACCGCAACAACCTGACGCAGAACATCTGGTTCACCGAGGAGTACATTCCCGGCATCAGCATCCGTGGAAAGGTCAAGGGGCTGAGCTATTTCGTCGGTGAGTTTTCGTCGGGTGACGACGACGGTGAGTTCGGTGATTTCGCCGCCGGTGAGTTCACTCTCTTCCGAGTGGCGCACGACTTCGCGGATGCACTGGGTGTGGAAGAAGCGCACCTGAAGTTCGGCTACGTCGACAACCATCCCGATCCCGACAACAGCTTCACCCAGAATCTCTATCGCATCTTCTCTTTCAACTGGGTTTTCGAAACCCAGCGATGGGGAATGGGAGTCGATCTCTCGACCGGTCAGGGCTATGCTGAGCGGAGCGACCTCTGGGGCTTGGTCGTCATGCCTTTCTACAAACTCTCGAAGGCCTAGGAGCTGGTCGGACGGTACACGTTCATCGATAGCGAGGAGGAAAACGGAATCCGCTTGGCTCGATACGATCGGTTCCTCGTCGATGGCCGGGGTGACCGCTACGAGGAGTTCTATCTCGGCTTCAACTACTACTGGTATGGCCACAAGCTCAAGCTCCAGAACGCCCTCCAGTACGTCGACATGATCGATCGCGCCAGCAACGGCGGCGCCTACTCCGGCTTCTCGTGGACGACTGGGTTTCGGATCAGCTGGTAAGGCAATCCCCCCCTTTGGGGTATGGAACCCGCCAGCCGGCCTGCGTTAGAGTCGGTTCAGGAGGGCGCAACTATGTGCCGCTACGCCGCGTATCTCGGCCCCGAGCTGCTCTTGAGCGAGCTCGTTTACGACCCCACAAACAGCCTCGTGCATCAGGCCACCGAGGCCATGCAAAGCCTCACCCGAATCAACGCCGATGGGTTCGGGGTTGGCTGGTACGCACCCGAGATCAGCCCCGAGCCGGCTGTGTTCAAGGACATCAGCCCGGTTTGGAACAACTACAACCTGGGATCGATTGCCGGAAAGATCCATTCTCCTTGTATCTTCGGCCACATCCGCAAAGCCAACTCATACGACCCTGTGACCCGTGAGAACTGTCACCCCTTTCACCGTGGTCGTCTTTTGTGGATGCACAACGGCGATGTCCCTGGCCGCGCTCGGTTGACCCGCAAGGTCGCGGAGCTCGCCGACGACATCCTGCTAGCTCAGATTCGAGGCAACACCGATAGCGAATTGGCCTTTACCCTGTTCCTCACGCATCTTCCCGATCCCCTCGATCGGGACCCAGCGACCGAAGAGATGGCTCAAGCCATGCGAGAAACCATCGAATCGCTGGCAGCCTGGCACGAAGAGTCGGGCTCCGAGAGCCCTCTCGAGACGAATTTTTGTGTCACCGACGGCGAGTCGCTGGTCGCCACTCGCTTTGCGATAAGCAACAAGCCCAAGCTCTCCCTCAACTGGTATGAGGGTAGTTACCAATCGGGTCGCCGGCGAGTGCTGATCGCTTCCGAGCCTCTGACCCTGGGCAGGGAGTGGCATGAGGTCCCCGAGTCGAGCCTAGTTGTCGTCGACACCGATCTCTCGGTCGAGATCCGGCCTCTCGAGATCGGATGATGACTTCGCAGCCGGATGCTGCTGACTCAGAACCGAACGATGAGGCCCAAGAGAGCGTCGATTTGAAGCAGGGTCGATCCGCTTACGGTAACGGCGCAGCCGCCGGGTGGAAACCCGCAGAAGATGCCTCCGCCAGAGCCCAGGATCGTTGCAAGTCCACGCCCTTCGATGCGTAAGCCCACCCGTTCGGAGAACATGAACTTCCCGCCACCCGAGATCCCGGCGGAGAAATAGAGCTCGTCCGAAACCCCATCGACTCTGGGATCGAACCGGGTTCCACCGATCGAGAGCCCGAGAAAGGGCTTGGTACGCCCCTGTTTGATCTCCCAGAGTCCTCCAAAGTGGAGATACTCGACATTCAGATCGAACCCCTGATCGACGCCGAAGGCGTCGAGGATCTCGAGGCGGGTCTGCTGCCGGCTGTAGATGAACTCGATTAGACCGTCCTGGCGGGTACGAACGCTGAGCACGAGTCCGAAGTTCGGAGAGCTCTCGATATTCTGATCGCCGGTTCGGGTCTCGAAAGTCCCACCCGCCTGATAGCCGAGAAAGGGAGTCAGTTCGACCTCGGCGGCGCTCAAACCGGAGGTGAGGACGACGGATAGCAGCACGCAAGCACTGATGACTCGCAGCATAGATCCCTACTATAGACCTGTTCTACGCGGTAACTCTGTGAGGAACCTAATGCCGAATCGCGCCTTGGAGTGATAGACGATTGCTACACGCCACTCGGCTCACCGACCTCAGCGGCTTCGGTGGCCAGCAACCACGTCCAGGCCTCGTCGGTCTTGTCCGGAGAAAAGTGCCGGATCTGCTGCGGCGTCAGGGGATCGACAATCCTGACCCAGATCTCCATCCAACGCCTATCGCCCACGATGGCATACCTGTCGAAAACCTTCCACAGCATCCCAATATGCTTGAGCTTTTCAGTGGCGACTCCGAACTCCCAACCGTCATAGCCCTGCATATCGATAAACAGAAGCGCCTTCTCGCCCCGGTCCACAATCACCTGAAACCGCTCGATCATCGCCTTCATGTCTTCGGCCGTCAGCTCGCCCTCGACTTTGACAGCCACGACGCGATCATTTGGCTGCGGCGCTTCGATGAATTTGATTCCTGCTTCGCTCACGGTTTTCCCTCCTCCAAATCAGGATCTATCTGGTTCAAAGACTACTCCGGAGAGAATCGACCTTCAAGCATCGGCATCGTTCTTTCCGAATGTGGGTCCGGTCAGATTCGCGTTCTGATTCAGGGCAGCCCTATGTCCTTCGAGGCCTCCCTCGCCTCCCGCTCGAGTGCCTTCCTGATCGCCTGCCGGAGCTCTCTGGCATCGTCTGGAGA
>CAJHZD010000036.1_pt1 | contig 10346 bp, 6 predicted proteins | sample 9198941 | NCBI WGS metagenome assembly CAJHZD01 (sample SAMEA7708371, study PRJEB35096) | sediment metagenome | biome: marine neritic benthic zone biome [ENVO:01000025]; feature: sediment [ENVO:00002007]; material: shallow marine sediment [ENVO:03000034] sea grass bed [ENVO_01000059] ...
CTCGGTGACGCCACTGATATTTGCCGTTCTCAACGAGGATGGGAAGCTTTATATCGACGCGGTTCTGACCACGGAAGAGGAAGCCAGCGTCGTGTTCAGCTTTGCTCGCTGGTATTTTCACGCCGATATTTCGAGCCCGCGCGAGGTCATCGGGTTTCTCCACACGATATTGCCCAAAAAACGTCTTGCGGAGCTCTATGTCTCGCTGGGTTACCACAAGCATGGTAAGACCGAGTTCTATCGAGACGTCATGCGCTTTATGGCCGCCAGCGATGAGAAGTTTGTCATCGCTCCCGGACAACGGGGTCTAGTGATGTCGGTATTCACCCTACCCTCGTACCAATTTGTGTTCAAAGTGATCAAAGACTTCTTTCCACCCTCGAAGCGAATCACCCACCAGCAGGTAAGACAGAGATACCGGGAGGTCTTGCGGCACGACCGCGTGGGACGACTGGTCGACTTTCAGGAGTTCGAGCATTTGGAGTTCAGACTCGACCGATTCGATCCCGAGTTGCTCGACGAGTTGCTTCGCGAGGCACCTGCGACCGTCAGCGTCGAGGGGCCAAATGTCGTCATCAAACACCTGTACATCGGTCGCCGAGTGACGCCGCTCGACATCTATCTCGGGGTGGCTTCACGCGAAGAGGCTGAGGCCGCCGTCATCGATTGGGGTTTTGCCATCAAGGATCTGGCGGCCGCGAACATATTCTCTGGCGACATGCTGCTCAAGAACTTCGGGGTGACCCGCCACAACCGCGTGGTGTTCTACGACTACGACGAGCTCTGCCCGCTAGGACAATGCAACTTCCGTTCGATGCCGATATCGCGGAGCTTCGAGGATGAGCTTTCTGCCGAGCCCTGGTTCTCGGTCTCCGAAAGTGACGTGTTCCCTGAGGAGCTCTCCACCTTTCTGGAGCTCGGAGGCGACCTACGCAAGTCCTTCGACAGCAAACATGCCGACCTGTTCGATGTGAAGTTCTGGTCCGAGCTGCAAGAGCGCAACCTCCGCGGAGAAGTGATCGATTTCTATCCCTACTCGCTCGAGCAGAGACTCGACCCCCTCAGTCGCTCGCTAGATTCTCGGGACCCGGCTCGAGTCGGGTGACACGACCAGCTGGAGCACGACGACACCCTAGCCCGCCTAGGGAACCGAACACCTTCTCCTTACCGCGTGCCTATCCGGGCTGGATCGTCGAGCCCTTGCGATCTCAGGTAGGCCATGATCGAGGCTGCAACCTCGCGGTGTCCCGCCGGAGTGTAGTGGCCGCCCTCAGTGAACAGAGTCGACGGGTCGATCCGAGCGAGCGACTCCAGGAGATCGATCCACCGATACCCGAGCCGTTCCATGTGATCGATCAAGGGCTGATAGCTAGGAGGCTCTCCATTGGCCTCTCGGACCAGGTCGGCCCGATTCGGGAAGAGCAGCACGATCGGCAAGGATCCATTCTCTAAAACATCTTCATAGAAGCGGTCGAGCACTCTCTCGGTCACTCGATATGCCTCGCTGCTCGGGTCGTAGACCCCACGCTTGAAGCCTGGCGAGAGTCGAGTCTTCCCCGACAGTCTCCTGGAGACCTCTCGGATGAGCCGTATCGAGGCGAGGCGATTCGACAGCTGGGCCTCGCTTCGGACCTGGAAGTAGTGGTCGTGCTTGCCGAGTCGTCGCATCGTCTCGTCGGGCTCGTCCAGCAGAGCTCTGTAGCCTTCGATCTCCGAGATCGGATTGGACAGTAGACGCATCTTGCCGAGCCTCACCTCAAAGCGGGGTTTTGTAAAGGGCATCCCGGTTTTGGGCTGGTAGAAGACGCGGAAGACGTTGACCTGCCGGTTTATGTTCTCGGACATGAAGCCGATCAGAACGATGTCTGGGTCAAACCGCCGACCGTCGTTCGTAAAGCGCAGATAAGCCTGATCCAGGCCGTAGGCGTCAACTCCGAAGTTCAGAACCTCCCAGCCCGGATTGGCCTCTTCGATTCGCTTCTGCCAGGTGTCCTGAAAGCCGACTTCAGCACCGTGGGTGAAGGAATCGCCAAAGCTCGCGATGCGGATCTTATCCCCGGGGGGGCGGTATGAGTACTCCCGGTCGGAGCGTAATCCCTGGCTGTTGGCTCGGTAGAAATCGATCTCGCCGTGTGGCCGAACCATCCAGCCAAGCGCAGTGCTGTAAGTGACATATTGGCCGCCGGTATCAAGCCAACTGCGGATTCTGTCTCGTTGGGTATCCGTCAGCTCCGGAGCGGACCCGGCAAGTTCGGCGAGGCGACCCGTGGCTTTCAGCAGGACGAGACCGGCCCAGGCAGTGACCTCGACCAGGCCAAACGTGATCAGGACTAGAAGCATCCATAGTCTGAATCTCGTCATCGGTTTCTTATCGCCGACCGGTCCACGGCACTCCGAATCCGGAGACCTTCTTCTCACCGCTTCAGTTGAATGAGCGCATTACCAAGACCGGTCAGATAGACCGGGCCGCTATCGGGTGAAAGAATCATGCCGGTGATCAGTCCAGGGCCGGGTTCCCAGAGTTCGGGCACCATGAGATCGAGCCACGGACTGCGCTCGAGAATGCGGGTCTCGATGGTTTCGATGATCTGTTCGCTGGGTGGTGTGTATATCCGGAAAACGGATTCGGTGGTCCCTGTGGCCGGATCGAACACGACGATTTCGCTCCGCAACGGAGAGGCGATCCAAAGCCGACTGTGGAGGTCGAGCTCCAGGTTGTCCGGGTGATTGACTTCAAGAGCGACCACCCGATCTGAGATTTTGCCAGCCGCTACGTCCATGCGGTATCGCCACACCCTGCTTGCCATGGTTTCGGCTACATAAAGATAGCCGGCGGTCTCGTCCAAAACGATACCGTTCGCAAAGTACAGTCCGTCGACCAGTTGAACCGCCTGGCGATCTTCTCCGGCCTTCGACGGTGGGAGGTAGAAAAGAGCTCCGTCGGGAGTAGCCACGGCGACGGAGCGAAAGAGCCCCTCCTCGCCTGCTTCGGGCTCGTTCCGGGTCGATTGGGTGAACCAGATCCCGCCATGGCGATCGCCCCGCGCCATGTTGACGCCGAAGGGGTGCTGGTAGATCCGTTCCGTCGCCTCGCTTGCGATCTCGACTCGGTAGATTCCGCCCTGAAATACGTCGCTGACGAGGATATGGGTGCCGGCGGGCTCGAGCGTGACACCGTTGGCGCAGGCCTCGATCTCCGGCGGACTGTGCAAATAGCCCGCATCGGCAAATCTGCCGAAGGGTTGGCTCGATCCATCGGTCTGGACAAGACGGAGGCCGTCGACCTGGTCCGTCACAATCAACCGACCATCCGGCAGCGCAACCCCGTCTTCGGCCCGATTCAGTGAATGGTCGGCCGGAAAGATCATTTCCGGATCGAAGGACCAGTGAGGCAGTCGATCCGTAGCGTGCTCGACCGACGTGCACGCAGCAAGCACGACCACTGTTTTAATGAGAATCGTGGCTGAAATCTTCCTCATGCCGAAGGCTTCACCATTGTTGACCACAGGTACCGCAGCGTCACGCCCATTCAATCGATTTGGCTGGCTTCTGCGGGTATGTGATTGTACAGGCTTGCTCGAGGGATCGGGCTTTCGAGCCATCCGGGCGTAGTAGATCGCAATGTCGTTTTCTGTAGCTTCCGTGCGAGTGTTACAGTTTGTAAGGAACCAAAGGAGAGACGGCGTGATCGGTTCGCACAGAAGGCTCGACCAGGTCGATCGTCTGATTGCTCGCGGCTCGTATCCCCGCGCTATCGAGTTGCTTGAGCAACGACTCGCTGAGGGCCGGGAAGGTGCTCGCCAGATTCAGCTGCTCGCGACTCTCTACGCGCGCACCGGCTCGAACCACAAGGCGGCTACGTTGCTGCTGCCACTCGTCGACCGTTTCGCCGAGGCTGGCTTCGTGGCCAAATCTGTAGCGGTGCTGAAAATGATCGAGCGCCTCGAGCCCGGACAGCAGGAGATCGAGGAGAGGCTTGCGGAACTGATTCGTCGGCGGCAGACCGAAATCGATGCAGAGCTCGCTAGTCGGCAGGCACCACGTGGATCTCGGCCGACGCCTGACACAGTCAGGGCGTCGAAATTCGAGGCCCGGCGCGTGCGAGAAATGGAGGCTGGCGAAGAGGAGGCTAAGTACGCTGAGGAGACTGCGCCGATCGTCGATTCACCGCTCTTTCCTGGTTTCTCCAGCAGGGAGCTTGTTGCGTTGATTCGCGGCCTCGGCCTCTCCACCTTCGAGGCAGGTGAGATCCTTGTCAGCGAAGGTGAGCCCGGCAATTGCCTGTTTGTCTTGGCAAGTGGCTCGGTGCGCGTCTACGCCCGTGACGAGGAGGGCCGCAACCACCAGATTCGAGTTCTCGAACCGCCGCAGTTCTTTGGTGAGGTTTCGCTCTTCGACGGCACCCCTCGCACCGCGACCGTTGTGGCCGCCACCCCGTGCGAGCTGCTGAGACTCGACCGAGCGACACTCGCGATGATCGGCACCAAACATCCGGATCTTCCACGTGCTCTGCAGCGCGCTTACACACAGCGTTCGGGTAGCCCGGAGGAGTGCGAGGCGCGCCGAATCAGCCGGGCCAGCGAGATGGATCCAAAAGAGTGCAGGGATTCGAGGTCTTAGCTGCCGTCAACAGAGATGATGCAGCGCAAAACACAAAGGTACATCTAAAAAGGAGGATGTCGCCATGGCAAACACAATAGATGCGATTCCCGAGAAGACGAGGTGGGAGATTGCAACAAAGGGCCTGACCGGCGCGTACACCGCAATTACAAATGCCTTCAAGCAGGCTGTGGGACAGGAGAAGTTCGATGAGTTCAATGGGTCGCTCTGGTATGAAGCGGGCAAGGAAGCAAAGGAGTTTGCCGATACCCTCGGATTGGCTTCTGAAAACGCCGAAGACATCGAAGGGGTTACACATCTGCTTGCTGTAGCATCGATGGGGCCCGAGTTTGTGTTCGAGGTTGCTGAAGCCACCGAGGACCGATGTGTGGGAAAGACCACCCAGTGCCCCTGGCACAAGAGATGGAAGGAGCAGGGCCTCGAGTTTGATAGCTGCGGCGTCGGGCATCAAAGATGGGGTGATGGAGCTGTCGAAAGTTTGAACCCGAATTACACGTTCAAACTCACCAAGAACATGCTCCATGGCGACTCGCATTGCGAGTGGGTTGTGGAGCGGAAGAAGTAGTGGCCCGGAGCGCCGCGTTGATGGAACTTCCAATGCCGGTGGGGTTATGCGAACTGCGATCGGCAACAAATAGGAAACGTCTACTTTGATCCGATTGAGAGTCAATGGCTCCGAATATCGCGTCGACGTCGATGCGGAGATGCCGCTGCTCTGGGTCCTACGGGACGAGCTCGGTCTGACCGGGACCAAATACGGGTGTGGGATCGGGATGTGCGGGGCCTGCAGTATTCTGGTAGATGGCGTAGCGCTGCGATCGTGCACGATCAGCGTCGGCGATCTGGCTGGCGAAGTGACTACGATCGAGGGCATCAGCACGCCGGACTCCCTTCATGTGGTCCAGGAAGAGTGGATTCGGCATCAGGTTGCGCAGTGTGGTTACTGTCAGTCGGGGCAGATTGTGGCTGCCGTTGCCCTGCTGGCTGAGAATCGTTCGCCGTCGAATGTGGAGATCGACGACGCTCTTTCGGCCAATCTCTGCCGTTGCGGTACGTATGTGAGGATCAGGCAGGCCCTAAAAGCCGCGGCTGAGCGGCTGCAGGCCTAGCGTCTGAGTGGTGAGATATCCGATGAAGACGCGGAGACAGTTCCTGATTGGATCTGCCGCCGTTGCTGGCGGGTTCGTAGTTGGCTGCCGAACCGATCTGCCCGACCGGTTGCCGGACTCGATCGAGATCGAGCCCGGGCAGACAGCGCTGACGCCGTACGTCGTGATTGACAAAGACGGGATCACGATCATCACGCCGCGTGCCGAAATGGGACAGGGGATCCACACGACCCTGGCGGCTCTGGTAGCGGAGGAACTCGATGTCTCGTTCGAAGATGTGCGAGTCGAGCACGGTCCCGCATCGGAGCTCTATTCGAATACGATCTTCTATGGTCCGCGGCCACATCCGGGTCGAGTCCACGGTGTTCCGACGCAAGCTACCGGCGGCCAGACATCCATTCGGGACGCATTTGTAAAGATGCGCAAGGCCGGCGCCGCCGCACGTATCATGCTCATACGGGCCGCTGCAGCTCGTCTGGGAGTGGATCCGGGTACCCTGGCCACCAGAGCTGGCGCTGTCGTCGACGACCTTGGCAATGAGATCTCCTACGTCGATCTCGCGATGGCGGCGGCGGACATCGAGCCGCCGGAGGACCCGCGACTCAAGCCGCGCTCAAAATGGACGCTTCTCGGGAAATCGCTACCGCGCGTCGACATGTACGGCAAGTGCACGGGCAGCGCCGAATACGGGATCGACGTGTCGTTGCCCGGATTGCTTTTCGCGACGGTCAGGCGCAATCCTCGACTCGGTGGCAGGATGCTCGGATACGACGCCTCGAAGGCGTCGATCATGCGTGGCGTCAAGCAAATCATTCCGATGGATACGGGCGTCATCGTTGTGGCTACGAATACCTGGTACGCGTTTCAGGCTACCGACCAGATCGAGTTCGACTGGGCCCCTGCCCCCTACCCCGAGACCACCGCGGGTCATCGGGAACGTGTCGAGCTCGAGCTCGACAACGAGCCATACTACAGGCCGCTCGATCGTGGCGATGTCGATGAGGCGCTGAAAGATGCACAGATCATCGAGGGGGAATACGGCGTTCCCTATCTTGCCCACGCCGCGATGGAGCCGCTCAATGCGACGGCTCTCTTGAAGGATGCCCGCCTCGATATCTGGGCCGGAAATCAGTTTCCGACGCTGGCTGTTCTGGTCGGTGCGCATCTTACGGGGTTGAAGAAGGACGCAGTCAGGGTCCACACTCCCTATATGGGTGGTGGCTTTGGGCGTAGGTTCGAAATGGACGACGTCGAGGCCGCCGTCCTCGCGGCGCGGGCGATGCCCGGAACACCGGTGCGAGTGACCTACTCGCGGGAAGAGGACTTCACCCATGACGCGTACCGTCCCATGGCTGCCGCTCGCTTTCGTGCGGCTTTGCAGGACCGCAAGCCGGTGGCGCTCGACCTTCACCTTTCAGCGCCGTCGCTCTTTGTCTCCGGATATCTGAGACGGCGCGCACTCACCGGCGAGGCCAAAAGAGATGTTCCGGAGATGGACGTATCCATAACGATGGGTGCAAGGGATCAGCCCTACAGGATCAGAAACTACAGGGTGACGGCATATCGCCCGGCGAATCCGCTGCCCGTCGGCTGGTGGCGATCCGTCGGCGAATCTCAGAACTGCTTCTTCCATGAATGCATCATGGATGAATTGGCGCATGCCGCCGGCTCAGATCCGTTGATGATGAGGCTGTCGCTTCTGAGGGATGCGCCGAGCCGCCAGGTTCTCGAGAGCGTCGCCGAGATGTCGAACTGGGGCTCAGATCTTCCCGAAGGTCATGCCAGAGGCCTGGCGTTTGGGTTGTCTACAGGGGCCGCAGCAGCCCAGGTGATCGAGATCAGCCATTCCGAGGCCGGTATCGAGCTTCACAAGGCGTATGCGGCGGTGGATGTCGGCATCGCGCTCGATCGGCGCAACATCGAGGCTCAAGTGCAGGGCGCGCTGATCTTCGGATTGAGCTCGGCGATCTTCGGCGAGATCACGATATCGGATCGTGTCGTCGATCAGACCAACTTCGATGCCTATCCCCTGCTGCGACTCGATCAAGCTCCATCGATCGAGGTGCGCATCCATGAACGCGGCAAGAAGATCAGAGGGATAGGCGAAGTAGCCACACCGACCGCAGCCCCGGCCCTGGGTAATGCGATTTTTGCGGCGACGGGGACAAGGATCCGCGAGCTGCCGTTCGGGAAGTTCTTTCGCTTTGTTTGAGCGCAGGCAACTTCGTCGTTTCTCGAGATTCTTCTCGGTCTCTCCAACCATTCACCCACTTTCAGACTCGAAAACCGTGTCGCGATAGGCACTGTCGCCTGTGGCGAATTTCAACAGGCTCAGCTGGCGGCTTCGGCTAGACTCTGGTAGATGACTAGTGAACCGACCGGTGACTCAGGGCAATTGAGCCCCGGGATTCAGAGCGCGCTTCAAGATTTGCAGTCGTATCTGTCCGACGAAATCCCGCCGCTGTTTTTCGTCGAGTCGATGCAGCAGCTCTTTGGCGCTCCGCCGCGGATTGTGGCGGCGCAGATCGTGAACTGGTCCACCAGCCAGTATTCAGCAACAGCCTCTTTGGCGACGGCCGACTACCTGTTTCACGCCGCCAAGAAGATTCACATGCTCTCCGAGCTGGAGCTGATGCAGGAGGAAGCGATCAAGGAGTTTCTGGTTCGACTTCAACCGGAGCTGCTGGCCGTCTGTCCCGAGGCCGATCGTGCCGGCCTGAACGCCGACCTCGAGCGACTTGATCTCGCAGTCGGCGTTCAGCCCGCCCCTGGAGTCGAGGTGGTGTATCGGCGCTCGGGTGAGGCGCAGGGCCGATCGGAGCGCCCGCGCGCCGCCGCGCGTTCCGCCGTGGCCGAGACAGAAGCAGAAGCCTCGATCTCGAGCTCCTTTGCCACCGGCCTCAAGAAGCTCGATTTCTTGCTCGACAACCTACAGCGACGAGCCGTGAGCAAAGGCAGCGAGGGAAAGGAAGCGGCCACCGAATCTATAAAACGCTTGAGCGGTGAGGTCGTCAGCCAGGCAGCGACGTGGGTGGGCAGCTCGGAAGAGATGGAGCGGCTGCTACAAGAGTTGGGCCGGCGCGGTCTGCCGATCTCGACCGACCAGATCTTGGCTCTGTTGGCGGCGCGATTGCCGGACTGGGCACCAGAATACCCAGGGGAGTCGGCTCGCGAAAGCTCCCCTCAAGCCGCTGTTCGGGCGATGGGTCACGTCGTGACGATGGGACGAGATCAGGGAGAGCGTCAGAATCGATACTCCGAGCTGGTCGAGACTGCCGTGACGGAGTTCAACGACGGATCGCTGGGCCGGGCGGTCACCATGCTGGACCTGGCCACCAGCATGGTCGAGCAGAAAGAAGTCGACGCCTACTTCGCCGATTCCGTGCAGCGCCAGGCCTTCAACCGATTGGAGATGAAGCGGCTTCAGAAATTCGCCGAGGATAAGGAGAACCGACTGCTGCTGCGGAGGTATCTGACCTTCTTTCCTTCTCTCGGCCCGGGTGAGCTGCTCACTCAGCTCGACGGGGAGCCGGATCGGCACAAGCGAAAGTTCTTGCTCGATTTATTGCGAGTGCATGGGCCGGCGGCTCGCGACGTCGCTTTCTCCGAGCTGGCCGAAGCTCAGGCCGGGTCGAAGTTCTTTCACTGGTACTACATGAGAAATCTGGTACATCTACTGCGCACCATCCCGCGCAGCCCGACCACTCCGGTAGAGAACGAGATCGATGTGCTGATTCCACTAACCAGCCTCGACAACGAGCTGCCGCTGATTCGGGAGGCTTTGGCCACGTTCTCTCAGCTTTCCCACGAGAGATCGGTAACCACGCTGGCGGCACGAGTCGATGAAGTCGAGCAGGTCCTGCTCGGAGATCAGCCTCACGCCATGGACGCAGAGCAATTGAACTCGCTTCTCGACACGATGATTCGAATACTGGCGAACATACCGACCCTGACGGCCCACCGGATCGTCGTCATCCATGGGCTGAAGCGCAGCTCGCGGCTGGGCAATACCATCGAGCGGTTGACCTGGTTGTCGGATAAGGACTTATCGGACGATCGTGAGCTGGTGAATCGGCTGATCGCGGATATTCGCGAGGAATTGCCACGAGGTCTCCTCGGCTTAAAGCGCAAGTCGGAGAAGAAGCGACAGGCCCTGGACGCCATGGTACGTTGTTTGGCCGGAACCCGGTGCCCCGAGGTGACCGAGCTGCTGGCCGAGATCAACGACAGGCACGCAGATCTGCCGATCGCGAGCCTGGCGGCCGAGATTCTCGCCGATCGAAAGACGTCGCCGGCGCAGGCCGAGGAAGACCAGCCGACTCTGTCGGGCGATCTGTCTCTTTTCGGTTTGCCCAATCTGCTACAGAATCTGGCCGATTCGCAGATCGACGGCCTGCTCAGTGTGCTCGGTCCGGGTGGTGGCATTACAGCCCGTATCTGGATGAAAGAAGGTCAGTTGGTCGCGGCCGAAGCCGGCAAGATCAAGGGTGAGGTAGCGGTCTATCAGCTGCTGGAGGATCCGGCGCCGGGGCAGTTCGAGTTTGGTGAATCGCGGCAAGAGCCCGACAAAGAGGCTCGGGCCGGCAAGCCGATGTCGGTGCAGTCGGTGCTCTTTGA
>CAJHZD010000002.1_pt1 | contig 10275 bp, 8 predicted proteins | sample 9198941 | NCBI WGS metagenome assembly CAJHZD01 (sample SAMEA7708371, study PRJEB35096) | sediment metagenome | biome: marine neritic benthic zone biome [ENVO:01000025]; feature: sediment [ENVO:00002007]; material: shallow marine sediment [ENVO:03000034] sea grass bed [ENVO_01000059] ...
CATGTTTCGCGAACTGAGAAACCAGAGCCGTCGAGGCCGTCGAAGGGCTAGCGACACGAGTCCTTCCCGGACCGAGAAGGCCATCTTGGAACGAGTTCGAAAGCTGGAGCAGGTTCAACGGCAGTTGGTCAAGCGCGTCGACAAAATGTTGTCGCGTCTAGACAAACCTGTGAAGGTCACCGTGAGCCGTGGTCGATAGAACCGTAACCAGGATCTAGTCGCTTCGAAAGTGGTCCCACCCCAAAGGGGCGAGTGGTCTTCGCCGTCCGCTCTGAACCAAATCGATCCGTTTCTGACGGATACAACGGCCGATCTTGTGACACCCGAATTCGGGTGGCGTCGTAGTTTTCGGTGGAAGGGAAAAAAGCAGAACGTAGTCTTCGCCGCCACCCAGGGCAGCTGTCAGAGGGTCGAGGCCGATCAGCCCGCATAGCCCGACCAACCCCGCATCGAGCGGGAGGTCTTCTACAAAGACTTCGCTCCCCACCTCGCTCTCTCGGCAGAGTCGGTGAAGATCGAGGGATAGACCATCAGAGATATCGATTGCAGCGACACGTTTGCGGCGGGCGAGCCAAAGACCAAGTTCCAGCTGAGGTGACGGAGACAGGTATGCTCGCACGGCCTGCTTGGCTTCACGCACAAGCATTGGAGAAGCATTATCGAGCGACGCCGGTAGGACAATCGAGTTCCTCTCGATCAGAGCACCCTGCTCGACAAGGCGAAGTCCAGCCGCCGATCTGCCCAGAGGTCCCCCAACCCACAGTGTGTCACCAGGCTGAGCGTTCGATCTCCGGAGCCAGCGGCCACACTTCTCGCGCCGACCGAAGAGCGTCATGGTTGTAGACACGGAGGAGCTGCGAGCCAGGTCGCCACCTGCGAGCTCCAGGTTGTATTTTTCGCATTCAGCTATCAGTGCCCGGAAGAAGATTTTGACCTCGAACCGCTCCGGACAGCTGAGTGCGAGAAGCGCCAGAGTCGGCCTGGCTCCCATGGCCGCGAGGTCCGACAGATTCACCGCGAGAATCCTCTTGGCGATCAAACGCGGCGCTAGGTCCTCTGGGAAATGGATCCCTTCGATCTGTTGGTCGGTGGTGACTGCCCAGCTGGGACCCGATGGCAGGATCGCTCCATCATCGCCGATTCGATGGTGGTTCTTCCGGCTGAGAATCTGACGAATCCAGGCTGTCAGCCGATCTTCGCCGGTCCCGTCCATCGCTGGTTCGACCCCGCTATACGCCCTACTTGGAAGACCGTTTGGGACTTGCCTTCGGTTTCAATAGAGCCTCGTCGAGCACGTCGTCCATATGCTCGACGAATTTGAAAGTCAGGCCCTTGCTGATCTCTTTCGGAACTTCCACAAGATCGCGTTCATTCAGCTTTGGCAACAGTATTCGCTTCACACCCGCGGTTTTGGCAGCAAGTACCTTTTCTTTCAGGCCTCCGATGGGGAGAATGTCTCCACGCAGCGTAATCTCGCCACTCATCGCTAACCTTCGGTTGACCGGTCGATGCAGCAGAACCGAGACGATGGCGGCTGCGATCGTGATTCCTGCTGAAGGCCCATCTTTGGGTATCGAGCCAGCCGGTACATGGATATGGGTGTCGTGCTTTGTAAAGAAGTCTGGTTCTATTCCGTTGCCGGTACAAAATGAGCGCGAGAAACTCAAGGCGGCCTGGGCGCTTTCCTTCATGACATCGCCGAGCTGACCAGTCAGGCGAAGCTCGCCTTTTCCCGGAACGATGATTGCTTCGATGAAGAGGAGATCGCCACCCGCTGCGGTCCAGGCAAGCCCCGTGGCTACTCCTATGCGGTCTTGATTCAGGAGCTCTTCACTGAAGTGTCTCGCCGGTCCCAAGAGCTCGATCGCCTTCGTCACGGTTATCGAGGTCTTCTTCTTGTAGCCGTTCGCCACACGTACGGCAACCTTTCTGCAAAGGGTCGCCAGTTCACGCTCCAGATTCCGAAGCCCCGCCTCTTTTGTGTAGTCGGAAGTGATCCTGCGGATTGCAGCGGGTGTGAAGGAGATGTGCTTGGGCTGCAATCCATGCATCGCGATCTGCTTCGGAATCAAGTGCCGGGTTGCAATATGTAGTTTCTCTTCGTCGGTGTACCCACTGAGTCGAATGACTTCCATCCTATCGAGGAAGGCGGGCTGAATTGGATCGAGCATATTGGCCGTCGTGATGAACATCACTTTGGAGAGATCATAGGCGATGCTCAGATAGTGATCCCTGAATCCGAAGTTCTGTTCTGGGTCCAAAACCTCCAGAAGCGCAGAAGATGGATCGCCACGAAAATCCGTTCCGACTTTGTCGATCTCGTCGAGCATGAATACGGGATTACTCGTGCCCGCATTTTGGATGCCTTGAATGATTCTGCCGGGCATCGCGCCGACGTAGGTCCTTCGATGCCCTCGAATCTCCGCTTCGTCGCGAACCCCACCCAGTGAGATGCGGATGAACTCTCGGCCCAGGGCCCGAGCGATGGACCGGCCGAGCGATGTCTTCCCAACACCAGGGGGGCCAACAAAACACAATATGGGACCCCGCGTGTCGGCTTTCAGCTTTCGCACAGCCAGATACTCTAGGATCCTCTCTTTGACCTTTTCTAGATCATAGTGATCTTCGTTGAGAACACGCTTTGCCGATTTCAGGTCGAGGACATCCTGGCTCTGAACGTTCCAGGGAAGCCCCGTGAGCCATTCCAGGTAAGTCCGAGTGATAGCGGTTTCAGCGCTGTCGGGATGGCCCCGTTCGAGCCGCTTGAGCTGTTTGTCGAGTTCCTCCTTGGCCTCTGCGGTAAGACCTTTTTCCTCGGCAAGTCTTCTGAAATTCGCGACCTCTTCGTCGATCTCCTCGCCTTCGCCCAACTCTTGCTGGATAGCTTTGAGCTGCTGACGAAGGAAGTACTCTCTCTGACCCCGATCCATTTCGCCCCTTGCCTGAAGCGAGATCTCCTGTTGCATCTTCAGGAGTTGGATCTCGCGCAATAGCAGATCCCCGACTTTCTGAAGCCTTTCGATGGGCTGGACCGATTTGAGTATCTGCTGAGCATCTTCGGCTTTGAGCTCGAGGTTCCCGGCGACTAGGTCGGCCAAGCGACCCGGATCATCCAGGTTTGCAGCGATGATCATGACCTCGGGAGAGATTCCCTTACCCAGATTGACCACAGTGTCCAGCCCTTCCTTCACCGTGCGAATCAGGGCTTCGAGTCCTAGGTCTTTTTCGTCCGAGGTCGGTTCGTCGATCTGCTCGATCTTGGCCTTCAGGAAAGGCTCGGTTTGACCGATATGGGCGATTCGGGCTCTGCTCAAGCCTTGAACCAGGACCCTGATCCGGCCATCAGGAAGCTTCAACATCCGCATGATCAGGGCTGCCGTCCCGAAATCGTGCAGATCGTCTTCGAGCGGGTCCTCGACCGCGGAATCCTTCTGTGTGACCAGCATGATGATTCTGTTTTCCGCAAGTGCGTGGTCGACAGCCATGATGCTCTTCTCGCGTCCTACCGACAGTGGAAGGATGATGTACGGGAAGATCACGGTGTCCTTGAGAGCAAGGACCGGTAGAACGTCCGGGAGCTTCATTGTCCCGTCGACGACTTCATTTTGTGTCGTGTTTACGGTCATTTTGGTCTGTTGAGTAGGTCCTTCAGCTCTGCCATGAATGCGTCGATGTCTTCGAATTTCCGATAGACGGAGGCGAATCGGACATAGGCCACCTGGTCCAGCTCACGCAGTTCCTGCATCACCAACCTGCCGATCTCCTCTGTCGTGATCTCTCTGTCTTCAGAATCGTGAAGCATTTGCTCCACCGTGTCGACGATTTCGTCTAAACGTTTCGCAGGGACCGGACGTTTTTCGCAGGCCTTGCGCAGCCCTAATACCAGCTTATTACGATCGAAATCGACTCGGCTACCATCTCGCTTGACGACGAGATAGGGGATCTCTTCGATCCTCTCGTAGGTTGTGTATCTGCGGCTGCAGTCGAGACACTCTCGCCGGCGCCGGACCGTGAGTCCGTTTCTGCTTTCGCGCGAATCGACAACGCGATCCCGCTCGGCGCCGCAGAAAGGGCACTTCATTCAGATACCAATAAGATCTCGCAAAGGTGAATGGCGGATCCGAGGCAAATGATGGAACTCGAGATCCTAGCCGTTTGAATCAAGAAGGATGTTTAGCTGAAGCAGCATCTCCTGCGCAGTGGCCGAATCTCCGAGCTCGACCTCCCAGTCTCGAACCTCGTGCACCAATTCATCGGCATCATCCTCGACCCGCAGACTCAACGACACCCTTCGAACTCTGTCCATTTCCGAACGATTGAGTTGCAGCAACAGATCGCGACTCGTCTTGCGTCTGCCGTTGGTCGGAGCCTGCGAGGTCTCGCCGGTATCTGGAGACGGCAGCTCGACGCTCGGTTGCATCGTTTGGGAAGTGGCTGCCACCGGACTTTGGGTCGTTGGTGGAGCAGTTTGTGGAGCTGTCGGGCGCTGAGGTGGCAAGGTGACCTGAGATGGCGACACCACGGGCGAGGCTTCAGCTCGGGCTGCTGCGACCGGGATCGACGCTGCCTTCTGCTTGGCTGCTCGATTGAGAGTTGCCTGCGGGCTCGATCCTGCTTGTGAGCCTTCTTCGAGCTGCTTCTTTAAAGCGCCTAGAGTGTGTCGTGAGATGGATCGCAGGGTCTCGAATACGCCACCGCCTGCCAAGGCTGATGCCTCGACCGCTGGCACCTGGCGGTCATTGATTGCACTTTCGAGTTCTTGAACAGAGCATACGTCGTTGAGGTCCCGTTTGTTGTACTGCAAGACCAGAGGAATCGCATCCATACTGATTCCGAGCTCTGCGAGGTTGGCTTCCAGGTTCCCGATCGACTCCACATTCGAAGGCAGCATCGGTCTTTGGGAATCGGCAACGAACACGATTCCGTCGACACCTTTGAGCACGAGCTTCCGAGTCGTGTTGTAGAAAACCTGACCCGGAACCGTGTAGAGCTGAATCTTGGTCTTGAAACCTGCGATCGTTCCCACCTCGAGTGGTAGCAGATCGAAGAACAGAGTCCTGTCGGCTTTTGTCTCCAAGGAGACCATTTCACCGCGCGAGTTCTCGGCGGTGTGACCATAGATGTACTGCAGGTTCGTGGTCTTGCCACAAAGACCTGGCCCGTAATAGACGATCTTCACCGTCATTTGCATGGTGCTGAAATTGAAAGTTGCCATGCGTCTACACTCGTCCCCGATTCATGAGACGTTCAAATCTTAGCATTCAACGGCATTTAGGTCTGTGTATGAGGTAACTTACTTGCATAAACGGTCAACTGTGTCACTCGTGACTTCGATTCAACAGGTCCTGGGTTCTGTGCGCCAGCCGCTCGACAATCTCGGCCAGCTCCGGGTCGACCGTGCGAAGTCGCTCCACCTGATCGAGATAGTTGGCCATTTCGCCCCTGGCTATGGGCCCGGTGATCGCAGCGGTCAGCGACTTGCTCGCACTAGCCTGTTTGATAGCCCCTTCGGCAAGTCTGAGGTATCCGCGAGATACCGCTGGATCCATGCCGAGTTGCGTGGCTACATCCGATGCGCAAGCGAGCAACGTCACGATACCGCCAGCCGCAAGAGTCGCTGCCAAATGGTAGAGCGGCCTGATCTCTGGATCGACTTCGACCGAGCTCCCGCCTAGGCCATCGGCCATTCTTCTTGCCAGTTCTACGGCCTCGCTATCTCCATCGATACCAAATACGACCGACTGGGCATCGACTAACGAAGTCGACTCTGCCGGGAAGGCCATCAGGGGATGGAACGTTCCTACCTTGGAACCCTGGTCTCGCAATACCTCTAGCACGGACGCATCGAGCCGACCCGAAGTGTGGAGCACGACACGCGCTTGTTTGCGAGAGGAAAGAGTTTCAACCACCGCCTCGAGCGAATCATCAGATACGGCTACGAGCAGCAAATCCTCGCCCTCGGTACTCAGCTCAGCGACCGACGTTGCCACTGCTCCCAGCTCTGAGGCCAGATGATGGGCCGAGGCCGCATGCCGAGCAGCGACATGCTCGAGAGTTGCGCCTTTGGCGACCGCCCAGCGAGCGAGGCTCGCTCCGACTTTTCCTGGTCCGGCGATCGAGAGCGCGAGCGAACTGGGCCACACAGAGTTCGATGTCACTGCGCTACAATAGCTGTGCGGCGGCGCAAGCCGCAAGATACCCTGGCTCGGGTTCCGAGCGGTTGCTCGCCTGAAGGGTGGAGAATCCTCGTGAATTCGGGAGGTCACATTGATTGCAGTCGAGCAATCTGTTGTGGTCGACATCAAAGGCATGCTGGACTTGCGGCGATCTAAAACGAGCTTAAATACCAGGACTGACACACACCATGAACCGACCCAGACCCTCCGATAGAGATCGCGAAATCCTTCTGGATGTGATCCAGACCTTTATCGAAACGGGCGAGCCGGTTAGCTCTGGGTCGGTTGCAGCGCGGGACCGTCACGGCGTGTGCTCAGCAACAATTCGTAACGTGATGGCCGAGATGGAGGATAGTGGCTTTCTGCTTCAACCTCATACTTCGGCCGGTCGAGTGCCGACAACTGCCGGCTATCACTACTACATAGATTGCTTAGGGGCTGGTCGCGGAGTCACATCTGCCGATCGCCGCTATATTCAAGAGCAGTTCGAAGAGAGCGTTTTCGGGGTAGATGACATGCTTGCTTTGGCTACCCGGTTGCTAAACGACCTTTCGAATCAGATCGGAGTGCTCCTGACTCCTTCCATTGGACAGGCGACGCTGAAGGCGATTCATTTCGTCCGCCTCTCAGGTCGCCGAGTGCTCTGTGTGCTCGAGTCGGCCGGTGGGATGGTCGAGAATCGGGAGATCGAGACTCCGTCTCCGATGTCGCGGGAAGAGTTGACTCGGATCTCTAACTTCCTGACTGACAATTTCTCCGGTCTGACATTAAGAGAGATTCGGGACCGCCTGCTTCAAATGATGAGAGAGGATCGCAATGAGCTCGACGAGTTGGTCTCCAATGCGATCACACTGGCTCAGAAGGCTTTGGTAAGTGACGACTTGCCAAACTTGCTTGTTGAAGGAACTGTGTCCATTATCGGACAGCCCGAGCTCTCGGACGTGCCCAGAGTCAAGCGGCTTCTGGAGACATTTGCCGAGAAAGCCGAGTTGGTGCAGATATTGAATCAGATCCTCGACACTCGAGGCCCATGCGCCATTATTGGTGAAGATAGCGGTCTCACATCCGATCTCGACTTCAGTCTAGTGGCAACGCCGTATGGAACCAGTGAAAGGACGCTTGGGACCCTGGGAATATTTGGTCCATCCCGAATGCCCTATCACCGCGTCGTGCCGTTGGTGAGGTATCTTGGCGAAGCCGTAAGTGAAGTACTCGAGAACGACGAGAAAGTAGGAGTGCTAGATCTCGAGTAAGAATGCTGGAGGTCGCCGCAAGAGCGGTGTTCGGCGGCTTCATGGAGACGATAGATGAATACTGAGGATTTCTCAGAGACCACCGAGGAACAAGAGGACGAGTTCGAGATCGATTCCGACGGAAGCGATGACCTCGAATCAGCAATGCGTGAGGCTCTCGAGGCGGTCGAGAAGGCGGGCGTCGAGCCGGAGCCCAGTGCCCAAGCCGGAGAAGGAAGCAAGTCGAGATCCGAGTCGAGTCGGGAGGTCGACGGATCCGACGTGTCGCGACTTGAAGCTGAGATCTCGGAGCTCAAGGATCGCTCGGTCCGGACCATGGCGGACTTCGAGAATTTTCGCAAGAGAGCCGAACGGGATCGCGCCGAGGAACGCCGATATGCCGCGGCCGAGGTACTCAAAGAGTTCATCAAGATTATCGACAATTTGGAACGTGCGGTGGCCTCGGAGGGTGGCGAGGGCGACTTCCGGGCGGGCATCGAGCTAATCCTGCGACAGATGCAAGAGCTGCTTCAGAAATCGGACGTCAGTCGAATCGAATCCGAGGGCAAGGAGTTCGACCCCCGATATCACGAAGCTGTTTCGAAGCACGAAAGCGACAAAGTCGTTATTCCCACTGTCAGCGAGGAGATGCAATCCGGATACTTGCTGCATGATCGGTTGCTGCGACCAGCAGTCGTCAAAGTCGCAATGCCCTCGGAGAAGAGGAATGAATCTCCTGAAGGTTCAGAGGTAGAACTGGACAATTAGATTTCCGAACCCAGAAACTAGTCATTAGCTAGCGGGTACTTTAGGAAAGTCAAGGCGATATGAGCAAGATTCTCGGAATCGACCTAGGAACCACCAATAGCTGTGTAGCCGTAGTCGACGTGGCTGCTCCGCGTGTGATCAGTAATCGAGAAGGCAGTCGCACGACCGCGTCGATCGTGGCTTTCACCGAGGATGGCGAGCGTCTAGTCGGTCAGATAGCCAAGCGGCAGGCAATTATCAATCCGAGGAACACCGTCTTTGCGGTGAAACGTTTGATTGGTCGAAAGTTCTCAGACCCTGAGATCGAGAGGGCCCGAGAGGCGCTGCCGTTTCCGCTGGTCGAGGCAGCCAACGGTGACGTGGCAATTGAGGTTCGAGATCGTCAGCATAGTCCGGAAGAGATTTCTGCCTTCGTGCTCCGAGAAATCAAGAGCTTTGCAGAAGAGGCGCTCGGCGAAGAAATCACTGAGGCAATCATCACGGTTCCAGCCTACTTCAATGATTCTCAACGCCAAGCGACACGAGACTCTGGCCGAATCGCCGGACTCGAGGTGTTGAGGATCATCAACGAGCCTACGGCAGCTGCACTGGCCTACGGTATCGATCGTGATGCGAGGAGTAAGACCATCGCAGTCTACGACTTCGGCGGCGGGACCTTCGACATCTCGATTCTAGAGCTGTCGAGCGGGGTTTTTGAAGTCAAAGCAACCTCGGGCGACACCTATTTGGGTGGTGAGGACTTCGATCAGAGAATCATGGACTGGATGATAACCGAGTTCCAGTCGGAGACGGGCATTGACCTGCGTGGTGACCGGATGGCTCTTCAGCGTCTCAAGGAGGCAGCCGAAAGAGCCAAATGCGAGCTCTCAGCAGCTACAGAAACTCCGGTCAATCTGCCGTTTATCTCGGCCGATGATAGTGGTCCCAAGCACTTCTCGCGAACACTGACCCGCGACGCCTTCGAATCCATGGTCGATGATCTTGTCCAAAAGACCGAAATCCCGTTTCTCGAGGCCATGGAGGCGGCGGACGTCACGCCAGATCAGATTGACGAAGTGCTTCTCGTAGGGGGTCAGACAAGAACTCCCAAGGTTCTTCAAATGGTCGAGAAGATATTTGGCAAGCCACCCAATCGCGAGATCAACCCCGATGAGGTTGTCGGAATAGGGGCCGCGATCCAAGGTGGAATTCTGCGCGGGGATATCAAGGACATTGTGCTTCTCGACGTTACGCCATTGTCGCTTGGTGTCGAGACCCGAGGCGGGCTGTTCACCAAGCTGATAGAGCGAAATTCGACGATCCCGACGAAGTCCACTCAGATCTTTACCACTGTCGTCGACAATCAGGACAAGGTCGAGATTCATGTTATGCAGGGCGAGCGTGAAATCGCATCCGAGAACAAATCGCTCGGTAAGTTCGACCTGGTCGGTATACCTCCTGCTCCTAGGGGTGTACCCCAGATCGAGGTGACCTTCTCGATCGATTCAAACGGCATCGTCAATGTGGCGGCTCGGGACCTGGCAACTAACCGTTCGCAGAGCGTCCAGATCAACCCGGCAGGTGGCTTGACGAAAGAAGAGATCGATCGTTTGATCGAAGAGGCTGAGGACTACTCTCGCGAGGACTCCGAAAGACGCGAACTGAGACGATTGAAGAACAGGCTCGAGGGCCTGATCTACACAAACGAGCGGGTCTTCGAACAGCTCCAAGAAACAGTAGGAGAGGACGAGCGTCAGCGGGTCCGCGAGATCATTCTCAAGTCCAGGATGGCGCTGGCGAGTGGTGATCGGGCCGATCTCGAGGCGGCGATGTTCGATTTGAACAGCGTGTCTCGCCAGCTGTCAGACTTCATGCTGCAGAATGTCGATGGTGTCGATCAGGGCGGCGCCGGCTAGGCGAGATCCCCACTTAGATGGCCACCAAGCGAGACTACTACGAGATTCTCGGCCTCAGTCGAGACTCGAGCGGGCTGGAGATCAAGTCTGCCTACCGCAGGCTCGCCGTTACGTATCATCCAGACCGTAATCCCGGTGACAAGTCTGCTGAAGAGAAGTTCAAGGAAGCTGCCGAGGCCTACTCGGTATTGAGCGATCCAAACC
>CAJHZD010000198.1_pt1 | contig 10249 bp, 4 predicted proteins | sample 9198941 | NCBI WGS metagenome assembly CAJHZD01 (sample SAMEA7708371, study PRJEB35096) | sediment metagenome | biome: marine neritic benthic zone biome [ENVO:01000025]; feature: sediment [ENVO:00002007]; material: shallow marine sediment [ENVO:03000034] sea grass bed [ENVO_01000059] ...
GTTTCCGGATTCCGGTCCAACGCTTCGGCAAGTCCTTCGCCCACCAGGCGACGGTCGCTTTTCTTGGATCGCTGCAGCTGCGTGGCAAGCTCAGGAAGAGTCAAAAGCGCAAGAAACCTTTGGTAGCCCCCGGTCTCCTCCAATTCATGGTCTCGTATTTCACCTGCCCAGTCTGCCGCAGCGCGGAGCAGTCGTCGGGTGACTCCCCTCATTCGATCAAGGAGTTGGTCGTCACCTTCCAGCCTGGCGCCATCCCGAGAAAGCTCGAGCAATGGCCCGATCAGCCCGGGCTCGAGCGCCGAACGAAGAGCCGATCTCACCGGCTCGAACGCAACATCACTACGTACCTGCTCCAGATCTGCGGTGCCCCGTGTGCCGACGCGAGAGATCAGAGCCAGCCCCTCCGAAGTCTCGATCGACATCTGCTCGAAATCGATCAAGATTCGCAGCTCGAACCCACGCAGATCAACTTCCAGACCATGGTCGATCAAAGGTGCGCTTTCAACCACAAACTCCTGCCGAGAAACTCGGTCACGGAATCTGACAAATCCGCCCTTCGAAGTCGACGGAATCTCGGCGGCTAAAGTCGAGGTCTGCAACTGCCCCGATTCAGGATTCAGTTTGGGCGCCGAATGATGTAGCCGACCGTGAGCATCTTGGCCACCGTTGTTGAACAGAACCAGAACTGTTTCCTCTCCGAGCGAGTTGGAAAAGGCGATCACATCATCGAGGACCGATCCATCGATCGCCACGAGGTCATAGAGCTCGAAGTTGTCCACCCCGGCGAAGAGCTCCCGTTGCTGCAGCAGAGGCGTAATCTGCTCTCTGTGTCGCGAGATCATCTCGCGATCAGGCTGCTCGTCAGAGTACGCTCGGTCGTATTCCATCCCGTAGCGCTCGGACAGGCCCTCGACCTGACCATGACCGAACATCGGCAATCCTGGAAGGGTCGACATCAAGGCGCACACTCCGAAATAACGATCTTCCCGCCCAAACTGGTCCACCGCGGTCCGCTCATCCGGATTGTTCATGAAGTTGACATAGCGTTTCAAAATCTCGGGATCGAACTCCAGCGTCTCCTTGATCAGTCTCCGATATTTTCCGGCATCTCCATCCCGCAGCATGTTCATGAAGGCGCTGTTATAGACCCGATGCATTCCCAGTGAGCGCACAAAATAGCCTTCGAGCAACCAGAAGGCCTCGGCAAGCAGCAACGTATCGGGCGCCAGCTCGGCGACACGATCTACCACTTGGCGCCAGAATTCCACGGGCATTGCCTTCTCGAACTGCTCGCGGCTCATGGAGTGCTCGGACCTCGAGGGAATCGCTCCGGCACTTCCGGGCGCGGGAAACCAGAGACGCTGAAAGTGCTTACGAGTCAGTGTCATGGCAGCATCGAATCGGATAATGGGTACCCGGCGCGCCACCTCCAAAATCGTTTCGACGACCCTTTCGCGAACTTCGGGGTTCAGATAGTCGAGCTGTGCAGTGTCATTCCAGAGCGTCGATGTTCCGTCGTTGCCGTGATAGATGAAGCGAGTCTCCCCCGTACTCTTGTCGACCCGCTTGAACACCACGGCAGCATCGGAGCGATCGTAGTAGTGATTCTCCAAGTAGATCCCGATATCGCTACGGGGTGATAGATCGGGACCGTCGAACTGGTAGGACGGGAAGGGGCTGTGGGGTTGACCGATATACCAATCGGGTCGCTCCAAGACCAGATCAGAGTCGATTCCGGTGTGGTTCGGAACCATGTCGGCTGCGAGTCGAATTCCTTTTGTAGCCGCGCGCTCGCTCAGAGTCACCCAGGCCGGCTCGCCACCGAGCTCGTCCGCCACCTGATAGCCAACCAACGAATAGGCCGAGGCCACTGCCTGAGGGTTGCCACATGCCCGCTTGATCGCTTGGGACGAGGGACTGCGTTGCCAAACTCCGATGAGCCAAAGACCGTTGAAGCCCAGAGATGCCAGTCTTTCAAGCTCCTCGTCGGGAACTTGATCGAGTCGATGAATCGCCCGGTCATAATCGCGACTGAGCTGATAGAGCCAGACGAGAGTGTGCTTTGCGACTAAGACTAGACCCGCCATCCAGCTGCGATCGAGGCTGTAGGCAGGCTCTCCATCGTCCTCGAAGATCGGTATCGCGGCAGGGCCCGGCCCCGGTGGAAAGACCGGTCGCTGCTCTTCCGCAAGAAGGTCGATCCCCAACTCGACGCGCGTGTCCAGATCCTCTGTCCATCTACGCCAAGCAGATCGAATCCACAGGAGCTGACCACTCAGCGAATGCGGAGACTGTCGGGCGGGCTGATTCAGCGTCTCGAACAACGACTCACCCCCGGGTTCGAACCCCGGCTCCCGACTCAGACGATCGGCGAGATGCTCGGATAGTTTCTGAAAACCTGACCTTTCCCGAAACGGGCTCTGATGAAGAACCCGGACAACAGGCCGCGCAGCCGGGTTGCTCTCCAGCAGCCAGAAAACCACCAGCTCTGCAAGCGAGTCCCTGTATTCAGAAGCCTCGGCGCTGCCGCCGGTCGCCCTCCTGCCTTGGTCGCGGTGCCCTGTGGGTAGCGCTCCTAGAAACTCGCCCTCGAACTCGAGCAACAAACGATGCAATACGTCGGCTCCGAGGTCGGTCTCCAAGTTTGCCCACAGGCGTTGCAAAAGTGCCCCATCGACCCGGCTCAGATAGGCTGAAATCAGACGCCGGTATGCGCCAGCCAGCACCGACACCGCGAAGAGGTCACCGGCGGAAAAGTCGCTTGGGTCTTCACTCGAGCCGAGGACTGCAGATGCCAGCTGGCGAGCCAGGCGGACCTCGTCCAATGGGACCGGGCCCTTCCCCAATCGTGCTGTGAGGTCGCTGTCCAGGCCGGCACGACACCCCGATGAGATAAGGAGACTCAAAGTCTGACTCCGAGGAAGCTCGCTCCAGCGGTGAGCGAACCTAGATCACAGCGCCTGCCGGAATCGTAGCTCCACGAGGAACCACGATGACTCCACCGCGAATTGCATAATTCTCGGCGTCGGCTTCTTCGACTCCATCTTCATTGATGAGCTTTGCGCCGTCGCCGATACGCGCGTCGAGGTCCAAGATGGCATTTCGAATAAGACAATCTCGACCGATACCCACTGGCGGGACGTTGGAATCCTCGGACGACCATTCGTATCGATTGCCTCCCATCACGACGCTCCGTTCAACGACTGAACCCGGTCGGATAATCGATCGGATTCCAATGACCGAGTGGGCGATGCGAGCCCCAGAAGAGAGGATGCTTCCCTCGGCAACAAGGGATCGTTCCACTGAACAGTCGTCGATCTTGGTACCCGGTAGAAATCGGGGATGGGTATAGATGGGAGTCTCGGGGCTGAAGAGATCGAGGGGTGGCACGGGGATCGTCAATTCCAAATTGGCCTCATGAAAAGCAGGTATCGTCCCAATATCTCTCCAGTAGCCTGGATACCCGAATGCGAAGACTCTCAAATTCGGTACCGCTGTCGGAATGATCTCTCTGCCGAAGTCCGTCGCGTTGGTGCCGTCGAGAAGTTCACCGAGGATCTCAGGCTCGAATACGTAAATACCCATGCTCGCCAGACACAGACCAGGTCGGCGTGGAAATCCGAGTCGCTCGAGTGTATCCAGGGGCACTTCGAGCTCATCGAGCTGCGCTGGATCCTTGGGCTTCTCGACGAACTCGACGATCCGCCCGCTGGTGTCGACCTTCATCACTCCGAAAGCGAACGCTTCCTGTTTGGGAACGGCGCTCACCGCGACGGTTAGATCGGCTTCGCGCTCTCGATGCCAACCGACAAAATTGCCCACATTCATCAGATACAGCTGGTCGCCGGAAAGCACCAGAACCTCCGACGGTCTCATGTAGCGCAGCCTCGGAAAGTTCTGCCGCACGGCGTCGGCGGTACCCTGATACCAGTCTCGATTCGAGACACCCTGCTCTGCGGCCAATATGTTCACGAAACCTCGACTAAACACGTCGAAACGATAGGTCTGGGCGATGTGTCGGTGAAGACTGGCACTGTTGAACTGCGTCAACACATAGATTCTGTCGATTCCTGCGTGAAGACTGTTGCTGATGGGAATATCGATGAGACGAAACTTCCCGGCCAGAGGTACGGCTGGCTTGGCGCGGTATCGCGTCAGTGGATACAGTCGACTGCCCTGCCCTCCACCGAGAATCGCTGTTACGACGTTGTTCATTGACTGGAGTTTAGCGCCTAATCTACTCGGCGATTCGCTCGATCAGGTCGACGACACGATTCGAATAGCCCCACTCATTGTCGTACCAAGCTAAAACCCGTACATACCCGTCACCCGCCGCTACGGTCGAGAGGCCGTCAAAGATCGACGAGTGCGGATTGCCGATAATGTCGCTCGACACCAGCGGCACCTCGCTGTACTCGACGATTCGAGCCAATTCTCCCGCCGCAGCCTTCTCCACTGCGCTGTTGACTTCATCCTTGGTCGGGGAAGCTGCAAGGCGACATACGAGATCCACAATGGAGCCGTCGGGAACCGGGACTCTCATCGCCAACCCGTCCAGTTTTCCAGCGAGGTGAGGCAATACCTTACCTACGGCTCGAGCCGCTCCGGTCGTGGTCGGAATGATGTTCTCCGGTGCCGCCCGGCTGCGTCTCAAATCCTTGTGCGGAACGTCCGCCAGCCTCTGATCGTTGGTATAGGCATGCACTGTCGTCAGGAATCCCTCTTCGAGCGTGAATGCCTCGTCGAGGATCATCGAGATAGGCGCCAAGCAGTTCGTGGTGCACGAAGCGTTGCTCACGATCTTGTCGTCGGGCCTCAGATCATCGTCATTGACGCCGAGAACAATCGTCGCATCGATCTCATCTTTGGGCGGAACCGTCAGAATGACTTTCTTGGCCCCTGCCTCCAGATGCTTCTCCAGCTGATCTCGAACCCTGAATACTCCGGTGGCCTCGACAACCACCTCGACACCAAGATCAGCCCAGGGAATGTCGCGCGGATCTCGTTCGGCCGTCATCGCGACTCCTTGGCCATTCACGAACATCACATCGCCTTCGACGACGACGTCTTTATCGAGCACACCCATCACGGTGTCGTACTTGAGCAGGTAGGCGAGCTGTTGGTTGTCGTACAGGTCGTTGACCGCCACGACCTCGATGTCGTCGCGATCGAGAAGAATTCGAAATACGCTTCGCCCGATGCGACCAAATCCGTTGATTCCGATTTGAACTGCCACTACGCCGCCTCCTTCTCATCCATTTGCCGGAGCAGTCGAATCAGGTCGACGACTCGGTGGGAGTATCCCCAGCCGTTGTCGTACCAGGCGACTACTTTTGAGACATTCTCGCCCAAGACCATCGTCGCAAGTGAGTCGAAAGTCGACGAATAGGGGCTCCTGATGATGTCACTCGAGACGATCGGATCGTCCTCGAAGCAGAGTATGTCCGACCACTTGGACGATGCGGCCGTTCGAACGACCTCGTTGATTGCGGTGACCGAAACCGGCTTCTCATGCCAGCTGACCAGGTCGATACAGGATCCGTTCGGCACGGGCACATTCATCGCCTCACCCGAGATCCTGCCTTCCAGCTCTGGCAAGAGTTTCATGACCATCCGGGCGGAGTTGGTCTCCTGCGGGATGATGTTTTCAGCGGCCGCGCGGCCCCGTCTTGGGTCCAGGCTGGGGACATCCGCGAGGCGTTGCTGATTGGTGTAAGCATGGACAGTGCTGAGAAACGATCTCTGAATGCCGAATGCCTCGTGAAGTATCTTGATGATCGGCGCTGCACAATGAGCAGTGCACGAAGAATTCGAGACCAATCGGTCTTCGGGTCTGAGATTCTGATCGTTGACTCCGATGACGATGGTCCTGTCTGGTGGATCCAGAGGGGGCGCACAGAGGATCACTTTCTTGGCACCCGCCTCCAAGTGGCCCTCGAGCTCCGCTCGCGTGCGGTTTTGACCCGTCGCCTCGATTACGACTTCGATTCCCAGATCACCCCAAGGTACCGCTCCCGGCCGATCGCCCGAGTACATCGGGATCTGTCTTCCATAGACAAAGAGATCGCCGTCCTTGGCGCTGACCTCATCGGGAAACGGACCGAAGATCGAGTCGAACCGCACCAAGTACACCAGTGCCTCGTGATCGGCGATGTCACTGATCGCCGAAATCCTGATGTCGTCGCTTTTGTAAAGGATTCGGAACAGATTTCGGCCGATTCGTCCGAATCCCGAGAGCCCAATTCGCGTTGGATCCATCATCCCTCCTATTCAGGTCAGCGCTGCTAAAAGAGCGTCCGCACAACCTGGTCACTATCCGTTGTACCACAGGGCCGGTGACTGATGTCGTCTCCGGCCCTTGATGTCGCAGAACAGTCACACAGCCCTGCGGCGCCCATACAGATTGCGGCGCCTCTGGTCCGTGCGCTCAGTCGGCGTGAGACAGAGTAGCCCAAGCGCTTGCCTGTCTGGCAATCGGCACCCGATAAGGCGAGCACGACACATAGTCGAGACCACAGGTGTCGAAGAAAAGAATCGAGGTCGGCTCTCCACCATGCTCGCCGCAGATGCCGATTTTCAGATCTGGCCTCGTGTCTCTACCGCGCTCACAAGCCAAAGCTACGAGCTGACCAACTCCCTCGGTATCGAGCCTCTCGAATGGGTCAGATCCGAGGAGCCCTGACTCCACATAAAAGGGCAAGAAGGTCCCGGCATCATCCCTCGAGAATCCGAAGGTCATCTGGGTCAGATCGTTGGTACCGAAGGAGAAAAAATCGGCCTGCTCTGCGATCCGGTCCGCAACCAGAGCCGCCCGTGGCACTTCGATCATGGTCCCGACCAGAATATCGAGCTCGACGCCGGCCTGACCCAGGATCCTGTCTCGAGTCTCTACGATAGAGGCACGAAGCCGCGCCATCTCCTCTTCGAGACCCACCAACGGAACCATGATCTCGGGCCGCGGGTCCTTACCGGCCTGCTTGAGATCACACGCCGCCTTCACGATCGCCTCCACCTGCATGGTGTAGATCTCGGGACTCGTCATCCCGAGCCGGCACCCACGATGACCGAGCATCGGATTGAACTCGGCCAGACTCTCGACCGTATGCTGGAGCTCGCTGACCGAGATATCCATCTGCTCTGCGAGTTGTGCAACCGCCTTCGCGTCCGAGGGTAGAAACTCGTGCAGCGGCGGATCGAGAAGCCGAACCGTCACCGGTAGCCCATCCATCGCTTCTAGAATGCCTTCAAAATCTTTCTGCTGAACAGGCAGAAGATGGGCAAGAGCCTCGTCTCGTTCCTTGGCATCTCGCGCCAGGATGACCTGACGCACCCAGGGCAGACGATCCTCCTCGAAGAACATGTGCTCCGTCCGGCAAAGTCCGATGCCCTCGGCACCCAGAGCTCGCGCCACCGTCGCATCGTGGGGCGTGTCTGCATTGGCGCGGACTCGCATGCGTCGTTCCTCGTCGGCCCACGTAAGAAGCTTCAGGAACGCTCCGACGTCCTTCGATTCGGACTCGGCACCGTCGAGCATCACCTTCAAGACCTCGGAAGGCTGAACCGCCAGATCTCCAGCCAACACCTCACCCGCCGTGCCATCTATCGACAACCAATCTCCCTCGCGGAAGGTCTTTCCGTCGACTCTCAGCTCCCCTTTCTCGTCATCGACCGTCAGGGCTCCGGCACCTACGATGCAGGGTTTGCCAAGTCCTCTGGCCACCACAGCCGCGTGAGAGGTCATTCCACCGCGAGAGGTCAGAATGCCCGCCGATGCATGCATCCCGACAATATCCTCAGGCGACGTCTCGTCCCGGACCAGCAGTACCGCGCCATCGGAAGCCATCTCGGCGGCACGATCGGCAGACAGTGCTATCCGACCGGCGGCAGCGCCTGGGCCGGCTGCGAGCCCCTTGGCCAGAAGGTCACCGGCCTCTATCGCTCTCGTCTTCTCCTCGAGATCGAAGACCGGGGCCAAGAGCTGGGTAAGCTGATTCGGGTCGACCCGCTTCACGGCCTCATTCTTGTCGATCAAACCCTCCTCGACCATCTCGACCGCGATCCGAATCGCGGCTGCACCGGTCCGCTTGCCGGTTCGCGTTTGAAGCATGTACAGCTTGCGGTGTTCTACCGTGAACTCTACATCCTGCATATCGCGGCGATGGTGCTCGAGGGTGTCGCACACGTCTTGCAAGCTCGCGAAGGCATCTGGGAAATCTTCCCCCAGGCCACCAGAGCCGTCCTTTGAAGCGATCGACTGAGGTGTCCGCGTCCCCGCGACCACATCCTCGCCCTGGGCATTGACCAGATATTCACCGTAGATTCTGTTTTCACCGGTCGCAGGATTGCGACTGAAGGCGACTCCAGTGGCGCAATCGGCACCCTTGTTTCCAAACACCATCGTCTGAACATTGACTCCGGTTCCGGAATCCTCGGGCAACCCATGCAAGCGCCGGTAATCGCGAGCACGCTGCACGTTCCAGCTGTCAAAGACCGCCCGCACACCGCCCCAGAGTTGTTCTCGGGGATCCATCGGAAAGGGTGAACCATGATCCGCGATCAATTGGACAAACGAATCGATAACTTCGGCGAGACCCTCGGCCGAGATTTCCGAATCCGCAGCGACTCCCTCGCGGGTCCTCACCTCTCCCAGAACCTTCTCGAAAGCCGAGTGGGGCACTCCAAGGACGACATCACCGTACATCGTCAGGAGTCGTCGATAGCAGTCGCGAATAAACCTCGGGTCTACGCCGTTGTCGATCTGCGCCTGCACAATCTCCGCATTGAGACCGAGATTGAGAACGGTATCCATCATTCCCGGCATCGAGACCGGACCACCCGAGCGCACCGACAGGAGCAATGGGTTGGCAGGATCTCCGAACTTCTGTCCCTGGAGCTGCTCGAGACGGGTCAACTGTTCCTCGAATTGCGACTCCAGCCCTTCGGGATTCTGCGCTCCGTTGGCGTGATAAAAAATACAGGCTTCGGTTGTCAGCGTGAATCCGGGAGGAACCGGGAGCCCGAGACCGCTCATCTCGGCAAGTCCAGCACCCTTGCCACCAAGCAGCTCCTTCTGGTCTCCCCGACCCTCTGCCGATCCTCCACCAAAGAAATACACGAATTTTTGGCTCATCTCTTCCTCATTCTCCTGCTCAGCTCTCGGTAGGGGATCCGTGGTTAGAACGGCCCTACTCTCAGTTGTCGCTTGATGTCTTTTCCCGATGATCGCTCCGATCGACAACGACCTCGGTGAGTCGAGCCGTTCGCGAAATCAATCTTTGAATCGATTGGAGCAACGAGATCCTGTTCATTCTCAGATCTTGATCCTCGTCCATCACCAGGACTTCTACAAAAAACCTATCCAGAACCTCCGCCAGCTCGGCGATATTTCTCAAACTGCTCTCATGATCATCAGCCGCTTCGGCGGTCTCGATCTTGACCCGGAGAGCCTCGGCCGCATCGTGCAAGGCGATTTCGGCCGGGTCTCTGAGAAGACCGATGTCGAGCTCGTTTTCGGCCGTATCCTTGACGATATTGGCGATCCGCTTGGCGGCAAGCACAACCGATAGAAAATTGGCCTCCTCGCGCACCGTTTGAATCGCGTCTACTCGCGCAGCCAGCTCGGGCAGGTTGTCGCTGCCCGCAAGAATCGCCGCCTCGATCGAGTCGTACGAGTAGCCCCTCTGTCCAAGAATACGTCGGACGCGATCCAAGATGAACGGCCTCAGGTCAGCCAGCACCTCTTCGGCACTCCTCTTCAGGCGGTCGCCGTACAATCTGGTGCTGCGTGCAGCCACCATGTCCAGATCGATCGGCAGATCGGCCTCCAGCACCATCCGAACCAACCCTTGAGCCGCTCGGCGAAGACCAAAAGGATCGCGGCTACCACTGGGTATCAGACCGAGCCCGAACATCCCGACCAGAGTGTCGACTCGATCTGCGATCCCGACCACCAGACCTACTTCGCCGCGGGGCAGTTCATCCTCGTTCGAGGCGGGACGATACTGATCGTAGATTGCTTGCCAAACCGGCTCCTCAGCCCCGTCGTCTCGAGCGTAGACTCCGCCCATCACACCTTGGAGCGACGTAAACTCCTTGACCATCTCGGTGGTCAGGTCGACCTTGAGCAGATCGGACGCCTGCGCGGCCAAATCGGCTTGCTGGTTCCAACCTAGAACGTCGCAAAGTGAGCTCGACAGTCGCTGAATCCGCTTGGCCTTGTCGGCGTAGGTTCCCAGGTCAACATGAAAAA
>CAJHZD010000148.1_pt1 | contig 10176 bp, 8 predicted proteins | sample 9198941 | NCBI WGS metagenome assembly CAJHZD01 (sample SAMEA7708371, study PRJEB35096) | sediment metagenome | biome: marine neritic benthic zone biome [ENVO:01000025]; feature: sediment [ENVO:00002007]; material: shallow marine sediment [ENVO:03000034] sea grass bed [ENVO_01000059] ...
TCGTGGTAGCGGCCGTGGCAGTTTCTGCACCAATCCGACATTCCGGAAAGATAGGCCGAATGGTTATCCCGTCGTTCGGCGTCGCCTCTCAAGTCGACACCGACAGCCACCGGTGCCTTGAAGAAAAACGTCCCTGTTCGACCCTGTACGTTCCCAGCGCTATTGAGCATCCGAAAAGTGTCTCGCCCATGCGGATCGTGGCAGCTCGTGCAACCCAACTCGCTCGACGGGAAGGTGCCACCCGGAGCCGTTACATATCGAAAATCGGCCACCAGACCTCGAGAAGGAGCAACGATGTTGTGTCCTGCTGCATACCCTGGAATCGTTTCGAAGCGGCCATTCGGACCATCGTTGATGTTGTCCTCGAGCAGAAAAACAAAATTGCCACTGCCAAGCTCTGGTGGTGGGGACAGTGGGTCGATACCCAAAGAGCTTCCGGCACCTTCGGCATGGCACATCAGACAGACATCGCTGGGGTTGTCGCCGATCAGCTGATAGTTGTTTCCGGGACCTGGCGCCACCGGACGACCATCCAGGCTGTTGTGCACGACGTGACAGCCACCACAGCTGGCAACTCCACCATCATGGAACGCTGCTGCCGGTGACCCCAAAAATAGGAGAGTTGCGACAACCGCGACCGAGCCACGTCCGATCCTCAGCAGTTTAATGTCAGCCATCAGATCCGAACCTCCCTAGATAAACCCAACTTCGTCGGCGAGTAGCTCACGCAACTGGCTCCGAAAACCGTCACCGCGCAATGTTTCGACCACCGGTTGGTGCAGGCGCTCCATGACCGGCCAGTCGTCGCGCAATAGGTAACCACCTGCGAATTCGTTCTCGAGAAAGAGCTCCCGCCCTGTTGGAAAGCCGAAAGGATCGGCAAATCGGTCACGCCTTTCGAAGGACTCGGACACCATTGACGCGAGCACTTCGGAATCGTTGCTGGCCAAGAACATGATCTCGTTGACCGACTCTGGATCGGTGCCGGTCCTCAAGAGTCCAGTCGACAGACCCGAATCTCTCATGGTGCGGCCAATCGACCGAGCCGCCAGGCCTCGATCACCCTCCAGGTACCCCTGATAGTGAAGAAATACGAGACCTCCGGGCTTGAGAATGTTCTGGATCGTCTGAAAGGCCTCGAAGGTGTAGACATTGACCGGCTGGGTGTCGCCGGAAGCCATGTCCAGAACCACGACATCGTAAGCCGTCGCGGTCGTATTCAAGAAATGGCGGCAATCGTCGATCACAACGCGGACATTCTCCGTCATACCGAACCAATCTCGGGCGATGTCATCCATTCGGGGATCGATTTCGACCGCATCGACCTCGAATCCGAGTCTTTCGAACTCGTTGACCACGTTGCCACCACCGAGACCACAAATGAGCGCCTTCGAGCCAACCGGTTTGACGGAGGCGTACAGTGCAATGCGGTGCACATATCTCCATTTCGATCGAAACGACGGCAGATGAATCATATTTTGAGAGATATTGTTGATCGAGAGAACCCTGATGTGCTCATTGGTGCTTTGCCTCAGGGTCTCGATCACGGTGACCTGACCCAGAAGCCCGTCACTTCGATGTCGCACCAAGAATCTCCCGGATTCCTTCAGCGCCTGGCTGCGCCCTTCCGCCCCCACGATCCCAGTCAGGGCAAGGACCAGAAGTATCATCGCTTTGAATCGGCGCCGCACCGCCAGCAGCGTCAGGGGAATGATCGCGAGCACGACTCCGATGCCGATCGCGCTGACGCGCAAACCAAGGCTTGGTATCAGATAAAAGCCAACCAACAACGTGACCACGATGCCACCGACCGTGCTGACCGCATACACAGTGCCGGCAGCCTGCCCGGCCCCCTTTCCGTAGCGCGACAACAGATCGACGATCAGGGGAGACACCATTCCGAAGCAAATCAGGGGTGGGAAGAGAAACAACATCGCTGCCTGAAGCGAAGCTCTCTGGACGCTGAAACCGAGGCTCTGCTTCATCACGTAGTCACCCCACACCGGCATCAGGGCCACCAAGATCGAGGAGACCGTAACCACGGTGATCAGAGCACTCATTGAGTCACGTCGAGAAGAAACCATCCCCCCAGCGTAGTAGCCGGTGGCCAAACCAAGTAGCGTCACAGCCAGAACCGCGGCCCAGACGTATAGAGAGCTACCGAAGTAGATACCGATCATCTTGGCGCTGATCAACTCCACCCCCATCACTGCACCACCCTCGATAACGCTGACAGCGTAAAGAAGGCTCGGGAATCCCTTGGTCTGATCCAATGCGGACAATGCCCTTCCTCTACTCCTGCGCGACCTCGGGTTGTCGCCTCAGATGCACTTCCAGGTCGATCTCGCGATTGTCTCGCTGAACCCGGATGACCGATCTGTCTCCCCAACGTTTCTCCGACATCAACCGCGCAAAGGTTTTGCGATCGGGTAGCGGGTGATTGTCCATCGACAGAAGAAGGTCTCCGAGCTGGAATCCGGCGGCTTCTCCAACCGAATCCTCGGCCACATAAATCACCGTCCGACGAGTCTCCTCGTCACCGGCGCTTCGGGTAGAGATCCCGATGCTGGGATATATCGGATACTCCTCTGCAGGCAGACCCCAGACGTAGTCTGCGTACGAAGCCTGAACCTCTGAGATCGGCTCAGTCTCGTCGCGGCCACGCACAGAGATCGGAATCACCGTGCGGATCTGGATATCCGACCAATTGGCAATCTGGCGTTGAATACCCAGGTCGTAGGCCGTATGTCCCGAACCCACCAAGATGACGAGCACTGTTTGTGGATCTTCGTGGCTCTCGAGTACCCGGAGCGCGTTGTAACCAAAAGTTGCGTCCCAGCTGCATTGCGCAGCAAACATCGATCGCCACTGCTCGTCGCTCATCGAAGCGTGAAACTCGTCGTCTTCATCGAAGAAGGCCTTGAAGAGCTCGAAATGCTCGTCGCTCTCGGTATCGACCTCGGGTGGGAGATGCTCTCGCTGCTCCTCGGTCAGATTTTCGATGCCCTGCTTGCGGACAGCAGCGATCACCTCCCTGGGCGTATTGAGGGCGTACATCGGTACGCCGTTTTGCCGAGAATAAAGAAAGATCTCACGGTAGTAGTTCCAGTGGTAGCCCCACGACTCGTACCAATCTGACAGGTCCAGAAAACCCTCCTCGGTGTAGCGGCCCTCGACCCAATTGTCGAGGAACTCCTGTTTGGTATAGGGGTACATCTCGAGTCCGACCAGGACCTTGCGCCCCACCCGACGCAGGGCTTGAATGATTCGCAGTTGTACTCGATGGAAATTGATATCGGTATGGCTTTCACCAACCAGCACGATCCGTGCGCTTGCCAGCTCTGTCGCTAGCTCCTCCGGACTCAAGAGCTCACCCGTTCGCGTATCGGTTATCCCGTCCAAGACGAGGGCCGCTTTCTTATCTCGCCGCACCGGATCGCCCACCTCGAGCTCTAGAGACTTCTCGGCCCCCATCAACTCACACGCTGGACCAAAGCCCAGAATCAAACAAAACGTCAACAACCCAATAAGCTTGCCTGAGCGCACCTGGAGCTCCTCCAATCTAGTATTTCCCTGTCCAGTCGATCGCCTCACGATTCAGTACTGGTAGCCCATTTTGACCCGATCGAGGCTTGAAACCGCTACTCGCAAAGGTGGGTTTCAGCCTACCCCGGAACGCTGCTTGGTGCCACCTGGCTGGAGGTCGACAAACGCCCTCCAGACCAGTAGTTTCGTCGAAGTCCACCGCTAGGACAAGCTCGAGTCCGAACGCCCGTTCTATTATGGTGTGCGCCAAGAATCGATGAACCCGACGACAAGACAGGTCCCGGCTGAGCCAGAAGCGATGGAATCACGAGTCGACAACGAAACCGGCATCCGGATCGAGATCCAGGGAGCCGTCCAGGGAGTAGGCTTTAGGCCGTTTGTCTACCGGCTCGCTCGAGAGCTCGGTCTAAACGGCTGGGTCGTCAACGATAGTCAGGGTGTAGAGATCGAAATCGAAGGTTCGGTCGAGCGTGCTGACACATTCCTGACCCGTCTCCAGAGTGAGCTGCCACCTCGCGCTCGTGTCCTGGATCTCCAACACCACACCTTCGAGCCCCATGGTCTTCGGGACTTTCGGATTCTGGAAAGCAATCGTGCAGGTGCCAAGACCGCGGTCATGCTCCCGGAGGTGGCTACCTGCTCCGAGTGCCTCGCCGAGATCGAGACTCCCGAGGATCGGCGCTTCTGCTACCCCTTCACGAATTGCACCAACTGCGGTCCTCGCTTCACGATCATCGAAGATCTCCCCTACGACCGGCCCAACACGACGATGCGGCTGTTTCAGATGTGTTCTCAATGCCAGACCGAATACGACGACCCCGACAATCGTCGATATCACGCCCAGCCCAATGCCTGCCCAGAATGTGGGCCACAGCTGGAGATCCTCGACCGAAGTGGCGCGACCACGGCCCGCGATGAGGAATCGCTGGATCTCGCCGTGGAGGCTTTGAACAGGGGCAAGATCCTGGCCCTGAAGGGCCTGGGTGGCTTTCATCTGATGGTCGATGCCCGTTCAGAGACAGCAGTTGCACGGCTGCGACGACGAAAAATGCGCTACGAAAAGCCGCTCGCCTTGATGGTTCGAGACGTGGCCCAGGCCACCGAAATCTGCGCGCTCACCGAGAGGGAGATCGAGCTGCTGAGCTCACCAGAAGCACCCATCGTTCTGCTCCGACGCCGGCCAGGTGCCCAGATCGCAGACGCGGTTGCGCCGGAGAACCCCCGGTTGGGTCTGATGCTCCCCTACTCTCCGTTGCACCATCTTCTCCTGAGTCGAATCGACTATCCGCTGGTGGCCACGAGCGGCAACCTCACCGACGAGCCGATTTGTATCGACAACCGAGAGGCGATCGACAGACTCGCCGGGATTGCCGATCTGTTCCTGGTTCATGATCGGCCCATCACGCGACACTGCGACGACAGTGTGGTGCACTTTGTCGAGCAACGAGCGCAGCCAATTCGGCGCGCCCGGGGGCTGGCTCCGATGCCGATCGTGCTCGATAACGCGGTGCCAGAGATCGTCGCCGTCGGAGGGCATCTGAAAAACGTCGTCGCACTCAGCAAAGCCAACAAGGTATTTCTGAGCCAGCACATCGGGGACATGGAAACCGTCGAGGCTCGGGAAGCTTTCGAGGCCGTGTTGAGGGACTTCCTGAGAATGTACGAAGCCCAACCGGTTGCAGTAGCCCACGACCTCCATCCCGATTACCCGACTTCGCTGTGGGCACAAGACCACTTCGCGAGCCTCGTCAGCGACGCTGCGTCCTCGCAGGCTCGCCTGATCGGCGTGCAGCATCACCATGCACACCTGGCATCGTGTTTGATTGACAACCAGGTTAGCGACAGCTGTCTCGGGGTGATCTGGGACGGAACCGGGTACGGCCCAGACGGCACGATCTGGGGCGGCGAATTTCTGCAGGGTACCGCAGAGGGATTCGCGCGGCGGGCCAGATTGCGTCCCTTCTCACTTCCCGGTGGCGACGCCGCGATCCGAAGACCCAGTCGCTCGGCTCTCGCGGTGTTATGGGAGATCTGGGGCTCCGAAGGACTCTATCGAGGCGATACTGTGCCTCACAGGTGCTCGGGTGAGACCGAGCTCGAGTTGATCGGTCAAATGCTCGCTCAGCAGATCAACTGCCCAGTGACAACCAGTGCCGGTCGTCTCTTCGACGCCGTCGCAGCTCTTCTCGATCTGCGCCAGCAGGTTGCATTCGAGGGACAGGCGGCTATGATGCTCGAATTCATAGCCAACGAGGGCGAGAGCAGGAGCTATCCGTTCGATCTGTCTGCGGACTCTTCGGATGGCGTCCTGGAAGTCGACTGGGAGCCGGCGATTCGGCAGGCTCTCGACGATATCGGGAATGCCGTGAGCTCTGACCTCGTGGCCGCAAGATTTCACAATATGCTCGTCGATGCCATCGAGGCTGTTGCGACAGAAATCGGAGACTCCAGAGTCGCGCTTTCTGGCGGATGCTTTCAGAACCGGCTACTTGCCGAAAGGACCGCCCGACGACTCAGATCTCGGGGTTTCGACGTGCTGACCCACCATCAGGTACCCTGTAACGACGGCGGAATTAGTTTGGGTCAGATTGCGGTTGCGGCGGCGCGGCTGCAGCCAGTGAACCAGTAGCCTTGGAGAGAGGAATCAGGTCATGTGTCTCGGAGTTCCTGGAAAAATCGTTGAGATTCTGAACGATCCCACCGGAATGACCATGGGCAGGGTCAGCTTCGGCGGTATCGTCAAAGAGGTCTGTCTAGCCTATACGCCCGAGGTCGATACCGGAGACTACGTCGTGGTCCATGTCGGTTTCGCAATCAGCACGATCGATGAAGCCGAAGCCCACAAGGTCTTCGAGTATCTCCGTGAAATGGGAGAGCTCGAGGAGCTCAGTGTCGCCCAACCGGGCGATGAGCCAAGAGAAACTCAATCATGAAGTTCGTGGATGAATATCGCAGCGAGCAAAGCGCCCAACAGTTCGTGGACGCGATTGAGAAGATCGTGACCCGCCCATGGACACTGATGGAGATCTGTGGAGGTCAGACTCATACTCTGATCAAGTCAGGTATCGATCGGTTGCTACCCAAGTCGATTACCCTGGTGCACGGCCCTGGATGCCCGGTCTGCGTCACACCGCTCGAGTTGATCGATCGGGCCATCGCAATCGCCAACAGGAGCGATGTCATTTTCACTTCATTCGGCGACATGCTACGGGTTCCGGGATCCGGATCGGATCTTCTCAGCGCAAAATCGGCCGGGGCCGACGTGAGGATGGTCTACTCGCCACTCGATGCAGTCAAGCTCGCGCAACAGAATCCGGATCGAGAAGTCGTTTTCTTCGCTGTCGGATTCGAGACCACCGCTCCACCCAACGCCATGGCCGTCTACCAAGCCAAGCAACTGGGGATCGAGAATTTCTCCATCCTGACTTCTCATGTCCTCGTACCACCCGCAATGGAGGCTCTGCTCAGCTCGCCCAACAATCTCGTCCAAGGGTTCCTGGCTGCGGGTCACGTTTGCGCGGTCATGGGGTATTGGGAGTACGAGCCGATTGCCGATAGATACCAGATTCCGATCATCGTCACGGGTTTCGAGCCGCTGGATCTTCTGCAAGGGGTCTATATGACCCTCGACGCCCTCGAGTCGGGTCGAGTGGGCGTCGAGAACCAATATGCTCGAGCGGTCTCGCGGGAAGGAAATCGACCGGCACAGGAGATCGTCGCGACCGTATTCGAGACCTGCGACCGCAAGTGGCGTGGTCTGGGTGAAATACCGCTCAGCGGTTTGAAGCTACGCGAGGGATACCGAGACTACGATGCCGAGCTCAAGTTCTCGGTCGAAGAGATTGCAGCCCAGGAGGCACCCGAGTGCATCGCCGGCGAGATCCTGACCGGAATCAAGAAGCCGAGTGATTGCTCGGCCTTCGGTACCAAATGTACTCCGGAGCACCCGCTCGGCGCTCCGATGGTGTCCACGGAGGGCGCCTGCGCCGCCTATTTCAACTACGGAAGAGCCGAATGAGCAAAACCGATTCGATGCCAGTCGCTGGCCCCGTCTGCCCGATTCCGATCCAGGACTACCCGACGGTCCAGCTTGCCCACGGGGGCGGAGGGCGTTTGTCGCAGATCTTGATCGAGGGAATGTTTGCCAAAGCGTTTACAAATCCTCAGCTGGATGTCATGCATGACGGAGCCATTCTTCCGGTCGAGGGGGGTCGGATCGCGTTCTCGACGGATTCGTTCGTCATCAGCCCCTACTTTTTCCCCGGCGGCGACATCGGCTCTCTCGCCGTCCATGGAACCGTCAATGACATCGCGATGTGCGGCGCCAAGCCGACCGCCATCTCGGTAGGACTGATCCTGGAAGAAGGCCTTCCTATGGATCATCTGTGGCGAATCATTTGCTCGATCCAGATCGCTGCCGCCGAGAGCGGCGTCTCCGTGGTTACCGGGGATACCAAGGTGGTCGATCGCGGTAAGGGTGACGGTATCTACATCAACACGACCGGTATTGGAACGATCCCGAAAGGGATCGATATATCGCCCGTCGCGGCTCGGCCAGGTGACAAGGTACTCGTCAGCGGTGAGATCGCCGTGCATGGCATCGCGATCATGTCGATTCGGGAGGGTCTCGAATTCGAGACCCAGCTCGAAAGCGACTCGGCCGCTCTCTACCCGCTCGTGGCGGCTGCGCTCGATACCGGCGGCAACGAGGTGCGTGTGCTTCGCGATCCGACTCGCGGCGGTGTGGCGAGCGCTCTCAACGAGATCGCAGGCCAAGCATCGGTCGGATTCGAGCTCGACGAGGCCGCGATCCCGTTGAGTGAAGAGGTACGAGGCGCCTGCGAGATCTTGGGATTCGACCCACTTTACGTTGCCAACGAAGGAAAACTGGTGGCCGTCGTCGGGCCTGAAAAAGCCGACGAGGTTCTCTCCGAGATGCGAAATCAGGCCTTGGGCAAGGAGGCCGCCATCATTGGAGAAGTCGTCGCGGACCACCCGGGGCGCGTCTATCTGCGCAGCCGAATCGGCGGACGACGGGTCGTCGACATGCTCAGTGGTGAGCAACTGCCGCGAATCTGTTGAGAGCCTACAGACCGATCTGGATCGCGACGCCACATAGAATCAGCGACGCTCCAGCGAGCGCGTGAGCGTAGCGTTCGAGCGGTCCGATCGAAAGCCGAGCCAACCCTAGATATCCCACCGCAACGCAGGCCAACATCACCAGGACGGTGGCGACACCGAATACGGTCGCCACGAGAAAGACCGACCCCAGACTCCCTTGCGCGGCGGGGATCATCATCAGTGGTATCAGTGCCTCGCACGGCCCTAGGATAAAAACCGTAAAGAGCACCCACGGCGTCAACGACCGCGCAGACGAGCCGGCGTTCGCCATCTCGTGAGCATGTGCATGTTCACCGTGATGCTTGTGAGTGTGGTCGTGAACCGTGCCATCGTAATGGCTGTGCCAATGACTGTGAGGACGGTTCCGCCGTGCCATTCGCAAGCCCCAGATCGAGTACGCCACACCGAATCCGATCAGCAACCAGACGGCCAGCTCCCCTCGGATGGCTTCGAGAGCACCGACGCCCGTCACCGACCATCCGAGACCGATTGCCAACAGCCCCAGCGTCAACGATCCGAGAACGTGAGCGAAGCCGCAAAGAGCCGTGATGGCCAGAGTCTTCCGCATCGACCATCTGCGTGCCCGTGACATCACAACAAACGGCAGATAGTGATCGGGACCGATCAGCGTGTGAATCGTACCGATCGATAGGGCAGTAAGAGCCAGTATGAGCGTTGTGTGTGACACCTGATTTAAGCCAAGACAGATTGTCGTTTGCGTTGCGACTCGAGCCACTCGATCCAGCTCGGCATTCCCTCGCCATCTACAGCAGACACCCGGATGATTCTAGGCTCAGGCATCGTTCGTGCGATCGCGTCCTCGATCCTCTCGACTTGGATCTGTGGCAGATGCGGAAGCAGGTCCACTTTGGTGAGCAATACCAGATCGGCCTTGCGAAACATCACCGGGTACTTGAGAGGCTTATCCTCGCCCTCGGTCACCGAAAGCGCCACGACATTGGCCGCCTGGCCAAGATCATAGATTGCGGGACAGACCAGATTGCCGACATTCTCGACAAACAGATACGTGGCGTCCTGCCACTCGAGATCGTGAAGTGCCCGATGAACCAAGCGAGCATCGAGATGGCAGGCGGAACCGGTTGTGATCGACATCGACCGAATTCCGGCCTGCTCGAGTCGGCGAGCATCGTTGTCGGTGGCCAGATCACCGCTGAGGGCGCTGAGGTTTGCATTCGGTCCCAACAGCTTGGCGGTCGCTTCCAAGACAGCGGTCTTTCCCGATCCCGGTGATCCCATCAGGTTTATCGATAGAACGCCCTGCTCAGCGAAGTGATGGCGGTTGTGTTCGGCCTGTCTGTCATTCTCCGACAGCAGGCTCTCTTGAATCTCGATTGGTACGACTTCGGGGTCGCCACATCCACAGGTCTCACACATTACGCAGCCTCCATCTCGATCCGCTCGAGCAAGATCTCATCGCCTGAGCTCAACCTCGCCGGACCCTGGCAAGTCATGCACCGAAGAATGGATCCTTTCGGAATCGTAGTCCCA
>CAJHZD010000161.1_pt1 | contig 10172 bp, 8 predicted proteins | sample 9198941 | NCBI WGS metagenome assembly CAJHZD01 (sample SAMEA7708371, study PRJEB35096) | sediment metagenome | biome: marine neritic benthic zone biome [ENVO:01000025]; feature: sediment [ENVO:00002007]; material: shallow marine sediment [ENVO:03000034] sea grass bed [ENVO_01000059] ...
ACCGTAACTAGCCATGAATGTTAGGATATTCGTGTGAATCCTTGGTGGCTTCGTCCGCCGGCCGATGACTCCTCGAATCTCGAGCCGGATCGGAATTCCAGCAAATCGGCCTCGGGCCAGAAGCAGTCGAAAGGCGCCACGGGTAGCCAACCGTCGTCGTCGTCGAACGACAATGACCGGAGGCGGCGAGTCCCCCGGTCGAATGGCAGACCCAAGGCGAGCTCTCCCCGTAAGGCGCCTTCTCCCAGCAAGCGTGAACGTCACGATCGGCGGATTGGATTGTTCTGCGATATCGAGGACATCGTGTTGGGTCTCCGCAAGGCGGGCTCGAGAGATTTCGATGTCCAGATGGTGTTGAGAGGTTTGCTGGAAAAAGGGTCTCTTGTCGTCAGGCGTGGGTACGCGGACTGGGGACGGTTTCGTGATCTGAAACGCAGGTATCACGAGGCTGGGTTCGAGCTCATCGATGTTCCTCGGAAGTATCACTCGGGCAAGAGTAGTTGCGATATCAAGCTTGCGGTCGATGCGATCGATCTGAGTTATTCGAAGCACCATGTCGACACGTTCGCGATCATGTCGGGCGATGCCGATCTTTGCCCTCTGGTATCGAAGCTGAGGGAAAACGGAAAATATGTCATCGGAATCGGAATCGAGGGCAGCGCCTCCAAGAGGCTCGTCGAGTGTTGTGATCAGTATCTGCACCCGCAGGATCTGGTACCCGGACTGACAAACCAGGGTGACTCGAACGACCTCAGTGCTCAGCGGCAAGAGGCGTTTTCGATTGTGGTTGAAGCGGTCCGATCGTTGATGCAGGAGAATAGGGACCGCATCTGGGGTTCCATGATCAAGCAGACGATTCAGCGAAACCAGCCCGCGTTTTCCGAGGCGGTCTATGGCTATTCGACCTTTTCAGATCTATTGGAGGATGCGCAGACCTGCAAGGTAATTCGGCTCGAACGAGATGACCGGTCCGGGAGCTATGTTGTGACCGATTTTCGGGAGATCTGAAGGGCTCTCTTGAGTGATGTTTTCCCTTGACAGGCAAATGCTTTAGAATCAAAAGTTTGAAGGCCAGGAATGGCACTATGATATTTTCGCGCTGCTCGAGAGAGGAAGCCCATGTCGACAGCTTATTTGGAGGTTTATGAGGAGGAGTATGAGCGCCTGGAGCAGGCTTTGCGCCGGTTGCGTTACGACTCCAACGCCAAGGCTGTCTTTCTGATCGACAAAAACGGTCAGCAGATCGCCACGGCTGGAGATGTCGAAGAATTCGACTCGACATCGCTGGCATCTTTGACGGCAGGAAATGTGGCGGCCACAGATGGTCTGGCCAAACTGATCGGCGAGAGGGAATTCTCGGTTCTGTTTCATGAGGGACAGCGGGATCATATTCACATTTCGATCGTGGCCCGACGGGCTATTCTTCTGGTCATCTTCGATGAGAGGTCGTCCCTGGGTCTGGTTCGACTACGGGTCAAAAGGGCCAGTGTCGAGATGGACGAGATTTTCGAAGAGATGAATCGGAAAGACGGTCGGGGTCCCAGCGGACAGGTGCAAGCCAGTCCCTTTGCCGAGATCACCGACGAGGACATCGATTCGCTGTTCAGTGAGTAGTTGGTGAGAGACGACCTGCCCTAGACCGGATCCCTTGCCATGACCTTCATCAACTACGCTGCCAAAGAAATCAACTGCAAGATCGTCTATTACGGCCCCGGTCTTGGGGGCAAGACGACGAATCTGCAACATATCTACAACAAGACGGCTCCCGATCGTCGTGGAAAGATGATTTCGCTTGCGACCGAGGCCGACCGGACTCTGTTCTTCGATTTCCTACCCTTGGACCTGGGCACGATTCGAGGCTTTACGACTCGGTTCCACCTGTATACGGTCCCGGGCCAGGTTTTCTACGACGCCAGCCGGAAGTTGATTCTCAAGGGCGTCGATGGAGTCGTATTCGTGGCAGACAGTCAGGTCGACCGGATGGAAGCCAACATCGAGTCGATCCGAAATCTCGAGGAAAACCTCAAGGACCACGGATTCGAGCTCAAAGACATGCCCTATGCCCTTCAATTCAACAAAAGGGATCTGCCCACCGTCATGCCGGTCGATGAGATGTACCGGATGCTCAATTTCAAGCGTGAGCCCACGTTCGTCGGCATAGCACCCCAAGGGGTCGGTGTATTCGATACTCTGAAGTCCGTTGCGAAGCAGATTTTGGTCGAGCTTCGTAAGAAGTAGGTCGAAAAGGAATCCATGGCGAAGCGCTGGAAACCACAAGAGATCACCTATCTCAAGCGATACTCCAAGAGCAGGGAGCTCGACGAGCTCGCCAAGAGATTCAAGACAAAACCCGAAGAGGTTGAAAAGAAACTGAAGGAGCTCGTCCTTACAACGAAGGACGGCAGGGGGATCAAACCCAGACGACAGATACACTTGGTCGACGAGTTCGAGCGCGGCCTCAAGGCCTTCGATAAAGGCAAGTATCGCGAAGCAGAGAAGCATTTCAAGCGTGTTCAAAAGGAGACCGGCGACATCGACCTTGCGGCACGAGCCAGGCGGTATTTGTTGATTTGTGATTCCAAGGTCTCCAAAAAGAAGCAGGCGCGCGCGGAAGATCCGTTTCTCGAAGCGGTATACGAGAGAAACCGCGGCAATTTCGAAGAGGCACTGGCGATCTGTAGTCGGGGCGGTCGGCAGTCCAAGGACGAACGATTTGCCTATCTAGCCGCGTCGATCTACGCCGTGATGGAAGACAAGGAAAACGCTGTCAAGTATCTGCAACTCGCAATCGAACTCAATCCGAAGAACCGGATCCATGCCTTCCACGAGACCGACTTCGAAGTCCTCCGATCAGACCCCGAGCTCCGAGAGCTCTTTTTCTGAGAACACGATCGACTACGCGCTCGTAGCCCTTGGCGGTGGCACTGGGCTCGCCAGCCTATTGCGCGGTCTCAAGCATCGTGTAGGCGACCAGGTGCGCGATCTGACGGCCGTTGTGGCAGTCAGTGACGACGGAGGGTCATCGGGGCGATTGCGCCGAGATTTCGGAGTCCTTCCTCCCGGCGATATTCGGAACTGCATTGCTGCCCTGGCCGATGACGAAGACTTGCTTGCCCGTCTGTTTCAATATCGGTTCAGCGACGGCGAAGGTCTCTCGGGTCATTCGTTCGGGAACCTCTTTCTGGCCGCCCTGACTGGGATTACCGGAGATTTTTATCAGGCCATCTTGATGGCGGAGTCGATCTTGTCGGTACGAGGTCGCATTCTGCCCGCAACGCTGACCGATATTCGGCTTCGAGCACGGGGTCAGTCGGGCGAGATCTATGTCGGAGAGTCGGCGATAGGCGAAGCGGGTGAGCCCCTGGAAGCGCTCGAGGTCGAGCCGGTGGATCCGCCCGCGTTCCCGCCATCTGTTGAGGCGATCGAACAGGCGGATCTGATTCTTCTCGGTCCCGGCTCGTTGTATACCTCCATTTGCGCCAATCTACTGATCCCCGAGATCGCCGAAGCCGTTCGCAGCTCGCGAGGCAAGACCGTACTGCCGCTGAACTTGATGACCCAGCCAGGCGAGACCGATGAGCTCGAAGCGATCGAGCACCTCGAAGTCGTCGAGAAATACGGCGGCAAAGGTTTGGTAGATATAGTCTTGGTCAACACGACCGACATTCCACCGCAGAGCTTGACAGCCTATTCCGAGGAAGGCGCAGAGCCGGTTCGTGTCGATCGAGCCGAGCTGGAGGCTCGCGGGGTCTCGGTGGAGGGAGCCGACCTTCTGGCCGAGGGACCTCTGGTTCGGCATGACCCTGAGAAATTGACTGACGCGATCATAGATCTGTTTCCCGGGCACACCGGAGACGGCAGAGCCGACAGCGAATAAGCTGGTCGATCTGCGGCGTCACCTTTAGGATTCCGAAGATGGCTAAATCTGTTCGACACCGAGTCGCGGTCGTCCTGGCGGCGGGTCAAGGCACCCGGATGAAGTCGGATCTGCCCAAGGTTCTGCACCCTGTGGGCGGGAGGCCGATGGTTGCCTGGGTGATCGAGGCAGCGCGATCGGCGGGCTGCGATCGGATCGTGGTTGTGGTTGGGCATGGTGCCGAGCAGATACGTGGCGCGATTGCTTCCGACGATGTCTCCTTCGTCGTTCAGCAAGAGCAGCTCGGAACTGGGCACGCTCTGGCTCAGACCGAGGCCAACGTCGAGGCAGACGCCACGATTCTGGTGTTGTCTGGCGATGTTCCCCTGGTCTCGGCAGACACTCTGACAGCGCTGGCTGATCGAGCCGAGCGATCTTGGGCCGCCATGGCTGTCGCAGAAGTCGACGATCCAGGCTCGCTGGGGCGAGTCTTGGCGGCGTCACAAGGGAGGCTCGATCGAATCATCGAGGCGGCAGATGCCGATCAGTCGACTCTAGAGATCGGTCTGATCAACGCCGGAATCTACGCCTTTCCTGCCCCCGAGATCTACGAGTATTTGAGAAGACTCGAGTCCGACAATGTCAAAGGGGAGTTCTATCTGACGGATGCTCTCGGCTTTGCGGCTGCCGAAGGTAAGGAGGTGGCCCTTTTCGATCTCGCCGATCCAGCCGAGTCTTTCGGCGTCAACAATCGGTCGGATCTGGCCAGGGCGCACCGCGAGCTGCAACGTCGGAAGATCCATCGATTGATGTTGGACGGCGTGACAGTTCTGGATCCGAGCTCGACCTATATCGATGCGGATGTCTCAGTGGGCCAGGACTCGGTAGTCCACCCCGGGACATCGATTCTGGGCACTACGCGAATCGGCCCCGGCTGCACGCTGGGGCAGGGCTGCTGGATCCGGGATTCGGAGGTCGCAGAGCAGACCATCATCGAGCCTTACAGCGTCTTGGACACCGTCGACGTGGGACCGATGTGTCGAATTGGGCCGTTCGCTCGACTGAGACCTGGCACTGTGCTGGTCAGTCATGCCAAAGTGGGGAACTTCGTCGAGACGAAAAACTCTCGTCTGGAACAGGGCGTAAAAGCGAGTCATCTGGCTTATATCGGTGACGCGACAGTCGGTGAAGGAGCCAACATAGGGGCCGGGGCGATAACCTGTAACTACGACGGGCGGAACAAGCATAGGACCGACATCGGGCGGGGCGCCTTTATCGGCAGCGATACGATGTTGGTGGCGCCGGTCAAGATTGGCAACGGCGCGATGACGGGCGCAGGCTCCGTAATATCGAAGGACGTCCCGGACGATTCACTCGCGGTAGAGCGCAATACCCAGAAGAATCTTCTCGGCTGGGTGGCTCGTTTCAAGAAGAGGGGTTCGAAGTAAACTCAGATCATGTGCGGAATAGTCGGGTACATCGGCGGGCGTGAAGCGGTTCCTCTTATCGTTGAAGGATTGGGGAAACTCGCATACCGGGGTTACGACTCGGCAGGGGTCGTCGTCCGTAATAACGGCTCGCTCGACTCGGTAAAAGCGGAAGGTAAGTTGGACCAGTTGATCTCCAAGCTTGCCGAACAGACGATTTCAGGCCCCTATGGCCTGGGCCATACGCGTTGGGCGACACATGGTGCTCCGTCGGAGCGGAACGCCCATCCGATCTTGGACGCTCGAGGTCGGGTAGCCTTGATCCACAACGGAATCATCGAGAACTTCCTGGACCTCAAGAAGCGCCTTCAAGCGGATGGATGGGAGTTTTCGACCGACACCGATACTGAGGTCGTTGCTAATCTGATCAGCTTCTATCTGACCGACGATCTGATGGAAGCGGTGCGCAAGGCCGCGGCCGACCTTCAAGGAATGTACGCCATAGCTGCTGTGTCCACGGCGTCCGACAAAGCCGAGATCATCGCGGCCCGCCAGGGACCGCCTCTCGTTTTCGGAGTTGGGCAAGACGAGTACTTTCTTGCCTCCGATCCTGCCGCCCTCCTCTCCTACACCAGACAAGTCGTCTTTCTCGAGAACGGCGATATCGGTCGTATCAGCGACGACGGGATCGAGATTCGCGATCACCAGAACCGGCCGGCCGATCGGCCAGTCGTGAAGCTCACCTGGGATCCGATCCAAGCCGAGAAGGGTGGCTTCAAGCATTTCATGCTCAAGGAGATTCATGAGCAGCCGCAGGCGGTACAAGACACCTTCGGCGGTCGGGTCGACTTCGAGTCTAAGCGGGTCTTCTTCGACAGCCTGGAGATCTCACCGCAAGAGGCCTCTCGGATTGAAAGAGCCCAGATACTCGCATGCGGTACTTCTTGGCATGCGGGTCTGATCGGAAAGTTCTTGATCGAGCAGCTGGTACGAATGCCCGTCGACGTCGACTATGGATCGGAGTATCGCTATCGTGATCCGGTGGTTGACGACCGGGTCCTTGCCCTGGGGGTTTCTCAGTCCGGAGAGACTGCGGATACCTTGGCGGCGATGGAGGCAGCCAAGCAAGGCGGGGCGAGTCTTTTCGCGATATGCAATGTCCCAGGCAGCGAAGTGACTCGAATCAGTGAAGGTGTGATCTACACTCACGCGGGGCCGGAGATCGGAGTCGCTTCGACGAAAGCCTTTACCACCCAGTTGGTAGCCATGTATCTGTTCGCCTTGTACCTCCGACAGCAGCGGGGCCTCGAGCTCGAATCTTCACATCTCGAGGGTCTGGCGCACCTTCCTCTCGCCATCGATCAGATTCTCAACCGCGAGAAGGAGATCGAAGAGCTCGCGCGACGCTACTTCAGGCGAGACGATTTTCTGTTCCTGGGACGTGGCATCAACTACCCTATTGCGCTCGAGGGTGCCTTGAAGCTCAAGGAGATCTCCTATAGCCATGCCGAGGGTTACCCTGCGGGAGAGATGAAACACGGCCCAATCGCACTGATCGACGAAGATTTTCCGGTCGTCGCGATTGCCACTGGGGATAAGGTGTTCGAAAAGGTCTGCAGCAACATAGAGCAAGTTCGTGCCCGGGACGGCGCCGTGATTGCGGTGACCGACCATAACCCCGACCGTCTCGAAGGCATCGTCGACGACGTGATTTCGGTGCCCCGTGTCGACGAGCTGCTGCAGCCTCTGGTCAATGTGATTCCTCTACAGCTGTTTGCCTACTACGTGGCCGTTCGGCGCGGAGCCGACGTTGACCAGCCTCGAAATCTGGCCAAGAGCGTCACTGTCGAGTAACTCGAGCATTGTCTACCTCAGCATCTGTCCGCCTCGATTTCGAAGGCGACCTCAATCCCGAGCAGCTTGCCGCCGTAACCCACGGCGAGGGACCCCAGCTGGTTCTTGCGGGAGCCGGGTCCGGAAAGACCCGTGTGATTACCTACCGAGTCGCCTGGCTGGTCCAGGAGAGGGGCGTCGATCCGGCCAGTATCGTTGCGGTCACGTTCACCAACAAGGCCGCGGGAGAGATGCTCGAGCGTGTGGAGCGCCTGGTGAGGATCTATCCACTGCCGAGCTTTGTAGGCACCTTTCATCGGTTCGCTCTCCGGCTTCTGAGGCGCCATGCGTCCGCCGTCGATCTTCGCAACGACTTTGCCATTTTTGACAGCTCGGACCAGCTTTCCCTGGTCAAGAAGGCCTTGGCGAAGGAGGGTTTGTCGGAATCGGCGTTTACCCCGAGAGCCGTCTTGGCGTCGATCAGCTCCGCAAAGAATCGCCTTATGGATCCACCGACGTTCGAAGCTGCGGCCGACAACTTCTACTCGCGTCAGGTTGCGAAGGTCTATCAACAGTATCAGCGAGATCTGCATGCGTCGTCGGGAGTGGATTTCGACGACATGCTTCGTCTCGCGGTCAAGCTCATCGAGACCAAGCCTGGTCTTCGTGAGCAGCTCCGAGAGCAGATCCGCTACCTTCTGGTGGACGAGTTTCAGGACACCAATCATGCCCAGATGAGGCTGGTGCAAGAGATCGCCGGTAGCTCGGGGAACCTCACAGCCGTCGGTGACGAAGATCAGGGAATCTACCGTTGGCGTGGTGCAGATCTCGACAACGTGTTGGGGTTCGAGAATACCTTCGGTGGTGCCACGGTTCGAACCCTGGAGAGAAACTACCGATCGACCAAGAACATCCTGAAAGTATCGGGTGATCTGATCGATCATAATCAGCAGCGACACGGCAAGCGATTGTGGACTGAGATTCAGGGCGGCTCCTCGGTCGAGCTGTATCGGGCCCGGGACGATCAGGATGAGGCGAAGTGGGTGCTCAATACGCTCGAAGGGCTACGGGACGAGATCTCGCTCAGAGAAATGTCGATCCTGGTTCGCACCAACGCGCAGACACGCGCCTTCGAGGAGGAGCTCAATCGCCGTGGGATCCCCTATGTTCTGGTCGGAGGAGTGCGGTTCTACGAGAGAGCGGAGATCAAGGATCTGGTGGCCTATCTGCGAGTGCTTCGAAACCCTCAAGACAACTTTTCGCTGCTCCGGATTCTCAACCGACCTACCAGGGGCATCGGCAAGGCCACTCAGCAGGCTCTCGAGGAGAAGGCCTCCGAGTTGGGAGGCTCTCTGTGGGGTGCTCTGAATCACTCGGAGCTTTCGAGCTTTCCGCCCCGCAGCGCCAAGTCGTTGGGAGCATTTCGAGACCTGATCGAGTCGCTCCACCAGGAGTCGGGCGAGTCGCCTCTTCCTGTACTGCTCGAGCATGTCGTCAACAAGACCGGTTACTTGGATCTGTACCCTGAAGACGACTCGGAGATGCAGGCCAAGCGGGAGAATATTCGCGAATTCCTGACAGCTGCCCAGGAGTTCACCGAGGAGAGCGATTGGCAGGACGAGGGGGGGTTGTTGACCGCCTTTCTGGACCATGTCGCTCTGATCTCGGATATCGATGAGTGGAACAAGGAACGCGGTGTGTCTTTGATGACGCTCCACAGTGCCAAGGGCCTCGAATTTCGATCCGTAGTCGTGGCAGGGTTGGAAGACGGCCTTCTGCCTCATTTCAATACGGGGCAATCTCAGGAAGAGATCGAGGAGGAGCGTCGACTCCTATATGTCGGGATGACTCGAGCGAAGGAGAGGCTGTTCTTGACCACCTGCCGGCGTCGTCGAATTGCCGGTCGATATCAGGATCAGGAGGAATCGCCCTTTCTTCTGGAAGTGTCTGCCGACGATCTCGATACTTCCGAGAGCTCCGAGCTCTTCTACGACAGTCGCACTCAGGGTGCCTACCGTTTCTTTGGTCGCCAGGTTCCGCAGGACATGGCCCCGGTCGACAGTGGTGATCACTCGATGGGGCGGGGTCGCCGTGTTCGCCATCCGACCCTCGGCGAGGGAGTCGTCATGGAGCTGGACGGCGATGGTGAGAATGCCAAAATCACGGTCTTCTTTGAGCGCGCGGGCAAACGCAAGCTGGTCGCCAAATTCGCCAACTTGGAACTGCTGTAGGTGGCTGGGCCACAGCGATTCGGATTGGCGGCCTTCGCTCCGGGCTGCGCGCGGGCGATCCAATCAGCACGCGATCGACCTGTGATGATCGATTGAGGTCGGGGTTGTCGGGCTCGGGTGGACCGGCCACCCTCGCTCCGCAACACCCGACTGACATGAATCGATCGACGTGCCCGGCCTGGAGCCGTCATCTGAACTGATTCGAGCTCGATTCACCCGTTTCGATGTTGGCGGTCACAGCGACCTGACCGAGCACGGGCGAGGATCCACCGGCAATCGGGCGGGCGGAATGCGGGATCCAGCCGCCGCCAACCCGAGGCGAGCGCAGAGATACCGATTTTAGATCTCCGCACGAGCCGAGGGCGGCTTGCCGTTCGGTGGCGCCGCAATTCCGCCCGCCCGATTGCTGGAAGGATCGCCCGCGCGCAGCCCGGAGCGAAGACCGCCTACTCGAAGTGGAGATTTCGGCTCACAAACGCCGAGCTGGAGCAGTCTGTGATGGTCGATTGAGATCGGGGTTGTCGGGCTCGGGTGGGCCGGCCACTCTCGCTCCGCAACACCCGACCGACATTGCTCGATCAGGGTGCAGGTGCACGTCGCCGGCACGAGGTTGAGCCGAGGGCTTCGGTGTTGATGGCGCCGGCGGCAATAAGGGAGCACGGGTGAGGATCCACCAGCGTTCGTCGAGCCGGGATGCGGAGATCAGCCGCTGCATACCCGAAGGGAACGATAGCAATTAAAAAGGGGACAGCCCCCAAAACCCCAACTGGGATTTGGCGACAGTCCCCTTTTTCCTTCCGGTTCCCGGAGGGGCGGTGCGAAGCC
>CAJHZD010000270.1_pt1 | contig 10087 bp, 6 predicted proteins | sample 9198941 | NCBI WGS metagenome assembly CAJHZD01 (sample SAMEA7708371, study PRJEB35096) | sediment metagenome | biome: marine neritic benthic zone biome [ENVO:01000025]; feature: sediment [ENVO:00002007]; material: shallow marine sediment [ENVO:03000034] sea grass bed [ENVO_01000059] ...
CTGAGATTGGAGGCCCGGGCCGATCTACGCGAGTTCGAGATCGCAGCCTTGAAATCAAGGTCCCCTGTCGCGATCCAGGATCTCGAAAAAAGCCAGTTTCAGGTCCTGCGAAATCTCGCTGAGGATCGAGGGGCTAGCCTCTTGCCGATTGCGGTCGTTTATGCCGAATTAATCGGCGACTACCACCGTCGAGCCCTGGCACCACTGTCGGAGCATGCACTGAAGATGAGCACCGTGTTGACAGAGCCGATCGTTCGAGGGCCCCAACGGGGTCTGAGCGAGCACGTGGCAGCAGATGTTCTGGTAAGCGTGGCCGGCTACGCAATTCTCGCCAGGCGCAGAAGTGTCGGCGAGGAGCTTCTGGAAGCTGCATTACGGCTCGAGCCAGAGCATGAGGCCGCACTGATGAGTCTCGCGGCTTCGAGGGAACAAAAGGGTCGCTATAGCGATGCAGCAGAGACCCTTGGCCAACTTGCCAAGGCTCACCCGGACAACCGGGAGGGTCGATTGAGATTGGCGGTGAATTTGGAGCGTCTCAAACAGTTCGATCGAGCCCTGGAGATCTACAAAAACCTCGAGACAAGCGGCCGTCACGACTGGGTCGAGCTCGTGGCCATCGATCAGAGTGCGGCCCTGTACGCCCGTCGGGGTCTCCCGGGCGAGGCGGAGTCGATCCTGAGAAGTGCGATCGAGCGCTGGCCAAATGTTCCGGCGCTTCAAGTCCAGCTCGCCTGGCTTCTAGACGAAGCGAATCAACTAGACGCTGCGAGCGAAATCGTCGAGGGACTGCTTTCGACCTCTGGCTCGACAGGTGAATCACCTCGGTATCGGTACAACCACTGGCACAGCTATGTCTTCGACGAGTCCAGAAAGACACTGGCAGCGCTTGTCCAGAGGTACGCCAGCGAGTTCGAGAGCACCTCATTGCCAGGCGAAGAAGGTGCAAGCCGGTGAGAGTCGTGAAGATTGCGACCTCCGTACTGGCTGGTGCTTTGATCGCCGTCTACCCGGCCATCAGCCTCGAAGTCACGATTGTCCGACCCTCTCCTCTCGATCCCGCTTTCGGTGAAGTGGAAGTCATGGCTTCGGTCGTTACCGAACGTGCAATTCAGAGTCTCGAGCTCTTCGTCGACGATCGCTCCATAGGAATCTTGGAACAACCACCCTTTCGATGGATTCTCGACCTCGGTGATCAGAACCAGGAACACAGATTCCGAGTGGTTGCCCTTGACGTCGACGGCCAGACCGCTGAAGCCCTCCTGACTACACCCGGTGTCAGAATCGATGAGCGGGTCGACCTGGAGCTTCAGCAGCTCTTTGTCACCGTGACACGGCAGGGGAAAGCGGCCGACGCCCTTGATCGAGAAGCCTTCTCGGTAACCGACAAGGGCCAGCCACAGACTCTCGTGACATTCGAACGAGGGAATGTTCCACTCACTGCAGTCGTGCTGGTGGATACCAGCGAAAGCATGGCTGGCGGCGAGCTTGAGGCCGCTGTGAGAAGCACCGAGACGTTTGTTCAGGGTATGAAGCCCCTCGACCAGGCGATGTTGCTTCTCTTCTCAGATCAGATCGTACGAGTCACCCCCATGACCGGTTTCCGAGACGTACTTTCGGCGGCGCTGAAAAACGTCACCGCTCGCAGCGGTACGGCTCTCAACGACCACCTCTATGTCGCCTTCAAGCTGCTCGAGCGAAGACAAGGCCGCAGAGTCATTCTGGTTCTCTCTGATGGCCTCGACAGCGCCAGCGTTCTGTCTATGCGGCAGGTACTCTCCACCGCAGAGCGCTGTCAGTCGTTGGTGTATTGGCTTCGACTGCCTTCGCCAGGCGCGGGCCACACATCGACTTGGAGAAACGCCGAAGGCTTCCGAAGAGAAGGCGTCGCTTTCGAGCAGATCGTCAAACAGAGCGGCGGTCAGATTATCGAGCTCTCCGGAGTCGAAAGTGCGGCTGCGGCGTTTTCCAATGTTCTCGAAGAGCTGCGCGGTCAGTACGTCTTAGGCTACTACCCGACGACTCGAGCAGACGACAACTCCTGGCATCCGGTCCGCGTCAGAGTCGATGGTCCGGGTCTGAAAGTTCGCACCCGCAGCGGCTACATAGACTACTGAAGCACTGCGCTCTCAGTCGACCGGAGCACAGGCCACCTTGCATTCTCGGAGCGAAGCGTAGAACTCGCGGGTGTTGTTCAATGACCGCACGTTGTTGGCCCCGTTCGAGCCAGTCTTGCGGCCACATTTCGGACCCGTGGTCGTCCCATCGCCGCAACTTCTGTCGAGGCGCTCACTGCCGCTTTGTGCGCCCTGCCAACGCACCGCCGGATTGGAGTAGTGGGGAATGATCCACTGGCAACTGGCACATCCTCGTTTGTAGGCCATGACGGTGCGAAACCCTCCTCTGGCATCGCGGTACCCCCTCGAATAGACGAAGGCGCGTCCCGAAGCTGTGGACTGGTCATTCTGCTTGTCGTGCGCCAATCCCATACTATGTCCGATCTCGTGTGCCAGGGCGGTCCACCAAAGAGCGTCGTACTTGACGGCGCTAAAGGTCAGGCTCGCAGGATCGTCGTGTCGTGGAGTTACCAAGTAGGCGATACCCGCCAGGCCCGGGTCGAACTTATCGAGCACGGTGACGACGAAATCGGCGCCATACCGATCACGCCAGACATGAATCTGATCCATGATTCCATCGTCGGTGAGGTAGATACGCGAGAGATCCCAACCTGCGGTTCCCGAAGCTCGAAATCCGACTTGTCGGATCTTGACGAGGCGAATACGGATCTTCGCATCACTGTTTTCAAGCGAGGCGTTGGCTATGGCCACTGCCAGTCGGATCTGTGATCTCATGGCCCGCTTTGCCGAACCCGAGCCAGGACTGACTTCTCGTACCAACCGCCTGGCGGATCTTCGCGTGTAAACCGCCAACAGATCGATTTCGGTAACGGCCTCAGCGGCTTGCGCTTCTATCGATGCACCCACTTCTGAATCCGACTCGGCTTGTGGATCGATGACTCGAAAGGACTGAGGTATGGGATCAGGTAGGACGTCATTCTTCTCAGGGATGCGAGCGATGACTTCGTCTATGGCATGAAGGCCAGATCCGAGGCAGCGAATCCGGTAGGAGGTTCGAGCGGCCACTACCGATCCGGCGATGCAGTCATTGTCGACAACAAAAACAGCCATACTGCCCTCGACATTCTCCAGACGGCCCCGCCAGACATAGCCGTTGAATCGGTCAGATCTCACGTCGTCTGCGATCGCGATCAGATCGGCATCCTCGAAAAGACGAAGTCTCAGCCGCTGGCCCACGCTACCGGCAGCCCGTATCGCCTCGGGTCTCGCGTTCAAGTATCGGCTCCGGAGCACTTCGGCATCCGCGGCCAGGGCCGTCGTGGCAAGCTGTAGCGATACTGCAAGGCTCGCCAGCCAGACGATGCCCAGGGTCCTCGGGCGACTGCAGATTCCGATCGAATCCATGATCGCTATTATTTGCACAAAGAGGGTCAAAGAGGAAATGAACCGACTGGTCGCGTCTGCCCAGATCCCCAGGGTCCTCGACCAGGCTAGTCGGGCTGCGGGACCACCCGGATATACGGAAGCGGCGCTTCCCAACCCTCTGGATACTTCTCCTCAGCCTCCTCGTCCGAGACGGCGGGCAGGATGATTACATCGTCACCCTGCTTCCAGTTGACCGGCGTCGCGACCTTGTGACTGGTGGTCAGCTGCATCGAGTCCAGGACTCGCAGAACCTCGTCGAAGTTCCTGCCCGTGCTCATGGGATAGGTCAGCATCAGCTTGATCTTCTTGTCCGGTCCGACGACAAAGACCGAGCGGACGGTCGCATTGTCCATCGGCGTCCGTTCTTCGGATGTACCGGTCTCCTCGGCCGGCAGCATGTCGTACAGCTTGGCGACCTCGAGCTCGGTGTCGCCAATCATTGGATAGTTCGGAGCGTGTCCCTGAGAACGCTCGATGTCTTCAGCCCACTTCCGATGATCGTTGACCGAATCGATGCTCAAGCCGACAATTTTGCAGTTTCGCTTGGCGAACTCGTCGTGTAGTCCTGCCATATATCCCAACTCGGTCGTACACACCGGTGTGAAGTCTTTCGGATGCGAGAAAAGAACGGCCCATCCGTCGCCAATCCAGTCGTGAAAATTGATCGTGCCTTCCGTGGTGACGGCCGTGAAGTCCGGCGCTTCGTCATTAATGCGTAGTGGCATCGAGTACCTCCTTGCTAAATGCCTGATTCAGTAAGTGTGCTCAGGATATTGATGCTCATGAATACGGTCAAGCAGGATCGTCGGTTTTCAGTTGCACGAGTCGAAGCCGGCAGACCTCTGTTATCTTCTGTCCAGCTTCATGTCACACCGACCAACCACCGATGATTTCCGCTGGGCCCGGGTCGAGCCGATCCTTGACCGGATTCTGGAGTACGAAGGAGACCGTACCCGCGACGAGCTCTTGCTGGAGCTCTGTGGCGAAGACGAGGGTCTTCGCTGCGAGGTCGAGAGTCTTCTCGAGTCTGCAGATCGAGACGGAGACTTACTCGATCAGCCCCTGGTCGGGGCGACGCCTGATCTTGTCGCCAGCCTCGAGGACGAGATGAGAGCGGCCGCTGGCGGCGACCGTTCGGGGCGGACCATCGACCGCTACCGATTGCTCGAGGTTCTGGGCCGGGGAGGTATGGGTGTCGTCTACCTCGCCGAACGGGCGGACGAGCATTTCGAGAAGAAGGTGGCGCTCAAGCTGATGCCGCGGGGTCTCGAGAGCCCGGAGAAAGAACGAAGATTCCTGACCGAACGGCAGATCCTGGCTCGCCTGGAGCATCCCGGAATCGCCCGGCTTCTCGACGGTGGGGTCACCGAGGAGGCGTATCCCTACCTGGTCATGGAGTATGTCGAGGGCGTCCCCATCGATCGATATTGCGACGAGAATCATCTTTCCCTCAGGCAACGATTAGAACTGATCAGCGAAGTCTGCTCTGCAGTGCATTATGCGCACCAAAACCTCGTTGTTCACCGCGATCTCAAACCCGGCAATATCTTTGTGACCGATGAGGGGAAGATCAAACTGCTCGATTTCGGAGTCGGCAAGGTCCTGGAGGAATCCGAGGACGATCAGCACACCATCTTTCAACCCATGACGATCGGCTATGCCTCACCGGAGCAAATACTGAACCAGCCGGTTTCGACCGCCAGCGATGTCTACAGCCTCGGCGTGTTGAGTTATCGACTCCTTACCGGAGTCGCGCCCATGCAGTTGGGTGATCTGAGTCCGGGTGAGATCGAGCGGGTCATGAGAGAGGGAGCGTTGCTTCCACCCAGTCAGGCCCTTGGAGAGAAGGCCGAAATCCCTCGAGGTCAGATCGAGGGCGATCTGGACACTATCGTGATGAAGGCACTTCGATTCGAGCCGGATCGTCGGTATGGCTCTGCGAGGGAATTCTCCGAGGACATACTGCGACATCTTGATGGCCTGCCGATCAAAGCCCACCCGAGCACCCTCCGCTACAGGGCGAGGAAATTCGCAGGACGACATCGGCTTGCGGTCGGCGTCGGGCTGTTGGCATCTGTACTGCTTGTCCTGGGTGTCACTACGATCGCCTGGCAAGGGCGAGTCGCCGCCAACGAGCGCGACAGAGCGAAGCTGGAGGCACAACGCGCCGAGCAAGTATCGAATTTCTTGATCGGACTCTTCGATGCGGCGAACCCGGAGACCAGAACTGCAGGAAAGATATCGGTGCGGGATCTGCTCGATCGAGGCGAGTCGAGAATTCGTCAGGATCTAGGAGCCGATCTAGAGGTCCGCGGATCTTTGCTCGGCGTGATGAGCGATGCCTATACCTCTCTCGGGGACTATGCCCGGGCCGAGGAGCTCGCCGAGTCCGCAATCGCAGACCTGAGGTCGACACCGAGCTCGGAATCTCTTGCCTTGGCTAGAGCCCTCATCGCACTCGGTCGATCCAGACTGAACAGCGGTGCCTATCAGGAGGCAATTCCGTCTTTCGAGGAAACGTTGACAATCCTTCGAGAGACGCAAGACTCGCCGACCAAAGAGTCAGCGCTGGCCCATCGGTATCTCGGGATGGCTCAAGAGCGCAGCATTAGCACCGACATGGGCGCTGGTCACCACCGGACGGCGATCGACATCTGGCGCCAGCTCGGGCTCGAGGGCGAGCTGGCCAAGGAGATTCACTATCTTGCGGGCTCTCTGGACGCAGTGGGTGACACCCGAGAAGGTCTGCGATTCAAGCGTGAGGCACTGGCTGGTCTGACCGCCTACTACGGTGAGCTACACCCCTACGTAGCCTCGGTAACCAACGATATCGCCTATAGCTTGCATCGGCTCGGTGACAATTCAGCTGCTGAGCCTCTGTATCGGAAGGCGATCGAGATCAACACCGAGATTCTCGGGCCCGAGCACACTGAAGTGGCTCAGACACTCACCAATCTGGGCCGACTCCTGATGGATGACCAGCGATTCGACGAAGCCGAGCCGGTCGTTCATCGGGCGGTCGTGATCTTGCAAAAAAGCGTCGACGAAACCAATTTCGAGCGCATCGGAGGCGAAGTCAATCTGGCCAGTCTCTACGTCGAGCTCGGTCGCAACGACGAGGCGATTCCGATCTATCGGTCCGCACTACAGCGATTCGATCGCCTCATGGGCCCGGACGATATCCCGACCGTCCGAGTCGAAAGCTTGCTCGCCCGAGCCCTCCACCGCCACGGTGAGCTTGGCGAAGCCGAATCCCTGTATCGACACGCTGTCACCCAGCAGCGCATCAAATCGCCCGTTCTGGCACTGGCAGAGTCCTTGGTCGGGCTGGGCGCCGTGTTGTGCGACGGCAATCGAGTCCAAGAGGCTCTGCCGCTGTTGGAAGAGGGGCTCGCGATCAATCTCGAAGCCCTAACCGAAAGTGATTGGCGTATCGCCGCCTCGCGCGTCGAGTTGGCGGGAGCCCTGATCCAACTCGAGCGCTTCTCCGAAGCCGACCAGCAGCTCGAGGCAGCTCAGGAGGCAGCGGCCGAGACCAGGATGGTCGATCCCTGGATCGAGTCCCGCGCTAGGCGCTTTAGCCAGCAATTGCTCGCTCGGTCGTAAAGATATCGACTTGGGGTCACATGGGAATCACGCCATGCGGCTTGTTGGTCGATAAAATCGGCTCTGGACTCGACCTGGGGTACACTCCCCGCTCGGTTTCGATGCTTGTCGGGTCAGCCTCGCGACTTGGAGACATATTTGAACCAGGGAGACATTACCCAACTTCTGATCGCCCATCGAGACGGCGATCCCGATGCTTTCGAGCAGCTGGTACCTCTGGTTTACGACGATTTGAGACGAATCGCACATAGCCAGCTGGTCCGACTCAGGCCCGGAAAAACCCTGGATACGACGGCGCTTGTGCACGAGGCCTATCTGCACATGGTGGATCAGACACGGGTAGCCGTCAACGATCGACGACACTTCTTCGGCATCGCGGCCAGAGCTATGCGTCAGATTCTGGTCGACTATGCCCGTCGAAGATCCGCCGCCAAGAGAGGGGGTGGGATTCCACCTGTATCGCTGACAAATGTCCAGGTCGGCGTACCGGGGCAGGCCGATCTGCTGCTTGCCATCAATGACGCGCTCGACCGGCTCAGCACCCTCAACGACCGCCTGACTCGGGTGTTCGAGTGCCGCTACTTTGCGGGTCTCACGGCTCAAGAGACCGCCGAAGCCCTCGACATGTCCCTGCGGACGGTGCAGCGCGACTGGACCAAGAGCAAGGCTTGGCTCAGACGCGAGCTAGCGCCTCAGTAGCACTCGGTTTCTGCCTCCCCGGATTTTAGGGACCCTGGCCCGCTGCGCCAGCGGTATTCGACCAGCGCCACAGGTTGCCCGCACCGCCCGATTCGAACCACTCGAAATCGTCGCAAAACATGCAATGCTCCACGTCACGACCGAAAATGTGGTCATCGGTGTTTGGCATCGGTGGTGGATTTCCGCCGCGACTGAGGGTCCGCCAGCTTGCAGCAAGACGACCGTACCAACCCCCAGCGGCGGGGTCGTTCTGAGGATTGTCGCCGTCCCAGATATTGAATTGGACCTGATCGCTGCCGAATTGGTTTGAGCCGGAAACCAGCCGAGCCTCGATGCTGTCGCCAAGATCGTTGCCACTCCCAATGTCGCTCTCCCAGACGACCAGAAACCCCTCGGGGCCATAGTCGGCCACCCGTGGCACTCTTTGTTCGTCCGCGATCAGGGTATTGACTCGGAAGTCGGGTCCAAGGGGAGTGAGATCGGCGTTGAATAGCCTGGCGTAGATCTCGCGCTGGTTGACGCCGCCATCGCCCTCGGCATCGGCCCAGACCACCACAACGACACCGTCCCAGCCGATCGCCGCGTCGTTGTCCAGTTTCTGACTGACGAATGATGTGCTGATCACGAACTCGCCGCCAACCGGTCCGCCGGCCGCGTTGAACCGTGCGCCGACCACCTGACTCGATTCTGTCCAGGTCACAAGATATCCACCATCGGTAAGCTCGGCCACGGAGGGGTGATCTTGCCCAGGAGCACCATTCAGATTGACCTGGAACTGAGCACCGGGGACACCCTGAGCACTGACCAGACAGCCCTGGATGCTGAGGCCGGGGTCGGAGCCCACTGAGATGAAACTCTTCCACACGACGGCGTATCCACCGGCGCTTCCGCCCGACAGGCGCAGAGCCGCGACATCGGCGAACAAATCGGTGGCGCTATTGGTTCGACCTGTGCTCAAGAGCTGCTCTGGTCCGACCGGATCGCCGTTGGCATCGAACAGTTGGCTCCGAACCACCCTGCGAAAGGTATTCGCGATCGCATCGAACTCGTCGCTCTGGAAGATGACCAGAAACGAACCGTCGGCCGAGACCGCGATCCTTGGATTCGTCTGATCGTCTTCGGTCGTCGTGTTGACAAGCTTCGGATCCTCGAGCGGATTGCCCTCGGCGTCGAATCGACGCAGAAAGATGTCGCCGCGCTCGACCTCACCAAAGACCGCCCAAACGTGAATTCGGCGGCCCGCCTCGTTGACGGCGACATCGGGAAATCTCCGATCGTTACCAGGCTGAACCGCGTCGGGACCATCGATCCAGATCTCCGGACTGGCGATATCTGGGAATGGCAGGCCCTCCTCGTCCCCGGCGAACAGCACGGGGGCCAGCGATAATGCTGCTACCAGTGTCAAAAGGCAAGATTTGATGGCCCGTCTCATATTCCTATCCCTCCCTGAGAACTGCTCTGATCATGATGTTCAACAGCTGTCTCTTATAGGCAATACGAAATCCGGCCGAATTCTCGCCACCGGTGAACGCAGAGAGCGAGCTTCGGTCCTCAGACAGATCTCGTGGAGACAGACCTGGATAGCCTGATCAAGCTTCGGCGGCGGAGATCAGCATGGATTCTAAGGGACCGTACCCGACGTCGAGGACCATCGCCAGAGGCTCCCCGAGCTGCCTGGGTCGAACCACTCGAAGTCGTCGCAGAACATGCAGTATTCGATCGTCCGGCCCATGACGTGCTTCGTATTCCCTGGGGGTGGGTCCTGAGCATTGCCCGTGCTGTCCCAATCTGTAGCCAGCCGACCGTACCAACCATGCGACGCCGGGGCCTCCTGGTTTCCGGTCCCCCAAATGTTGTACTGGACCTGGGGCCCATCGAAGGTATTCGATCCGGTAATGATCCTGGCTTGCACGCTCCCGGAGTCGGTATCGGCTCCTGCACTCGATTGATTGCTCTCCCAGGTCACCAGAAAGCCCTTGGGGCCGTAGTCGCCGATGCGGGGTAGATCCTGCGCGTTGTCTATCACGGTATTGACTCTGAAATCGGGTCCCTGCGCATTCAACTCCGAGTCGTAGAATCGAGCCCGTATATCTGACGGCTCGGAAAAATCCTCGTTGTCTTCCCAAACCACCAAAATCGTTCCGTCCCATCCGATAGCCACGTCTGGCTGATCTTTGGCGTTGGAGAAGGCAGTGCTGATCTGGAACTGGCCTCCATCCTTTGCGCCAGCCGCAGTGAAACGCTGACCCTGAAGATTCGGTTGGACCCAGACCACGAAAAAG
>CAJHZD010000286.1_pt1 | contig 10058 bp, 9 predicted proteins | sample 9198941 | NCBI WGS metagenome assembly CAJHZD01 (sample SAMEA7708371, study PRJEB35096) | sediment metagenome | biome: marine neritic benthic zone biome [ENVO:01000025]; feature: sediment [ENVO:00002007]; material: shallow marine sediment [ENVO:03000034] sea grass bed [ENVO_01000059] ...
TCTTCATCTGCTCGGTGGTCGTGTTCTGGGCCTCGTCCAGAATGACAAAAGAGTCGTTCAAGGTTCTGCCCCGCATGAACGCAATTGGAGCTACCTCGATTGTTCCCCTCTCCATGAGCTTGCCTACCTTGTCGAAGCCAATGATGTCGTACAAGGCGTCATACAGCGGGCGTAGGTAGGGGTTTACCTTTTCTGCCAGATCGCCGGGCAAGAACCCGAGTCGTTCACCGGCTTCGACCGCTGGTCGCGCAAGGATGATGCGACGAATGAGTCTCTCCTGGAGAGCCGCGGCCGCCATCGCAACCGCAAGATAAGTCTTTCCTGTTCCGGCAGGGCCAATACTGATCACCAGGTCGAACTCCGACATGGCTTTCAAGTAGATCTGCTGATTCAGGCTCCGTGGCGAGACCAAGTGGCGAGCAGCGCCGAGAATACCATCCCCGACAAAGAACTCGACCAGAGAAGTATCGGGATCTTCCTGTAAAACCCGGATGGCGGTTTCAACGTCGACAGGACGAAGAGGATAGCCACGAGCAAGCAAGTCTGAAAGGTCGCACAGGATATGCTCCGCCAGCTCGACACCATCACCGCTGATCTGTAGCTGGCTTCCCCGAGCCGACACCGTGACACCGAAGGCCTTCTCGATTCGCTTCAGGTTCTCGTCTCGGGTGCCGAAAAGAACGTCGATTCCTTCATCGGCTAGGCTGACCTGCGTGGGTTCACTCAAGTTCTTCTCCATACGAGATCGCCATCCCCTGCTCCTCGGCTTCCGAGACAGGGAGAATCGATACTGGAAGAATGCGATGGAATGGTTCAGGTTCGCTGGAGGGCTCAGAAATGGCGGTGATCTCCCAGGTCGTTATTCTATCAGTTGCAACAGATCCCCTCGGTGGCACTTGCTGTAGTTTCTTGTTGCCTACGGACTGTAGTCATAGAATCCGTGACCACTCTTACGGCCCAAGCGGCCTGCCAAGACCATCTTCTTGAGGAGCGGAGGCGGTGCGAACCTCTGCTCGCGGTACTCCTCGAACATGATATTCGCGATGTAGTAGGTGGTATCGAGGCCGACAAAATCCAGCAGGGTCAGTGGCCCCATGGGGTGGCCACAACCGAGCTGCATGCCTTTGTCGATATCTTCGACCGATCCGACTCCCTCCTCCAAGGCTCGAATTGCATCCAACAGAAATGGAACCAGAAGCCGATTCACGATGAATCCGGAATTGTCCTGACAGGTAATCGGTTGTTTACCAATCGCCTCGACGAAACGCCGGGCTGTGTCGACCGTCTCGTCCGAGGTCATCAGGGTACGGACCACTTCTACAAGCTTCATGATGGGTACGGGGTTAAAGAAATGCAGCCCGATGAAGCGGTCGGTTCGAGTGGTCGACATCGCGATCTCCGTGATCGTCAATGACGATGTGTTGCTGGCGAAGATCGCCGTCTCTTTGACAGAGCTGTCGAGTGAGGAGAAAATCTTGCACTTTTCCTCCAGATTTTCGATCACTGCCTCGACAATGAGATCGCAGTCGCTCAAATCTCCGAGATCGGTCGTACCAGTCAAGTTCGCGAGCGTTGCCTCTCGAGCCGCTTCATCGAGCTTTCCCTTCTCCACTGCTTTTCCTAGGGACCGTTCGATTCGCGCCATTCCTTGTTCCAGGAATCCCTCGTCTATTTCGCGCACAACGGTGGGTAGACCAGATTTCGCACAGACCTCTGCGATGCCCGATCCCATGAGACCACAGCCCAATACACCAACTCTTTCGATAGTCATCCAGTTTCCCCTTTAACGTCGGATTGCTCCGACTCATTGGTTCCATTCAAGCTTGAAGAAGGCTCTGATCGATCCAGGAGAGTCAGGGTTCGATCCTCTGACCGATCGCCTAATCCGATCTCTACTTCCAGAGCTAATTCGACCGGTGATGGCAGACGGTCAGCCCATTCGACAACTTTGATACCAGGTGAGTCGAGAATTTCCCATATACCGATCGCATCGACCTCTGATGGATCAAGACGATAGAGATCGATGTGAATCAATTTCCTGCCTGCGGCGTAATGCTCGCGGACTAGTGTAAAGCTAGGCGACTGAACCTGCTTCGGGTCGATGCCGAGACCCACTGCGATACCCTGGGCAAGCACGGTCTTTCCAGCGCCAAGGCTGCCTCGAAGCAGGAGCACTCCATCGGGCTCCAATCGCGTCGCGAGGAGCTCGCCGAGACTCCTCGTCTCCTCTGCGCTGCGAGAGTGCCAGACTGTCTTCATTGTCCGAGTTGGTGAAATGCCTGAGGAATGGCGTCGATAAGATCGCTGGCCGAGAACCCGAGGAAGACCTCCGGGTCGCCGACAAGATCACCTGCGAATCCATGAATATAGGTCCCGAGTTTGGCGGCATCGAGTGCCGACAAGCCCTGTGCAATGAGCGCAGCAATGATTCCGGTCAATACATCACCGCTGCCTCCGGAGGCCATCGAGGGATTTCCGGTTGGATTGACGAACACGCCGGCCACGGGGTCGGCGACCAAGGTGCGGTGTCCTTTCAAAACCACGACAGAGCGAGTCTGCTCTGCCGCTTGCCGCGCAATCTTCAGACGATCGCTTTGAACCTCGCTCGGAGTCTTACCGAGCAATCTGCCCAACTCTCCAGGGTGTGGAGTAAGCACCGTATCGGCAGACCGATCGCGGAGGAGCTCGAGCCGGGTCCCGACTGCATTGAGACCATCGGCATCTAAGACCATTGGGATCGCGCTCTCGGAGATCAATTGATGAACGGTTTCAATTGTCGTGTGGTTTAGGCCGAGTCCAGGGCCAATGGCAATCACATCCTTGTCCAACGAAAACTCGAGGACGTTTTCTGCTGCCGGCGGGACCAGTCCTCCCTCTTCAGAGCAAGGCAGGGGCAAAGTCATCGACTCCAGCGAACCACCATCGACGGTCTGGACGATCGGATCAGGGACTGCGACGGTCACCAAGCCAGCCCCGCTTCGGACGGCGCTCCGAGCCGCTAGAATTGCGGCTCCAGCCTTTCCTACCGATCCAGCAACCAGAACCACATGCCCAAAGTCACCCTTGTGTGTCGACAACGGGCGGGGAACAATCAGATCTCGGAGCTCAGATCCGACGAGCAGGTGCAAATCACCCTTCGCCCGCTCGATAAGCTCCGGTGGTATTCCGAGATCCGCAACCACAACATCGCCGACGACCTCGGCAGCGGGGAAGAAAACGTGAGCGATCTTCGGGGTCGCGAAGGTCACAGTAAGAGCAGCTTGGATGTGGGGTCCCTGTATCTCGTCGCTGCCGCCATTCAATCCGCTAGGCAGATCAACGGCCAGAATAGGGATCGAAAGTCCATTGAGAGCCTCGACCAGGTCCGCAAACTGCCCTTCCAGCGGCCGCGATAGGCCGATCCCGAATAGGGCGTCCACAACAAGATCCAGACGGCTTGCAGCTGAGATTGCATTATGGATCTCGTCGTCCGGACCGACTTCACGGATCAAGAGGCCCTGACTCTGGCAAATATTGAACTGCGCCTGTGAATCAACGCTAAGGGGTTTGCCTGCGCCGAAGAGGAGGATCTCGACATGGTAGCCGCGAACGGATAAGTGTCTAGCAAGCGCCAGACCGTCTCCACCATTGTTTCCTGGCCCGCAAAAGATCGCGACTGCCGTGGCTTCCGGAAAGTTCTCGGCGACGGCATCCGCAAGGCCGATCGCCGCGTTTTCCATCAGCACGAGACTCGGAATTCCGAAATCTTCAATCGCCGTTCGGTCGACTTGTCGCATCGAACCGGCGTCGAGAATTCTCATCTAGTCCTCCATCCTCGATTCTTACCCTAGACCCCATCGACCCAGAAGATCTCGCGTACGAGGGGCCCGAATTGATAGATCTCCAGCCAGAGTGGTCGCCAGTCGGTCTAGATCCTCAGAGGTATCGACATCGAAAGCGACGGCTAGTTGTTCGGCGCTGAGGCCCAGACGGGCGCATCGGGATAGGGTCGTGCCGAGGACACTGGCACTGCTCCACTCCACCCCCCGGAAGAGGTCTCTATGTATGACTTCTCGTCGCATGGCGATCAGGTAGTAGCCGCCATCATGAGCTGGGCCGAGCACTACGTCTGCACCAGCGTTCAGCTTATCGAAAGCTTGATGAACAAGCGACAGGGGCAGATCAGGATGGTCGCTGCCTATCGCTCCGATATACGAGTACATCTCAGGCAATCGACTCAGTGCGTTGAATAGGCGATCGCCCAGATCGTCGCCGACTTGGACCATGGACTCGAGACCGAGATCGGGCGGAGTACCGCCAGAGTCGAGGGACCACGCCACACGAAGGTCGAAATCTCCCTCAGCGAGGCGTTCGGCGACGTCGCCCAGGAATGCGGAGTGCAAACTGGCAGCTTGATCTGCTGAAAGGCGGCCGATCAGCCGCGTCTTGACGTAACCCGGTAGAGCCGGCTTCGAGAACAGAACAAGGCATCTTGACCGTCCGTCCCTCGATTCTAGAACCGAGGCGTCATCTAAAAGATCCATGCGTCAATCGGTGTAATGAAGCTGTAAGTGCCTGTTTCCGCTACAATTGCGTCCCAGAGGAACGTTGGACCAGGCGAATTGGCTCTAGAGTGGTGGAAGGAGCGAGTGCCATGACGAAGTGGGAGTATCACATCATAAACATTCGAAGCGAAAACTATCGATTGGATCCAAATGCCGTTCGCGAACTGAATGTCCTAGGTGAAGAGGGGTGGGAGCTGATCTCGATCACGTCCGTCAATTTCAAGAGCGGAGCCACCGACAACATCGCCATGGTCTTCAAGAGGCCACGGGTGGACTGATCCGATAGATCCGTCCTTCCGTGGAAGCCCGAGGAGATCCCCAACTCCTTGGCGCCCCTTACAGCCCCTCTCGTCAATCAAGTCTCTTCGCTTCCCTCTTCCTCGATCGGAGCTTCCGGTTGAAGGAGTATCCGAGAGCCAACCCCGCAGCTACTGCGGTCAGTGTGGCGGCCCATCCCCAATTCCATCTTCGGGCGATGCCCACCTCTCTCTCGATCGAGGCCTTCACTCTTCGAAACTCGGCTTCGAAGCGATTCCGGGCATGCCAGAGGTCAGTCATTTCGGCTAGGGCTGGGTCGTCCCATGTCGGCCCGTCCTGCGTCGTCAGCGAGCTCTTGGTGCGGATCATCGTGCCCCAAGATACTGGACTGCCACCAAGCGACATGATCTTCGAGGTGGCGCTGGGCGGTTGCCAAAGGAGATTCGATAGAACGAAAACGGAGCACCGCTAATCGGGCCAAAATAGCCCCGACCGCCAACAGAACCAGCAGAAGAATCAGCCCGGCGAGCCAACGAGATACATAAGTGGACAAGGCTTCGAATACGACAATCGCCGCCGCACCGATTGCCCAGAACAGAACAAAAAGAGCGCAGACGGCGAGGATCAGCGCCGCTACGAGTTTCCGCTTCGACTCGGCCAGATCCTCCTGGAGAGCGGCGGCTTCCGAAGTCATGAGCACGGAGAATGCATCTCCAAGAGCTCGGAATAGATCAGCCCAGCTTGATGCCATGACGTACTAATTGCGGCCGACGATAACCGCTTTGCTCACAAAAGAGCTCACAGCCGATAGCTCGTCAAACACACCCACGGTTAGACGATGTCCCCCAGATCGCATTCTCAAAGCGGTCTGATAGGGAAAGTATTTGCCCTCACTCTCGGAAAGATCGGCATTCGTTATTCGGATCGGCACTGTTACCTCTTGGACATCCGACATCTTCTCTTTTTCGTCCATCGCGCTGAAGTAGAGTTTGACCCGAGCCTCGTGCGAATCAGACAGTGGAATCAGGACGATGCTATCGAGCGGGATCCCTACCAGTATCGGAAGGTCGTAGAGATCGTCGGCGGCCGGTTCGGGGTTCCCAAGCCGGAGAACAACATTGAGCGGGTTGTGCTCGAAACCATAAAGCAGGGCCGATCGAGCGCTGTCGGACATTCGGGCCATAAGAGGCTTGTCTCGGTATCCCACTCGATGGCGCACTCTCAGGCCTTTTCTGTCTTTTACTTTGACTTTGATTTTGTAGTAGCGACCGGTGCCCGAATGGGATGGTGTGTATCCGATCGAGTAGTAGCTGCGAAAATCTGACGCCACTCTTGTAAGACCATCGCTTACATCGTTGGTATTGATAATGGCTTGTCCGCCGGTTTTCTCCGCCAACATCCTCAAAGTGCCCTGGAGGTTCTGGATGTTTACCGAATCGACAAAGCCAGACATTCCGGCCTGCTCGGTAGAGGCGTTGTATTCGACGCTTGACGACGTCGGTGCTCTCAATCCGGCGGCATCGATCGTGTAGAAGGTGACACGATTCGAATTCGCCCGAGCTGCAAGCTCCTCGAAACGACGCGAGGCGTCGAACTCTCGCAATTCCGTAAGCTGCGATTGAGTCTGGAATCGATAGGTCAGGGCGTAAAAGAGGTCCTCGCCGGGGGTCATTGGTAGCCCATCGCTGACATAGACCAGCGCTTTTCTACCGGGGAGACCACCTAGAGAGTCGACAATGTCGTTCAGTGCGTCGGTCGAGAAGCTGAGATCGTTGAAACCGGACTCGGCAAACTGTCGAACCTGCCAATACACTTCCTGTGGATTCTGAGCCTCGCTGATCGCTTCCAGAATTCGACGGCGCTCCGAATCGATGTGCACGGCGTGGCCTGTCACCTTCTCGAGCTCGAATGTAGCCGAAGCAATCAGCTGTGGGTCTGTGGTGAAAGGGTGGCGAAAATTCAAGGTTCGATCGTAAGAGACAAGCATCACGCGGTCTCCGCGCTGCAACTTGTCGGTCAAGAACTCCCGCAGCTGCCGAAAGACCCGATTCCGGTTGAACGGTCGAATATTGAAATTGTCGACGTAAACCACAAGATTCAGCTGTTGATCGTCTGGCAACTCCGGCTCCGCGCGAGCTTTTGGGCGCTCTTCGGTCTCTACCGGCGCTTTGGGCGCTGGCTGGGCCGCATCGACCGTGCGTTGGCCGTCGTTCACGGCGTAGAAATTCGTAATAGCGACCGGCCGCTTGTCCTCCATGACCTCGAAGTCGTCGCGGGTCAGACCTGTGATCGGATTGCCCTTCTTGTCGGTGACGTAGACTTCAACGTTGATGACATTGACGTCGACCGTCTCGATATAGACACTTTCTTCCTCGACCGCCTGCAGCTCCGCAGATTCAGCGCTCTCTTGAGCAAGTACCCAGCTCCCACCCACCAGTGCCACGGCGGGACAACACAAGAAAGCTGTGATTCTCGAGAAGTACAAAGTATTAGCTCCGGGTGAGAAGAACGAAAGACCAGATCAAGGGGGTGTGATCTCCGCGTTGGTCGAGAGAATCCTACCACTGACGGGGTCATAGACAGCAAAGACAGCGTCGTGAGGCTTCCTTCGCAGCTTCAAGGCGGTGTCGAATCGCCCGACCATGCCCGGTGCTAGATCAGCGTCTACTCGAATGATCATAGGAATGACGGGTATGTCTGCGCGCTCGCCAGAATCGTCCCTGACCGCTACCCTGAGCTCCAGCTGAGCCACCTGTTGGGCTCCGTCCCCGGGCAGAAACGTCACGGACTCCAAGGGAAAGTAAACACTGAACGGCAGCTCCATCTTGCCCCGGCCCGCCTTTCTGGGCTCACCGAGCTCTACCTTGATCGGGTCCGCGGTGTCGGGGTTCCCGAACAGGAGTGCGCTCTCGAGTGCCATGGCAACCTCGTACTGCGGCGAAGAATCGAGATAACCCTTTCGAGACCTTACTCTGAAGCTTGGTTCGATGACGGAGACCTTGACGTCGTGTCTTGTATCGTCCCAAGCGCGATCAGGTGTAAACCCAAGCCAATAATAAGACCGGGTGTCCGATACCACGCGGTCGAATGCAGCCGTTCGCTCGGCGTCGATAAATGCCTCACCCCCGGTCTCGTCAGCAAGAAACCTCAGCGTATATTGGATTTCCTGCTGACGTTGGAAACTGGTGTCGCCCGGCGTAGCCCGGATGCCTGCACCGGTTCCGGTAAAGTCCGGAATCAGGTCTCTCGCTTCGGAACCGCCTGTGAATCTCTGCCCCCCGAGGTCATTGGCAAGAATGTCCGCGAATCCGGGCACATCGATCGGATACAGCGTGTAGCCCAGCAGGTTGGCGGTATCACTCAGAGGTCTGAAGATGGCCGAGCCCTCCTCGACATCCGTGGACAAGATGACTGGCGAAACACCACTGCCCAGGAATACCACTGGGTAGAACGGCCAACCTCCGGAGTACAGCAACATTACTTTCCGTCCAGGAGGCATGGCGAAGCTTCTCAGCGTCGACATGGCCGCAGTGACCGAACGTTGGACGTTGTCGGTGAGCCGGCCCAAATAGAACCGCTCCTCGGGCGTGAGATCGGTTCGCAGGTAATCCTCGGCGGAAAGCAAGCCGGTGGGATCTCGAAACCCAGCCAGTCGTCGCGTTATTTCGTCGAAGTCGAATTGGCGCTGCTCTGCCAGCCGGTTTAAACCATACGTCGGTCTCTCGAGCGCGCCCTCGAGAACACGTTCGAGAGTGGGCACCGATTGCGACCAGGTGGAGAGCATCTCGAGGTCCTTCCCATTGAACGCGACAATCGCCATCCGGTCCGAGGGTCCGAGCCGCGGGAGATCTTCGATGAGAGACTGAATCACGACGTTTCTGTCACGATCAAAGGCGAAGTATTCGTCTATGAAAACGAGATAGCTGGTCTCCACCGAACTACCGGGCACGATCGCTGGAAGATCTGCCACATTCAGGTTCTCAGGCGCATCCTTTCTGGGAGCTGCGACACCAGATCGAATCTCGGAGAAATACTCCACGGCGACCTCTTCCCCATCGATTTCGAGTCTGAAGGCTCCGGGCCCCAGTCCTCGCACCGGAACGCCATCTTTGTCGGTGACGACGACCTCGAGATTTACGACTCGCACGTCGAGGACTTCGCTGAACACGCCTGGCAAAGCACCCCCAGGCGTCTCCTGGGACAGGGTGCTGCTCGCAGCAATCAAGAGAATCATCGCTGCCAGGAGACTATGCTTGATTGGTGGATTCATGGACGACTCGAGCTCCCAATTTGATATCGCTGCGAACCAGACGGTATCGCTTCAGCTAAAAAGAAGAAGCAAACACCATGCCCGGTCAACTCGATTGTATGCCTTTAGCGATTCTTTTGAGATAAATGCCGAACAATCTTTATCCCATGGTCCCGAGAGTTCTCGATAAAGATCTTGCCGGTATCCCTTCCGGCTTGAAGAGTTCCCGCTACATAAACGCCGGGAACATTGGTCTGGCAAGTGAGGGGATCGAATCGTGGAACGAGGGTCTCGGGGTCGATCTCGATGCCAAATCGCCGTTGGAGATCGGCATCCGGAAGATATCCAATCAGAATGTAGGCCGCTTGCGATTCGATTCGCTCGGTTCCGGATGGCGTCTCGATTTCGACCCAGTTGGTGCCGAAGTTCGCGACCCGACTCTGGAAGCGAACCGCTATCGAGCCTTCAGCAACTCGGTTCTCGAAGTCCGGTTTGACCCAATATTTGACGGTCTCCTTGACGGCTTCGCCCCGGTGGACAAGGGTTACACGAGCACCATTTCGCCACAAATCAAGCGATGTCTCCAAGGCCGAGTTACCACCGCCGACCACCGTTATGGACTCTCCATAGTGACCATAGGGCTCGATATAGCGATAATGAACCCAGGATTGGTCTTCCCCGGGAACTCCAAGGCGATTCGGCTTGTGAAAATAGCCTGTCGCCAAGGCTACAGCCCCCGCCATCCTGCGGATCTCCTCTCCCCCTCTCTCGCTGATGATCTCGAACAACCTCGCGCGACTCTTCGTGAGTCGCGGGCAGCTCGACAGAGCACGCCCGATGCTGGAGCGCGTGTTGGCGGCCCGCGAGCGGCGTCCGGGCGACCCGATCATCGCGACAAGCCTGAATAATCTGGCGATCTGCCTCATGAAGCAAGGAGAGGTCGAGCGCGCGACCGCTCTTCTCGAGCGAGCGTACGGCATCGAGCGAACCGCGCTTGGCCCCGAGCA
>CAJHZD010000210.1_pt1 | contig 9979 bp, 5 predicted proteins | sample 9198941 | NCBI WGS metagenome assembly CAJHZD01 (sample SAMEA7708371, study PRJEB35096) | sediment metagenome | biome: marine neritic benthic zone biome [ENVO:01000025]; feature: sediment [ENVO:00002007]; material: shallow marine sediment [ENVO:03000034] sea grass bed [ENVO_01000059] ...
CCTCGTCTGGCTCGACGATCTCGAAAGTCCTCTTGCCGATATCGGCACGGAGCTGGTCGATGGTTCCCTTGAGCTGATACATCCGACGGGCGATACCGACCTGCTGGTCGACAAAGACATCGTACTGGGCGCTGTTCTCGACGATCTCGGAGAGATATCGCACCCGCGCGGGCGGAATCACGATGTGCTTCTCTGCAGACTGGGTCGCTTCAGCCTCAGGGCTCAACGAGGTACCGGTCTTATCCGCCAGCGATTTCACGAGCCTCGTGTAGAGGTCGTTGACACCCGGGTCGTTGAATTGCGATGCGATCGTTCCCAAAACCGGGAGATCCTCGTCGGGTCCGTCGAAGATCTGGTGATTGCGCTGATACTGCTTGCGCACGTCGCGTAACGCGTCCAAGGAGCCACCCTTGTCGAACTTGTTGATGACGACGACGTCGGCAAAATCGAGCATGTCGATCTTCTCGAGTTGTGTGGCCGCGCCGTATTCCGCGGTCATGACGTAGACAGACAGGTCGGAGTGTTCAACGATCTCGGTATCCGACTGGCCGATGCCCGAAGTCTCCAGGATGATCAGATCGAATCCCGCGGCCTTGCAGATATCGAGCGACTTTTGGACGTAGCGGCTCAGTGCGAGATTGGATTGACGGGTAGCCAGAGATCTCATATAGACCCTGGGGTCGTGGATCGCATTCATTCGAATCCGATCGCCGAGCAGGGCTCCCCCACTCTTGCGACGAGAGGGGTCGACCGAGATCACTGCCAGAGTCGCGTCCCGAGTATTGGCCAGGAATCTTCTCACCAGCTCGTCGACCAGTGACGACTTCCCGGAACCACCGGTGCCCGTGATTCCCAACACTGGCGGGGGCGCCTTCGTAGCCATCCGTGCGAGCGCTTTGTCGAGGGCTACCGACTCATCGGGATAGTTCTCGACGAGTGAGATGAGCTGACCGATGGTGCGTGGATCTCTGGTCTCGAGTCCCGCGATGTGGCCATTCAGCGGCGGCTCGATGGTAGGAAAGTCGCACCGTTCGAGTACATCGTTGATCATTCCTTGAAGACCCAGCTCTCGACCGTCGTCTGGTGAATAGATGCGATCGATTCCATACGCTTGGAGCTCGTCGATTTCCGCTGGCAGGATCGTGCCCCCGCCTCCGGCGAAGATTCGAATATTCGCTTGCCGTTCTCTGAAGAGGTCGTGCATATACTTCAGATACTCGACATGCCCACCCTGGTAGGAAGTGATCGCCACGCCCTGCACGTCCTCTTGAATCGCGCAGTCGACGACCTCGGCGACCGAGCGGTTGTGTCCGAGATGGATCACTTCGGCTCCGGTGCTCTGTAGCAAACGGCGCATCACGTTGATCGCTGCGTCGTGACCGTCAAACAGCGACCCGGCGGTGACGATTCGAATGTGATTCTTTGGAACGTACTTGGACGGTTGTGTTTGATTCACGACAGTACCTCGGGACGTAATTCTATCTTGGATCGCCGCATAGACCCTGGCTCTACCCTCTGGGGAAAGGATCTGTGAGCTGCTCTACCGTACCCGGATGATGAAACGGACCGCATAGAAATTCGGCCGATTGTCACCACCGTGATTGTGTCGACCGTCGGAACGGATGGAGAGCGGATGGGTGTGCTTGAACCCCTTGTTGCCCGAATTGTCTAGATACCTGGGCGAACCGGTCTTCTGATTCACTCGATCGGTAGCGGTTCCGCTGTGGCCATGACTGCCATCGGTCGTGATGAGATTTGCTCCTCCGGTAACTCCGACCGTGCTGGTTGCGCTAACCCCCATCAAGAATCGATCATCGGTCAGATCGGGCACTTTGCTTCCATGCAGGGGTGAGTTTGGGTCATCCACCGCGCGTCCATCGCAGGGAACCCAGCTGGCCGGAAGAGCATCCAGCGATCCGGCGAATGGCAGGATGGTACCGACGGGTACTCCTAGCAGCATGCCATTGGGCGACTCGCTCGATTGTGCCAAAGCCGGTTGGCCGGCCCCGGATGTCTGGAGAACAACAAGACCCAACGCCAGCGTGATACCCGCCAGCAAGGCAAACCAAAGCGACTTTGTGTTGTGAAGAATGGACATCTCGACCCCCTTTTGAGGCGCAAGTTAGGCATGTCTGCCGGCTGTCAAACCGGTAGCTGTGTTGCATAGTGATGATACCAGCGCAACGAAGCAATCGGCGCACCGATCGAGGCCGATCAATATCTGTGCATCGGTCTCTTGCTGGAGGGACGCTGTGAGCGGCTTTGGCTCTGCGGTGGGCGATGAGTCCCACACAGAGGTGTCGCCCTTCCCTCTGCTGCTACAGTTTTGTACTGCGATCCTGTTTCGACAGACAAGGCGTAGGAACTTCTCCAGGTCCCAGAATGATTGCCGATCGATGCCGGACTTGACCTCGAGCCGCTCTGCCAATACTTTCCAATTGTGAATCTCATCTTCAGACGAGTTCTACTGCTGGCAGCAATCACCGTTCTGGCGGCCTGCTCGGGTCCGGACAACAACAATCGAGTGCTGATTCTGGGCCTGGACGGTATGGACCCCGAAGCGGTCGACCTGTTGATGTCAGAAGGGCAGCTGCCAAACTTTGCCAGGCTTCGCCAGGATGGTGCCTACGGTCGTTTCTTGAGCCAGAAGCCGCTCCTCAGTCCTGTCATCTGGACCACGATCGCAACCGGGCACACGCCCGACCGACACGGCATCGGACACTTCGTGGCGGTCGACTCGGGGACGGGCGAAGAGCTCCCCGCCACCAGCGACATGCGCCGAACCCAAGCCCTATGGAATATCGTCTCTGCCGCCGACCAGAGCGTCGCTGTCGTCGGCTGGTGGGCTACCTGGCCACCCGAAGAGGTGAAAGGACAGATCGTCAGCGATCATACGGCCTATCACTTCCTGTTCGATGAAGGGTTCACTGGAGGTCCCGGAGCGGAGTCGAAAACCTACCCTGCGGAGCTGCTCGAATCGATCCGCCCATCCTTGCGCCGCCCCGAGAGCCTCTCGATCGATGAGCTTCGTGAGTTCGTTGAAGTCTCCGAGAGCGAGATGACCCGAGATCTCGATTTTGCCGACGATCTCGGTCACTTCCGTTGGGCTCTGGCAACGACCAAGAGCTATTCGCAGATTGGGCTCGACTTGTGGAATCGCGAGCACCCCAGACTCGGTATGGTATACATCGAGGGCACCGACTCGACGGCCCATCTGTTCGGTCACCTGTTTCGGGCCGAGGATCTCGCCGGGGAGCTTGCAGAGCAGCAAAAGAGGTTTGGCAACGCGGTCGAGTCGATGTATCGATACGCGGACCGGATTTTGGGTGGGTACTTGGCGGTGCTCGATGAGCAGACGACATTGATCGTCCTATCCGATCACGGATTCCTGCTTGGCGAGCTCCACGACGATCCGAGCCGTACTCGCGACATGCGTCGTGTCTCGGAGCGATTCCACCGGGAAGAAGGGATTCTCTATCTCTACGGCAACCAGGTTCGACCCCACGCGAGGCTGGAGCGACCGACGTTGGTCGATATCGCTCCGACGGTCCTGGCCCTGCTGGGCATTCCGATCGGCGACGATATGCCTGGGCGAGTCCTCGGTGAAGGGCTCGATCTCATGCATCGTCCTACCAAGATTGCAAGCCACGAGATGGGCAAGGCTCGAGCCGCCGACACCGGAGACCGCGACCGAGAGACCGACAAGGCGGTTTTGGAACGGCTCGAAGCTCTGGGGTATCTGGGAGGCCGGGAGTCTCCCAAGGGCGATCGCAACCTGGCTGCGATCCACTTCGAGGCGGGACGCTACGAGGAAGCGGCAAAGATCTATCAGAGACTGGTCGAGGACGAGCCCGACAACGCCAGTCTCCAGACGAGTCTGGCCGGGACCCTCGGGGCGATGGGTCGATATGACGAAGCCAAAGCACACCTCGATGCGGCTCTGGAGGCGGACCCGCTCAATGTCGAGGCGTATCACAACAGAGCTGTGGTCTATGAACGGATGAATGACCCGGAATCGGCGGTCGCCGACTACCGAGCCGCTCTGCGCTACGGCCCGAGCTACGAACCCTCCCGCCGGGCCCTGATCCGTTTGACCGGCAGCGCTACCACGGGTGGACCGCGATCCGAGGTCGAGGCACGGGCCGCGGAGCTTTCCCAGCAGGCCGGCGATGCGGCTCGACGTGGCAACTATCCGAAGGCTCAGGAATTGCTGGCGCAGGCGGAGAGCATGGCGCCGGATCTCGCCATGGTCTATCAATACAAATCCAATGTCGCCTATTTGATGGGTGATCGAGCCGGAGCCATCGCGGCGCTCGAGCGAGGTCTGGACCTCGAACCGGACAACGCTCTGTTTCAAGAGAACTTGAAGCGTCTTCGTGAGCAGGAAATAGACCCCTGAGTACCGATCGTCGAATCGCGTCTTTTCTCTTTGTCGGGCTCTTCGGGCTGTATGTTCTCGGTCTTTGCCGCACGATCTATGTCGGTGACAGCGGTGAGTTGGTAGCCGCCGTCCATATTCTGGGTATTCCTCACCCCAGTGGCTATCCCCTCTATGTCCTGCTCGGCAAGCTCTGGACGATTCTGGTCCCGATCGGCTCGATCGCTTTGCGAATGAGCCTGTTCAGCGCGTTTGCGGCTGCGCTCACTGGGACAGGAGTCTTTCTTGTCGGAAGACAACTCGAGCTAAAGCGTTCGGCTGCGATTTGCGCTGCCATTCTGCTGGCACTCAGTCCGAGTTTCTGGTCCCAGGCCAACATCCAACGGGTCTACTCGTTGAATGCCCTGCTGATGGTGGCCGCGTTGATCCCCGCGATCCTGTGGTGGCAGAAACGGGGCGATCATTGGCTGGTTCTGGCCGTTTTTGTTTCGGCACTCGGAGCCTGCAACCACACCTACATGGGGATCTTCACGATCGCATTGGCGATCTGGTCGGTCGTCGTTGACAGATCGCTGTGGCGACGGCCCCGAACCTGGTTGGCCTGCATCGCGGCAGGATTGCTCGGCTTGCTCCCATATCTCTATCAGCCACTGCGGTCGCGCTCGAATCCACGTCTCGACTGGGGCAATCCCGAGACTCTCGACAGCTGGCTTGCGGTGGTCACTAGGCGTGAGGCTTGGAATCGCGCCTGGCTCGAAGTACCCGGTGACATCCTGATCATCGCGTCGGATTATCTGGGACGAATCGGAGTCGAGTTTCTCTGGGTCGGAGCGGGTCTGGCCTTGCTCGGCCTCGTAGCAGCGCGGGCTCGAAGCTGGCCTCTTCTACTACTCGGTCTGGCGATGCTGGGCAACTTTGTGGCCATGGCGGTGCACGGTTCGAGGTCGGATCTGTTCTTCTGGCACCGCTACTACATACCGAGTTATGTGGTCGTTGCGCTTCTGGCCGGTCTCGGTGTACAGATTCTCGGCGAGCGCTGGCGCAAAGCCGTGCCGCTGGTCTTTGTGCTGCCGGTGACGATGTTGATCATCGGTTACCCGCAGTTCGACCGCAGTCGCTATCGGATTGCCGACGATTTCAGTCGCTCGTTGCTCGCCGAGCTGCCACCGGGTGCCCATTTGAGTGCGAGCGACGACAATATTCTTTTTGTTCTCATTTACCTGCATCTCGTCGAAGGCCTCCGGCCCGATGTCAATCTGATCCTTCAGGGCGTGGGTCAAGCGGAGCTGCAACCGCTGGCTTTCAATCCGAGCTCCGAGCCTCTCTACTTCACCCACCATCCAAACTGGAGCGTCCCCGAGCTGGTTGTCGATCCGGTCGGTCTCGCGTTCAAGATCGAAACCCGAGAGGCGGGCGTCAAAGACGTGTCGATCTCCAAATGGGAGTTGGAGGGTGAAGATGACCCGAGGGTTCCCAAGGACTATCTGACCCAGAATCTCATCGGCCACTTTCACTACATGCTGGGTATCACACTCGAGAGGCGGGACTGGCCAAAGGCGGAGTTGCAATTCGAGAAAGCCCGTCGAGCTGCACCCCTCAATGATGTGCTGTTTTACAACCTCGGGCTGATTTACGCTCGCAACGGACTCTACGATCGCGCCTTGGCGTCGTTTGAACAATCGCACGACATCAACCCGCGACATATTGCGACTCGGAGGGAGGTTCGAGCCGCCGAGAGAGCGGGGGAGGCGCGTATGGAGCTTGCGAGGATCCGCATCATCGAGAAGAGTCTAGAAGCCAGGCTCGAACCATCAGCGCTGGTGCCTGGAACCGCGCCCTATCACCGAGAGTTGGCGCGAGCCCTGCAAGGCATCGGGGAGTCTCTTGCGGCTCAGGGGCAGTGGCTGCTCGCGGCCGAGATCGAGAGCTCGGAAATGGTCGGTCGGTCATGACGACCATCGCATTCTTGTCCTGGCCCATCGATGGGATCGATTTCGATCTCATCAAGCGGATCAATCTGATCATTATCCTCGTCTCGATTGCTCTGCTCGCGGGCCGAGAGATTCTTCTCCGGTCTCGCTATCGGCGGCCCTACTTTGTCGCTCTCGGGTTGCTGGCGGTCTTCTCAGTCGTCAACTACACGAACTATTTTTCGTTCCACGGCGAGCGCACCTTTCTGCATCTTCACGATCTGGCGCACTACTATCTCGGTTCGAAGTACACCAGCGAGCTCGGATATCAGCATCTCTATACCGCGATGCTGAGAGCCGAGGCCGAGCTTTATGAGGATCACTTCGTAGCTCTCGAGGTTCGCGATCTCTCGACAAACAGATTGGTCGACATCCGGCAGCTCCTGAGCCGGAGTGACGAAGTCAAAAACGGCTTCGACCCGACCCGCTGGGGTGAGTTCAAGCTCGATGTCGAGTTCTTCCACGAGGTGCTCGGTCCTCATTGGGCCGGCGTTTTGAAGGATCACGGCTACAACCCGACGCCGGTGTGGACGGTGGTGGGTTCCGTACTGTCGAATCGCATCCCCGCAGGCAGCCGAACCGGTATCGCCGTGCTGGCGCTTCTGGACCCTCTGATCCTGTTCCTTTGCCTGTTTGTGATTGGACGGACCTTTGGTTGGGAGACTGCGGCCTGGTCGGTGATCTACTTCTGTGTGATTTTTGGAGCGACCTTCGGTTGGACAGGGGGCGCCTTTCTACGCAATCTATGGTTTTTTGGGCTCGTGGCGGGGTTCTGCGCGATTCGATCGAATCGCTATGGAACGGGTGGCGGACTGTTGGCGCTCGCAGTCGCAATGCGAATCTTCCCCCTGTTCTTCGCCATACCGTTGGCGATCAAGACAGCTCGGGGACTGGCAACTCAGCGGCGTTGCCCCACCGGTCATCGGCGTCTTTGGCTGGCCTTCTGGGCCGTACTCGTGGTTGCCGGAGTTTCGACACTCGCGTTGTCGAAGGATGGCACGGTGTGGGGAGAGTTTCGTCACCGGATCGAGACTCAGATCGAAACCATTTCGCCCAACATCGTCGGCCTGACTCAGATCCTGACGTTCCAAACCGAGGCCGATCAGGTGACGGCTCAGGAATTCGAGTATCTCGGCGCGCAGAGACAGGCGATTCAAAGAGCCCAATTGGTCACCGTGTTTCCGGTAGTTCTGATTTTCGTGGCAGCGATCTCGCTCAGGCTTCGCGATACAGAGGCTATGGCGCTTGGGATCCCCCTGATCCTGGTGGCACTCAACCTGGCTGGGTACTACTTCAGCTTCCTCGTATTGCTCTTCTTGATTCATCGCCGATATCCAGGTCGTCTGTCTGCTCTTCTTGCGGCTGAGGCCGTACCCTACAGCCTTTTATTGATGGGTCAGAGAGAGGCTGTCCTGTATACCGCCTGGACGGTTGCCTTGATGACCGTGATTCTGATTCTCTACTGGCCACTCCTGCGTCGAGTGTTGCGTCGCTGCGACGGTTGGGCCATGAAGGAATTCTCCAGACCGACGGCTTGAGCGCCGACTCGTCAGGGATCCGGCTCCACTGCAGCACCTACTGAAACGGTATTGTCTGGTATATTTGCTGCTGGCCATAAGTCGATAAATACGAGACTCCCCCCTGCAACGGCCGATTCCCGTCATGAACAGCACTCCCTTTTCTCGGCTCACCGGGGCGCTCCTTTTTGCCGGCCTTTTCATGACCGCCTCTAGCCAGGCAGAGATGTCGGGTGGCGGGGCCCCTGCTGCGGGGATTTCGATACGGGAGATCGCATCGGGTTTCTCGAGCCTGGTTGGGATCAGTCATGCCGATGACGAGCGACTGTTCCTGGTCGAGAAAGATTTCGGGATTCTGGTCTTGAGCGAGGGCGACGTCCTTGCGGATTCGTTTCTCGATATCAGCGCACTGCTAGGAGACGGTGCATTCGGCAATGGCGGTCTATTCAGCTCGGCGTTTCATCCGCAGTATCCAGCGAACGGGTTCTTCTACGTCTTTTATTCGAACCTGATCAACGAGAGCGTCATCGCTCGGTACGAAGTGTCGCTGAATGATTCCAATGTTGCTGACGCCTCCAGCGCAGGGATCCTGATCACAAGCACAAGGCCGGTCCCGGCCGGCGATCACCATGGAGGCCAGCTCCAGTTCGGTCTGGACGAGTATCTATACGCGGCCCTCGGCGACGGAGGCACCGGTGGGGATCCCGCGTGCCGAGCTCAGGATCTGTCCCTGCTACATGGGAAGGTGCTTCGGTTCGATGTCGACGAGAACCAAGACGTCGAGCCCTATTACGGGATTCCTGATGACAATCCCTTTGTCGGTTTGGACGATCCGCAAGACGAGGTTTGGGCCCTAGGCTTGCGTAACCCCTGGCGCTTCTCCTTCGATCGTCATAGCGGGGACCTGTATATCGGAGATGTGGGGCAGGCAGCCCGGGAAGAGGTCAACTACATCGAGGCAAACACGCCTGGAGGTATGAATTTCGGCTGGAAGCTCAGAGAGGGCACGGCGTGTTTTACTCCCGATCCCTTGGTAGCAGGCTGTGCCCCTGGAACACCGACCTGCGATTTCCCCGACTTCACCGACCCGGTTTTCGAGTACGACCACGAAAGTGGTGACTGCTCCATCACCGGGGGTTACGTCTATCGGGGCCGAGCAATTCGTGAGCTGTGGGGAAAGTATCTCTACGGTGATTGGTGCTCGGGAAAGATCTGGGCGGCTTCTCAGGATGACGAAAGTGGATTGTGGGAGAGTGAACTGCTGCCCATCCAGCTGCCGGGAGTCACCACATTTGGGGAAGATTTGAACGGCGAGATCTATCTATCGAACGGAACCTCGCTGTTCCAGCTCGTAGGCGAGGCCGTTTTTGCCGATGGTTTCGAGAGCGGCGACTCCTCGTCGTGGTCTACGCCCACCTTCGAGCCGCCTCTTCCCTGAGTCGATCGAGCCGATACCGAAGATAGCGGCGTCTGCCGGCAGCAGACCGGTTAGGGCACGGTGCTGTTCCAGCGTCTCGTGTCGCCGCTCTCGAATCCGTCTTCAAAAATCAGACCTGAAATCAAATCTCCGCTGATGACGATCAGGTTGCCGTCATCAAGACTCGATAGGCCGTTGCCGAGCATTTCATTGGTGACGATGTCGACAAGTCCGTCTCCGTCGACATCCCCGGTGGCGGCGCTGTAGCACAGCGTGTCGCCCCGATCGCCGTTGGCGCCGTGGGCGCCATAGATCTCGACAATCGACATCGCATCGGAATCGGGAAGGCTTCCAGGAGCCAGATCGATCAAGGAGGGCCACGGCCCTTGCTGCCCCATGAACACATGGATCGTCCCGGCGTGAAACCGACCGAAGGGATTGTCGTGAGGAGAGCTGAAGGCAAGATCTGCGACTCCGTCACCATTGAAATCGCCATGAGCGGCGGTATCGGCTCCAATCGCGCCCTGCACCGGACCATAGATCGTGCTCGAGACAATCCCAGGGGGTGCACTGTCCAGGTCGAAGCTCAGACCTTTGAGCTGGGCCGCTTGATAGAAGATATGACCCAGCCCGGCATTGCTGCGACCCGGAGGATCTCCCACGATGTCGCCGACAAACAGGTCTGCCTCGCCGTTGC
>CAJHZD010000326.1_pt1 | contig 9952 bp, 7 predicted proteins | sample 9198941 | NCBI WGS metagenome assembly CAJHZD01 (sample SAMEA7708371, study PRJEB35096) | sediment metagenome | biome: marine neritic benthic zone biome [ENVO:01000025]; feature: sediment [ENVO:00002007]; material: shallow marine sediment [ENVO:03000034] sea grass bed [ENVO_01000059] ...
CGGCACCCAAGGCACCGAGGACGATCGACGCTCCCAGGGCGGCTAGGATGGCCTGGCTCGCCGCAACGCCAGCGCCTGGGACATGCTTCTCACCGATCCGACCGGCCACCATCGCAGTCGTACCGATTCCCCAGCCGATTGCCAAAGAAAAGACCAGGGTCAGAAGGGACTCGGTCAGACCCACGGTAGCAACAGCATCGGCACCGAGGCGCGAGACAAAAAAGACATCGCAGATCGCAAAGACCGATTCCATGACCATCTCTAGAACCATCGGTATGGCTAGCAGCGCGATCGCTCTGCCCAGAGGACCTCGCGTGTAATCCCGATCGCCACCCGAGATCGACTGCTTCAGGGCCATCCAGAACGGCTCTCTGCGGGTCACGCCGGACTCGGTTCTCTGAAGCTCGTCCATACTCTCGATCTTGTCCGAAGGCACAGTTATCCACCGACGAGCGGGTCAGTCGGCCACGATTCTCAGCATCTGTCTTTGTGTCTCGGGCTCGAGAATCATTTCGAAGTGCTTGCCCTCGACATCCACCGGTGGCCAGACCAGCCTGGAGGCCTCCTGCGGCGATAACCACAGCTGACTTTCCAACGTCGCGTGTCCATCACCCCGAGTGGTTATTCGTGAATCATCGATCGGGAGTTCCTTTAGCTCTCGATCTCCCAAGAACAGCGTCGACCATGAGTCACCGTCCCGACGGATCACGGCCCGGCTCGGGGTCGGATTGTTTCCGTTCTGGACGACATAGACCCTGTCAGCACCGGCCACAGGTCCATCGGACTTGAGAAGACGATGCAATCTTTGGGTTCTGTCGAGAATCCGTTCGAGAAATTCGAATCGCTCTGCCGGGCTCCCGAAGAGATCGTCCCGGGGCGACCGGGCCAGACGCTGTTGCGATTCTTGACCGTAGATCGACCAGCCGTACTCTTCCCAATTGGCAGCGTCGAAGAGATCGATCTTCAGACTACTCCCCTCTTCGTCGACAAACAGGTCGTCGGTATATGTGGGAAGGTCCTGAAACAGAGCCAGGAACGTAAACAACACCTCCGACGACCAGACTCTCCCGATCCACTGAACATATTTTCGGCCCCGATTCAGCTCTCGAAGCACCCTCAACGAGCCACCATTCGAGGAGCCGAGCAACCCCAACTTGGACACGACGACTTTGCTGTCGCCTACGAGACCCGCCTCGGCCTCCTCCAGCGTCGCACCGCGATACTTGGAAAAGAAGCGACAGACATGGGACCCGTTGCTTTGACAGAGGAGGATCACCTCGAGGGTCTCTTCACCGCGGATCCGTCGCAACTGCTCGAGACGCTCGGACAAGAGCCGAGCCGAATCTACGTTGTCCTGTCTCCAGTCATAGGCAAACAGGAAGAAATCGTCGTCGGGCCTCGGAGAGGCCAGGTCCCCGAGCTGGTATCCATTGGTCTCGAAGAGATCCACCAGCGGTTGATACACGACCTTCTTGAAGACGCCGGCAACCCTAAGCTTGAGGATCACGTCCGCAGCCTCGAGACGTTCGGTGCCGGCTTGCGTTCCCACAGGGCGCGCCTCTCGATATCCTCCGTCGTGTGGGCCGATAAGGTTCTTTCCCGTGCCCCAGTAGATCTCTTTTGTAACTCTGTCTCGAAGTCCGACACCCGTAACGCCGGGTACAAAGACCACAGGGGTCTTGTCGGCTGTCTCGAGTACCGGCTCCGAGACCGGGGGCTGAATCTGGGTGCAGACCGACACCCACACCGACGAGGCGCTGAGAAGACAAAACCTCAGCCATTTCTTACAGCCCGGGCCGAGTGTCCTCATTCGCATGTCTCCAAGCGAGAATCGGCCTGGTCCTGCCCGTCCGGCTCGGTGTCGTGAAGTATCAAGCGCGCACTCTTCTGAAACGTGAAATACGACTTGGACCACTCGAACAGCACGACCAGTCGATTCCGAAACCCGATCAGAAAGAAAATGTGGATAAACAGCCATGATAACCATGCACCGAAGCCCGAGAGTCGAACCCCACCCAACTCAGCCACGGCGGACTTGCGCCCCAGGGTGGCCATCGATCCCCGGTCTCTGTAGCGGAAGGGCTCCAGCGGTCTTCCATCGATCGCCAGGCCGATATTTTGTGCGGCGTGATTGCCCTGCTGGATGGCGGCGGGCGCAACCCCCGGAACCAGATTTCCATCCTGCTCGAGGTGAGCAAGATCGCCCACCACGAATACGTTGGGATGCCCTGGAATCGTAAGCTCGGGGTCGACCTTCACCCGACCTGACCGATCGAGTGGCACACCCAGCGAAGCTCCGATCGGCGACGCAGCCACTCCCGCTGCCCATACGACTGTACGGGCTGCGATGCGTTCTTCGCCAGCCGATACGCCCTGCGCGTCGATCTCGGTCACCACGGTATCGAGCCGAACCTCCACACCCAGTCGCTCCAGCTGAATCTTGGCCTTCTCGGAGAGTGCTTCGGCATAGCCAGCGAGGACACGAGGGCCTGCTTCGAGAAGAAGAATCTTGGCGTCGCTCGGATCGAAGTTTCTGAAGTCCCTCACCAGAGTGTGACGAGCAATCTCAGAAAGCGCTCCTGCCAGCTCCGCCCCGGTCGGCCCCGCCCCGACAACCACAAACGTGAGCCAAGATCGGCGCATCTCAGGATTCGATTCCAGCTCGGCACGCTCGAAAGCAATCAGTACCCGCTTGCGAATCTCGAGTGCATCCTCGATCGTCTTGAGACCCGGCGCCAGCGACTCCCACTCCGGATGTCCAAAGTACGAATGAGACGCGCCAGTTGCCAAGATCAGATAGTCGTAGCCGATCTCACCCCCCGAAGCCAGGAGGACGCTCTGCCGCACTACGTCGACCTCTTCGACGTTGGACATCAGGACCGTCATGTTCTTCTGGTGACGAAGAATCTGGCGAATCGGAGCTCCGATATCAATCGCGCTCAGACCGGCTGTTGCGACCTGATAGAGCAACGGCTGGAACAGGTGGTGATTCCGTCGGTCGACCAAGGTGATCCGCACGGGTCGTCGGTCTAACGCCTTGGCGGCGTTGAGACCGGCAAAACCACCACCGACAATTACGACATGCGATTGCTTGGTCGACATTGCGTCGACACTCTAGCGTGGAACCGGTTTGTTGGTAAGATCGCCCAGTACTCGACTCTCTTCTGCTTCTACGATGTTCGGACCGATCTCCTCCGTCCTACACAATGTCGCCTTCGACGTAGTTCCGCTGGACAGTCTCTAGCGCGAGGTCATCATGCAACAGTATCTAGATTTGATGCAGCACATCCTCGACGACGGGGTCAAGAAGTCCGATCGGACAGGCACCGGCACGCTGAGTGTCTTCGGCTACCAAATGCGATTCGATCTGGCCAACTCGTTCCCGCTGCTAACCACGAAGAAGCTTCATCTTCGATCCATCATTCACGAGCTTCTCTGGTTTTTGGCGGGAGAGACAAACATCCGCTATCTGAAGGAGAACAAGGTTCGGATCTGGGACGCCTGGGCCGACGAGAATGGCGAGCTCGGACCCATCTATGGCTATCAGTGGCGGTCGTGGCCGGCACCCGATGGGCGACACATCGATCAGATCACGCAGGTCATCGAGCAAATCCGAACGGATCCGAACTCCCGTCGACACATTGTCAGCGCTTGGAATGTCGCCGATCTAGAACGAATGGCGCTCCCGCCGTGCCACCTTCTGTTCCAGTTTCACGTCGCCGAAGGTCGACTTTCGTGCCTGCTGTATCAAAGGAGTGCCGACGTCTTCCTCGGAGTGCCCTTCAATATCGCCTCGTACTCTCTGCTTACTCGGATGATGGCCCAAATCTGCAATCTGGAACCCGGCGAATTCATTCTTACTCTTGGCGACGCTCATCTCTATCTCAACCATCTCGATCAGGCAGCCGAGCAACTCGGTAGATCTCCACGAGCACTACCCCAGGTCGAGCTGAACCCGGCTGTCAGCTCGATATTCGATTTCAAGTTTCATGACTTCTCGATTGAGAGCTACGAGCCTCATCCGCATATCAAAGCGCCGATCTCTGTATGAGGGTCTCGATGATCGCGGCGATCGCAGCCAATGGCGTAATCGGCCGCGATGACGATCTACCCTGGCGACTGTCGGCCGACTTGAAGAGATTCAAGGCCTTGACCATGGGGCACCATCTGATTCTGGGACGCAAGACCTTCGACTCGATCGGTCGAGCTCTGCCTGGGCGGACCATGGTCGTCATCACCCGTGGCCACCCGGAGGTCCCCACAGGAGTCCTGACGGCCGACTCGATCGAGACTGCGATCGACATTGCCAGAGATGGCGGCGACAACGAGGCCTTCGTAGCCGGCGGTGCGCAGATCTATGCGCTGGCTCTTCCTTTAGCCGACCGGCTCTATCTCACCCGGATCGAGACAGCCTTCGATGGCGACACGATCTTTCCCCAGTTCGACGAGTCCGACTGGGTTCTGAGCAACGAGGAAATCCATCCTGCCACGGAGAATGCTCCGTGGCAGTTTAGATTTCAGGTCTGGGATAGGGCTGCCTAGCCGCGCTCGGAGATCAGGGTCTCGACGACGCTTGGATCCGCCAGGGTCGAAGTGTCACCGAGGTTATCCGTATCGCGCTCGGCGATCTTGCGCAGAATGCGACGCATGATCTTTCCCGAACGTGTCTTGGGCAGAGACGGAGCGAACTGGATGCCCTCCGGTGTCGCAATTGGGCCGATTTCCGTGCGGATGTGGGCAATCAATTCCTTGCGCAGATCATCCGTCGCATCTACACCTTCCACCGTCGTCACATAGGCGTAGAGCCCTTGCCCCTTGATGTCGTGGGGAATCGGCGTCACGGCGGCCTCGGCTACGGCGTCGTGGCTGACCAGCGCGCTCTCGATCTCGGCAGTTCCGAGTCGATGGCCGGAGATATTGACCACATCGTCGATTCGACCCATGAGCCAGTAATCGCCATCTTGGTCGATCCGACACCCGTCGCCAGTAAAGTAGTGGTCCGCATAGGTCGTGAAGTAGGTATCGATGAAGCGATCGTGATCGCCCCACATTGTCCTCATCATTCCGGGCCAGGGACGGCGAATACAGAGCTTGCCACCCTCGTTGGGATCGCACTCGGTTCCGTCGTCTCGCAGGACTACCGTGTCGACGCCAAAAAACGGTCGTGATGCGCTTCCGGGTTTCAGCGTATGAGCTCCGGGTAGCGGTGTGATCATGAAGCCGCCAGTCTCGGTCTGCCACCAAGTATCGACAATCGGGCAACGACCATGTCCGATATTCTCGAAGTACCACATCCACGCTTCGGGATTGATGGGCTCTCCCACGCTACCGAGAACCCGCAGAGTCTCGAGACTGTACTTGGCCGGCCATTCATCGCCAAGCCGCATCAATGCTCTGATCGCCGTGGGTGCGGTATAAAAGACCGTAACCCCGAATTTGTCGCAGATCTGCCAGAACCTCCCGGCGTCCGGATAGGTGGGTACGCCCTCGAACATCAGCGATGTCGAACCATTGGCTAGCGGCCCATAGACGATATAGCTGTGACCGGTCACCCAACCGATATCGGCGGTGCACCAGTAGATGTCGTCCTCGTGTACGTTGAAAACCAGCTTATGGGTCAGTGAAGTGTGCAGTAGGTATCCGCCGGTCGTATGAACGACACCCTTCGGTTTGCCGGTCGAGCCCGAGGTGTAGAGGATGAACAGTGGATCCTCTGCGTTCATCGGCTCGGGCTCGCACTCTGCGTCGACCTTTTCCATCTCCTCGTGGTACCAGTGGTCTCTGCCCTCCTTCATCTCGCAATCCAACTCACCCGTTCGGACCACGATCACACTTTCGACAGAGGGCGTTCCCGTCACGGCGTCGTCTACGATGTCTTTGAGATGGATCTGTTTTCCGCCCCTGCGAAGCAGGTTGGCTGTCACGACCATCTTGCAGTCGGAGTCGTTGACACGCCCTCGAATGGCCTCGGCGCTAAATCCACCAAAAATGACCGAGTGAATCGCACCGATTCGGGCGCAGGCCAGCATCGCCACGGCCAACTCGGGGACCATCGGCATATAGATTGCGACTCGATCTCCCTTTTCGATGCCATGCGCCTTGAGGACGTTGGCAAATCTACAGACTCTCTCGAACATGTCGCGATAGGTCAGATCGAGTACCGAGTCTTCCTCCTCGCCCTGCCACAGGATGGCTGTCTTGTTTTCAGTCGAAGTCCCCATATGCCGATCCAGGCAGTTGTACGAGATGTTCAGCTCGCCATCGGCAAACCAGGTGTGCTCGATCTTGCGTCCCTCGGTATCCCAGACGAACTCCAGGCTCTTCGTCGGGTCCTTGAACCAGCTCAGAGCCTTGGCTTGCTCGAGCCAGAACTCGTCGGGGCTTTCGATCGACTGGCGCCACATTTCCAAGTACTGGTCATCGCTGGAAACGTAGGCTCCGGAACGAAACGTGTCCGAAGGCGGAAAGGTGCGATCCTCGGTCATCAGGGATCGGATTGATTTTTCGGTTGAATCTATCGTCATTGTCATCTCCGTCTTGTCCTTTGTCTTATCAGGTTATCAGCTGTTTAGAATCGGTATATCACTGAAAATTGGGCGCGTAGGCTGTCCGCGTCCCCCTCAGGCTTGTAACGAGTTTGCCAATAGGACAGCTCCAGACCGAGCTCCACATGTCTATGCAACGCCCAGATCCCATTGGCAAAAATCGAGCTGTTGCGTATCCTGCTGCCGGCTTCCACATCTTCCTCGTCGACCCTTTCGGCCGAGACCCCCAAGTGATAAGCGACCTTATGAAAACCCGTCAATTCGAGACTCAACCAACCGCCCGTGGAGCCTATTTCCAGGAGTCGCTCCAAGTTCACTCCCTGCCCGATACCGCCTAGATAGGGGGCCAGATTCTCCCCGGTGAATCCCTCTGCCTTGATCCGGACTCGCTGCGTTATCGGAATCTCGGCATCCAGATTGGCCGACCAACTATCGAACTCTTCGGTCGAGCCCTGTTCGTCGATTTCGAACTCTTCACGACCATAGTGCCCCGAGACCCCGAGCGCGAGGGGTCCGGCCTGGCGATTCATCTTGACCCAACCGAGATGCAGCTGTAGGGCGGGAAGGGCGGAGTCAGCACCCGAGTCGACGGCTCCAAAGACGCTGCTCGTCGATCCGATGTCTCTGGTGATGGCTCCGGTGACCACGAAGTTGGAGGCGGCCCCGACTCCGACTCCCTTTCTGAGGCGAAGCTGGGGTCGGCGGAAACCGATGTTGCCGGCCCACCACGCGACCGGATAGTTGAGGGTGCGCGGAAAGAGGGGCGAGATCACGTCGCTGGTTTGACCCGCCAGCAGGTTGAACTTCGATTTCGGCCATTTCAGATCGACGAAGGCCTGCCGCAACCTGGGCTCCGGGCTACTGCCACTGCCGCCGCCGTAGAAATCGATCTCGACACGACCTGATACTCGGAGATCGTCGTCCTCTTCTTCCTTGTCACCGATCAGAAGACCCAAGCGAGTCTCGTTCACGGTCATGTTGAACTGGGAATCATCGGCATCGGCAGGATCCAGATTGATCCATTTGACAAAGTCACCCGGGACGGCCTCTCCGCTATCCCAAGCCGAGTCGAGCTTCACGTAGCCGTACAGCTGAAGATCGACCGTCGACCAGACCGAGCCTCGCACCTCTTCCTCGTCGTCATCGGCCCGAGCTATCACTGTGGATGCAAACAGCAAAAGGACCAGGAAAATCGGCAGAGTCGCTCGCATTGTGGGTACCTGTAGGTCTCGATTGAGAAAGGCAAAGAAGGAACGGAGATTGCCTCCTGGCAATAATGGTCGCAGGCCCCGCAGACACTCGAAACACCTGTGGGGGTAGTCTCTGAGCCCACCCGTTTAGGGCGTCTTACCGAAGCATTGACAAAGCCAGCACACAAGATGTATCCTTCCATCCGGATGAACGGATTCAATCAAACCCTGAAGGTCTCCGAGAGACCCGAGCTCTTTGATCGTCTAGCGGCCCTGGCCGACCCGATTCGCTGCCGGCTGCTTTTGCTTCTCGAGGCTCAAGAGCTGACGGTGTCGGAGATCTGCACCATCCTTCAGCTTCCACAGTCGACCGTGAGCCGACATCTCAAGACCCTGGCCGATGATGGCTGGGTGAGCGCCCGAAGAGACGGCACGAGCCGACGCTACTCCTCTGTTCGACGCTCTCGCGACGACCGTGCCCAACGACTTTGGCAGCTGCTTCGCGACGAAGTCGTGACCGGGACAGCAGCCAGCCAAGATCGAACCCGTCTGGAAGAAGTCCTGGTCCAGCGTCGCACCAAGTCGCAGGAGTTCTTTTCCTCCGCGGCTGGCCAATGGGCTCAGCTGCGCCGGGAGCTATTTGGCGATCGCTTCGATCTTCTAGCACTCCTGGCCCTGCTCGACGAAGATTGGGTCGTTGGTGACCTCGGTTGCGGCACTGGTCAAACGACCGCCTCTTTGGCCCCCTTCGTGCGTAAAGTCATCGCGGTTGACGATTCAAAAGCCATGCTGACAGCGGCTCGCCAGCGACTCATCGAGGCAGAGAACGTGGACTTTCGACAGGGGCGGCTCGAGGCCCTTCCGATCGAGGATCACCTGCTCGATGCGGCGGTTCTGGGATTGGTGCTACATCACCTACCCGATCCGTCGAAGGTGCTTGACGAGGCGGCCAGAGCCATCAAGCCCGGGGGTCGACTGCTGGTGGTCGACATGCTTGCTCACGAGCGCGAGGAGTATCGAAAAGAGATGGGCCATGTCTGGTTGGGGTTTGAAACCGAACAACTGGAGGACTGGCTCATAGAGGCCGGTTTCGAAAAGGTAGCCATTCGAGCTCTGCCTCCGGAACATGAAGCCAAAGGACCCAATATATTTGCGGCCAGCGCTCGGCGACTGGCTGTGTGACTCACAAGGAGAGTGTGATGACCGTTTCCACAGAGACTGAGAGCAATGCCTTGAAGGACGTAACCGAAGAGCGATTGCCGTACAAAGTGGCCGACCTGGCTCTGGCTGAGCTCGGACGCAATGAGATCCGTTTGGCCGAGCACGAGATGCCCGGGCTCATGGCACTTCGGAAGAAGTATGGTACGACCAAACCTCTTGCGGGATCCAAAGTGATGGGTAGTCTTCATATGACAGTACAGACCGCAGTTCTGATCGAGACCTTGAGCGAGCTTGGCGCCGACGTGCGCTGGGCATCCTGCAACATATTCTCGACTCAGGACCCAGCCGCAGCGGCTGTTGTCGTCGGTCGACCCGAAAGCGGCGGAACGATCGAGGATCCAAAGGGAATTCCAGTTTTCGCTTGGAAAGGTGAGACCCTGGAGGAGTACTGGTGGTGCACCAAGGAAGCCCTGACCTGGCCTGACGGCTCGGGACCCGATCTGATCGTGGACGACGGCGGCGACGCTACCCTTTTCGTGCACCGGGCCTCCGAGTTCGAAAAGGCGGGCGAGATTCCCGATTTCGATCCCGAGAACGATCCGGAGGAGTGGGGTGTGATCCTGCAGACCCTTCGTCAGGAGCTTGCGGACCATCCCGGTCGCTGGAGCGCCATTGCCGACAAGATCGGCGGCGTCTCCGAGGAGACCACCACCGGTGTCCACCGCCTCTATCAGATGGCCAAAGAGGGCACGCTGCTCTTCCCCGCCATCAATGTCAACGACTCGGTCACCAAGTCCAAATTCGACAACGTCTACGGCTGCCGCCACTCGGTAGTCGACGGTCTCAATCGGGCCACGGACGTGATGATCTCCGCCAAGCTGGCGGTGATCTGTGGTTTTGGCGAGGTCGGCAAGGGATGCGCTCAGGCGCTACGGGGTCAAGGCGCCCGCGTGGTCGTCACCGAGATCGATCCGATCTGCGCGCTGCAGGCCGCCATGGAAGGCTACGAAGTCGTGCGTCTCGAGGATGTGGTCGAGACCGCCGACATCTTCGTCA
>CAJHZD010000031.1_pt1 | contig 9860 bp, 8 predicted proteins | sample 9198941 | NCBI WGS metagenome assembly CAJHZD01 (sample SAMEA7708371, study PRJEB35096) | sediment metagenome | biome: marine neritic benthic zone biome [ENVO:01000025]; feature: sediment [ENVO:00002007]; material: shallow marine sediment [ENVO:03000034] sea grass bed [ENVO_01000059] ...
GGTGGAGCGAGCCTACTGGACCATCAAGAACACTCCTGTGACCGTGAGTATCAGGAAGAGCACCATCGATATCGTGCCCAGATAGAGTGAGTACTTGAGCGACAGACTCTTGAGCGTGACGCGATTGGGAAACCAGTGGAGTAGAAAGTTAGCTACGACGGCCTCACCCGCTTCGCGGTTCGACTGCGGCCGCCAGCTCCATGTCAGCCGATCCCACAAGCCTTTTCTTTCTTGCAGACCCATTCAGACCACCAATCTGAAGTCGCGATCGACTTCCTCTGATACATCGACCACGAGCTCTCCGTTTTCTGGCGACAAGTCGACTTGGTACCAGGCTAGCGGTCTTGGAGCTGGGCCCGAGAAGTTGGTCCCGTCGTCGTGAAACTTCGATCCATGACAGGCACAGTGGAACTCGCCCTGAGACTCGTAGGTGAGATTGCGCACCGTGAGCTCGCGGCCGGTCTTGAAAGGCGAGAATTTGAGCATGCACCCGAGGTGGGTGCAGCTCCCGGACACGACGTGAAAGGCATTGTCTTGGCGAAAGACGAAGAGACGGTATTGCTCCAAGAAGTGCACCCCTGCCGTGAAGTTTTCTGGACGACCGATCTTGAAGCGCTTGGGAGGCTCATAAAGAACGTTTGGAATGAGAGCTCTAACAAGGGGCCAGGATCCCGCCAGGGCACCGAGTCCGATAACCCAACCGGTCAGCTTGGTGATAAACCCTCGTCGTGACTCGCCCTGATCCATTGCTGTCTCACTCATTGTTTGTCTCGCTGAAATGAAATCGCTCCATCGTCATGGCATCTGTCGGACAGCGCTCGGCACAGAGACCGCACCGAATACAGGCTGTGTCGTCTTTGAGCAGCACAGTCAGCGGCCCGACCTCGTCATAGTTGTAGTTCTTCAAGGCCACATCTCGCTGTTCGCTGGGTAGATCGACCTCTTCGAGCGGAGCGAAAACCAGACACCGCTCGGGGCAGACATCGGCGCAACGTCCGCAGAGGACACATTTCAGAGGATCGTAGATCGTGTCGGTGTGGCAGACGAGACAGCGCCCGGCTTGAGATCGGGCAGACGCCTCGTCGAAGACCTCCTCGACTTCCGAGATGCCAGTCCTGCGCCCGATATCTATAGTCGGCGGGAGGGCACGGTCGAGACGCTCGTAACCCGGATACATGGAGTAGGCGTCTGAGGCGAATCGTGTGATCGTGACATCCAAATTGGGCTCGAATGGCTCGCCGTTCGAGAGGTATTGGTGAATCGACAGTGCAGCTCGTTTCCCGTTGGCCACTGCTTCGATCGCGATACGAGGACCGAAGGCGACATCTCCGCCGGCATATACGCCGGGTGCCGTGGACGCGAGAGTCTCTGGATCGATCTTGATTGTTCCAGCGGGAGTGAGATCCACACCGTCGTTCTCCTTGAGAAAGGAGAGGTCCGGTTGCTGACCGATCGCCAGGATGACTGCATCGGCCTCGATTCGGAGCGTCTTGGACTCGTCGAACTCAGGTCGAAAACGGCCCTGATCGTCGAAGACGCGTGTGCACGACACGAGGTCGACACCAGCGACACGACCGTTGCCGAAGAATTGTTTCGGACCCCACGAGGCGTGGAGCTCGATTCCTTCCTCGGAAATTTCCCTGAGCTCGTCGCGGCCTTGGACTGTTTGGGAAGCCGGCATTTCAGGCAGGGACTCGAGGGAGACGATGTGAACCTCCCTCGCGCCGCCACGCATCGCGCCTCGGGCTGCATCGATCGCTGGCTGCGACGCGGCCGCCTCGGCGCTCAGCTCGATCTCCTCCATGGGCTCGTAGAATTTACGAACTGCCGTGCGTGCAGCATCCATCGCGACCGAGCCTCCACCGATGACCACGACACGCTCACCCAGCTCCACTCGGTATCCCTGGTTCAGGTTGAGCAGGTAATCGATGGCTTTGACCACTCCGTCGAGCTCGTGACCTGGGATTTCGAGATCTCGTCCTCGTGAGGCACCAACGGAGAAGAAGACAGCTGCGAACCCCTCGCGGCGAAGCGCCTCCAGGTCGAACTCCTTAGTGAGGGGGGTATTGAATCGGAACTCGGCGCCGATTCTCTCGATGGCGGCGACCTCTCGATCGATCACTCCCCGTGGAAGCCGGTATTCGGGGATGCCATAGCGCAACATCCCACCGGGCTTATCGAGCGCTTCGAAGACCGTGACCTCATAGCCGAGAAGGGCCAGGTCGTGCGCGCAACCGAGTCCGGCAGGGCCGGATCCGATGACGGCGACTTTCTGTCCGTTGCCCTGGAGGTTCAGATTGGCAAGCCGAGAGAGATGACTGAGCCGCGAGCACCCTGGGTCAGGGAGCTCGCCCAGAAGCTGCTTGAATGTGTCTGGTGATGAGGATTCCGCCCCGTACTGCTCGGTTACGAAGCGCTTGAGGGGCCGAATCATCACGGCTCCGTCGATCCAGTTTCTTCTGCAGGCGTCTTCGCAGGGTGCAGCGCAGATTCGCCCGCATATCGAAGCCAGGGGGTTGGAAGAACGAGCGACCAAGTAGGCCGACAGAAAGTCTCCGTTGGCGATGTGCTGAACGTACTGTCCTGAATCGGTCAGCACCGGGCAAGCTTCCATGCACGGGACGTTGCTTCGGTACCATTTCAGGTCGCGAAATGTAGCCGGGTATCCGTCGCCTCGAACTTCAGGGATCAGCAAGAGCCTCCTCCGAGTATCCGAGAACTGTAGGTCCTCGCAAGCTATGAGCTTTGACCGAACCTAACAACCGATAGGTTTTGCGCCCATACCCCAAAGGGTAGGCAATGATCCCGCTACGCGGTGTAGCCGTCAGCCCGGCTGTCACTCGTTGCCGCGAAGGGTCCTCTTCAGACTCCTTCCGATTGGGCGCATTTCATCCTCTTGCGCCAGATTCTCGATCTCCCACGGGTCCCGTTGGTGATCGAATAGCTCTTTACCCCGGCGGCCTCGATCCCATTCGGTGTATCGCCATCGGTCGGTTCGGATCGATCGACCCACGACGCGCCCGAGATGCAGCTGCGAGAAGGCTGCTTGCTGCCTATCCAGAGTCGAGCCAAAGACCAACGGTGCAAGGCTTTGCCCATCGAGAACCGCCTCACTTTCCAGACCCGTCAACTCCAGGAGCGTCGGGTAGAGGTCGACCAGCTCGACGAGATCCATGGACTGAGCTCCTTGGCTCTTCATGCCGGGCACCCAGAGCAGAAGTGGGACTCGAGTGGCGACTTCAAAGAGAGTCGACTTCAACCAAGCGTCATTCTCGCCGAGGTGGAAACCGTGGTCGGATGTGAGAACGACGACTGTGTTCTGCCATGCTTCGAGTCGATCGAGGGTGTCGAAGATCCTTCCAATTTGAGAGTCGACATAGGAAATGCAGGCCCAATAGGCGCGCGTGAGCTCGAGTCGTTGTCGATTAGATATCGCGCCGGAGTCATCGTAGAGTCTTCCCGTGTCAGGACGCCGATCGTGCTCTTCGACATCCTCCAGGGGGTAGAGATCGAAGAAGCGGCTCGGTGCTTCGAATGGCAGATGAGGTTTGCTAAACCCGACTGCGAGAAAGAGCGGCTCCTGCCTGGGCTGCTCGAGGATCTCGATCGCAGATGAGGCAATTCGTCCATCGACGAGTTTCTGGCCATCGACTTCGAGCGATCCCCAATGGAACTTTCCGACCTGCCCAGAGCGGGAAACGTCACCGACCGATCTGTGGCTCTTGTTGGCGCCTCCTGGGGAAAACACAAAATCCCAGGTTTCTGGATCCACCCATTGCCGCGCCTTGCCGTGTCGATCGGATCCGTGAAACACCTTACCGACCCCGGCGGTGAAGTAGCCCTTCTGTCGAAACGTTTCTGGGAGGGTGATCGCGTCCGGAATGGTCGTCAAGTAGGAGACCTGGTTGCTGAAGATTCCGGTCCGATCGGGCCGCAGCCCGGTCAGTAGAGAGATTCGACTGGGATTGCAGAGCGGGTACTGGGTGTAGGCCCGTTCGAACTGCAGACCCCGATCTGCCAGGCGGTCGATGTTGGGCGAGCTCACCAGAGGGTGCCCATAGGTGCCAAGATCGGGGCGTAGGTCGTCGACGATGATCAAAACGACATTCGGTGGCGCCTCTGGTCCGAGCTCCTGCTGTCGATGGGCGCATCCCAAAAGTGAGAGCGCAACGGATCCGAGCAACCAGAGGCACGCGGGCGATGAACCCCAGCGGCTGAAACGTTCTGAAACCTGCGAGCTCCCCACGGTAGCCATGCTACAGGGGATTGATGACGGTGCGAGGTCTTGGTCGGCGCTTCGAGGCTAGATCGGGCAGCGACGGCGATCGTTTTTGCCACGCCGGTCTTCACTGGAGCGCCGGTTTTTTCCGTTTCTCCGGTCGACTTTGACCGGGATCGTCACCTTGCGGCGATCGCCTGTACGCCGATCGGCACCGGCTCGTCTCTCCTGACCGCTGCGGCGATCGTCCTTGTCGTCACCCTGTATCGTGTCGGGCATAGTACGTTTCAGGGTACGGCCGAAGCAGCCTCCTTGCAGTGAAGGGCATCACAGAGCTCGATCGCCTCGAAAGAGCAGGACCTGCAGCTCTCGGACGGTCTCGCCCTCTTCTGGCTCAGGCTACGCCTGCCTAGGAGCGCGGACAAGCGCTGTGATTGCTAGCCAGGATCGGGTGTCAGACGGTGATTGGGGTCGTCGGACAGGTACTCGGGTTTGGTCAGGCCCCACCGCCACATTCGGTAGTTCAGGCTGTTACCCAAGCAGCCGAGCCCATACATCATGGATCGGACAAAACTGATCGAGCTTGCCTCTGGAAAATACCGTGTGGGGCATGAAATCTCGCCGATCCTGTAGTTGCGAGAGACGACCTGGGTGAGAATCTGATTGTCGAAGACGAAATCATCCGAGTTGGCAAGAAGAGGTAGCGATGTCAGAACGCGACGAGAGAACGCACGATAGCCGGTGTGGAACTCGGAGAGCTTGGTGCCCAGAAGAATATTTTGGAAGGCCGTCAGCGCGCGGTTGGAAACGTATTTGTAGAGGGGCATACCACCATCGCGAGCGGTGTTCCCCAGTATCCTCGATCCGATCACGACGTCGTAGACGCCCGAGGCGATCATGCCTGCCATCGGGGTTACGAGTCGGGGGTCGTATTGGTAGTCGGGATGCAACATGACGACGATGTCGGCTCTGGCTCGGAGAGCCTCGAGATAACAGGTCTTCTGGTTCGCCCCGTAGCCTAGATTCTGCTCGTGTACAAAGGTTCGAATTCCCAATTCGCTGGCGGCTTCGAAGGTGTCATCATCGCTCGCGTCGTCGACAAGGATGATCTCGTCGACGATTTGGCGCGGGATCTCGCCTACCGTTCTCGCAAGCGTCTTTCGTGCCCGATAGGCAGGCAGCACGACGATGACCTTCTGATCTTGAAGCATGAGGTGCTCTATTCTAGTCGCCCTCGGGCAGCGACCCGCGATCGGCTTTCACAAGCCGACCCAGGATCAGATGCTGTGCCGCACTTTGACTTAGAATGTGGGCGCCGCCAGCTTCATCGTCGGTCGCACCCATGAGGAGAATCGTGAACCAGACCCCCTTCATATTCTTCGTCGGAAGCCTTTGTGCTTTGAACACCGGAGCGCATGCCGACAGCCAAGGCAATCTCGACCGACTCATCGAAGATTCGGCTGATGTGGCGGTCGAAACGCACGCCAAGATCGAATATCTCGAGGCAGCGGCCTCGTATAGGGATCTACTGGCGGATCTTGATCAGATCAATCTCGACGAATTGGGGCCTGATGATCGAGTGGACGCGGCTCTGCTCGAAGCGCAACTCCGCACCCACCTGTATGAAATCGAGGAACTGCATCTTTTCGAGCTGGTGCCGGTGAGCTATCTGAATCTGCCCGCGACAAACAGTCTGTTTGTTCGGCCCTGTTCTCAGCCAGACAAGGTCGTTGCCAGCGCCCGCGACGAGCTCGATCGCTTGCCGAAGATCCTCGAAAATGCCAGGGATAATCTCACCCGTCCGGCCAGGACCTGGACCGAGAACGCGATCTACACCTGTTATTACGCACAACTGATGCTCGACGAGATGCTCGGCACAGTGTGTGTCGACGATCCCGAGCTGAATAACGAGCTTTTGCAGGCCGGCGCGAAGGCCAATCGAGCGGTGTCGCGTTTCTCGAAATGGCTGGAGTCCGAGCTGCTGGCGCGCTCGAACCGCGAGCCCAACTGGAAGCCGGAGGAGGTCGAGTTCTACCAGTTTGTGCATGAAGGGCTCGAGGACTACGGCGTCGAGGCGATGATTCGCATCGCGGCTGAAGATGAGATCGAGACACTTGTGAAGATGGAAGCCTTGGCACGGAGGATTCATCCCTCCGGAGACCTCGCTACGGTTTGGGAGTTGATGAAGTCCGAAGCGCCTCCCTGGCCAGAGGTGTTCCCGATGGCTGAACGCTATGTCGCCCTGGCTGATGGCTGGCTTCGCGGTCCCGGCTCGTATGTGGTCGAGATCCCCGAAGCGTTCGATTACGGTGTCCAGATAACGGCTCCGATGGGTCGTCGCGTTCTCTCGTTTGGAGGCGCGTCTTATGGTCCGACTCTGGCGGGCAGAATCTCGGGCTACTACGTGTTGACTCCGCTCGAAGATCGTCTGAGTGAAGAGGAGAAACTCAGTCGGATCAAGGCCTACAACCCCTACTGGACCCATGTGATCTCGTACCACGAATGGCTGGGTCACAATGTTCAGCGAGCGGTAGCCTCGAGACATGTAAGCCGCCCGATGCGTAAGCGATACCGCTCGATCTATCTCAGTCAGGCCTGGTCGTTCTACCTCGAGAAGCTACTCGAGGACGAGGGTTATTTCGAGGCCGTGCTTCCCCATGCCGAAGCTCTCAAGACACGAATGGCCCGGCTACAGATGAGAATGTGGCGGATTCAACGCATACTTACGAAGCTCCGCATGGCGAAAGGCGAGATGAGCTTCGAGGAAGCCGTAGATGCCTATGTGGACAAAATCGGTATGGAACCGACGAACGCCTACATCGAGGTCCAGAGAGACTCTCAGAGTCCTTCGCCTCCGGGGCGAGAGATCATCGGTGAGAAGATCATTCTCGAAATGCGAGACGAGTACCGGCGACGGTTTGGAGAACACTTCAGCCTGCGGGAATTTCACGAGGCGCTCCTGAGCTACGGCGAGCTGCCACTGCCTACGATCCGACGGCTCATGTTTGGTGATCAGAATTGAGGCAGCCCCGCCGCCGCGCATTGGCCGTGGTCGGACTCTTGGCAGGTCCCCTGGTCCTGAATCTGACCGCCTGTTCCCGTCAGACGCCAAGACCCAACATTATTCTCATCTCGATCGACAGTTTGCGGGCCGATCGTCTTGGTACCTATGGCCACGACCGGGACACGAGCCCGAATCTCGATCGCCTCGCGGCGGAATCGGTTGTCTTCGAGAACGCATTCAGCACCACCAGTTGGACGCTGCCTTCGCATGCTTCGATGCTGACCGGGCTCTACCCGGAAGTACACGGTGTGGTGCAGGGAAAGCAGCGACTCAGTGAGAGGGCGTTTCTTGTCTCCGAAGCTTTGCAGGAGCTCGGGTACCAGACGCTGGCCGTGGTCGCCGGACCCTATCTGCGCAGCAAGTTTGGTTTCAATCAGGGCTGGGATGACTACGACGACTACACGATCAAGATTCGAGGCAAGCGCGCCACGACTGGAGGGCCGGTGGCGCCCAAGCAGCATCGAAGGATCCTCGACATGCTTGATGAGAGAGAGGATCGCCCGTTTTTTCTCTTTCTGCACTACTGGGATGTTCACTATGACTACATCCCGCCCGAGCCATGGCGAAGTCGCTTCGATCCCGACTACGCGGGCGATCTCGACGCGAGTTTTTTCACCAAAAACGAGAGCATTCACCCGGAGATGGATCCTCGTGATCTGCAACACTTGCTGGCGCTCTACGATGGCGAGGTCGCGTTTACGGATCACTACCTGGGTTTGCTCTTCGACGAACTTCGGCAGCGCGATCTATACGATGATTCGGTGATTGTGGTGACGTCCGATCATGGCGACGAGTTTTTCGAGCATGGTCATAAGGGACATCGAGCCAATCTCTTCAATTCGACCCTGAAGATCCCTCTGATTCTGAAGCTTCCGGAGGCTCGATGGGGCGGGCGGCGAGAAGCCCGGCCGACGAGCTTGGTGGATATCCCCCCGACCCTATTCGACCTTCTCGACAGCGATCTTCTCGGTAGGGTCAACGGGAAGAGCCTTGTGCGGTTGATTGACGATGATTCCGGCGCCGAGTCGCGCATCGTTTTTGCCGATTTGTCGGATGAACAGAAATCGATGATCAGCGGCAGCTGGAAGATTCTCACCGGAAGGACCGGTAGCTCGGATTCGGAGCTCTACGATCTTGCTACCGATCCTCAGGAACGTGAAAACGTGATTTCGGATAATCGCGCCAAGGGTGAAGACATGCTCGACGCACTGAACATCTGGTTGAGTGTGGCCCGCCGGCAGGCCAGGGAGCTGGGTCGAGAGTCGATCGAACTCGATGACGAGACTCGAGAAGTCCTCGAATCTTTGGGCTACCTCGATTAGCACTCCGATCGGGTTAGGGCTGGGTGCTGCTCCAAGCGCTGGTGTCGCCAGCTTCGAACCCGTCGGAAAACAGCGAGACGATCATTCGAAGGTCGTCGACCTGGACCGCCGGTGACGAGAAATTGCTGACCGATAGCTGAACCATCACCCGCTTTCCCACCTCTTCCTGAATTATCGGTGCTTCGAAACATTGCCAGTTCGCAGTCGAAGCCAGTGAGCTGTCTTCCGAGTCGAGCATCTCACGGTCTGGCGACCCATCAATCTGGACTAGAAGAGACAGCGAGTCATTCGAGCTGGCGACCGAGATTCGCCGGCAGATCTGGATCGCGCGAGCATGGGCCGGAATCAGGAAACGATTGTGCCGCGCCCAATCGCCGCCACCAAGGCTCAAATGACGATCTCCGTCGATTCCAAACGAGGCTTGAATATCGCCGCCATGAAACGACCACCCCGCCTCGGCCCCCGAGGAAGGCGTGCGTTCGAAGTCTCCGTTGACCAGTCCCTCTTGGAGGCCGAAGTCGAACAGCACGACTTGTTGTTGCTGGGGGCCCAACGGGCAGCGACTCGCTTGGCCTCCCGTGATCGAAGAGAAGTTGAATCCATCTGCAGTTCGAGCAAGTGGCTGAGTGCGTGGGCTGGTACTACACACGGTTGCCGTGCCGTACCAATCCGGTCCGGGGGGGCTGCCCGTGACCGGGTGCGTCGGCGCGTCGGTGTCGGCTGTCAAGAGATACCAACGATGAGTCTCGCTGTGGCAAAAGGGTTCGTCTAATCCGTTTTGATTGAAATTGGCACTGCCAAACAGCTCGAGGCCGTCGGGAAGAAACGAAAGACATGCTGGATCGTTTTGCCAGTAGTTGTCGTGGTGGCCAATACCGGCCCAAGCACAGATCCCCTGGGAGACATTCTGAGCATGACAGCTGTACTCGGGGTGCTCTTGATTGACGTCGTAGTCGTCGAGTCCACCCTCGTCGACCTCACCGTCCTGGCCGGATTCCGGGCGCAGTGCTCCACCGGAATCGTTTGGGTCGAGAGAGGTGATCTGCTCGGGAGGTGGAAACCCTGCAGCGATCAATCTTTCGGCGACTTCGCTGTTGACGATGGCGCCACGACTGTGGCCGATCAAATGTAGGGCCGACAGATTGACCGCGGGTGGTGTCAGCTGACTCCACGCCACGAGTCCGGCAAAAAGCGTTTCGGCAGCTGCTTCGGAGAAGCCACTGCCGGAATCGTTGCTGTCGGCGGCCCAGTCGAA
>CAJHZD010000051.1_pt1 | contig 9835 bp, 13 predicted proteins | sample 9198941 | NCBI WGS metagenome assembly CAJHZD01 (sample SAMEA7708371, study PRJEB35096) | sediment metagenome | biome: marine neritic benthic zone biome [ENVO:01000025]; feature: sediment [ENVO:00002007]; material: shallow marine sediment [ENVO:03000034] sea grass bed [ENVO_01000059] ...
CCAGAACCCACGCGGAATCTTTGCCCAGTGGATGAACCTCGAGATTACTGAATCTGAGATTCCCCATGGTCTCGGGGGAGGTACCGTAGCGTTGTTTGTATTTCTCGTAGGTGACCTGCCAGCCTCGGCGCACCTGACTGCCGGAGGTAAACACCAGCTCTGGGCCCTTGAGATAGCCCTCCATAAAACCCTCGAGATCACCTCGATTCCAGGCCTCCGCCTGACTCTGGATGACCGCCCTGATCGAGTCCTCGTTGGACAACTCGCTCCCACTCGAGCCTGCCACCAAGAAGACCATCAGAAGCGCTAAAAGAGCTCCGATCTTTTCCTGCCCTCCCCACCATCCAGCTTCCGGTCGTGTCCACATCGCGCGAACCTCCTCCGCAGTTTTCGCCGTAAGTAGCCAGGGGAGATAATAGCGAGCCTCGACCGATAACCCGAGGAGTGTTCCGAGATGACTGAGCTCGAATCCGAGAATTTGATCCTGCGCCAGTTCCAAGAATCGGATATGGACGACTTTGCTGCCCTCTGCGCCGACGCCGAAGTGATGCGATTCCTCGGCGGCAAGCCATTCACGCGGCTAGACACTTGGCGTCAGCTCGCGAGGATCTTGGGCCACTGGCAGCTTCGGGGTTACGGCGAGTGGGCGATAGAGGAGAAGTCGTCGGGGAGGTTTGTTGGAAGAGTCGGCTTTATCCACCCCGATGGTTGGCCGGGCTTCGAGATCGGTTGGGCACTGGCGCGAGACAGCTGGGGCAAAGGGTATGCAACCGAGGGAGCGCGCCGGGCTCTGGAACATGGATTCGGCGAGCTCGGACGCTCGCACATCATCAGCCTCATTCACCCGGACAATCTGCGCTCGGCGGCAGTGGCAACCAGAATCGGCGAGCGCCACGAGAGGACAATAGACTTCCTCGACCAGGAGATCCATGTCTATGGTCTCGACCGAGAGTCCTGGGAACGACGTTCGAGCTAGCAGATCCGGGTATCGTGCCCCCCAAGGTTCTCAGGTTCTCTTCTCGTTGCTGGGCTTGTCTGTTGTGTTCCGGGCAAGCCGGTACGACTCGTCTGGGTGCCCACAGGAAGGAATGGAGCTTGATAGCATGAACCAACGTATGAGTGAGCAAGCGGATGTACAGGTCGGTCTGACCGGTGTTGGCGGCGAAAGACGGTTTGTGATTCAAAACGTCGGTGGATCGGTGGCACGTGACATTCATGTCGAGGTGCTGTCCGAGACGGGCAAGAACTCCCCAGTCGTGAGCAATGAAGTCGATCGGAAGTTTCCCCTCAAAGAACTGGGTCCCGATGAATCCACATCACTGTCGGCGATCGTCACGACGGGGACTGGAATCCGATTTCTAGCCACCGTCACCTGGCAAGACCTCGACGGCATGAGACAGCGGCAGAGCTTTCGGCTGACCGTTTGATTCGATTCATATCAGGGTCCGTCGACCGGATCGTTCAATGCCGACAGGTTGAGTGCTGGGTAGCGGCGATCTCGAGGATGGCCGAGGTCTATCTCGATAGATCGGTTCCGGACGACCAAATTCCTCGCATCACTTGAGCTGACCAGGAGATCCATCATGGCCTACATCGCCTATTTGCCTTTCGAAGAGATCCCCGAGAGGGATCGTGTTGCGGATCGGGACAACATCATTCAGATTCATGGCGTCCATAGCCGGACCATGCGTCATCACTACGATCTCTATCGAGAGCTCATGCATGGTCGCAGCCCGCTGACACGGATTCAGCGTGAGATGATCGCGGTAGTCGTCTCCGCGGCGAACCAGTGTCACTACTGAATTCATCATCACGGGGCGGGTCTCCGTAGACTTTTGACCGCAAAACATGTCGAACAGGAAACTCGAGACAAACTGATCGCCGATCTGGTTGCGGATATCGAACGTGCCGACCTCGGCACCGCCGACAAAACGATGCTCGACTATGTGCTTCTTCTGACCCACCGGCCGCATGAGATCCGGGCAGAGAACATTGAGAGACTCCGAGATCAAGGATTTGGCGACCAGGCCATTCACGACATTTGCGCCATCGCCGCCTACTTCGCGTTTGTCAATCGGATCGCCGATGGCCTTGGCGTCGAGCTTGAAGGGGAGTGAACGAGCAAGATGAACAACCCTGTTTCTAGAATTGTCGTGGCATCCAGAAATCCGGTCAAAGTCGCTGCAACGATGCGAGGTTTCGAGAGGATGTTTCCCGAGTCGAGGCTGGATCTTCAGATGGTCTCGGTCCCGTCGGGTGTGAGCGACCAGCCGAGAAGCGATGGGGAGACGCTCCTCGGTGCGACTCAGCGGGCCCGGAATGCCCAGATCGAGTCACCTGAGACCGACTGTTGGGTTGGGATCGAGGGAGGGGTCGAAGATTCCGAATGGGGCATGATGGCCTTTGCCTGGGTGGTTGTGATCACGAATGGACAGCTCGGGCGCGGGCGGACCGGTGCATTCTTTCTGCCCGGCCGAGTCGCCGAGCTGGTTCGACAGGGAAAAGAGTTGGGTGAGGCCGACGATATTGTCTTTGGCCGGGAGAACTCGAAGCAGAACGAGGGCGCCATCGGTCTGCTGACAAAAGGTGCCATGGACCGGCAGGAGCTCTATGAGCATGCCGTGGTCCTGGCGCTCGTTGGCCTGAGGAACCCGGAGCTCTACCGCGCAGAATCACCAGATTGAATTGGACTTGGCTCGTCTCGGCGACCGGATGATGAGACAATCAATCATAGATCTCATCGTTGGCAACCGGTGGAGGACTTCTGTGCCGGCTAGAACTCGCGAATCGATCGCTGTTGTGATTACATTTCTTGGCGTCATGGCCTCGATTGTTCCGGGTCTCTGTTTGGCGCAGGTGCCTCTCGAGTCGAGTAGGACGTTCGACGATCCGAGTCGACCTCAGGTGGTGCAGGAGCCTCCAGCACCAGGCAAGTTTCTGGTAGCCAGCACAGATCTGCTCGACCCCAATTTTGTCGAGACGGTGGTGCTGCTGATCGACTACAGCAGCGAAGGCGCGCTCGGAGTGATCATCAATCGGCCAACCGACACCTTGGTGGCGGAGGTCTTGCCCGAGCTCGAGGAGCTGTCCGAGAGCCCAGACCGGATCTGGCTCGGTGGCCCGGTCGCCCAGTGGCAGTTGGTGATGCTGGCGCAGTCGGAGACCGAGCTATCACAGGCCAGGCCGGTGATGGGAGATCTCTATTTCAGCACTAGCCGTAGTGCTCTGGAGAGTGTGATTGCCGGGCAAGGAAAATATCGACTCTATGCCGGGTATGCCGGGTGGTCGGCAGGTCAACTCGATCAAGAGATCGAGCGCGGCGGTTGGCGGGTCATGGCAGCCGAGATCGCGATGGTTTTCGACCAGGCCCCGCTCGATCTCTGGGACGAGCTGATCCGGCGCAGCACCGTGCACTGGGCACGATGGCCTATCCGGTCGCCAGGCCCGACCTCAGAGGTCCGCACGCGGTTCTCGAGACCCAGACCGAAGAGCGTTGATCTACAAGTCTCAGACTAAAGAAATGGAGGAAACTCGATGTCCAAAGTCACGATGGTTGCCAGAATCTTACTTGGGCTCATATTCACGGTCTTTGGTCTGAATGGGTTCTTGAATTTCCTGCCGCCGCCGGAGCTTCCTGAGGCCGCAGTTCCGTTTATGACCGGTCTGGCTTCGACCGGGTACTTCTTCCCCATGCTCAAGCTGGTCGAAATCGTGGCGGGAATTTGCCTGCTAGCAGGTCTATTCGTTCCGCTGGCCCTGATTCTTCTGGCGCCGATTGTGGTCAACATCGCCCTGTTTCATTTCCTGGTGGCACCTGGAGAGTGGTGGATGGGAGTCTTGCTTGTGGCTCTCGAGATCATCGTGGCGCGGGGGTACTGGGACTCTTTTCGCGGCGTGCTCGAGATGCGAGCAAAGCCATCGGCCGGCTGAAGGTGTGATTCGGTCTGCTCAAAGTACCCGTATAGAGATAGGATCGTCGACAGATCGATGGGTAACCTAGACGAGTTTTCACTTCCGGTAAGGCTTTTTTTGAAGTCCTATCACTGGCGGAGAATCAAGTCGGTGCCCTGGACGGTGCCGACCAAACCGCTCTCTGAGTGCAAGCTCGCCCTGGTCAGCAGTGCGGGGCTGGTGACTCCCGATCAGGAGCCCTTTGACGAGTCGCTGCGTGGGGGCGATCCGAGCTATCGAGTGATCTCATCGGATGTCGATCTCGAGAGCTTGATCGATACCCATCGAAGCGAGTCGTACGACCATTCGGCGATCCGACAAGATCCCAACCTGGCCCTGCCGCTCGATCGAGCTCGAGAGCTGGTCACAGCCGGTCGAATCGGTTCGCTCAATCATCGGCATCTCTCATTCATGGGATCGATCACCGCACCGGGTCGTCTACTTCGGGATCACCTGCCCGAGGCTGTGGCGCTTCTGGTCGAAGATGGTGTCGATGTGGCTTTGCTGGTACCGGTCTGACCCGTCTGCAATCAGACCGTGAGTCTGATCGCAGCAGAGCTTGAACGCATCGGAATCAGCACCGTGGTTTTACAGCTGCTGAAAGTTGCTGCCGAGAAGGTCGGTCCACCCCGGGCGTTGTTGGTCCCGTTTCGCCATGGCTATCCCCTCGAGGCTCCCGATGATCCCGAGAAGCAGCATCGGGTTATCGAAGCGGCATTGAATCTACTCGAACGAACCGATCTCGAACCACCGGTGCTCGAGGAGTACCTCGAACCGGTGACTCGGTCATGAACGGGCATGGCATTTTTTGCGCTGGCACCTGACCTTGGTGTAGGGTATCGATCTCGCTGAACTTGACTGCTTCTCTTGGGGGTGTGTAGTGACGGACAGAACACTACTGTCGATACCTACTCGTCAAAGGCATCTGGGCAAGCATCTGGTCTTAGATGCCTGGCGGGCGCCGGCCGAGCTTCTCAACGACAAGGGCTTCGTCAAGAGGGCCACCGAAGAGGCCGTCGAGGTCTGCGGTGCGACCCTGGTGAATCTCTGTGTCCATCAGTTCAGTCCCTATGGCGTTACGGCTACGGCCACGCTTGCGGAGTCCCACATGGCTGTTCACACTTGGCCTGAGCACGGGTATATCGGAGCCGATCTGTTTTTTTGTGGCGAAGGCAGCCCCGAAGTTGCGATCGAGAAATTGGTCGAGCTTTTTCAGGCCCGGGACGTGAAGGTGCGTCGGCTCAATCGAGGAATTCAGCCTCAGGTAGAAGCCGGTGATCTACTCAGCACCAGCGACGAGCTCGCCTGAATCGAATCACCCAACTCGTTATCACCGATGACTCGTAGGTAGGAGATTAGCGCAGGAATCCTCCAGGATGGGTGGGGCGTATCTATAATGCACCCAACTCGTTTGACACTTGTATCGAGGTAAGCGAAATGACCAAGAACTCACACCCACTCCTCATCTCACTGTCTATTGCTCTCGTGATGGTTCTCGGCCTGGCGGTCCCGGAATTGGAGGCGGCAGGAGGTTCATCTGCACCGCCCAGCACGAACCCCGAAGATACGGCAGCCGCATCCTACGAACGCGGTCTCAAAGCGCGCGACAAGGCCTGGGAGCTCGAAAAAGAAATGGAAGGCGCAACCGCAGCGGATCGAGAGCGACTCGCATCGAAGGTCGATAAGCAGTACGAGAAGGCAGCTCGCGCTTTTCGCTCGGCGACCGACGAGAATCCGATGATGTATCAGGCCTTCAGCAGTCTCGGCTATGCGCTACGCAAGACGGGCGACTACGATGGCTCGCTTGCGGCCTACGACCGTGCTCTCGAGATCAGTCCGGGCTATGTCGAGGCGATCGAATATCGCGCTGAGGCTTATCTCGGTCTCGGTAGGCTCGATGAAGTCAAGAGCGCGTACATGCAGCTGTTTCGAGAAGACAGGGAACGGGCTGACGAGCTCATGGCCGCAATGCAGACCTGGGTGAAGGAGCGCAAGGTTGATCCGGGAACGCTCGATTCTTCCACGGTGGAAGAGTTCACGTCATGGGTGGAAGAACGATCAGAAGTGGCGGGCAACACCGCGAGTCTGTACAGCGCTGGCTCTAGCTGGTCGTCGGACTGACGATCGCCAGCAGGGGTCGATACCTCATGAGTGGCCTCTTTGTGCGGGCCTTTGTCGCGGTTGGGTTGATTTCGACATTGTTGGTGGTCGACCCACAGCAGGGGTCCACAGAACCCCGGGAACCCGAGAGGTTCGAGTGGGATCTGCCGGCCGGCTTCCCTGTCCCCTTGGTTCCTGCCGACAACCCGATCAGCCGCCAAAAGGTCGAGCTCGGTCGGCATCTCTTCTACGATAAAAAGCTGTCAGCCGATGGCACCTTCGCTTGCGCTACCTGCCACCGCCCCGAGCTCGCATTTACCGATGGACGAGGCCAGGCGATAGGTGTTACGGGCGAGCAGCATCCGAGAGGCGCCATGAGCCTGGCAAATGTGGCGTACAACGCCACTCTGACCTGGGCCGACCCAAACGTCGATCGACTCGAGGAACAAATGCTCACACCGATGTTCTCCGAGAGGCCGATCGAGTTGGGGCTGAGCGGGATGCGGCAAGAGGTGCTCGAGCGTCTACGCCAGGAGCCTCGATACACACCATTGTTTCGACAGGCATTCCCAAGCGAATCCGACCCGTTCAGCTTCGACAATATCGTCCGGGCCATTGCCTCGTTCGAAAGGACTCTGGTGTCGGGCAACTCACCCTACGATCGCTATGTCTATTGGGGCGAGACCGAGGGGTTTTCTCAGCCAGCGCGAGCCGGGATGCGCCTCTTCTTCTCCGACCAGCTGAAATGCGCCTCATGTCATTCCGGGTTCACCTTTTCGGGACCGGTCCAGTATGTCGAGAGTCCGCCGATTCACCCGGAGTTTCACAATACGGGGCTGTATAACATCGGAGGCACGGGAGCCTATCCACCCGGTAACCAAGGTTTGATCGAGCACACTTCGATACCCGAGGACATGGGGCGTTTCCGCGCCCCAACCCTGCGAAACATCGCGCTCACAGCTCCTTACACCCATGACGGCAGTGTCAGTACATTGGAGGAGCTGGTTGCTCACTACTCAGATGGGGGGCGATCATTCCACATCGGTTCCTCGACCGAGATCGGGGCCGATAATCCTTACAAGAGTGAAGAAGTGAGTGGTTTCGATATGACAGCCGATGAGCTTCACCAGCTCGTTGCCTTTCTGATGACGCTGACCGATAGGGACTTCATCGAAGACTCCCGGTTTGGAGATCCCTGGGCAGCGCACTGATAATCTGCCTTCATGAGCAACAGCCTCTCCGGGACTCTGATGGTTCTCCCAGGAGTCGTCGTAGCGCTTTGGGTTCTGGGTCACTGGGTGCGCCGCAGGAGCGGCGAAGTCATGCCGCGCCGCGCCGTTGCCGGCGAGATGGCCACCCTGGTTATTCTGATGCTATTGGTCTGTGGCCGGTCGAGTCTCGGTCTTACCGATTCCTCCGACTCGATCGATAGCCTCCTCGTGGCAGGACTGGCCCTGCTGCTGGCTCATCACGTCGCAAGGTTGGTCGCAGCCCTGGCGTCGGTCTTGGGTGATCGGCTGCCGATTCGCCCTCCTTGGCCGTTCTTCGTCCTGCCGCTGCTGGTTTACATTGCCGTGCTGCCCTGGTCGGCCGAGCACCGAGAGCCCGATGGAGATGAACCCTACTATCTCTTGATCACCCACAGTCTGGTCTACGATCTCGATACGGATCTGAGCAACAACTACGAGGCGAAGGATTCGTTGCACTTCATGTCGCGGGAATTGAAGCCCGAGTGGGCGGATCCGCAAAACTCCGAAGGGCGCTCGTTTTCGCGTCACAACTTGACGCTGCCCCTCTTGCTTGCTCCTGGCTATCGTCTCGCTGGAAAGTCAGGAGCGCTTCTGACCATGGCCATACTGACGGCGCTGGCTGCCTGGATGATGATGCGGCTGGCGGCCCGGCTGTTTCCCGACCAGGTTCAGGCCTCGGTGTGCGCTTGGGCTCTGTTCTCGTTGACACCACCGTTGCTGATCTACTCCTACCAGGTGTGGACCGAGGTGCCAGCGGCGCTGCTGCTTCTGGTCTCGCTGGATCAGGTCTATGCCCTGGGGGCGGAATCAGGCAATGCCAGACGAAAGTGGCTGCGGCTGGTCGTGGCCCTGGCGTTGCTGCCCCTGCTCAAGCTTCGGTTTCTTCTGATCGCGGGTTCGGTGTCTCTACTGGCTGTCATGAGAGTCGGGTTGCGCCGCAAGGGTGTCGTGTGGGTCGCACTCGTGCTTCTGGCGGTTCTCGGGGCAATGCTGACCTACAACCTCGTTGTCTTCGACCAGCCACTGAAAGATCACAGCTTGAACACTCTCAAACAGATCCAAGCGAAGTCTCCTTCGGAGTACGTCAAGGGAGGTGCCGGACTCCTCTTCGATTGTGCCTTCGGTCTTTTCGCCAGCAATCCCGCTTGGCTGCTCGTGCTGCCTGCCCTCGTGGTACTGATTCGTAGGCAGCCGTCGTTGGCGTTGGACGTAGCGGTGTGCGTGCTGCCCTATCTTCTGGTCGTGACCCCGAGACTGGAATGGTATGGAGCCTGGTCTCCTCCGTTTCGATTTGGCATGGTCCTGCTGCCACTACTGACCCTGAGCTTGATCCCGCTTCTTGCGGCTCAGGCTAGGGGTATCTTTCATCCCCTGGTCATGGGGCTCGGTGCCGCGGCGCTGTCCCTGGCGCTGGTCTGGTTGGTGCTGCCAGGATGGACCTACAACCTGGCCACTGGCACCAGCCACATCATCGACCATCTGGCGAAATCACTCGGCTCCGATGTCGGGCGTTTTTTCCCCAGCTACGTGCGAATTCGAGCTGCTAGCTGGTGGACTCCTGCCCTTGTCGGATTGACACTACTCATGCTGTGGCTGCTACGCAGCAAACGGCCGAATCGTGTCGCAGCCTGGGGTACGACCGCTGCTTTGTTGCTTGCGGCAGCTCTGCCCATCGGGGCATCCAGCATGGTGACTCGAGTCGTCGAGTTCGAAGATGCTCAGGTGTCGAAACAAGGCGGCGCCCTCTACCCGGAGGCGTGGGTATCGGGGCGTCCCCGATTCCGCGGTGGATGGAAGCTCGGAGCCGGCGACAAGCTCAGCGTGCCCGTCAATTCCGTTGGTGCTGGTGTCGATGTCTCGATCGATCTCCAATTTCGAGGCTTTCGCAGCGCGGCCTCTACGAGAGAGGGCACTTCGCAGAAGACGGGTCTTCCATCTGAGGGTACGCCACGATCGGCGATGCCAGATCTCGACCTCATCCTCGGCGACCTCGTTGTGCCTCTCGAAGGGCTTTCGGTAGGGGGGGGCTGGCAGACCGCCACGGCTTCATTTGACGAATGGCCGCCCGATGTTCCTCTTGTGATCCGTTTTGGTGCCCCAGATGGCGATTGGTCCAGGGCGGAGATCTTGCTCGATCGGGCTCGATTCGACTGGCGCTAGCTACGCTCTCGAGCGTGCTCAGACATGCCGCTGTTGGCCGATGTCTTTGCTAGAATCTCGCCACACGATGCAAGTCGACCGATCGGTTTCGGGAGATCGGGCCGCGCGAGGAGGAGAATGAAAGTACTGGTCGTCGGCAGTGGTGGTCGCGAGCACGCAATTTGCTGGAAGCTTCGCCAGAGCCCACAACTGGATGAGTTGTATTGTGCGCCCGGGAATCCGGGTATCGGCGAAATAGCCGATCGGGTCCCGATCAGCGTCGACGAAATTCAGAATCTCGCTGACTTTGCGGCCGAGATGAACATCGACTTGACGGTTGTGGGTCCCGAGTTGCCTCTGACTCTCGGAATCGTCGATCAATTTCAGGAGCGAGG
>CAJHZD010000049.1_pt1 | contig 9776 bp, 7 predicted proteins | sample 9198941 | NCBI WGS metagenome assembly CAJHZD01 (sample SAMEA7708371, study PRJEB35096) | sediment metagenome | biome: marine neritic benthic zone biome [ENVO:01000025]; feature: sediment [ENVO:00002007]; material: shallow marine sediment [ENVO:03000034] sea grass bed [ENVO_01000059] ...
CCTCGAAAAACTGTCTGCAGCGCTCGACGATTTGCCGGGGTCGGAATTGGGGATGGTCCGACGACTCGAGAACCCGTTCGAGTCTCTCGTATCTGTCGGGCCGGCCGTCGATGATTCTTGCCAGGTTGACACCCGGTAGGCCGGTCTCTCGGCGCCAGAGCTCGCAGGCCGCTTCCGCCAGAAGTGAGAGTCGATTGAATGCCTCCCTCGCTTTCCCTGTCTTTTTGGCCACTACGCCGCTCGACGCCACGACAAAGACGACTCCATCCGGTATCTCTGTGCGCCGCTCCAAGCGAACCGGCGCATAGCTGAACTGACCGACCTGGCCCGCTTCGGAACAGAGGATAGCGGTATGGTCTTCGCTACCACCCAGGGTGCCGACGCCGGAGCCGGTTTCGAATTGCTCATAGGGTCGCCCGCTCTCTACGGACGCAAGATACTCGGAGAGCTCGAGGCGGCTGTCGAATCGGACATCACCTTCGGAAGTCTTCTGGAACTCGTTGACGCGAGACAGAGCGAGATAGACCGCTACGACCAGGCTGCTCGAGCTCGAGAGTCCCGCTGCCCGCGGAAGTGTGCTTTCAAACACTACCTCGGCGCCGTGCCACTGGCATGGAAAGTCCCGGACCAGGCGATCGATCACGGTTGCCGGATAGATCGACCAGTCGTCACCCGGGGCAGTATGGGTTGAAGAGAAATCGATGATTCGATGTTGATTTGAAACTCGATCCGTCACCGAGAGCACCGGCTCGGGTCGAGGCGAAGCGATGAGCCAGAATCCCTGCTCGGTAGCTGCAGTAAGGCTCCGACCTCCGGCATAGTCGGTGTGTTTGCCTAGAATCTCGAGCCGCCCGGGCACAAAGAAGGCGAATGTCTCCGACGCTTCGGATAGACCACGACTCTGAAGAGCACGAGCACATCGGGCCAGCTCGACGCTCACGCCTTTGAAGCGCGAGCTCAACAGATGTGCAAGTCGGACCATTGGGCTTCAACGGCCGTCTAGTCTAGAAACAAGTCTTCGAACAACTCCCCTTCAGGGTCGACCCGATAACCATCGAAGTCGTTGACACCGGCCGCAGCGAGAACCTCGTCATCGATAAAGAAGTTTCCGCTACAGGAGCGGCTGTCTCGGATCAGGATCTCGTGAGCCGCGTCGGCGACGATTTCCGGCGTGCGGCAGTTCTCGGGAGCGACGACTCCTCCAAGCATCACGATGGCCGCGGTGTAGATGGCGGTGCGCGGCCAGAGCGCATTGACCGCTACTCCCCGATCGCGAAACTCTTCCGCCATTCCCAACACGCACATGCTCATGCCGTATTTGGCCATGGTGTAGGCAGCGTTGTTCTTGAACCACTTGGGATTCATGCTGAGCGGCGGCGACAACGTAAGGATGTGCGGGTTCTCGGACTCGAAAAGATGCGGCAGACATTTCTGTGAACAGAGATAGGTGCCGCGGGCATTGACCCCCCACATCAGGTCGAAGCGCTTCATCGGTGTCTCGAGGGTCCCGGTCAGACTGATGGCGCTGGCGTTGTTGACCAGGATGTCGATACCGCCGAAGCGGTTCACGGTCTTATCCACCGCGGCTATCACCTCGTCTTCGAATCGAATATCCACCTTGATGGCAAGAGCCTTGCCACCCGCAGCCTCAACCTCCTCGGCTACGGTGTGAATGGTTCCGGGGAGCTTGGGATGGGGTTGGTCGGTCTTGGACACGATCACGATATTGGCCCCATCCCGGGCCGCCCGCAGGGCAATGGCTTCGCCGATACCCCGGCTCGCCCCGGTAATAAAGATTGTCTTGTCTCGTAGGTCTGGCATAGATCTACTCTATCCCGCTCCAGGCCTGTCAAGTCTTTCGGCAGCCGAGATTGTGGTGTACCCTCGCGCTTCTGTTTGAATCTCTTGTTTCTGTCTATGAGTGGAGGGCTACCCGTGCAAAGACTCTCGAATTTGAATCACCGCATTCGCGAAATGGGTGTTTTGGCAGTCACCGTCTTCTTACTGTCGGTCGCGAATCCATCCGCTTCGCAAGCACAGACTCGAGATGGCGCCAAGGAGAAACCCATTCTCACACGAGAAGAGCTGGCCAGAACTCAGCCCAAGTCGGCAAATCCCTATGTGGCCTTCCTACCCGTCGGTGTCGAACCCGATTTCCGCTACTGGAACGCCAAGGCTCGCTTCGACGCCGAAGACCGTCGGGCATCGATGGGTCTCCCCACTGAATTGATCAACGTCTCCGAGAGCGAGCCAAACGACACCATCGGCACTGCGGACACGGTGCCAGGCTTCGGAACCGCCACCGGCCAGGACAGCTCGGCCTCTCTGGCTGGCTCGATCTCGCCAAGTACTGCCCCGACACCATTTATTGCCGACGCCGAAGACAATGGTCAGATCACGCTCGCCACCGACACCGAGCTCACGCCAGGAATCGCCAAGATCGTTACCAGCGAGATCGGCGACGGTCCCCATGGAAGCAGTGGCTCGGGATCCGGCGACTACGACTTCTTTCGTATCGTGGCGACCGAAGCGGGCCAGAAGATTACCGCGGATGTAGATACGTCGATTCCTTTCGGTGATCTCGATCCGTTTGTCGCTCTCTATGACTCCACAGGTGGGCTTGTCGGTTTCAACGACGATGATGGTTCCACTTACGACAGCCTCCTCAGCGTCTCCGTACCAGCCGCCGGCGCCTACTATCTGGCCGTAAGCGGCTATTTCGGGTTCAACAACAACTTGATCGGCGACCCGAACGACTCGGCGTCGGGCCCCGGCGCCGGGAGCCAGGGAAGCTACGACCTGACCCTTTCTCTGGGCATGGTGGGCGATATCGACTTTTTTGCGGTCGATCTCAGGGCCGGTGATGTGCTCGGCGTGGCTCTTACGGGTCTGGCGGGCCGGCTTACAGTTTGGGACCGGGCCGGCGAGAATCGTATGGGCTCGACCGGCGACGTGAGCTTCATCTACCCGCCCGAGTCGACGCTACCGAGTGGTCTGGCCGGCGCTTCGCTGGTGGCAGCCGTCACCGGAACCCACTACATCTCGGTTGAAGGAACCGGATCGAGCGGTGCCTATTCGGTCGTTGTGGAGGCCTATCGGCCAGTGACCGAAACTTCGGGCCGCCAGATCCTGTTCGTCGACTTCACCGGTCCCACCGTCGATCCCTCGACCTGGGGTGGGGCGCCCGGCTCCGTGGCGTTATCTCCACTGTCTTCATTCCTTCCAGCTTGGGGTCTAGGACCCTCAGATGAAGATGCCGCGATCGACTCGATCATGGCCTCCCTGGAAGAGAATCTCGATTCCGATTTGCGACCGGTCAACAACAACTTCGATGTCGAGCTCCGCAACAGTCGTGATCATGCCGATCCGTTTGGGCAGCCGAACGTCAGCCGTCTGATCGTCGGGGGCACCATTGCCGAGCTTGGAATCTCGACCATCGGAATCGCCGAATCGATAGACCCGGGCAACTTCGGTCTGGCCGAAGACGCAGTCATTTTGCTCGATCTCCTCAGTGCGGCTGCATCCAACCCGAATTCGCTGAATCAGTATGGGTTGGCCGGCGCTGCTACCATTATCGACCTCATTGGACAGGGTGTCGGTAACATCACCGCGCACGAGGCGGGTCACTATCTCGGCAGCTTTCACACCGAGCAGTTCATCACTCCAGCAAACATCATGGATCAGGGGGGCAATCTAACGAATACGGTTGGCGTTGGTCCCGATTCCACCTTCGGTACGGTCGACGATGAAGATGTCGATTTCATCATCGACGTCTTTGTGCCCAGCGAGGGCTTTGTGGGCGAAGAGGACACCCGGGCCCTAACCGCCTTTGGTCTGTCTGGCGGCGGTATCTTCGCCGATGGGTTCGAGTCCGGTGATACAACCGCCTGGGACTAGCCCGCGCTGGTCACGTGACACGAGCAAGACGGCTCTCAATACCCCTGGCCCAGCCGTTGTATTCGTTCGATGTGGCGCCGACCAGCCGGCCGTGAGGACGATCTGCACCATCGCCGCCGTAACGGCAGCGGCGGCGGCGGTTCCCCCCTGCTTCAGAGCCTCGAGACCCGCGCGCACCGCCAGGGCGGTAGTAGCTCCCGCGATCAGGCCCTTGCGGGCGACTCCGGAGGGATGGGGTCGATCGTAGTCGTAGGTCAGCTCGGAGTACTTGTCGAGATCGCCGGCCGGCCAGCTGGCAGGAGACAGGTCGACGGCAGCAGCCTGGGTCAACGGCGCAAGCAGGACGAGCACCATAAGAACCAATCGGCAAAGGATGAACCGGCTTGGAACGGTAGGTATAGAGGTCTTTCGCTTCATAACAAGCCTCCTAGGAGTAGGAGTGGAGATGCCTTGGTCATCCTTCGACATCGACTGGGCGCAGGCTTCTATAAGTTGCAGAACAGGACCCAGCACATCGCGTTACTAAATGAAGCTGAAAACTCCGATCGACAGAGCCCTGAAAGGAGGCATTGACATGAAGCAAGGAACTTTCTTTGGCAGACCCGCCTCGCGGGCCCGTTGGAGCCTGTTCTGGGGGATTCTGGTCTGTGCGGCGTTGGCCGCCGCCGGTTGCAGCAGCGATGTGACCTTCAGTCCCACAACGCCCGTGTGGACAAATTCTGTAAGCGAGATCCGCACCCTGAATATCAGCGGCATCTTGAGCGCCGAGACCGGGGCCTGCATCGAGGCGACCGTGCTCTTCGACGGCCAAGAGCTGCCGGGCGCTCGGGTCCTCTGTCCCGACCCGAAAGGCTGCGCCAAGCTGGAGCTCGAAGCGGTTGCGTACAGTCCCACCGGTTATCACACCATCTCGTTCCAGCCGATTCGCCAGTCGAAAGAGGTGGTTCGCTACGTGGCGCAGGGAACGGCCCTGGTGTCTCGCGACGGACTGTCGCTGCCCGGCGCGAGCCTCAACCTGGGACCGAGCCGTGCCCGGCTGCGGGCCGGTGAGACCATCAGTTTCCCTGTGGAGTTGCGTGATTGAGCTTCACAACGGGCCGCCGTCAGACGCGGCGGCGGCCCGGTCTTGGGTCATCCCAGGGGTAGAATCTCTTGGATAGCGAGACAACCGATGCGTCTCCACAACGGAGCATGTGCCGGAGAGTATTCAGCCGGCAAGAAAGATCGATCGTGATCGCGCTTGTCGCACAGGGCTCGCGATCGAGAACGAGCGGCCGTTTTCGGACTGTCTGCCTTTTTCTGGCGAGCACATTTTTCGCCGCCGGCTCGATCGCGCAGTTCGAGTCGCAACCGATCTTCGTTCCCCAGTTCAGTTTGTCGAATCCCGGTGCCCGAAGCCTGGGGCTGGGCGGTGCCTTCGTGGCGGTTGCCGATGATGCCACAGCCGCCTTCAGCAACCCGGCCGGTCTCGTGCAGTTGGCCGTGCCCGAGGTGTCGCTGGAGTTTCGCCACTGGAGCTACTCCACACCCTACGTCTACAGAGGAAGGGTCGAGGGAGAGCCGAGCGGCTTTGGTCTCGATACTGTCTCCGGCTTGGAAAGCCGGGTTTCGAACGACGACCTCTCTGGGCTCGCCTTTCTCTCCTTCGTCTATCCGAAAGAGAGATGGTCCATCGCGGTCTATCGCCACATACTGGCCAAATTCGAAGCCTCCAGCGAGACTCAAGGCTTGTTCAGCGGCGGCACCGACTGCTGCCAGGGCCGAGATTTCGACCAGACGTCGAGCTCCGACATCAATATCGTCTCCTACGGTGTCTCGGCCGCCTATCGCGTCACCGACCGCTTCAGTCTGGGGCTTGGCTTCGTGTACTACGACGGTAGTCTGAATCTCGAGTCGGCCATCTATATGTTCGACGATCCGACCAACGTCCTGGGCTCTCCCACCACGTTTCGACCGCAACAGGTCATCACCAGTCTGACGCTCGGATTCGACGACACTGGCTACGGATTTACCGGTGGATTTCTGTGGAAAGTCAACGACCAATGGAGCATCGGCGGAAACTATCGCGGTGGTCCAGAGTTCGACTACGGCGGCTCCTCCGAGATCGGGCCGGCCTTCCCCTTCGACACCGTCCCTGAAGGCTTGGTGGGAGAATTTTGTTGTGTCTCTGCCGAGCTCCCCGATGTCTACAGCCTCGGGGTCTCTTTCCGGCCCCTCGAGAGCTTCATACTCGCCTTCGAGTGGGATCGCATCGAGTATTCGGTGAGTCTCGAGTCGATCGGCGTCGACAACTTATTCATCGACGACGCCGACGAGCTCCGCCTGGGAGCGGAGTACGTCTTCGCGAGATCGAACCCACTGGTCGCGCTGCGGGGAGGAGTCTGGCTCGACCCCGACCACGCGACGCGAGCCGGTGAGGACGCCGACGAGATCGTCTCCGCTCTCCTGCCCGGCAGCGACGACGAGGTGCACTACTCACTCGGTATCGGACTGGCCTTCAAGCGCTTCCAGATCGATGCCGCAGTCGACCTTTCCGAGCGGGTAGACACTTTCTCGATCTCTGGGATCTTCGGGTTCTAGACCCGCCCAACAACGCAGCGCTCTCGCAGTCGCTTCTTCGTCGTAGACACCTCGGCGTGGAATGCCGTCAGTGCCCCAGAGGCACGGCTGTCGTCGGTCAGATTCGGCCTCCTCCGCCTATTAGGCGCGACAAATAACGAGATAGGATCTACGTCTGAGTGGAGGTGAGGATGCGGAGCTTGCTGGCACCCCTGATTCGAAACCCCATCAGCCTGGTCGGCACGGCGTTGATGCTGATCTGCGCCATCTTGTTTGCCAGTCTACTGGTCATAGAGCTGCTGGGCGCAGAGGGGAACCCGTATACCGGAATCATCACCTATCTGATCCTGCCGGCTGGGGGCGCACTCGGATTCCTGCTGGTGGTTCTCGGTATCCGACGTCAGCGAAAACGCACCGCTGACGGTCGGTTTCCGGTGATCGATCTAAATGTCGAGTCGGTACGCAGAAACCTGATCGTGCTCGTGGTATCGGTGTCGGTCGGCGCCGTTGTACTCGCTGCCGCCACCTACGAAGGCTTTCACGTCATGGAATCGCAGTCTTTTTGTGGCGAGACCTGTCACTCGGTGATGGGACCCGAGTACGCCGCCTATCAGCGCTCCCCTCATGCCCGGGTGGCCTGCGTCGACTGTCATATCGGCTCGGGCACAGAGTGGATGGTCAAAATGAAGCTCAACGGTGCCTGGCAGATGGTGTCGACGATCTTCGATCTCTACGAGCGTCCGATCCCGACCCCGGTAAACAACCTGCGGCCATCGCGAGGCACCTGCGAAGAGTGTCACTGGCCCGAGCAGTTCTACGGCACCCGCGCCAAGCTGATCACCCATTACTCGCCCGACGAGGCCAATACCGAGCTCAAGACCATCCTGCTGATGAAGACCGGCGGCAACGATTTCGGCGGCTCGCACGGAATTCATTGGCATATGGATCCAGAGATCCAGATTCGTTACCGGGCCGACGCGAAACGGCAGACCATGTTCGAGGTCGAGGTCACCGAGGCCGACGGTACGGTCAGAAACTTTGTCAAACAGAGTGTGAGCAAAGAGACCGGCGAGCCCGAGGATTGGCGGGTCATGGACTGCATCGACTGTCACAACCGCCCGACTCACGTCTACTATCGGGCCGACGAAGCGGTCGATCTGGTTTTGGAGCGAGCTTTCGTCGCCAAGGATCTGCCCTACATCCGACGCGAGGGTGAGAAGGCGGTGCGGGTCGAGTACGAGACGCAGGAGGAGGCCGAAGCAGGAATCGCGGCGCACATTCAGAAGTTCTACGACACCGAGTACCCGCAGCTCGCCGAACAACGCTCAGACGACATCGCTGGGGCCGGGCGGGTGCTGGGCTCTGTCTACGCGGGCAATGTGTTTCCGCACATGAATGTCGGTTGGGAGACTTACCCTGATCACAGCGGTCATCAGTTCTCGCCGGGCTGCAATCGTTGTCATGCCGGCGATCACGAGGCCGAGTCCGGAGAGGTCATCAACGCCGACTGCTCAGTCTGCCACACCGTCGTGGCCTGGGACGAGGCAAGTCCCGAAATCCTCGATCTCATACCGCGAGACTAGGACCCTGCCCGTCGATAGACAGGAGATGCTCGAACGGCTGGGCTCGCCGGCGCAGTATTCGCCCTGGGGTCTCCTGGCGTTCGCTTCCTACGGCGACGTGGCGCTCCACGCTGACGTGTCGCCGGAGTCGAAATCATCCGAAAACAGGACTGCCGGCAGCCAGGCGGTGTTTACTCGGATGCTGTCGATCGTCGCCGTGGGTGGCGTGTTGCTCGCCTCTTCTCCGGACAGAACGATCTCGGCGATTTCGGGAGCATCGCTCGATACCGTACGGGTAACGTCGGCGGGTGGCTCGTTCGGATCGATCTCCGGATCGACCCAGAGGCTGAGCACATCGTCGTCCACTCCGGGATTGAATCGATACCGAACCACGACCAGATAGGTCTTGTCGAGCTCGAAATCGTACCCCGTGAATTGGATGCCGCCGCCAGAAGCCAAGCCGAAACGTAAAGCATCCGTGTCGTTTTTGTTGGAATAGAGCGATAGACGACGGTTGAAAATCGTGGTGTCGATCGAGCCGAGCCAGAAGAACAGACCGGTGTTCGAGGTCGTCGATGCGTCGATGACCCGGACCAAGAACGAGACGTAGACGGCCCCGGTGTCCTGAGGCGCAAACGGACGCATGACTGATTCATCACCGAGGGTGAGAGTCGCCGCACCACCGATACCTGCACCTGGATAACCGAGCTCATCCAACGATTCGTCTTCGACCACGATCGAGTTGCCGCCACGAATCTGCACCCAGCCGTTATCGGTGAGGTTCGAGCCGATGGCGTAGTCGAAGTCGTCGACCAGTAGCTGCGCCTGCAGTATTGGGGGTGCAATCAAGAGAACGCTCATTACCATCCATCTTGGACGGCGGTTCCGAGTTCGGGCTATGTCTTGGTTCATCGTTCAACTCCTGTTGCGGCGGCTCTACTCTACCCCGGAGTGTTATGGCCCGCTCGAGCGGGCCCCTGGCGGGGCGACTTGGGGAGCCGGGCATGACCGCGACATGGGCACACTCCCGGTCGTAGCGGGACGGCTGCCATACTATCGACCAATGCTCGGCCCGACCTCGTGTTCGTCTCTCGCTCCCATGCTTGTAATTGGCCTGGTCTGGATGCTGTCGATCTCGACCGGATGCGACCGCGACTCCGAGCCGATCCTCCCCGAAACCGCTAAGGTCCTCGACGAAGCGGGCATTCTTTCTGCCAACCAACTTCAGTCGATCGAGGACTATCTCGACTTTGTCGCCTCCGAACGGGGCGTCGATTATCGCGTGGTCGTATTGGACACCGCGATGGCCGACCTCGCGCGCGAGGGCGTCTCGACTTACGAGCGCTTGCACATCGGGGAGCAAACCGAGGGCAAGGGGCTGCTCTTGATGGTAAATGTGGGCACGGCAGAGGCGCGTGTGGAGGTTGGGTATGCGCTCGAGCACCGTGTGCGCGACGTCGAGGCCTCTTCGATGATCGCAGAATTCCTTGCGCCTTACTTTGCGTCTGACCAGGTGGCCTGGGGAATCGAGGCCTCGGTCGAGCGCCTTGTGGATTTGCTGGAGCCCGGTCGCGAGGAAGCTGCCGATGACAGGCCGCTTGTCGGAGCGGGCGGCGCGGGTGCATCCGATGCGCTGCTCCAGGATATCGACCGTCTAACACCCGAGACGAAGGCCCGACTCGAGACGATCATGGTTCCCCAAGCCAACCCGGAGGATTGCGTCCATCTCGAGATGGCGCTGATGCTTAGAGGGATCTA
>CAJHZD010000239.1_pt1 | contig 9746 bp, 6 predicted proteins | sample 9198941 | NCBI WGS metagenome assembly CAJHZD01 (sample SAMEA7708371, study PRJEB35096) | sediment metagenome | biome: marine neritic benthic zone biome [ENVO:01000025]; feature: sediment [ENVO:00002007]; material: shallow marine sediment [ENVO:03000034] sea grass bed [ENVO_01000059] ...
CCGCCAGTGCCGGGAAGCACTCCCAGGTTCACTTCGGGCAGTCCGACTCGTCCAGCGTCCTTCTTGGCAATCCTCAGATCGGCTGCCATCGCGATCTCGAGACCGCCGCCGACGGTGTGACCGTTGAGCGCTGCTACGACGAGTTTCGGTGTCTGCTCGAGACGATTCAAAGTCTCGTTTGCGTGTAGGCAGAAGAAGTATTTGAAGTACGGGTCTGAGGTTTGGAGCATATTGATGTTGGCACCGGCACAAAAGAATTTCTCGCCCAGGCCGGTCAGAACAATGATATGCACGTCCTTGTCGAATCGAGCTGCCAAGATGGCCTCGTCCAGCTGCTTCATCATTTCGTGTGTATAGGTATTGGCCGGCGGGTCGGAAAGGGTCAAGTAGGCAACTCCATCCCTGACCTCGTATTGAACCAATTTCTGTCCTGCAGTCGTTTCTTCAGCTGTCTGCTGAGCCATGGATCATCCTCCAATTTCTTATGGGAAGGCGCTGAATCGCGGGTCTTGCCTCGCTGCTGCGCCTCGAGGAGCAATTCTCTCACGTGCCCAGGTGAGTGGCAACAAATCGAGGTGGTGCGCTGGTGAGGTTGTCTGGCTCGATGAACTGTGCGAAGACTCGTGTAGCAGTGAATTCTTTGGTTGAACTTTACCCTCGCACCCTCTTACAATCGCGGGCAGCTATTAGGACTTTACGGTACGGCGAAATCGGATGATCACGGGATACAACACGGACGTGTCACATTCCGACGTGGTCTTCCACGTGCAGACGGAGGACAAAGGCCTGGCCGTAGCGTCGATCGAGAGTCTCGTCTACGTCGGCGGACAGATTCTCGGCAAACGGCGCACCAGCTACAAGGGCGTTCTCGACAAGGGAGAGGGAAAACAGGCCATCGTGGAGTTGATGGATCGTCAACATCGGCTGATGATCGCCGAGATTCGGAATGGGAAATACGATGCCGATGCCGGTGTCGAAGTGGCACCCCCACCTCCTGTGACTGTCCTGGACGACAAGCCGATCGACATCATCCAAGATGAGGAGTCGGCCGAGATCGAGCACGTCGCGCCGTCACCGGCCGCCGGATCCGATTCTCAGGGCCAGACTCTCGATCAAATCATTCTGGAGTATCTGAATACCGAAGCCGAGCAGGAACATCTGATCCTGATGATGGATGTCGAGGAGGAGTTTTCGGTCGGCGAGTCCGCTGTGCTGAACTTCAGGACGAAGGGGAGTGTGAGTGGAGATCCGGTTCCGGGGACTCGGATCGCTATCAAGATGATCTCGACAGTCTCGGAGCCCATGGCCCTGGCCGATGGGGAGACCGACGACCAGGGGAATCTCGGTCTGTCACTCGACGTGCCCGATCTGCGGCGGGGTCACAGCGCGCTGATCGTGACGGCGTCGAGCACGATCGGGACCGCCGAGATCAAACACCTGCTGTAAATTGCGATTTTTAAAGGGTTTTTTGCACCTGGCGATCGTCGAATCGTCTATAATAGGTGCGCCATATGAAGGCCGAGGAAAGGCACCTGAATCGCTTCCCGACCGACTCGAACGACGACTATCGAGGCGGCCACAGAGCCGGGAGAACGATATGCGGACCGCAACCATTGTCGCCATACTGTTTTTTGGGTCTGTTTCGCTAACCGAGGCTCAGGAACCGATCCCGGTCGGCGACGATTTTCAGGTCAACACTTACACCACTGGAAATCAGATCTTTCCGGATGTCACCAAGGCGAGCTCGGGCGCGTTTATCGTCGTCTGGTCGAGCTTTCACGACGGCAACGGCTCCGGAGTATTTGGTCAACGCTTCGATCGATTTGGCGACCCTTTGGGTGATGAGTTCCAGGCCAACACCTACACCACCGGCAGCCAGGGGGGAACCGGCCCATTCTCTTTCGGTGTCGATGTTGCTGATGACGGGCGTTTTGTCGTGGTGTGGGACGACACCACACAGAACGACAATTTCCTCGCCATCTATGGCCAGCGCTACGACAGCGCCGGCATGCGAGTGGGCGGCGAGTTCCAGGTCAAAAAAAGCCTCTATCAATCGGAGGATCACCCCGACGTCGGCATGGACAATGGGGGCAACTTCGTCGTGGTCTGGGAGAGCAACGACGACGGGTCGGCCTCGGGAATCGGGGGACAGCAATTCAGTAGCACCGGTGCCAGGATCGGCGACGAGTTCGAAGTCAATTCGACCACGGGCAACATCCAACGACATCCTACGATCGCGATGCGGGGATCGGGACATTTTGTCGTGGTGTGGGAGAGCCTGGTCCAGGACGGAAATAGTGACGCAGTGGTGGCGAGGCTCTTCGGGCCCGCCGCCAATCCGATCGGCGAAGACTTCGTCGTCAACACCTACACCACCGATTCTCAGCAGCGGCCAGATATCTCGATCACCGACTCCGGGGATTTCGTGGTGGTCTGGGACAGCCGCAACCAGGACGGATCGAGCAATGGGATCTTTGGCCAGCTTTTCGATGGCGCAGCCACGCCGATCGGCGCCGAGTTCCAAGCCAACACCTACACCACCGGTGGGCAGTTCTGGCCGGCGGTGGCGATTACTCCCTGGAACGAGTTCGTCGTCTCCTGGGAGGCCTATCACGACGGAGATAGTCTGGGCATCTTCGGCCAAGCCTTCGACAGCAATGGGGTCAGGATGGGCGGTGAGTTCCTGGTCAATACCGCGACCCAGTTTCGGCAGCGGAGTCCGGCGATGGCGGTCGGAGCCGGTGGCGATTTCATCATCACCTTTACCGACAACTTTCAGGAGTCGTTCGTCAACGAAGGAGTGCGCGGCCGGCGATACCTCTCGGCGAGCGCCATCTTCACCGACGGCTTCGAGTCGGGGGACACTGCGGCTTGGTCCTCGTCTCTTCCCTGATGCTTCCGGTTCGTTTGATGATCGAAAGTCTCTTCAGCGATCGCAGAATTCGACTCGACCTGCCCCCGGATCTTTGTATAATTCGCGTCCGGGGGGCCGCTAGCTCAACTGGCAGAGCAGCAGACTCTTAATCTGCGGGTTCGGGGTTCGAGTCCCTGGCGGCTCACCATATTCCAGGATATCCACGCGACACTGCGGTTCCGACCTCGATCTATATCGTGCGAAAGTGGCGGAATTGGTAGACGCGCTAGACTTAGGATCTAGTCCCGTAATCGGGGTGGGGGTTCGAGTCCCCCCTTTCGCACCACCACTCATTCGGATAGCAATCGCAACAGGGCAGAAGCCGTAACACACTGAGTAGAGTAGAGCGACCAGAGACATGAGCGTAGTAGTTTCGATAGAGGACGTAGGGCCCTGCCGTAAGCAGCTCAAGGTCGAAGTGCCGGCCCCAGCCGTCGAGGCGGAGACGAATCGAATCGTCGAAGAGTTCAAGCGACAGGCGAAGCTCCCCGGATTCCGGAAGGGGAAAATCCCCCGTGAGCTGGTTCTTCAGAAGTACAAGGATGGGATCGAGAAGGAGCTCGTCGAGCGCTTGCTGCCCAGATACTGGCGTCAAGCAGAATCCGAGAGTGAGCTGCGGCCCTTGATGGCTCCCAGTATCGATGAAGTCGATCTGCAGCCGAATGCAGGTCTCACGTTCGTGGCTTCGGTAGAGATTCGACCCGACATCGAGCTTGGGAAGCTAGACGAATTCGACCTTCCTGAGCAAGATACCGAACCGGCCAAGAAGGAGGTCGATCAGGCCATCGAGGAGATGAGGCGAGCCGTCGCCGATTGGATAGAAGTCGATCGGGAGGCAGCCCAGGGCGACATGGTCGAGGGCGATCTTCTCGAGTTGACCACCGAGGAGATGGCATCCGCTGACCCTCACCAGGTGCGGTTCGAAGTCGGAGATCCACAGATCTGGGAAGAGCTCACTCTGGAAGCTACCGGCAAGAAGAAAGGACAGTCGGGTGAGTTTCAACGCGAGGTCGGTGAAGGCGATGAGACAGAGACGAGATCCTACCGACTGACGATCTCGGAGGTCAAAGAGCGAGATCTCCCGGACCTCGACTCCGAGCTGGCCGCCAAATTGGGTGAATTCGATTCGGTGGAGGCTCTCGAACGGGATGTCGAGGAGCGAATCAGACAGTCAAAACTGACCGAGCTTCGTCAGAAACGAGAGCGCGCCGTGCTCGATCAACTGCGTGAACGTCATCCGGTTTCGCTGCCCCAGGGAGTTGTCGAACATGAGATCGAAGGAATGCTTCGAGAATACGCGCAGAGCCTGGCGAGCTCTGGGGTAGACCTGGAGCAGCAGGACCTGGACTGGCAGGCAATGGGCGAGCAAGTTCGCCCGCAAGCCGAGAGTCGGGTCCACGCAAGGCTACTTCTCGACGCCATAGCCGAGGGGCGGCAGCTGGAGGTGGACGAAAAGGACTTCGAACGTACCCTCGCGAGCATCGCCAGCGCCCAGCGACGATCGACTGTGGCGGTTCGCCAGGAGCTCGATCGGCATGGCCGCTTAGGTGAGCTGCGAGATCAGATGAAGCGAGAGAGGGCACTGCGAAGTCTACTCGGCGAAGATTCAGATCCTTCCTCCGACGACCAAGGTCAAATCGACGAATAACCACGGGGATTTATCAAACAATGCTCATTCCGATGGTAGTGGAACAAACGCAGCGCGGTGAGCGTGCGTACGACATTTACTCACGTCTTCTCAAAGACAACATCATCTTTGTCGGGCGCCCGATCGACGACGACGTCTCCAATCTCGTAATTGCACAGATGCTTTTTCTGGAGGCGGAAAACCCGGAAAAAGATATCGCGCTTTATGTCAATTCTCCCGGAGGCTCGATAACGTCTGGTTTGGCGATCTACGACACCATGCAACACATCAAGCCCGACGTCTCGACGCTTTGTGTTGGACAGGCGGCGTCGATGGCAGCCGTTCTTCTGGCCGCAGGGACCAAGGGCAAGCGCGCGGTGCTACCCAACAGCCGGGTTCTGATTCACCAACCACTCTTGTATGGCCTTCAGGGACAGCAGACCGATATCGACATCCACGCCAAGGATCTATTGCGCATGCGCGAGAAGATCGAAGAGATTCTCGCGTTTCACAGCGGCAAGAGTCTGGAAGAGATTCACATCGACACAGAGCGGGACAAGATTCTTTCCGCCGAGGAGGCTGTCGAGTATGGGTTGGCAGATCAGGTCATGGATCGGCGGATAGCTTAAGGCGTATTCTTTAACAGTGAAGCCGAGTTTTTCTGGTATTATCTATAACGAGTTGGCCGCGGCGACAGGTCCGAATCGATAAGGCCTAACGGGTTTGTACCCGGATGAAGCTTCCCGGAATATGAAGATCCCGGCGTCGTGTTTGTTAGATCTGGGTTGACTTGCATCCTTTCGCCACAACGAAGAAACGACCACATCTAAACACTTATGGCAAAAAAAGAAGCTGGCGACGAAACTCTACGCTGTTCGTTCTGCAACAAGAGCCAGCGTGAAGTCAAGAAGCTGATCGCGGGACCGACCGTCTTCATATGCGACGAGTGCGTCGACATATGTCTCGACATCATCGCAGAGGATCGGATGCTCGAGCAGCAGCAGGAAACCGCGCTGCCCAAACCGATCGAGATCGATGACTTCTTGGACGAATATGTCATCGACCAAGACCTGGCCAAGAAGAAGCTCTCGGTGGCGGTCTACAACCACTACAAGCGAATCGAGTTTGCCGAAAAGGCTCGGACCGAGGTCGAGCTTCAGAAATCCAACATTTTGTTGATCGGGCCGACGGGCACCGGAAAGACTCTTCTGGCCCAGACGCTGGCGCGTCTGCTTTCGGTACCGTTTACCATTGCTGATGCGACCACTCTCACCGAGGCCGGCTACGTTGGGGAAGATGTCGAAAACATTATCCTCAAGCTCTACCAAGCTTCGGGAAATGACAAGGAAAAGACCCAGCGGGGCATCGTCTATATCGACGAGGTAGACAAGATCGCTCGCAAAAGCGATAACCCGTCGATTACTCGAGATGTCTCTGGCGAAGGGGTGCAGCAGGCTCTGCTGAAGATTCTGGAGGGCACGCTGTGCAATGTTCCGCCCCAAGGCGGCAGAAAACACCCGCATCAAGAATTTCTGCAGATCGACACGACCAACATTCTATTCATTTGCGGTGGTGCTTTTGTTGGCCTGGAAGAGATCATCGAACACAGGCTCAACGAGAAGACGCTAGGCTTCGGCGCAGAGATCAAGAGCCGCAAAGAAAAGAGGGCGGGTGAACTCTTGGGGCATGTGACCCCGGAAGATCTGATTCGCTATGGTCTGATTCCGGAGTTCGTGGGTCGGCTTCCCGTGGTTGCGACTCTGGGAGATCTCGACGAGAACGCTCTCGTTCGAATCCTCAAGGAGCCGAAGAATAGTCTGGTGCGGCAGTATCAGACGATGTTCGAGCTCGAGGATGTCGAGCTGAGATTCACCGACGGTGCGTTGATGCAGGTGGCGAAGGAGGCTTCGAAGCGCAACGTAGGTGCCAGAGGGCTGCGCATCATCTTGGAGGAGATGATGCTCGACCTCATGTACAACATCCCGTCTGATCGGGATGTGAAAGAATGCTTAATCACCGAGGAGTCTGTGATGAATCGCAGCCAACCGTCTCCTCTAAAGAAAGCCGTCTAGCCGCAAGGTCACTTTTTCGGACCTACGACTCAGCCGGCCTTCCCAACCCCACTCAAACCACAGAAGGCGAGCATGAGCTCCAGCTTTATCGAAACAGGACGACGCAGGTTACCGGTAGTACCTCTTCGGGACATGGTGGTTTTTCCGCACATGATGGCTCCGTTCATTATCGGACGCGAGCAGTCTGTGGCAGCACTGGAACACAGTCTTGTGGAGTCGCAGAAGACAATATTTCTGGTGGCCCAGAAGGACCCGAAGGTAGACAACCCGGTGCGCCAAGACATTTTCGATATCGGCGTCGTAGCTCGCGTGGTGCAAAACCTGAAGCTACCCAACGGTAACGTCAAGGTAATGGTGGAGGGATTGAGCCGAGCCAAGCTGATCGAGCTTGAAGAGACCGAGGGGTCTGTCTTCTCGGAAGTCGAAGTCTACGAGATCGACTATCCGACCGACGAGAAGCTCCAGTTGTACATCAACAAAGTGATCGGCATATTCGAGCAGTATGCGAAGTTGTCTCACCATCTTGCCTTCGAAGGTTTGGTCTCGACAATCAAGCTGGATGATGTCGATCAGTTCACGGATCAGTTGGCCGCGCACTTGATGATCACAACGGCGGAGAAGCAGTCGCTGCTTGAGATTCTCAATCCCTATGATCGTCTGCAGCGGCTGCACGACCTTCTCGACATCGAGCTCGAGAAGTTCAATATCGACAAGCGTGTCAATGTGAACGTCAAGAAGCAGATGGAAAAGGCCCAGAAAGAGTACTACCTGAACGAGAAGATCAAGGCCATCCATCAAGAGCTCGGACGCAAGGATGATCGCAGTGACGAGCTCGCCGAGTTGAAAGAAAGAATCGAAGAGTCCGGATTGCCCGCGGAGGCCAAAGAGAAGGCCGAGCAGGAGTTGAAACGGCTCGAAGCCATGCCACCGGTTTCTGCGGAGGCGACCGTCTCGCGCAACTATATCGATTGGCTTGTCAGCGTGCCCTGGAAGAAGAAGAGCCGCGAGATCAAGGATCTGGAAAGGGCACAGAGAATCCTCGATGAGGATCACTATGGCCTCGAAAAGATCAAAGAGAGAATTCTCGAGTTCCTAGCTGTGCGCCAGCTGACGAAGAAGACACAGAGCTCGATCATCTGTTTTGTCGGGCCACCCGGGGTCGGAAAGTCCTCGTTGGCCAAATCAATCGCCAGGGCAACGGGTAGAAAATTCGTTCGGTTGTCCCTGGGGGGTGTCCGCGACGAGGCGGAAGTGCGGGGTCATCGTCGCACATACATCGGCGCTTTCCCCGGCCAGGTGATTCAGATGATGAAGAAGGCGGGCACGGTCAATCCGGTGTTCTTGCTCGACGAGATCGAGAAGATGTCGATGGACTTTCGAGGCGATCCGTCGGCTGCCCTGCTCGAGGTCTTGGATCCCGAGCAGAACGATTCATTTCTGGACCACTATCTCGATGTCGAGTATGACCTCACCAACGTGATGTTCATAGCCACGGCGAATATCAGTCACACCATCCCACCGGCGCTTCTGGACCGGATGGAGGTCATTCACCTGTCGGGCTACACCTTGAACGAAAAGATGGAGATTGGCCGAAGCTTCTTGATTCCGCGTCAGATCGAGGCGCATGGATTGAAGTCGAAGCATATCGAGATAGCCGATTCCGCCCTGCATTCCGTGATCGAGAGCTATACAAGAGAGGCGGGAGTTCGAAATCTGGAGCGCGAGATCGCAAAGATTTGTCGCAAAGTGGCGCGCCGGATCGTCGAAGGTGGAAAGTCCCTGCGAATCGAGGTCACGTCCGAGACGGTCCATGAGTATCTGGGTAAGATCAGATACCATCCGCGTCGAAAGAACGAGGAGTCTGAGGTCGGGGTATCTACCGGACTGGCCTGGACGGAGGCTGGCGGTGAGCTTCTGGAGACCGAAGTCGGTCTGATGCAAGGTAAGGGCAAACTGATTCTCACGGGCAAGCTCGGTGAGGTTATGCAGGAGTCGGCCCGGGCGGCAGTGTCTTATCTCAGAAGCCGAGCCGATCTACTCGGAATAGATCCCGAATTCAACGACAATCACGACCTACACATTCACGTTCCAGAGGGAGCAATTCCCAAGGACGGACCCTCGGCCGGAATCACCATGGCGACGGCGCTGATATCAGCTGCGACCGGAGTGCCGGTGCGCAAGGATCTTGCCATGACCGGTGAGATTACTTTGCGTGGAAAGGTTCTTCCGGTTGGGGGCGTGAAGCACAAACTTTTGGCCGCCTACCGGGCAGGTATTACCGAAATCATCATTCCGAAGCTCAATGAAAAGGATCTTGATGAGATTCCGCCCGAAGTGCGCGAGCGCTTGGAAATGCATCTCGTAGAGTCGATGGACGAGGTGCTCAGAGTGGCGCTGGATGGAGAGGTATCACCTCTTACACAGAGGGATGCCCAGTTTGAAGAAACTACCTCAGAACCGCCTGGTCAGACCGGTCCTGTAGCTCACTAGGGCTGCCGGCTAGATCAAGCGGAGACGTTCCGCGGATAGATTGAAGACGCTGTCTTCTGTTCGAGCCCTCAAACGACCCGAACCAGTAGCGAGGAGAGTTGCGCGAAGTGTTTTTGTTAGACCGGAGCACTTGATGCCGGCTGGAGAACAACTTGAAGGTCGAGCATGCAAAGTTTGTGTTGACCGCAGTTCGCAAGGCCGACTTGATCAGGGATGGCAGGGTGCAATTCGCGTTCGTCGGTCGTTCCAACGTAGGGAAGTCGAGTCTGCTAAACCGCTTGGTGCGAAGGAAATCATTGGCTAGAACGAGCTCAAGCCCCGGCAAGACGAGGTCGGTCAACTACTTTCTTGTCGATGACAGATTCTATCTGGTCGACCTACCGGGCTATGGCTACGCCAAAGCGGGAAAGAGCGAGAGAAAGTCATGGGCAAAGCTGATGGATGATTACTTCCAGAGCACAGCTCCCAGGCCCTATGTATTTCAGTTGGTGGATTCGAAAGTCGGTGCGACGGCGCTGGACGTTCAGGCTTTCGAGTATCTCAGTATGCAGGCCGAGAGCCCGACTGTTGTGGCCACGAAAGTCGATCGAATTCCCCGAGGTAAGCGTAAGCAACAACTCACCCAAATCCGGGAGGCCCTGGC
>CAJHZD010000327.1_pt1 | contig 9630 bp, 6 predicted proteins | sample 9198941 | NCBI WGS metagenome assembly CAJHZD01 (sample SAMEA7708371, study PRJEB35096) | sediment metagenome | biome: marine neritic benthic zone biome [ENVO:01000025]; feature: sediment [ENVO:00002007]; material: shallow marine sediment [ENVO:03000034] sea grass bed [ENVO_01000059] ...
ATGGGCCTATTTTGGGGTCAAGCCGAGGCTGGTTGCCACACTCTTTTGGGTAGGATCCTGCCCTCCCCCGAGAGCCTGTTCGTCTCGACAGAAGCTTCGGACACCTGGTCGCCGCAGCGGCCGGTCTCAGGTCTTTTTGATCATCAGGCCGAGCACCGCACCCAAGACCACCATGGCGATCATGGCGCTTCCGCCGTGACACCAGCTCAGGAAGTAGGGGAAGCCTTCGATTACCAGGGTGCTGTAGAACTGGGTGAAAAACATCGCCAGACCCATGAAGAATCCGAACGTGGCGCCACCGGCGATGCCATCGGCCCAAACACTTCGGGTTTTGGCAAACAGAATCGCCACCATGATGGCGATCATGATGCCGACAAGGAAAAAGTAGTGGACGCCTGCGTCCTCCTGGGTAAAGACCTCCGGATACTTCATGTAGGTCTTACCGAGAATGATGCCGTGGGTGACGAAGTCGGCGATGGTCATGGCGATTCCACCCACGACTCCCGCAATGATGGTCTTTGGCCAGTTCATGCTTCCCCCTTGCCTTTGTGTTGCTGAGTTGAAACTTAGGAGCGATTCTACACCTTGGCCGGCGAGAATTGGTTTTGCGACCCACCCTCTCGCATCCAAGACCGCTTGATCGCCCGCCCGTGGCAAAGGGGTGAGTGTCCTGGGTATGTCTGTGTCCCAGAAGAGGAAGCGAGGCCCTGGCGGGCTACCGCTCGGCCCTCCATCAACCCCGCGACGATTGCCAGCCGTAGGCAAGTGAACCACAATACGGGCATGGATCTCATCGAGATCGACAGGAAGCAGATCTTCAGGGGAGATGCGGCCTCGAGCTGCCGCGGCGGGTAGGACTATGGCCGAATCGTCTCTGAGCTCGGAACATCTCAGCCGCATCTTGCGACATGACTATGGTGTGGAGGGTACGATCTCCCGACTACCTGGTGAGAACGAGAATTATCTGGTGACCGAGCCGAGTGGGCGGAGGTTTGTCTACAAGTTCGCGGATCCGGAACGGACGAGCGACCTTATCGATCTCGAGCATCGGGCCGTCGATGCCATCGTTGCGTCGGGCCTGGATCTCGGTCTTCCGCGGATTGTTCCGACCCGACAGGGCGACATCGAGTCCACCGACTCCCGGCCAGATGGCACGGAGCTTCGGGGAAGATTGGTGGAGTTTGTCGACGGGACGGCTTGGGTCGAGTCGGGGAGTCCCTCTGTTGAACAGAGAAGAGATCTGGGCCGTCGCATCGCCGAAGTCGCCCTCGCGCTGGCCGGTTTCGATCATCCAGCAGCCCACCGCACCCATCGCTGGGATCTGACCGCTGTCGATCATCTGCGCTCAAACATATCGAGGGTATCGGACGAGCGGCGGCGCCAAACCCTGCACCGGGCGTTTCGCCTGTATGTCGCGGGTGCTCAGTTGTTCCTCGACGATCTACCCCAGTCGATCATCCATGGCGACTGGAACGACGAGAATACTCTGATCTCAGAAGGGAAGGTGGTCGCCCTGCTGGATTTTGGCGACTGTCTTTACAACCCCACGATCTGCGAGCTGGCGATAGCCGTGACCTACGCGATCATGGATGAGACCGATCCTCTCGCCGCTGGAGCCGACATCGTCGCGGGTTTCCATGAAATCCGGCCGTTGAGTGCCGAAGAGCTGGAAGTCCTGTTTCCGCTCATCTGTGGTCGCCTTGCAGCCTCGCTCTCGACCGCCGCCGAGCGGCGGCAGATCGACCCCGATCGCGCGGCTTGGTTCGCGCACGAGGAGCGGGCCTGGCAGGCGATCGAACGAATGCTGAAGATCGATCCGGTCGAGGCCGCTCGAAGACTCGCATCCGGGACCGGTCTCGAGGTCTTCACCGAGCTCGGCAAGTCGAGCGACGAGCTGCTCGAGCACAGGCGGCAGCGATTCACCGGCTCGCTTTCAGTCAGCTATGAGGAGCCCTTGAAGATCGTCCGGGGGAGAGGTCAGTTTCTCTTTGACGAGCGGGGTTGGCCCTATCTCGATCTCTACAACAATGTCTGTCACGTCGGGCACTGCCATCCCCGCGTCGTCACTGCGGGCGCCCGGCAGATGAAGATTCTCAATACCAACACCCGCTATCTGTACGATGGTCTGACCGAGTATGCGGAGCGTCTGTGCGCCACACTACCGGCCGAGCTCCAGTACTGTTTCTTGGTCAATTCCGGGAGTGAGGCCAACGAGTTGGCGATTCGTCTGGCCCGAGAGCACACCGGCAACGACGACCTGTTGGTTGTCGAGGGTGCCTACCACGGACATACGACCACCATGATCGATATCAGCCCCTACAAATTTCTCGGCAAAGGAGGTTCTGGCGCGAGCAAGGAGTGGGTGCAGGTAGTGCCTGTGGCCGACGGGTATCGGGGCGAGCACAAGGGGCAGGGCAGGAGCTCCGGTGTCGCCTACGGGGACGAGGTGGGTGCGATCCTCGGGTCGTTGGAGCGCCCGGTGGCCGGCTTCATCTGCGAATCTCTCATCTCGTGTGGCGGCCAGGTGATTCCGCCGGACGGATACTTCGAGACCGTATACAAACATGTGCGACAAGCAGGCGGAGTCTGTATCGCCGACGAGGTGCAGGTCGGCTTTGGTCGAGTGGGTAGCCATTTCTGGGCCTTCGAGCTCCAGAATGTGGTCCCCGACATCGTCGTCATGGGGAAACCGATCGGCAATGGGCACCCGATGTCCGCCGTCATCACTACCTCCGAGATCGCCGAATCCTTTGCCCGAACCGGGATGGAGTTTTTCTCGACCTTTGGCGGCAACCCGGTATCGTGTGCGATTGGAATGGCCGTCCTCAACGTGATCGGGGACGAGGGTCTTCAGCAAAACGCCGCCAGGGTAGGGACCCGACTGCGAGATGGGCTCCGAGGACTCATGGGCAAATATCCCTTGATTGGGGACGTCCGTGGGGTCGGATTGTTTATCGGGGTCGAGCTGGTACGCGATCGATCGTCGCTCGAGCCGGCGCCGATGGAGGCCGAGTGGGTGGTCAACGAGCTGCGCAGACGTCGGATCCTGGCGGGCACCGAGGGCATCTTCGGCAATGTGATCAAGATCAAACCACCGATGGTGATTACCGAGGCAGACGCGGACTGGGTGGTGGAGAATGTCGATGAAATCCTGTCGACCTACACACCAGGCTAGGGGCGAAGAGGGCGCTACGTGGTCTTTTCGACCATGCGTTGAAAGGTTCGATTCGAGACCAGGAGCTCATCGTAGGTGCCGGCGTCGGCAATCCTGCCGCCTTCGACCATGAAGATTCGCTCGCACAGCTTCACCGTCGACAGCCGGTGGGCGATCATGATGATGGTGAGCTCCGGGAGCCTGCTAGGCAACTCATCGAGCACAGCTTCCTCGGTGATGCCGTCCAGGGCGCTGGTGGCCTCGTCGAGTATGAGGATCTCAGGCTGGCGATAGAAGGCTCTCGCCAGACCCAAGCGCTGTCGCTGGCCCCCGCTGAGCCGCACTCCACGCTCACCGATCCGAGTGTCGTAGCCGCCGGCCAGATCCCGACATACGAACTCGTCCAGCTGCGCCATTCGCGCCGCTGCGTGAACCCTGGGCAAATCGACCCGATCGGGTTCGAGACCGAAGGCGATGTTCTCGGTGATCGTTGCGTCGTAGAGAAAGACTTCCTGAGGCACGTAGGCCACAAGCTCGAGCCACGATGCCAGGTTGGCGGAATCGATCCTCGTCTCGTCGACCTGGAGGGAACCCTGTTGCGGGGCCAGCAGGCCTACAACGATATCGACCAGAGTGGTCTTGCCTGAGCCGGTCGAGCCTACGAAGGCAACCTTGCTCTGTTTGGGAATCTTGACGTCGATGTCTTGGACCACCGGCTGACTCCCGGCTCGATACCGGAACGAGATCGAGCGCAGCCAGATCTGGTCTTCGAAACCGAGCCTTTCAGGTTTCGGATCCAGAACGGACTCGATCTCCACCTCGCCATGCATGTCGTCGTAGACCTCGTCGATGGCCGGCAGATTGTGAGTCAGTTGGGCTCCGGCCAAAAATGCCTCGTGCAGGGCGGGAAGCATTCGGTAGGCGGCGAGGGCGAAGAGGCTCAGAATCGGGATGGCGGCTACGATGTCCTTGTCGGTGACGAGAAGGTAAAGCACGACGGCGAGGATTCCACCAAAAGCCATCGTCTCGATCAGATAGCGAGGAACCATCGAGACCAACTGGATCTTGGGCTGCACGCCGGTGAATCTCTTCGAGGCCGAATCGAAGCGGGTCAGAAAGTAATTCGCGGCTCCGTCGGTGCGAATAGCCTTGATTCCGGTCAATGCTTCGGTAAAGGTGCGGAATCGGCTATGGTCCGCTGCGATCCGTTCTCGACCAAGACGAGTCAAAAGGGCGTGTCGCATCAAATGCAGTACCAGGTAGGCGCCACCAAAGATTCCGAATGCGGTCAGGGCAAGCATGGGCCGGACCACCAACAGGAGTGCGAAGATTGCGATTGCGACGACCATTTGCGCCACGCAGGTACTTCCCGCAAGCAAGACCCCGGTTACGAGTTGATTTACGTCTGAAACCAATTTCTTGAGCAGTTCGGCCGAGTTGTGCTCGAGGAAGAATTCGTACGGTAGCTGCAAGTACCGCCGTAGGAGCCGCACCGATAGCCGATGCGCCATCGACCAGACCGATCGATTGGTCAGCCAGGCAGTGAACGCTGCGATGAGCCGCGACAGCGAAAACAACAGGATGACGGCCACACCCATCCAGATCAGCATGTCTCGATCGGATGAGAATCCTCCGGTCTCGTAGATCCGATTCAGCCATTCGTTGGAATGCAGAGTCTCCGGCTGAGCCACCAATCGCATGAATGGCAAGATGGCGATGATCCCGACCACTTCGAAGACTGCGGTCGCAAGGATAGCGACAAAAAGAAGACAAAACTGGAAGATGTCTTGCCTTTCGAGCAGGGCGCGCAGCTTGCGAAGCGAGTCGGTCATGGCGGGGGTGCGAATCGAAGACACCAGGCCTCAGCTCGCATCCAACGCCATTCTAGCTTCTCGTCAGGAGCGAACCCCGATGTTGAGCCGTTCGGCGATCGAGTTAGGATTGGCTCGCGGCGAGTAGCCCGGGTTCCGAGTATCCCGAGATCATGGCCAAAATTCTCTGTATCACCGACGGTCGAACGGCGATGTTCAACGCCACAACCGCACTCGCCTCCAGGTTGGCCGCGGCAGGGCACTCGATCGTCTATGCGAGCCCGGATGAGATTGGCGACCGGGTCGAAGCCAGGCAACTTCCCTTTGTGCAACTACCGATGAGCCGTTTCCCGGACCAATCTTCTCTGGAGGCAAGGCGGGTGGCCCCTCTCGACAAACGGCAAGGGGATGCCGTGCGTCAGCTCGGAGTCGAGGATCTGGTCCAAACGGTCACTGAGATCGATCCCGATCTCGTCTTGATCGATATCGAGCTGCATGCCCATATCGTCAGCATCATGCCGCTCGGATTCCCGATGGGTCTGCTGTGTACCTTCCTGTCGATCGAGAAACAGGGGGGTCTGCCACCGCTCCACTCCCAGGTCGTACCAGGGCGGGGCTGGCGAGGTTCCTGGCCCTACGCCGAGTGGCTCTGGGCGCGGTTTCGGGTCCGAAAAACGCTACAGCGATGGGTCTCCCGTATCCGTCTGGATGGGCTCGATCCAGTATCCCTGATCCGACTTCTGGCGCAGCGCGGCGGCGTGGAATTTTCGAAGGAGATTACGGTTTGGCAGTGGTTGATCCCGGTTTCCTATCGCCGAATCCCGATTCTCTGTCTGCGACCCACTGAGCTCAATTTTCGACCCGAGAGCTCACCGCAGATCCATTTCTGTGGTCCGATGGTCGAGCCCAATCGGCCGGAGACTGCCGTGGCCATCGAGACTCGGATCCGACTCGACGAGCTTTATCGTCGGCGCCGCGAAGCTGAAACGGATGCTCTGATCCTGTGCTCTCTATCGAGCTTTGCCGAGGCCGAACCCGACTTCGTTCGTCGCGTTGCTCAGTCGGCGGTCGACGAGCCGCGGTGGGATCTGATCTTGACGCTCGGTGGTGGCTCGGCCGTGGAGGCTTTCGATGACCTTCCAGACAATGTGCACTTCTTCGACTGGGTGCCCCAGATGCAAGTTCTCGAGGAAGTCGATTGTGCGGTGATCAACGCGGGCTCGTCCAGTATCACGGAGTGCGTTTATCAGGGTGTGCCGGTCGTCGTCTACTCGCTTCAGCGCAATGACCAGAATGGCAATGCGGCTCGAGTGGTTTACCACGGATTGGGTGTCGCCGGTGATGCAGATTCCGACGGTGCGGACGTCATCCGATCGCATGTTCGATCGGTTCTGTCCGACGATCGAATGCGGCGGCAGGTCGCTCGAATGCAACGTTTATTTGCGAGCTACGACGCCGAGAGCTGTGCCGCTCGCGTGGTCGAAGGTCTGATCGCTCCCAACCGACCGAACTGAAGCGACCGTTGACAACGGGCTGGGGCCGTGCGACTGTACGGCCTCTTTGGATCGATGGGTCCCCCTATGCCTTCATTGCGTCACTTCTGCCTCCTGGTCCTGCTGCTCTGCCTGGGTCTTGTGCCCAAGCCTCTGCAGGCACACGCCCTGGGTGAGGACTACATTGTCATCAGTTTTCTCGAAGATTCCCTCGAAGGACATTTCGAGATTCACTTCGATGATCTGAGGGACAAGCTCGGCCTGGACCTGCCGATGAAGAAGAAGGGAGCCGCAGCTGCCGTAGCGGTCTCGGCTCCGCAGGTCCAGGAATATCTGCGTCGCAACTTTTCCATCGGTCCAGACGGCGGGCAGCCCTACGAGCTCGAGTTCACCGGCCAAGGTCTTTCCGATCTTCCTCAGGGTATATATGCGAAGTACATGTTCCGAGCCGATTCAGGGCCGATCCCAGATCGGCTCGAGATTCGGCACGATATGTTGTACGAAGACGATCCCTTCCACCGCGGTTTGCTGCTGGTCGAGTACAACGCCAAGACCCAGCAGGAGTATGGACCCGAATACACGGCGATGGTCTTTGGTCCCACCAATAGCGAGCAAACCCTCGATCTGACCGCAGTTCCGGGCCTGATCACCCCGCTGGGAATGATCAAGCAGGGTGTGCTTCATATCTGGATCGGGATCGATCACATTCTGTTTCTGCTTGCACTGATGTTGCCGACGGTTTTGTACCGCGAGGACGGCGTCTGGAAACCGGTGCAGAGCTTTCGACGCGCATTTTTCAATCTGCTCAAGATCATCACGGTCTTCACCTTCGCCCATTCGATCACGCTGTTGCTTGCGGCCATGGGACTGTTGAGTATTCCGTCGCGATTCGTGGAGTCGATGATCGCTCTATCCATCGTCCTGGTGGCGGGCAACAATGTCACCGGCAAGGTTCGTGACGGCTCGCTCTGGATAATCTTGTTTCTGGGGTTGTTTCATGGCCTCGGATTCGCCTCCGTTATGGGGCATCTGCCGTTTCGGATGGGTGACCTTTTGAAGAGTGTCGTATGCTTCAACGTCGGTGTCGAGCTCGGTCAGGTCGTTATCGTAGTGATCGTGTTTCCGATCCTTTATGGGCTACGAAACAGCCGAGCGTACGTCCCTGTCATTTTGAAAGGGGGGTCGATCCTACTGATCGCCATCGCGGGCTACTGGTTCATACAGCGAGCCCTCGGATTTGTCTGATTCTCGCGGACTCAGAGAGGCCGTCTCATGCAACAGACAGAAGACCTGGAAGCATTGATCATCGACTTCATCCGGGTGCAGATCCTGGCCACGCCCGAGACAGACATCGACCCCGACGAAAACCTGTTCACCAGCGGTCAGATCGATTCGGTGGGGATCATGAGACTGATCGCCCACCTCGAACGATCTCTCGACCTGAAGATTCCACCGACCGACCTGGTGCCGGACAATTTTCGTACCGTCCGGGTCATGTCGAACTACCTCGAGCAGTTGAAGGCTCCGTAGAAGACTCGAGCTGTTCAGCCAAGGCTCGGCGATCGATCTTGCCGCTGCCGGTGCGTGGGAACTCGTCGACCAGCTCGATGCGCCGAGGCACAGCGTAGGGCGGCAATCTGTCGGCGGATCGCCTTCGAAGATCGTCCGGATCGCACCGCCCGACTTTACTTGATGAGACCGCCGCCAGGATCTCGGTGTCGCCTTCGATGGTCGTTACCGCGACCGCCGCGGCTTCTGCCACTTCATCCATGGCGCCGATCACATGCTCCACCTCATCGAGCTCCACCCGATACCCGCGGACTTTGATCTGCCGATCCTTTCTACCCAAAAATAGAAGATTGCCATCCTCGCGCTTCCGAACCATGTCTCCGGTGCGATAGAACCGCGCATCGGGAGAGGTTTGACCGGCGGGGTGGAAGAAAGCCTCGAGGTTCAGGTCGTCCCGGCCCCAGTAGCCGCTCATCATGGTGGGAGCGCGGATCAGAAGTTCTCCGGCATCACCTGGCCTGACCTCCGAGTCTTGCTCGTCGACAACGAGACCTTCGGCACCGGAGCAGAGACGACCGATAGGCAGATGCGCCTGGCTACCCATATCCTCGCGAGGCACGTGGTAGTAGGTGCACTGATTGACCTCGGCGGGTCCGTAGGAGTTCGAGAATCGGGCTTGCGGCCAGAGCTCCATGAGTCGCCAGAGGTACTTGGGTGGGAAGGGCTCGCCGCCAAACAAGACCCAGCGAATCGAGCCGGCATCGAATCGTTCGATCTCACCGCGGGTCAGAAGCTGGATCAGAGCGAGCGGCACCGAGTACCAAAAGGTCAGCCGTTCTCGCTCGATCAGCTCTGAGAGGCTGACCGGGAATATCGTCGTCTCTTCGGGAATGATCACCGTGGTGGACCCGAATAGGGGCCCGGTCAGATACTCGAAAGTCGACATGTCGAAGTGCAGGGGGGAGTGGTTGCCCAGTCTGTCGTCAGGCTTCACACCATAGGTTTCGCCGGACATCCGTGCATAGCTCAGCCCGCTAAAATGGGTGTGCATCAGCCCTTTTGGCACTCCCGTCGATCCCGAGGTGTACATGACGTAGGCCAGGCTGTCGTCAGAGAGCCGAACGTATGGGGTGGCCTCGCTAGCCTGATCGACCTGGCTCCACGGGATATGCCGAAAACCAGTCGATTCCCGATCTGAATCGGGTGCAACCACAAACTCCAAGCCCTCCACTTCGGTCGCGATTTCGAAGGCTCGACTAGCTCGAGATCGGTTGGTGACCAGGTGACGGATCCCGCAATCCTCGAGAATCGATCGAATCCGCGAGACCGGAGCCAAGGGATCGATGGGAACATAGGCGGCCCCAGCCTTGAGGATTCCGTAGATGGCGACCGGCAGCTCGAGGCCCTTGAGCATGTAGATTCCGACCCGGTCCCCCGGTCTGACGCCCTGATCCAGAAGGGTATAGGCGAGTCTATTCGCCTTATCTCGCAGCTCCCCGTAGGTCAGATTGTCTCCTTGAAACCGGAAGGCGTCGTGGTCGCCGGAGTCGTCAGCCCATCGATCGATCGAATGGTGGAGAAGGTCAGTCATCGACGATGTGAATGCGGAGCGGCTGCTGCTCTTTGGACAAGTTGAAACCCATTTCCCTAGGCTACGAGAACC
>CAJHZD010000044.1_pt1 | contig 9352 bp, 5 predicted proteins | sample 9198941 | NCBI WGS metagenome assembly CAJHZD01 (sample SAMEA7708371, study PRJEB35096) | sediment metagenome | biome: marine neritic benthic zone biome [ENVO:01000025]; feature: sediment [ENVO:00002007]; material: shallow marine sediment [ENVO:03000034] sea grass bed [ENVO_01000059] ...
ATGTGGCATCGGATACAGAACTCTCCGATCCCGGCAAAGCCCATCGCCTCACCATCGGCATTCGCCACATCGAGCCCTGGGACACCTGGGCAGGGTCGATGATGGCAAATGCCGCCCGCGATCCGATCTTCTGGGCGGCACTCGATGTGGCGAATGCCGATGGTGAGGCGATGGGCTTTGCCGGGATCGGAGAGTTCTGTATCCGATGCCACATCCCGATGGGGTGGACAAAGGGTAGGGGCAGCGCAGATCTGTCGATGACACCCCCCGATCCACCGGCCCTGGGAGACGCGGATGGCTGTGCACTCGGGCCACCACCCTTTCGGATCGACGATGCCAATAGTGATTTCTCCGGGCTCAGCTGCCACTTCTGTCATCGGATGCAGGTCAACGACTCACCACCCCCGGGTGAGGAGTCCGTCTACATGGAGAGCGGGAAATACTGGATCGATGACGAGATTTGCGAAACCCAGGTTCCTTTCCCGTTCGAACCCTGCCGCCATGGACCTTACGACTACGATTTCGTGAATGAGCAGACCCCGCCTCATACCTGGGTGAAGTCTGACTACATAGCGGACAACATCATTTGCGCCAACTGCCACAATGTCACCAATCCACTGCTGAATCTTCGAGACGCGACCGGTCTGGATCTCGGGGTCGGGTTCCCGATCGAGCGGACCTTCAAAGAGTGGCAGCAGAGCGATTTCTCGAACACACAGTCGGCCAGTTTTGCCAATTGCTCGAGCTGTCATATGCCCGATGCCACGCAGAATCCCGTTCACGCTTCGAGTCAGCAGCTTTACAACCGGACTGGGAATCTGCCGATTCATCAGTTCGCTGGCGGAAACACATGGATCCCCCAGGTGCTCAAAGGCGAATATCCGAATCTCAATCGCGATGCCAGCTTTGATGCGACGACGGCTTGGGCGTTCGACATGCTGCAAAACCGTTCGGCCATAGTCGAGGTGACGGCTCCCACCTCGGTGGCTGACGGCGCATCACTCCAGGTGGAGGTCAAGATCACGAACCTCACAGGGCACAAGCTCCCGACGGGGTATGGCGAAGGTCGTCGGATGTGGATTCATCTCGTTGCCAAGGACGGTAGCGACGTCACTATCTGGGAAAGCGGTTCCTGGAGCTCGGATACCGGAGTCTTGACTCATGATGCTCAGTTGAAAGTGTATGAAGTACAGCAGGGTATTTGGGATGAAAACGGTTTGGGTACCTGTGATGTCGTGGACACTGAGGGCCACCACCTCTTTCACTTCGTGAGGAACAATTGCGTAGCTCTGGATAATCGCATCCCGCCTTTAGGGTTCTCTGGCGCCTCCGACCCAGAGACACAACCGGTCAATTACACCTATCCGGAGGCCTCTCCCGGGGTTTTGGTGAACTACGACACGACACCATATGAGATTGCGCTTCCTCAGGACACCGAAGGTCCGGTCACCGTAGAGGCCAAGCTCTACTATCAGACCGCCAGTAAGGAATATGTGGAATTCCTCAGGGACCAGGCAGTCGAAGGAGCCTTTCCCGACGATTGTCTCGGCCGCTCGAACCCCCTACCGGCCGGTATGAGTCGGGGCGAGTATCTTTACTCGCTGTGGGACAATCCGAGCTACGGTCGATCGACTCCGGTGGATATGGATAGCGACCAAGTCATGACCGAGATTCTTCTCTTCGCAGACGGCTTCGAATCGGGCGACACCTCCGCCTGGTCTAGCGCTATCCCCTGATTCAAACCCACCCTGCTAGGCAGGCCTTACTCCCACCTTAGAGGGTATTGGGCAGAGTCGAATGATCGAGCAGAGTAGTACCGGCTCCTGGGGACCCAGGCAGCGCTGTCGAAACAGAGATCCATACATTCGATTCGAGCAGGAGGTGCAGTTGTGATTTCAGACAAGAAGGCCGATCTGGCTGGCCCCGGTATCAGTACTTATGAAGAGGTTGAAAAGATTCTGCCTGATGACTACGAGGCGATTCTGACCCCGAGAGAGACGATGGAGGCCCTGTTCGCGGCCAAGCGATATATCGAAGACAACCTTTGTAAAGAGCTCAACCTCATCATGGTTCAGGTTCCGTTGATCGTGGATGTCGAAAGTGGAGTCAACGATTTTCTCGATCGCGACGGATCGCGAACTCCGGTCGAATTTCCATGTGGTCTCGGACTCGAGAAGCCGATCCGAGCGCAGGTCGTTCAGGCTGCCACGAAGTGGAAGAGGATGGCTCTCCGCGAATTCGACTGCAAAGTCGGCCAGGGTGTCTGCACGGATATGCACGCTGTTCGCAAGGACTACTTCCTCGACCACGATCACAGCGCCTACGTGGATCAGTGGGACTGGGAACGTGTCATCCGCGATGAGGACCGCAACCTGGAGTTCCTGACAGATATCGTTCGAGCCATCTGGAGAGTGCTCAAGGGAGCTGAGACTCATGTGCAGGAACTATTCCCACAGCTCGCGACCGCCAAGTACCCGAACTTGCCCGATGAGCTGACCTTCCTTCATGCCGAAGAGATTCTGGACATGTATCCGGAACTTCCTCGTAAGCAACGAGAAACGGCGATCCTTCAAAAATATCCTGCAGTCTTCATATACGGAATCGGATGGCCTCTAGCCGACGGATATCCGCATGAGATGCGCGCCGCCGACTACGACGACTGGGTCACGGAGACGGTCTCGAAAGACGGGGAGCCGATGCATGGTCTCAACGGCGACATTTTGGTATGGAATCCAGTCACCAAACGTCGTCATGAGCTGACCTCCATGGGAATACGGGTTACGAAGGAGACGCTTGTCAAACAACTGGAATTGAGCGGCCAGATGGACTTCTTGGAGTTGCCCTATCATCAGGCGATCCTGAATGACGAGATACCACTTTCGATCGGCGGTGGAATCGGTCAGTCGCGAACCTATATGGCCCTGCTCAAGAAAGCTCACCTGGGTGAAGTGAGCGTTACCGTGTGGCCAAAGCAGCTGAAAGATATCTGCGCGGCCAAGAACATCCAGGTTCTGGAATAGCCCGGTCGAGTCGAGTGGCGTTTCGATTGATCACCTAGTGGAGATCCAGATGCAAGATTCGAGGAACGAAAAGGTATGCCTGGCTTGTATGAGGGGGACCGACGCGACGCCGCTGCTACGGTTCGACTATTTGGAGGCTCAGTTTTGGATTTGTCCCCAGCATCTTCCGATTCTGATTCACGATCCGGCGCAATTGATCGGCCTCCTGCCCGGGGCAGACAAGCTCGAACCTGCGGATCATCACGACTGAGCCTTAGCCCGGATCTGCCGCGGGCAAGACGAGTTGCCGCATCAAGATCGGGGCTAAGAGCTCGGCGACGACGGCACTACCATGCTCCGACAAGTGGTTGTCGTCCAGGAAGTAGTCGAACGGGCTCTCGCCGCGTTGCGAAGCGGTGATTCTCAGCAACGACAGTAGATTCACGGTTTCGACACCATGGCGGATCCCGAAGTCGATGATGATTTCTTGAGGGATGCCAGAGGTGTCGGGATCGAGAAACTGATACGAGCTGGGGAATGCCACCAAGACGACTGGGATCTCGTAGGCATCGCAAAGACGCAGAATCTTGGACAGGCTCGTGAGTGTCACGTCCCACGCGTTCTGCACCTTTTGTGAATCGGGTTGTTGGATCAATGACCAATCGTTGAGAGCCTCTTGCTTCACCGCACCGGCCTGAACATCATCTCCGTATCGGTTCCGGGCGCTCCAGCCACGAATCGCGAATCCGATCGCGCTCTTGCTTGCGAGCCGGTCGAAGATCGAAGTGGCGGAATGTGCCAGCTGAAAGCCCAATGAATCGCCGCCATAGCGTGCGAGGCGAAACTTCTCGGTTACATCGTTGAGCACGAACGAGATCACTACGACGTCGGGATCGTATCGAACGCCTTCAGTTTCGAGATACAAGAATTCTTGCCAGGGAGAGTATCCGCCGACGCCGGAATTAATGATTTCGACCCCGACCCCAAGCTCCGCTTGAATCAAACCGCCAACTCGGCTGGGGAATGTCTTCTCGTAGGGGGCCAGTCGATATCCGAAGGTTACGGAGTCGCCAAGAAACAGGATTCTCGGCTGGCCAGCAGTCCGCTCGTAGGGGATCTCCGGGCCACGAAGACCCTTGTTGTTGATCGAGACCTCGACGTCGCCCCAAATCCCCTCGTGTCCTGGCCTCAACTTCCACCCCAGGTCTCGATCGTGGACGAAGATTGTGGTCTTCCTGTGATCCATGCTGAATGGACGCAGAGCCAGTTCTATGATCGTCGCGGGTAGCAAAAGAACGATGAGAAACAGTAGAACCGAGGCCGCCAGGTTGCTCCTGCCCGCTCGGTCGAGAGCGTGAAAACGGCGGATCAGCATGGCTCCCGCGATCAAGATCAGGCCGACCAGGAGATAGGTCAACTGCACACGTCGAATCGACGTGATCGTCGATGGCTCTAGCTTTGTACCCGCTTGGAGCAAGCCGATCGTGAGCTCGTTGTAGACCAGGGGCAAGACCAGGAAGACAATCCCTGCCAGTCTCACGAGAACCGCGGAGACGTTCACCGACTCGACCTCATTCGGTGATTATAGGGTTGATCGGATTCGATTCGGCTTGAGTGCTTCTTTGAGATTGGGTATTCTTGCCGCCCCTAGATCGACGTCGTCTTGCCCAGGAGGTTGAGATGCTCAGGCACAGAAACTCCCCTGTATTGTCCGTTCTCATGCTAGCCGTCCTCACGGGTCTCAGTGCCTGTGCGCCAAAACCCGCAGAGGTCGAAGAAGTCGTGGAGACTCCAGCCGAAGAGGCCATCCTGGTCGTAGCGACTGGAGATGCAGACTATTCAGACGGGTATAGCCCCCTGCCAGGCTACGCGGCGATGAACATTCCGGCCGACAATCCGATGACCGCGGAGAAGGTTGCTCTCGGTCATCAACTGTTTTTCGACTATCGGCTGAGCGGGGACGAATCCCGATCGTGCTATCACTGCCATGTGAACGAGAAGGGTCTGGCCGACGGTATGCCAACCGCGATCGGGGCTTTCGAGAAGGTCCTGTCGAGAAATTCTCCGACTCTGTGGAATATAGGATTTCATTCCGAGTTCTACTGGGATGGTCGCGCCAAGTCACTCGAAGCCCAAGCGCTTGCTGCGTGGAAGGGCGGCAACATGGGAGCGGCCGAGCTTCAAGAGGCGGTCGATCGCGTAAATGCGGTTCAGGCGTATCGGGATCAGTTCCAGGTGGTATTTGGAGCCGAGGCGTCGGATCAAAACATCCCCATGGCTCTGGCTGCCTACATGCGAACCATCGTCAGCGGCACGACCGCCTACGATCGATGGCAAGCCGGTGACGAAGAGGCCGTCAGCGATGCGGCCAAGCGTGGTCATCAGGTATTCAAAGAGGCGGGTTGCGCCGAGTGCCACTCCGGCAAGCTCTTTACCGATCAGCAGTTTCACAACGCCGGTATCGGCATGGATGCGGAGAGCCCCGATGTGGGTCGATACAAAGTCACCGAGCTCGAGCAGAACATGGGGGCCTTCAAAACCCCGACGATGCGGGACGTCGCTCGGTCGGGTCCCTATTTTCACGACGGCTCGGTCGCCAGTCTGGAGGAGGCCGTTCGGCTGATGGCATCGGGCGGCATCGCCAACGATCATCTCGACAAACTGATGCTGGACAAAGAGCTGAATGACGCCCAGATTGGCGATTTGATCGCATTTCTGGACTCGCTTAGCGAGACTGCAGTCCTCGAACCGCCTACCATCCCATAGCTCTACGAGAGTCGAGGAGATCGAGCCCTAGATGTTTCGGAAGGGGTCTGAGGTCCCGGTCATCTTGTCCAACTCGCTCTTGACCCACTCTTCGGTTTCTTTTTTGGCCTGATCGAGATGGGCCGGGTGTTCGTGGCGATACATCTGCTCCGGCATCGAGCCGGTCAACCAACTCGGATTCATCGGGTAGACATGGGGACTAAACACCGTCGAGTAGAGATGCCAGACGCCGATAGCCAAGGTGGCCAACCAGGCCTCCCAATAGTGAATCACCAACGAAACATCGAGAACGCCTTTGGGGAGATACTGGATAAACCAGTTGTCGAACCAGAGCAGGAAACCGGTTCCGATCATCACGACGGTACCCCAAACCAGAGCCCAGTATTCAGCCTTCTCGACGTAGCTGAATCGGCCGAACTCGGGAGAGCGATCACGCCTTCCCAGGTTGTACTGAATCCGATGCCAGAAGCCAGAGAAGTCCGATGGGGCGGGCATCATGTCGGTGAGGAATGCGCGCCCACGTCGTGACATCGCGATAAAAAGCAGGTGCCAGATGATCGTGGCGACAAAAAGGATCGCCGCACCGCGATGGACATATCCTCGAAGCTCGAATCCGCCCTCCCAACCAAAGAACAGTCCCGTGATCCAACTCTCACTGAATCTGAGAGCGAATCCCGAGATCACAAGGGCAACGAAACTGACCATCAACAGTGTGTGTTGCCAGACCTCATGAGGTCGCATCCTGCGAACTTGAGGTTTGTTGGTCATGACGAGTCGGATATGTCTCACCAGATCGATGAGCCAATGTATGACCATGAGGCCGATGATGATGACGATTGCCCCGATATAGATGTCCTCCACCAACTCGGCCACAGGGGTCTGTAGGCCCCGCCCACCAACGCCATGGATCGGCATCGAGGCGAGCTTGTTCGAGATCTTGGGATGACACTCGCCACATGTCGACTGCAGGTTGTCCACATGGATGGAAGAGGATGGATCGGTGCTCGGAAGGATCCTGTGGACACCGTGACAAGAGGCGCAGTTAGCGACTCTCGGATCTCCAGCCTTGCTCTTGAGGCCATGATAGCTGTCGATAAAGGTGGCCAATTTTCCGGCTGGAAGACCGTACTTCTCATTCAGGACCGCCGACTCGTGGCAGGGTGCGCAGGTCTGCTCCGCCAGGTGCACCCGGGAGACCGGAGATCGGGGATCGTCAGGGGAGATGATCCCATGCTCTCCATGACAATGGGTGCAGACCGGCGCATCGGTCTGACCCCGCTCTACGAGCTGGCCGTGGATACCTTCCCAAAAGTCATGCTCGATACCGGAATGGCAGCGTCCGCACGTTGCTGGAATATTGAAGTGATTGATTGTGGATTCCGGATCCCCGGGTGAGAGGATTCGATGGGCGCTTCCGTTGGTGGAGTGGCAGTCGTTGCAGGTAGCGGCTACGTAGATCCCTCCCTTTGTAGCCTGGCCGTGGATACTGCTCTCGTAGATTTCGATCGGGTGGTCGATCAATATCTGGTACTTGGTGGTGAGATCCAGGTTTTCATGACAATTGCCACATGTCTGGGGGAGGTTGATCGGATGTGTTTTCGCGCTCTTGACCGTCGAGCTCAGGATGTCGTGATCGCCGTGACAGTCATGGCACTGAGGAATGTCTTCGAAGGAGTCGATCGAAGCTCGTCCATGAAGTTGATAGCTCTCGTCGGCATCGACGTGACAGCTACGACAACCCTCGGATCCCACTCGAAAGGTGGAATCAACAGCATGAGGCATCGTGTCTTTGTCGCTATGGCAGTCGAGGCACCCGCATCCGGCGTGAACCGAGATCGATAGGTCATCGTCGAAAAGGGTGTCGTGGAGACTCGTCTCGTGGCATTCGGTGCACTGATCCGCCGTGATCGGATCCGGCTGTTCATCGAGCGAGGACTGGGCTGGGAGCTCTGTCTCTTCGACAGAGTCGCTGCCGACTGCGATGAGGGGAGACAAGAAAACCAGGAACGCTGTAAGCGTAACCAAGCGACCTCTAGAAGGGTCCAGCATCGGATTTGCCTCCCGCTACTTCCGGTGGTGACCGTGATGCGGAGACACCCGCTCCATCTGAACCTATAGTTGCCGCGGCAGACCTACAACACCTTGCAGGGTAGGTAGTCTCCCATCCCCTTGGGTTGTCGCGCCGATCCTGGTCAATCCAGAGTCGAATTGGGGTCCAATAGGGTGGTCAGCGTCCGACTCGCCGATATAATCCGCCACAATGGCCAGGCCCAGATCTCTCTGGTGGATCCTCGTTGTCGTAGCCGTCTCTCTTCTGGTCGTCGGTTTCTGGTTCCAATCCCGAAAGCCTTCCGACGGTGTCGCTCAGCTCCCCGGCCCGGTGTTGAGATCCGTGGTGCCGCCCGGTGCCGATGTTCCGGCTGGGTTGTGGCGCCGGCCAACACGACCCCGCCCTGCCGATGATCCGGACCTCAGCGCAGAGCAGCTCGCCCAGATTCGAGAGCTGGAAGCCATCGGTTACCTCGATGGTACCGAGGCTGCGACCGATCAGAGTCGAGTAACCATCAACGATCGGGAGCGCGTCTACGCGGGGTTCAACCTCTACACCTCCGGCCACGCAGCCGAGGCCGTTCTGGTGGACATGGAGGCAAACCAGCTTCACCGCTGGAGCTACCCATTTCAGCAGATATGGCCCGATCGCCCGATCGACCCTCGCAAGGACTACTGGCGTCGTGTGCATCTATTCGAAAACGGAGATTTGATCGCGATCTACGAGGGTTGGGGCATCATCAAGATCGATCGGGACTCGACACTGCTGTGGTCGAACCCGATTCGTGCCCATCACGATCTCGAAGTGCTACCGGGAGGCGAGATCTATGTGCTCTCCCGGGTCGCGAGAATCGAGCCCTCTGTTCATCCCACCCAGCCGATCCAAGAAGATTTCGTCACGGTCTTGGGTGTAGACGGACACGAGCTGAAACAGATCTCGTTGGTCAAGGCCGCTCAGGGCACCCGATTCGAGGAGGCATTGCTCTCCCGCGCACGGGTAGAGGCTGGCGACATCTTTCACACCAATTCCCTATCTATACTCGACGGCCTGGGTGCCGGCCGGGCCGAGTGGCTCCGGGCAGGAAACGTCCTGCTATCGATGGCGACCATCGATACGATGGCCGTTCTGGATCTGGAAACCGAGAAGTTCGTCGAGATCTGGCAGGGTGAATTTAGATACCAACACGATCCCAAGATACTCGGCAACGGAAACATGCTTTTTTTCGACAACCAGGGCCACGTCAACGCCTCTTCGGTGATCGAAATGGATCCGATCACGAATCACGTAATCTGGAGCTACCGGGGAGAGGAGGACGGACCCTTCTATTCCGAGTTCTGTGGCGCCGCCGAGCGGTTTGAAAACGGCAACACGTTGATCACCGAGTCGAGCCAGGGCCGCGCCTTCGAAGTGACCCAGGACAAAGAGATCGTTTGGGAGTTTTTCAATCCCCATCGGGCTGGGGAGAAGCAGGAGTTTGTGGCCTCATTGCTCGAGGTGATCCGACTGCCGCCAGATTTTCCTGTCGACTGGGCCAGCG
>CAJHZD010000197.1_pt1 | contig 9259 bp, 8 predicted proteins | sample 9198941 | NCBI WGS metagenome assembly CAJHZD01 (sample SAMEA7708371, study PRJEB35096) | sediment metagenome | biome: marine neritic benthic zone biome [ENVO:01000025]; feature: sediment [ENVO:00002007]; material: shallow marine sediment [ENVO:03000034] sea grass bed [ENVO_01000059] ...
CGTATCGTGTCCCCGAAATCGAAGCTCCCTGTGGTCGTCAGTGCCCGCGGTACACCGGACCGTCATAAATGACGTAGGCGTCTGATGGAGCGGTCTGACGTGCGGTCAAGCAGTCGACTGGAGGAGGCTGGTGTCCAAGCGGACGGTCCGGGAACCATACTCGACAGCTACCCACCGAAGCGATCTGCTCGGGCGGGACGCCATAGCTGTTCGAGAAGCCGCGGTAGCTTGACCTGTGACCCTCGGGTTTTGAGTAACCAACACCGAGACTGGGTCCGAATGTCCCCACTAGGTAGTCGGTAGAAAATCCATGGGTGGCGAACAGACGTCTTACGACTGGGCAGGACTTGTGGTGATAGTCGATGTCGCCGATGTGGATGCAATACTCGGAACAGTCGTGACCATGGTCCGCCAGAGGTGTTCTGCTTTCAAAGTAGTACGTCGGACCCTGTAGCCAGCTCTGGCCATAACCGACCCGAAGCTCTACACCACCGACATTGAATCTTTCGCCAAACACCATCGAAGCGTCACTCGCTCCGACTGGCGTTGCCGAGAAAACCCAACATGCCGCTATGAGTTTGAAGCTCCAAACAATGGCTCGTGTCTTCATCGTCCGATCCCAGTGTCGTCATAATCACGATTCGTGCCAGACAGAGCTAGAAACAGTTCAGAACCCTTTCTCTTGCGCCTGCTGGGAAGAATAGTGAGTGTTCGTCCTCTTGAAAGGACACCTTGGTTGGTGCTCGGATCATCCTGACGACAGAAGGATAGGGAGCAGTGACGCAGTGGAGCAGTGGAGCAGTGGAGCAGTGAAGCAGTGAAGCAGTGGGCCTAGGACATCTGAGCCAGCACCCGCCGGGCAAGCTTCGAGACCAGGTCGGCGAGCTCGGGCGGCTCGATCACCATGCATCGGCCACCAAAACCGACCACCCAGCGTGAGATCTCGTCCAGACTTGTGAGTGTCACGCGGTAGTCGACCGCCCCACTGGGCCGCTCCTCGACCGCCTCGTCGGGGTGATGTTGAGCGTTGAGAATCAGGGGCGCCAGGCTGGGATCGAATCGGAGGTGAATCTTGTAGACCCCATCGCCTTTCACCAGCTTCCAGGTTCCCTCCAAATAGCCCTCCAGGTGGAAGCTGGCGGGGACCTCGAAAGTCTCGTCGACGGCGCGAACCCCGCTGATGCGATCGAGCCGGAAAACGCGCACGTCGTCGTTGTTGTGACAGCGACCGATGACATACCAGGCTTCGGCGCGCTCGAAGAGCTGCCAGGGATCGACCCGGCGCCAGGTCTTGCGACCGCCCGACAGCGAGTGGTAATGGATCTCGATAGTCTGATTGCTGCTGACTGCGATTCGGACCGGCTCCAGCACCTGCTGCGCGTTTGGCCCGGATCGGTCGATCGTCGCCAGCTGCAGAGCCTGCGGTGACTCCTCGATCTTGGAGCTGGCGGCATCGAGCTTGGCCTCCAGTGCTTCGAGCCGTCGCAAAAGAGAGGGCTGATGCCGCAACGCCGGGTTGTAAAGCGCGATCTTGAGTAGAGCATGCTCTTCGCTCGTTAGGTTGAGCGGGCGTAGGGTGGCGGTCTCGAGCAGCCGATAGCCGTGCTCATCCTTGTATATAGGGATGTGCTGCGCCGCCAGGTCGGCCATGTCTCGGTAGGCGGTCCGTTCCGAGATCTCGAATCGATCGGCAATTTCCTCGATCGTGCGAGCGCGGCGGCCCGAAAGAAGATGCACCATCTCGATGAGTCTTGCGGGTCGGCTCATGGTGTCGGTAATTCTAGTTCGATTCAGTTCGAAGCGGGTGATTGTTCCGGCTTGGTTCTGCATCTATCGAATCCGCCCGTCGTCCTGGTGGTCGATCAGAAGAAGGAGAGAAAAAAATCCGGCGAAGCCTGCTGTAACCACAAGATCCAGCGCACCGCCCGCATCCGACCATGCGGCTACACCCCATGCGGGTAGAAAAAAGATCAGGCAGATGAACCAGTTGAGTATGAACTTACCGACCATCAGACACCTCCTTCGGCTTGATTGCCATCTGGGAGGAGCCTAGAAAGCCTCCCTGTCAGAACCTGTCAGTAGGATTTCGAGAGAAACTCGTTCGCGGCCGAGCCAACTTGGGCCGAGAACCATCGCTCTGTCGGAGCTTCCGATGGCTGGCCCCCCCCGGTTGTGATTGCTGGCGGTGTGCGCCACAATGGCCGCTATCACCGAGATCGACAGTCGAGACGAGGCGATCTGAAGCAGCGAATACCATGCTGAACCGTCAATTTTCACCGCGGAACTTCAAGGCATGATCGGTCGCACCCTCGGCCATCACGAGATTCTCGATCGGCTCGGGGCAGGCGGAATGGGAGAGGTCTATCTGGCGCACGACCTCGAGCTCGATCGGAAGGTGGCACTCAAGGTCCTGCCCGAGGAGCTGGCGGCCGACGCAGAGCGGTTGGACCGCTTCAAGCGTGAGGCCCGCACTCTCGCTTCACTGAACCACCCCAACATCGTAACCATCTTCTCGGTTGAATCGGCGACTCTGAAGGACGAAGGCTCCTACCCCAAGAAAATACACTTTCTGACCATGGAGCTGGTCGAGGGACGGACGCTGAGCGAGCTCACGCCCAAGCAGGGGATGCGCTTCGAACAGATCCTCGAACTCTCGATACCGATAGCGGAGGGCCTCGCGGAAGCCCACGACAAGGGTATTGTCCATCGAGATCTCAAGCCCGGAAACATCATGGTTGCCGATTCCGGCCGAGTCAAGGTGCTCGACTTCGGACTGGCAAAGGCTTGGCAGGAGGCCGCACCGGAGATGTCAACGGCGGTGGCGACTGAACCCATGACCATGGAAGGGCAAGTCGTGGGAACGGTTCCTTATATGTCTCCCGAGCAGCTCGAAGGCAAACCTCTGGATGGTCGATCCGACATTTTTTCCCTTGGTGTGATCCTGTATGAGATGGCAACCGGAAACCGGCCGTTTCGGGGTCAAACTGCTCTCTCTGTCATCTCGGCGATTCTCAAGGACGACCCCGAGGATGTCGACTCTTGCCGGGAGGACCTGCCTCGCCATCTGGGGCGAATCATTCGACACAGTTTGGAGAAGGCGCCTGACCAGAGGTTCCAGTCGATGCGCGATGTACGCAATCAGCTCGAGGATCTGAGACGCGAGGACTCGACCGAGAGTAGAGGCGTCGTGACGGACAGGCCGCCGCAAACCGGCCAGGGCATGCGATGGATGTTTGCCGCAGCGTTGATCGCCGGCGTCGCGCTGCTCGGCTTCTTCGGCTCGAGATTGATCGAATCAGATAAAGGCGCCGCAATCACTCCGGAAGTCGTCGAGTCGGCATCAGGTCGCAAGATGATCGTGGTATTGCCGTTTGAGAACCTCGGTGAGCCCGAAGACAAGTACTTCGCCGACGGAATGACCGAGGAGATTACGAGTCGCCTTGCAACGCTGCAAGATCTGGGAGTGATCTCACGCACGAGTGCTCTGCAATACGCGGAGGGTCGGCCAAGCCTGGCACAGATCGGCAAGGAGCTCGGCGTTGGCTATGTGCTGGAGGGAACCGTTCGCTGGCAGCGGTCGGATGACGGCACCAGCCAGGTCCGGGTCACACCGCAGTTGATCCGGGTTTCCGACGACACCCATCTCTGGGTCGAGCAATACGACGCTCGATTGGAGAACATCTTCGACGTGCAGTCGAACATTGCTCACAGAGTGAGCGATGAGCTCGGCCTGGCTCTCTTGGACACTGAGATCGAGAGTCTCAACGCAAAGCCGACCAAGAGTCTCGAGGCCTATGACTTCTTTCTTCAGGGCAACGAGTACTTGACGCGGGGTATGGAGATCAATCGCCCTCGAGATGTCGAGATCGCGATCGAAATGTACGCCAAAGCGGCTCGCCTCGATGAAGATTTCGCGCTTGCTCAGGCTCGTATGGGTACGGCTCATTCGTGGTTGTATAGCGAGTATTTCGATCGATCGGATGCGCGACTCGCGAAGGCTCGAGCGTCTGTGGGAATCGCGATCGACTTGCAGCCCGATCTGCCGGAGGCTCATCAAGCACTGGCGGGGATCTATCACGTGGAGCGGCAGATGACGCAGGCGCTGCTCGAATACCAGACCGTTCTCGAGAGACAACCGAGCAATGCAGAGGTATTGGAGTCTCTTGCCTGGGTTCAGACAGATCTGGGTCTGTGGGAAGAGTCCCTCGAGACTCTGAAGCGGGCGATGATGTTGAATCCCAGGTTGGGAAGACTCGCTTGCTGGGCCGGCGGCAGGTGTTTCGGAATGAGAGATTTCGAGAACGCGATGACATATCACGATCGTGCCATTCACCTGACCCCGGACCGGTCCTGCCCCTATGCCTGCCAAACCTGGATTTTCATGAACTGGGACGGAGAAACCGATCGCGCCCGGAGAGTGCTCGAGGAGATTCCGAACCAGATGGATATGGAAGGTTGGCCACCCCTCAACTATCCCTGGTTCACAGTGGAGATCATGGAGGGCAATTTCGCGGCCGCATTGGAGATCCTCGATCGGGGCACCAAGGAGGCGTACGAGTTTCGTGCGTTCTATATCCCCAAGGATCTTCTTCGGGCCCAGGTCTACGAATTGATGGGCGAGCGAGAAGGCGGGCGAGCCTTCTACGAATCAGCCCGAGACCATCTGCTCTCCAAAATAGAGCGGCAGCCGGAAGATGCCCGGCTCCGCAGCGCCCTGGGTATCGCCTATGCCGGTCTGGGCGAACGAGAGGCGGCGATCCGGGAAGGTGAGCTCGGCGTCGATCTGTTGCTCGGCAGTCAGGCCGAGACGCTCGGCTACATACTCAAGGACTTGGCTCAGATCTACACCATGCTCGGTGACCGGGACAAAGCGCTGGACCAGCTTCAGCGACTACTATCGCGTCCCGCGCTGTTCGCGGTCGGCTACTTCCAACTCGATCCGACATTCCAATCTCTACGCTCCGAAACACGGTTTCAAGACCTGATTCGGAAGTACCAGACAAAGACCGAACACGCCTGATTCCTCTAAGGGTCGACAGATCCTGGAAGGGCTTCGTAGAAATCCTCGAGATGGAAAAACACGGCAACAGGCTCGCCATCGAGCATCGCTGGATCGTAGCGCCAGCCCCGCATCGATTCGATACCGAGGTAGATCTTTCCCGGTAGCTCCCCCTCGAGCAAGACCGGCGATCGAACGCGACCCTCGGTGTCGATCACAACTTCTACCTTGGCCGGCTTTTCATACCACTCAGCCTGGAGATCAGGTGGAATCATCGGATAGGGAGTTTCGAGTGCCACCGGATGGGTCGGAGTTTGCTCCGAGTCAGTCAGATCGAAAACAACCATATTCCTTGGAGGCTCGCCGGCTTCGCGGAGTCGGCTGTACTCGAGCAGATGACCGGCGGGACCGAATTTCGCGAGCGAAACCTGACGCAGCTCAGGGTCGAGATTCTGCGCAATATGCCAGTGCCAGACAGCAGATTCCTCTTCCTCTAGACCCGATTCGGCGAGAGCCTGGTAGACGGTGGCTAGAGCCAGCAACTCGGCCCCTCCTCCACCCCGAAGCAAGCTGGGAATCATCTCTTGGATGATCAGTTTGTCAGCGGCTTTGTCGGCTGCCTGGAAATCACCAACCTCGATCTTCTGATCGATCTTTCGCAGCTTCTTTTGCCAACGAGCAACGGTTCGATTCTCCGCATCCGATGACTGCGCAAAGAGAGGCTGAACCGCCAGGAGCGGGAGCAGCACGGCAGACGACAGTCTCATCGTGGCTTGGCTGGGATCGCTACGGTGTCACTTGTTAGCGGACTAGGTGCCTAGCACGTCTTCGTGGATGTGTCGCAAGAGGTCCCTGACCGAGACCAGTCCCTTGACTTCGTGTCCGTCGATGACCGGAAGATGCCTGAGTCCTCGAGCCACTGACAGGTGGATCGCGTAGGCTGGAGGATCGCTTAGATCGAGTGTGATCGGGTTGGCTGTCATGACTTCTCGCACCTGCGTGGTCGATGAATCCCGACCGGATCGAACGACCTTGGTCAAAACGTCCCGCTCGGTGAAGATTCCTATAAGCCGTCCATCGTCGATGACCATGACCGATCCATGCTTCTGATCGCGCATCGTCTGGATCGCTTCGGCGACGGTTGAATCCGAGGACGAAGTGGCTGGAGGCACCAACCGAAGATCGCCGATGTGACCCGTCAGGAGGCGGCCACGGAAGCCGGCATGTGATTCGGGCAGATCGAGACCGGCCAGGTCCGAGCCACACGAAGCACAGACCTCGACGCCGGCAATGTTGTCGTGACCACAGGAGGGACAGTTCAACTCAACCCCCTTCAGGAGTCATCAGCACCTGATCGAGCCGCGGTGGAAGATTGAGCACGGTCTCGGGATAGTGATCGGCGATAAATTTCAAGATCACACGAGTCGAAAGAAGCCCGACCTGGTTGCCATCAGCATCGACGACAGGGGTGTGTCGATAGCCACCATCGACCATGGCTGAGATAGCGTCGGCGAGCTTTTGGTCCAAGCGGACGGTGTCCGGGCGGGTCGACATGACTTCCCGCACCGGAGTGTCAGGATCGATTCCTTCGAGTGCAGTGCGGTACAAGATGTCTCGATCGGTAAATATCCCGACAACCTTGTCACCTTCGCAGACCATTGCGGCACCATGACGGTTTCGATCCAGCGCCTCGTAAACCTCCGATAGAGGGGTATCCGGCGACACGCGATGGTCGCGCTGGAGATCGAGATCCTGAACCCGGATCTCTTTGAGAATGACTTCTATGGCGCCGGACATTTCCTCATAGCCTAGCATGGTCCGATCATCGCTTTGAACGCTGCCTACGCCGAAACTCCCATGGAGGCTCAGGATCGCGATCCTGCCACAGCCCGCGACCCTTGCTTCGGGCTCGAAACTCGTAGAATGCCAGGCGGGGATCCGATGAATACTCACGGTAGTGCCAGGCAAGACCCTCTTTCACGAGCTGTAGAGACAGATCCTCGCCCTCGACAAAGACCCGGCCGACGATTCGATCGTAGCGATCCCGATCCCTGATCTCGACTCGCACGGTGCGATCTTGAACCAGCTCTGCCGTCCGCCTTTGGGCGACGTTGGAGAAAGGCTGGGTTCTCTCGGGGCTGTCGATACCGTGGAGGCGGACTCGAACGACCTTGTCGGGGCGACGAACGTCGATGGTGTCGCCATCCCGCACCTTCACGCATATTCCTTCAAATGAGGATGGCTCAAGGCTCGCTGGCCGACAGCCAGCCAAACAGAGACCGAGGACGAGTCCTGCTATCAGAGGGCGAGTGCGTTTCACTGGGAGCTATTCTAGGCTCTGCTTCCACTCCACCCGGAGCACGCGGCGCAAAAACACTCTCAGAAGGTGCTAGAGTTCAGCGGTTTCGTCGGAGGACCCCCCATGATTCGATGCGTTCAAGCTCTCGCTGCCATCCTCGCTTTGGCTCTCTTGGTTGCCTGCTCACCGGCGCCCGATCGGGAGGTCACCGCCGATGCCGCCATCACCGTCGATGAGGAGTTCGACTTCCAGGTGGATCGGTTCTCCGACTTCAAGATCATCCGTTTCCAGGTTCCGGGCTTCGACGAACTGACACCCCAGCAACGAATACTGACTTACTACCTGAGTATGGCGGCGCTGTCTGGTCGGGACATCATCTTCGACCAGAATTTCGAGCACAATCTGCGGATACGTCGCACCCTCGAGGCGATCGTCGATGCCTACGGTGGTGATCGAACCACCCCAGAGTTCGAGCTCTTTATGGACTACACAAAAGCGGTGTGGTTCTGCAAAGGAATTCACCATTTCTATTCGACGGAAAAACTCATTCCCGAGTTTTCTCCCGACTACCTCGCGGAGCTCGTAGCAAGCTCTCCGGAAGGAGAGTTTCCACTGCTCGAAGGTGAAACCATCGCGGATCTGGTCAGCCTACTGACGCCGATCATCTTCGATCCCGAGATCGCTCCCAAGCGGATCAACCTTGCAGAAGGCGAGGATCTTGTAGCCACCTCGGCCAACAACTACTACGGTCAAGGCCTCACACAGAAGGAGGTCGAGACTTTCTATTCCAAGCGGATCGATCCCGATGATCCTGCGCCGATCTCCTGGGGTTTGAACTCCAAGATGGTAATGAGCGACGGCGAGCTCACAGAACAGGTCTGGAAAATCGACGGGATGTATGGCGATGCTATCCGCGAGATTGTCGGTTGGCTGGAGAAGGCCGCCACTGTAGCCGAGAACGATCGCCAGCGGTTATGGATCGAGCAGCTGGCCGAGTACTACAAGACCGGTGATCTGCGCACTTTCTCGGACTTCAGTATCACCTGGGCCGGTGAGACCGAGGGACGGGTCGACAGCATCAATGGCTTCATCGAGACCTACGGTGATCCCCTCGGTATGCGAGCCGCCTACGAGGCAAATGTCTCTTTCAAGGACCTGGAGGCCACCAAGCGGATCGATACCCTGGCTCGCAACGCCCAGTGGTTCGAAGACAACTCGACCCTGATGGAGCCGCACAAGAAGCCCGATGTGAAGGGGATCTCGGCGAAGGTGATCACCATCGTGGTGGCAGCCGGCGACCAGTATCCAGATCAGTCGATAGGTATCAATCTCCCCAACCCGAACTGGATTCGAGCCCAGCACGGATCGAAGTCGGTAACACTGGGCAACATCATCCACGCCTATGACGAAGGCAGCCGCGGCAGCGGCGTGCTCGAGGAGTTTGCCCACGACGAAGAGGAGATCGAGCGGGCCAAGGTGCATGGTGGTCTGGGGGATTTTCTGCATACCGACATGCACGAGGTGATTGGTCATGCCTCGGGACAGATAGAAGAGGGGGTTGGCATGCCCTCTGAGACCCTAAAGAACTACGCCGATACGATCGAGGAGGCCAGGGCCGACCTGGTTGCGCTCTACTATCTGCTGGATCCGAAGCTGATCGAGCTTGGTGTGATGGACACGCTCGAGGTCGGCAAGGAAGAGTACGACCTGGCCATTCGAAATGGTTTGATGGTGCAACTGGTCCGACTCAAGCCGGGCGAGCAGCTCGAAGAAGCCCACATGCGCAACCGGCAGATGATCGCGGGCTGGGTCTACGAGAAGGGGAGCGCCGAAAACGTAATCGAGCGGATGACCCACGATGGCAAGACCTATTTCGAGATCCGCGACTACGACCGGCTACGCGAGCTCTTTGGCGAGATGTTGCGTGAGGTTCAGCGCATCACGTCACAGGGCGACTATGA
>CAJHZD010000278.1_pt1 | contig 9112 bp, 5 predicted proteins | sample 9198941 | NCBI WGS metagenome assembly CAJHZD01 (sample SAMEA7708371, study PRJEB35096) | sediment metagenome | biome: marine neritic benthic zone biome [ENVO:01000025]; feature: sediment [ENVO:00002007]; material: shallow marine sediment [ENVO:03000034] sea grass bed [ENVO_01000059] ...
CGAAGAATGCTGATCTTCGGCATGCATGTCCACATCGGAATCGAGGACCGAGAGCTCATAATGGATGTGATGGATCAGGCTCGATATTTCTTGCCTCATCTGCTGGCGCTTTCGACGAGCTCACCCTTCTGGCACGGCCGAGACACGGGCCTGAAGTCGTATCGATCCATCGTCTTCGAAGGGCTACCCAGAAGTGGCCCCCCACCTGCCTTCGACTCCTGGAGTGAGCACCAACGAATGGTCGATGTGCTGATCAAGACCGGCAGTATGGCGGACGCAACTCGTATTTGGTGGGACATGCGCCCCCATCCGAAATTCCCCACCCTCGAATTCAGGGTCTGTGACCTTTGCACAAAAGTCGACGAAGTGATCTGTCTGGCCTCGCTGATTCTGGCGATTGTCGGCAAGCTCATTCAACTGCGCCAGCAGAATCTCTCCTGGCGCCGATATCGCCATCACCTGATCGAAGAGAACAAATGGCGAGCGGTCCGCTACGGGATCGACGGTAGATTGATCGACTTCGGGCGCCAGGAGGAAGTACCCATGAGAGAGCTGGCGCTGGAGATGCTGGAGATCCTCGACGACGTGCTGGATGAGTTGGATGTGCGAGAAGAAGTCGGCTATGTCCGGACGATCTTGGACGAGGGTACGAGCGCCGATCGTCAGCTCGGTGTCTACAGAGAGACCGGTGATATGAAAGCGGTCGTCGATCACCTGGTGGAAGAGACCAAGATCGGGATCGACTGCAAGGCGGAAACTAGCTAGCGAGCAGTTTCCTGTAGAGCTCTACGTACTCATTCACCTGACGTTGCCAGGAGAAGTCGCGACTCATCCCGTTTCGCACGAGTCGACGCCACTGCCGTCGGTTCGGGAACAACTCGAGCGCCTGCTCGATCGACCCAATCAGTCCGTCGGGTGCGAAGTGCTCGAAGACAAAGCCGGTTCCTTCCCGCGTTGCCGGGTTCCAGGGCTGCACGGAATCGGCAAGGCCTCCGGTTCGGCGCACGATCGGAACAGCGCCGTAGCGCAGGCTGTACATCTGATTCAAGCCACAGGGCTCGTACAAAGAAGGCATCAGGTAGATATCGCTGGCCGCTTCGATCTGATGCGCCAGCTCATTGTTGAATCCGTGGTAGAAGAAGACCTGATCGGGGAACCGATCGCCTAACCACTGGAAGAACTCTCGAAAACGCTCCTCACGGCTCCCCAAGACCGCCAATTGCACTGCGTACCGACTGAGAACTATCGGGAGCACCTCCGGCAACAGGTCGATTCCCTTCTGCTGGACCAATCTCGACACCATCCCCATCAAAGGGGTCCCGGCTCGAAATGGAAGGCCAACCTCGCTGAGTAGGCGCCTCTTGTTTCTGGCCTTGCCTCGAATATCGTCTTTGGAGTATTGAAATGGGATCAGCGCGTCGATGGAGGGATCCCATTCTTCGTAATCGACACCGTTGAGAATCCCGGTCAATCGAGAAGACCTTAGTCTGATCAGACCATCGAGACCCATACCAAAGGCCTCGGTCTGAATCTCCCGAGCGTGGTTCGGGCTGACGGTGGTCAGCGCATCGGAATGCATGATGCCGGTCTTGAGAAAGTTGACCCGATCGAGCGCCAGATCTGTTGTGAAGAACATGACGGACGCTTCTTCCAATCCGATGGCGGGAAGCGTGTAAGCGCCAAAGACCCCCTGGTAACCGATATTGTGAATCGTCAGGAGAGTCCTCGCCTGGCTGACCAGATCGTCCCAACGATAGGTAGAACGGAGATACACCGGCAGCAGCGCTGTATGCCAATCGTTGCAGTGAAAGACCTGGGGCGACCAGCCCATCCTCTGACACGACTCGATTGCCGCCTTCGACAGAAAGGCGAACCGAACCGGCTCATCCGGCCGGTCCGAATAGATCGTTGGCCCGCCATAGAGCTCGGGGCAGTCGATCAGATAGATCTGATGATCCAATCCTGGAAGCTTCGCGTAAAGACCATCGAATTCGAGGCGTCGCTCCCCCATGAAAACCGGAATCGAGTCGAGAAAGTCCACCCTGCCGACTCCGTACCGCTCGCGGTCAATCGAACCGTAGGCTGGAAAGAAGAGCCGAACATCGTGGCCGGCGAGGGCAAGATAGCGGCACAGGGCCGACGTGAAATCACCCAACCCCCCGGTCTTGGCGAATGGAGCGACCTCGGCGGCAACGAGGCAGATTCGAAGCGGACGACCGGTCAGCTGTTCTGCTCCTGAATCGCACGTAACAGGGCAATGTTGTTGCGATGGCCGGTGAGCCGAGCCGTGACCTTCCCCCGGATCGGGTAGCCGAGCAGATAGAGATCGCCGATGATGTCGAGAATCTTGTGCCGAACGAACTCGTCCGAGAACCGCAACTCGGTATTGATGACGTTGTCTTCACCGACCAGGATGCAGTTGTCGAGCCGCCCCCCCGAGGCCAGCCCAAGCTCGTTCATCATCTTCATGTCGCGCATAAAACCAAAGGTACGTGCCGGAGCGATCTCCCTGCGGTAGCTCTCGGGACTGTCGAGGGTGAACTGAAACGACTGCTCACCGATTGGAGGAGGGTATTTCAAGACATACGAGATCGAGAAACCGTCGAACGGCTCGATCCGCAACGACTTCTCTTCTCCATCGCCGACCTCGTAGACGCGGTCGATGACCACCTCCCGCCGGGGCTGATCCTGATCTTCGACACCGGTCTCTTCGAGAGTCCCGCAGAACTCGAGGGCCGATCCATCCAATACGGGAATCTCTCCATGCACCTTGACCAGAAGATTCGTGATTCCATACGCATGCAACGCCGACAGCAAGTGCTCTACGGTCCTTATGCTGGCTCGATCCCTGGCCAACGTCGTTGCATAGTCCGTCTCGGCCACGTCTCCGACGAAGGCAGGAATATGAATGTCGGTGGGCAAGGTCACGAAGTGAATCCCGCTGTCGGGCGGCAAGGGCTGTACTGCCATACCCGTCCGACTTCCCGAGTGGAGACCCAGACCATAGACCACGGTGCTCTTGCTGATCGTGCGCTGCGGCGCGTCAACCGTCTCCAGGAGTGGTATCGAAGGAGCGGGCGATAGATCGAAATCCGAGTGGACCATCGGCTTCGTGCGCTCCAACGAATCCAGCATCTTGGAATCCGAGACCACGGATTCGCGGAAGCGAAGAGCTCCACTAACCGTCTCCATGACTTGACCATAGGAAACGGGCTTCTCGACATAGTCGAAGGCACCCATCTTGATCGACTTCACGGCAGTCGACGTCGTGCCATGTCCGGACATCATGATTACCGCCGCAGTCGGATCGAGCTCTCGAATCGACTGCAACGTCTCGAGGCCGTCGCGATCTGGCAGCCAAATGTCCAAGAAAACGAGATCCGGAGAGCGCTGGGCATAGAGCTCCAGTGCCTCCGCTCCACTGCCTGTGCAAACGGTTTGGAACCCCTCATCCTGAAGCACGTTCGAAAGAGCGCTCAGAATTCCAGGCTCGTCGTCGACAATCAATATCAATTGGCTCATGTACTCTCTCCCTCGACTCTTACGACCAAGGTCGCGAGATTTAGACTACCGCATCCCCGGCTTCGGCTCCCGTCGATCGAGGGATCGGTGGAAAACGATTCGAGCCCTTCTCTTTCAAACATGTCTCTTTTTGCGGATCGGTGGCGATCCAATGCTTTAAGATCGGGGCCAGACCTCATCATCGTTGATCGTCACGACCCGAGGAGAGCAGCCGATGGCCACCGTGATCCTTCCTCCAACTTTACAAAGCCGAGCCAGGAATGTCGGCGAGATCGAAGTCGATGGGGCGACCGCCGGGGACGTTCTTCGACAACTCGAGCAGACGCTACCCGACCTGAAGGGCTGGATTCTCGACGAGACCGGCAGCCTGCGCGAGCACGTCGCCCTGTTTGTGAACGACAGAAGGGTGTCGCTAGCGAGAGAGATCGAAGCCGGCGATCAAGTTTACGTCGTCCAGGCAATCAGTGGAGGTAGCGGAGAGACCGAATCGGAGATTCTTTTGGGGACCAAAAAGGGGCTGTTTGTCCTGCGCGGCAACCGTGGTTCCCGGATGGAGATCGTGTGCCGGCAGTTTGCCGGCCAGACCGTAGATTACGCCTGCTACGACGATCGAACCGGGACCTATTTCGCGGCAGTGAGCCACGGCCAATTCGGACCCCACCTCTACTACACCGACGACCCGAACTCCGATTGGTCGGAAGTCCAGGACCTGGCGTTCCCAGAGTCCTCCGGCACGGCATTGGAGCGCATCTGGATCGTCGAGCCCGGCGAATCGCCGGGACTCTTGTGGGCCGGAGTCGCTCCAGCAGCGCTTTTTCGGAGCATCGATAACGGACAAACCTGGGAGCTCAATCGGGGCCTCTGGGACCAACCCACACGCCCGGACTGGGAAGGTGGACTCGGTGGACTCGCGCTGCACTCGATCTGCCCTTGGCCAGGCGAACCCGATCGGCTTGCCGTGGGGATCTCCGCGGTAGGAGTCTGGACGACTGAAGACGGCGGCACTTCCTGGAGCCGTGGGATCGAGGGCCTGGTGCCGCGCTATCTACCCGAGGAGGCTCGAGAAGGGACTCTGATGCACTGCGTCCACAAAATGCTCAGAGCACCCCAGCAACCCGACACTCTTTACCTGCAGTTCCACGGAGGGGTCTATCGATCGGACGATGCCGGGAGATCTTGGCTGGACATAGGAACCGACAGTGGTCTGCCGGCAGACTTCGGATTCCCCTTGGCGCTCGACCCGAACGATCCCGATCGAGCCCTCGTGATTCCGCTCGTGGCCGATGTCGACCGGGTCACGCCCGACGGCAAGCTTCGGGTCTTTCAGACTCTCGATCGAGGCAGAAGTTGGAGCACTTGCTCCGAAGGACTACCCGACCGGGACGCCTATCACACCATTCTGCGCCAGGCCTTTTGCGGCGATGGGCAGGACCCCGTCGGTCTGTACTTCGGGACCGAATCAGGGGCTCTGTACGGAAGCATAGACGCTGCGAGCTGGATCTGCGTGAAGGATAATCTTCCCAAGATCTTATCCGCCCAGCCGGGACGTCTGTCGTCTGGCTGATGAATCCGTTTCCTTTGTAATGTCGCGAATCGATCGGCTTTACCCCCGTCCTCAGAATGTCGAAGTGACCGACGACATTCTGACCCTTCGAGACAGCTCGACGATTCTCGTATCCTCGGAGTCGACTGCCACGATCCAAGCCGCAAATCGGCTCAAGGAGGTCCTGGCTCACCTGGGATCAACAGCCGAGATCAGGACTGAGGAAACGACCGGGGAGACCACATTCGAGCTGCGAACGGATCCGCTGGCCAACGACCGACCTCAAGGCTACTCCTTGAGGCTGGATCGGCACGGCGCGAAGATTCTCGGCGCCGACACCGCCGGTACGGTCTACGGAGTGCAGACGTTGGTTCAGTGGTTGAACGGGGCACATCGCCAGGGTTCGAGCAGCCCGGCTGAGATCGTCGGACTCGAGATAGAAGACTGGCCTGATTTCGAAGTCCGGGGCATTCTCCTCGATGTCAGCCGCGACCGCGTTCCGACCATGGAGTCGCTATTCGAGCTGATCGACCTGCTGGCGGGTCTGAAGATCAACCAATTCCAACTCTACATGGAGCACACCTTTGCCTATCGGGGGCACGAGGAGGTGTGGCAACACGCCGATCCACTGACGGACGAAGAGATCCGAACGATCGACCGATATTGCCTCGACCGCTGTATCGAACTGGTTCCAAATCAAAACAGCTTCGGCCATTTCCACAGATGGCTGATCCACGATGCCTACCGATCGCTCGCCGAATGTCCCGAAGGGGTAAAGCACCCTTTCAACGAAGAACCGGAGCCCTTCAGCCTCTGCCCTATCGATCCGAAGGTACTCGAGCTTCTGGGCGATCTCTACTCTCAGCTATTGCCAAATTTCACCAGCTCTCAATTCAATGTGGGTCTGGATGAGACATTCGACCTCGGGATGGGTCGCTCCGCCGACGCTTGCCGGGAGAAGGGCAAAGGACGCGTTTATATCGACTTCTTGAACGCGGTGAATGGACTTGTAGAGGAGCGCCATCACCGAATGCAGTTCTGGGCCGACATTCTGCTCGAGAGTCCCGAGGTGATCACAGAGTTGCCGCCCGCTGTCATTCCTCTGGAATGGGGGTACGAGGCGGGTCACCCGTTCCGCGAACACGGTGAGATTCTCTCCTCGACAGGTCTCGAGTTCTATTTCTGTCCCGGAACCAGCAGTTGGAACAGCCTCTCCGGGCGCACGACCAACGCATTGGGCAATCTCTCCCAAGCGGCCATTGCCGGCAAGTCCTCGCGTGCCACTGGCTATTTGATCACCGACTGGGGCGATTTTGGCCATATGCAGCCACCTTCGGTCAGCTACCCCGGATACTTGGTCGGGGCCGGTTGTGCCTGGAACGTATCGACGGCGCTCGAACCGTCCAACCTGCGGGGCAGCTCTCCCGAGCTGATCGATCGAGTCGCTCTCGCCTCGCCTGACCTGGGCCTTGGTGAGCTGCTGCTCCAATTGGGCGACGCCTACAGACACACGGGAGCCGAGATCAAGAATGGGTCGGTTCTGTTCTTTCTGCTGACCTGTGCCGCTGAGCCTCTGAGCCATCCACGCTTCGACCGATTGACCCCAAACGGTCTCGAATCAGCGCGTCGTCACATCGAGACAGTGCTCTCCGGTCTGTCGGACGTCCGGCCGCAGAATCCGAATTCCGACCTGTCACGACGCGAATTGGAGTGGGTCGCGAGAATGCTTCAGCTGGCCTGCAAAATGGGCGTCGAGCGCTTGAATCTCGGTCGCGAAAAGCCGATCTCCGGACTCTCGACCTCGACACGATCCGAGCTGAGATCAGAATTGGGTCCCCTTGTCGAGGAGTACTCCTTGCTGTGGCAGAGGCGAAGTCGCCGCGGAGGGCTCTCCGGGTCCCGCAGCCGCCTCGAGAAGATTCTGAATCTTCTGAGCCGTGACTGAACCGGTCACTGCAAACTCGGCTCCGCGACGACATATTTGCCACCCAGAGTACGACCCTTTTCGAGGCAAAACCGCTTGGCCTGAGCGTAGAGAACCGTCATCGGTTTGCTCCTCGAGCGAGGCATTGCAGCACAAGTTGACAGACCGAACCGAGCGTGCTCGCATACGGACTTGATGCAAGTCTCCGGACCAGCGCAGGTTCAGCCGATCGTGGTAACAGCGGCCGGATCGATTGCCAGCGAGTCCGCTCTTCTCGCCGAGGTCGACCGCCTGTTGGATGATCTCGGCTCCTCGATTCTCGAGCGACCCATCTGGGTGGTCGTGCCGTCCATCAGTCTACGCGCTCACGTACTCTCGAAGATCGTAAGCCACCGGGGAGGCAGTGTCGCCGGCCTGGAATGTTGGACTCTCCATGGTCTCGCCTCTGAGCTCGTGCAACGCCACGGGGAGCCCGAGCTGAGCGGCAGCAAGCTCGTACCTATTCTGGTTCGCCGCTTCGCAGCGGACGAACGCCCACTCCGCGAAGGTCTCGAACATCTGGCAGATGGCTACCAATCGGTCGTTGCATCGGTACAAGATCTACTCGATGCCGGTATTGCCGAGGCTCACCAAGACGCTCTCGAAGAAGTGCTCGCTCAAGAGGGACCTCGCGTCTCGAATAGAGCGGCCGTGGCGCGGGCTCGCAGCATCATTCGAGTGGCAACCAGGGTTCTAGCCGAGCTCGAAGAGTTCGGGCTCGGCCACAACTCGACCGTTCTCGGACAAGCGACCGATCTGATTCGATTCGGCTCGCACACCGAACCCGTCGTAGGTGCGCTCTTGATTCACGGCTTCTCCGATGCGACCGGTCTTGCTACCGACTTGATCGTCGCTCTTCTCGAGAAATTCAGCGGACAGATAATTCTGGATCTTCCTCCCGATATCGGTGATCCGAGTCGCAGCGATCCGGGTGTCGAATTTGTTCGCCGCTTTCGCGAGAGGATCGAAGCCGTTGCCACTCCGAGATACCTGCATGACAACCGACCCAGCCACGGACCGAAGATCCACCTGGTGCGAAGCTATGGTGCCGACGCCGAGTCTCGCGAAGTAGCGACTAGAATCCGAGCGCTCCTCGACGCAGGATCCGAACCGGAAGATATCGGGCTGGTAGCCCGGCAACTCGACCCCTACGTCTCGCCAGTGCGAAGGCACTTCCATCGTCTCGGGATTCCGTTCTCGGGCGTTGGGATCCAGGGGCCCCAGCTGCCCATCGGACGCAAGATCCAAGGATTCGTCGAGCTCTTGAACAACCGACAGGCTTGTAGCGTCGACCGCTGGATCGACATTCGCTTCCGGAGCACAGATTCGGTCCCCGATTTCGATCTCAGGCTCGGTCTATACGGTCTCGCCCAAACCACTATCGAAGAAGTCGCCAAGCTCAACCTCGAGCCCTTCGTGGATCGGACCTCTGTTCCGCTGCCCGTGGGTGTGGGCTTCGATGCACAAGACGGCACAGGCGAACCCGCCCGGCTGCAAAAGCGATCGCTTCCCTTGGCGGCTGTCGACCAGCTCCGGCTCGAGGCAGAGGCGATCTGCTACCTATTCTCCAGCTGGCCAGCCCAACAGCGCTGGTCGGGTCATCGGCTTCTGCTCGACGAGCTGGCAGAGCTTCTGGGATGGAGTCAGAGCAAAGAGGTCTCCGGGCCCATTACCAAAGCCCTGTCTCAGCTGGGATCCGAGATTCCCGAAGGTCTGGAGCTTCAACTGGACGAGGTTGCTGCCATGTTGACCGAATCGCTACGGTCCGTCGGCTTGTCAGATCTAGGCGGTGGCGGAGCCGGCGTCCAGATTCTCGATGTGATCGGGGCCCGCGGCCGAACTTTTGACCATCTGTTCGTGGTCGGTCTCAATCAGGGCCTTTTCCCAAGGGCTGTGCGAGAAGACCCGTTGCTCGAGGACGGTCTCCGTCAGGTGATCGGACGCGAGGGACACGGCGTTTTGCCGGACCTGGCCCGGAAGCTCTCCGGACACAGCGAGGAACGGTATCTGTTCGCGCAAATTCTCTGGTCTAGCCCCGAGATCACTCTGTCGTGGCAATTTGCGGACGATGAGGGCAAGACGGC
>CAJHZD010000305.1_pt1 | contig 9094 bp, 8 predicted proteins | sample 9198941 | NCBI WGS metagenome assembly CAJHZD01 (sample SAMEA7708371, study PRJEB35096) | sediment metagenome | biome: marine neritic benthic zone biome [ENVO:01000025]; feature: sediment [ENVO:00002007]; material: shallow marine sediment [ENVO:03000034] sea grass bed [ENVO_01000059] ...
CCGGGTCAGCCAGACGGACACCGGCCTGCGTCTGTACCCCTCTGCTCCTCATGTCCCGGGCACCAGACCCTCATCTTGATCGCAACGAAATGGCGGTATGGTCATGAGGACTCTCTGATCGAGAATAGACCCACACCTAAATGTCCCAATCCAACCCGATCAAGACCGCGCGAGGCCGTCCAGGTCGGGCGCCCGCCGGTCGACGAGCCACGACATAGACCTCGTCGAGGAGGTTTCGGGCCTGTAGGCGAATGGCGAGACCGACCCTCAGCCGATAGCCCAGGGACAGATCCACCACCAGGTTCGCATCGGTGCTCTCGCTCTCGAGCATGGGACCCTGTCCCGGCGAGCTGCGCATGGCATCCACATAGGCCAGGTTGAGAAAGGCGTCCCAACGAGAGGCTGCGACTCCGGCACGAGCACCCAGTTGATTGGCAGGAAGGTATGGGAGCTCATCCCCTGCAATGACCTCCGGCGCCCAGTCCGGAAAACCGGTCAGGAAAGTCGTCAGAAACTGCCCCCTCGTGTACGTGTAGACGAGCCCCAGCGGCACGCTCCATCGCCAGCCAAGGGCCAGACCGGCATCGTAGTCGAGGGCAGCCTCCAACCCGACGACTTCTACGGCACCACCGTTGAAGGCATCCCCAGTTCCTTCGCCTCCTGAGGAGAGCGTGTCCCGGCCCAGAAGATTGCTGTAGTCGCTGTAGAACGCCACGGCTTTGGCCCGAGTGACTCCCTTGCCGAAGCGAAGCCCGAGCTCGTAGTTCCAGCTCTCCTCCGATTGGGTCTCTGGGTCCTGCCCGGGACCCGGCGGCACAAATCCCTTGTGTACTCCGCCAAAGAGATTCCAATTGGCGCCGGCCGCATAATTGACGCCCACACCCGGGAGAATCTCATTGGTGCCATTGGTCTTGCGAACCAGATTCTCACCGGTGCGACCAGGATCGACTTTGCCGTAGTCGCTGCGTAGAAAATCGATGCTCTCGAGGCGGACCCCTGGTGAGACCGTCCAGCGGCCAAGATAGATGGAGTCCCTCACAAAGAAGGCAAAAGCCTCTGCTTCATCGATCCGGTTCGACTGGCTTGCAGGGATGCCCAGTTGATCCAGTCTCATGCGCCCATCGAGCATGCTCCAGCTGTCCTCTTCCTGATAGCGGTCTTCCGAGTCGCGATGGAAGCGCAAACCGAATTGCAGCTGCTGATCGATGTTTGCCCCAGGGATCTGCCAATCCAGGAGAACATCCACGCCTTCGGAGCGGTAGGTGCGTCGATTGTTGCGGATCGCGAGACTGCCGGTATCGTCGTCCAGCTCGCCGCGGAGGACTGCCAGCTCCGAGGGGAATTCGAGGGGGTCTTCGAGGACGCTGCTGATCCCAACGCCTGCCACCGACTGCAGCTTGTGCCAGTTGCGGAAGAAATCGTTCCGGTAAAGGGTCGTCGTGACATAGACCGTATTCATCGGCTGGATGAAGTGTCTGAGCTGGATTTGCTCGTGGTCGGTGTCGATCCAGTCCTCTTGCGAGCCCGCATACCGTCGCATCGGAGTGCGGTTGAAGTCCTCCTGGGTCAATCCCAGATAGGTTTCCTCGCCAAACTGGTCGGTCTTCCCCAACTTCAACTCGACTAGCTGGTATGGCGTGGTTCCACCCGAGGTGTTGTAGCGGAGCTTTCCAAGGTAGTCCTGCAGTCGGACTCCGGTCCGTCCTCCGCCATCGAGATCCTTGAAACCGTCCGTATCGAGCTGGAAGGTTTCGAGCAGCCAGCCCCATCGCTCCGAGCTACCTCCGACCTTGGCGCGAAGACGAACAGTCTCCTCGCTGCCGTACAGGAGCTCCGCTGCTGCCCCAAGTTGGGGCGGAATCGCTGACGACACCAGGTTGATTACCCCGCCTGTGGTGTAAGGCCCTTGGCCGATGGAAGCCGAGCCCTTGCGCACTTCGAGCGCCTCCATCCGTGCTGTGGTCGGAAAGTAGTAGGCCGCCGGAGCTGCATAGGGCGCCGGAGCGATCAGCACGCCGTCTTCCATCAAGGTGATCTTCGAGCTGCGCTCCACCCCGGTGCCCCGCATCCCGATATTCGGTCGCAGCCCATAGCCTTCCTCTTCCTGGATGTTGACTCCTGGAACCTGTCGCAGGATTCGATTGACATCTCCATAGGCTTGTTCCTCCAGAGTGGAGAGATCCACGAAGTCTGCCGAGCCTGGCAGCACTTCCACGGCCTCGGATCCGCCGGTGACCAGAACCTGCTCTTCGAAGGCGGTCGCGGGGCTGAACCCCTCCTGCGGTTCGCCTGCAGAGTCGTCAGCCCCAATCCCCGAACCGGTCAGACCCAGCAACATGGCAAGAAGCAGCGTTCGTTGGACCATGAGAAACCCGCCCGTCCCTCTGGAGTGCCGGTCCCTCGCGGGCGGCGCCTCGTTTTCGGGCTGGCTGGCTCTTTGCTGGCTTGCCCAGGTGGATCGTTTGAGCTCAGAAGCTCGCTATTTGGTCAAGATCAACTTACCCAGACGCGTGACGGTCAAGCGGTATTCCTCTCGACCGTGTTCGATCACGAGACATGAGCTCCCGCCAAGAAGAGCGCTGGATCGGATTCTTGGAGAGCCCTTACAGGAATCCGGCTCGGCAGAGTCATCCGACCGCTGATTGGTTGCCTTCGGGACATCCCATGACATCTGATCGCGTCTTTCCATTAGCGTCTTCTCTACTGGCTTGCGGCCGAGTCGGCAGCCTTGCAGTAGCCCTCGGCTTCGCAGTCCGCACAGGCGGCCGCACTCTCATCATAAATATGTTCGAGCCCCCTCAAACTCACCGACTTCCCTTCCTCGAGGTGCTCGAGGAATCTCGTAATCCGATTGATCGTGACAGGGCTGACCGCATGTTCCATCAGGCACGCATCACCTTCGGCATCCGACTCGGGGACGCCGAAGACTTCAGTGAGGAGTGATTTGAGAGTCTCATAGCGGCGATCGACACACCGCGCCAGGGCGCTGCCGCTCCGCGTCAACTGGGCACCCCCGTAGTGCTCCCGCTCCACCAGCCCCAGTTCCTGAAGTTTGTTCAGGGCTGTCGAGACCGTACCTGGTGTCAACCCGAGCTCATCTGCCAGATCCCGTACTCGTCCAACAGGATGAGTACGACAGAGGCGGAAAAGCGCCTTCAAATACATCTGATGAGTCGGGGAGACGGGATCTGCGCGGTGCATGTCTCTGCTTCCCGTCGAGGCCACGACAGGATAGCACAAATGTTTGCAATGCCAAACTTAGTTTCGTTGCCCAAAAACACTTCCGCTCTGGCTCTTCCTCGCCCAGTCGGCAGCCTTGCAGTACACCCCGGCTTCTCACTCCGAGCACGCAACTGGATGGGCTCTGAAGGACTCCCTGAGATCGTCGAGGTCTTCCGAGCGGCCCTCTTCCAGGCGCTCGAGAAATCCCGCCATCTGGTCGAGCGTCGACAGGCTCACGGCGTGCGCCATCTGACTGGCATCACGTTCGGCGTCCACCTCATCGAAGCCGAGCACGACGAGTAGCAAAGTCTTCAGTGTCTCGAAGCGTCGCACGACGCTGTGAGCCAGCACGATGCCGCTCGGCGTCAGAAGGACGCCGCCGACCTGTCTGAGCTCGACCGACCCGCGCTCCTGAAGGTGGTTGAGAGTCGTACAGACTCTGGCCTCCGTCACTCCGAGTTCTTCTGCGAGGTTTTTCACTCTGCCGGCCCGACGAGCTCGGCAGACCCGCAGCAAGGCCCTCAGGCACATCACATCGGAGGGCGAGACGAGATGTTCATGATGGATGGCTAACCTCCCTTCACAATCAAGGTAAGCGAGGCTCAATCGGCTTCGAGAATAGTCTCTCGCAAGCGCTTTTCCAGGTTGCTATCCAGAGGGGGAGGCGTCATCAAGGCGGCGCGGATCTCCCCGACAATGTGAGCGAAGTCGCCACCAAACCGCTCGCAGACATCGCAACCTCTCAGATGAGCGTCGACTCGATTTCTCTGCGCTGAATCCAGCTCGCCATCGACGTACTCGGACAGTCGAGCGAGGACCTCATGACACCAAAGCCCACCTACAAGCCGATCACCTTTCATGGCTATCACCTTTGGACAAAGAGCACATCATGCGAAGCCGCGACCGGTGAAGTCGACTCTTGACCGCTGGGATCTCGATTCCCAGTATTGACGCGGATTCCGCGTTGGTGAAACCCTCGAGGTCCCGTAAGACCAAGATCTGACGATCAGATGGCGAGAGTCTCTCGAAGGCCTGACGTACCTGAACCTGCTCATCCAAGCTGAAGTGAGGTCGTCTCTCTGGCCCGCCCCACCCGGCCTCGGTACCAAGATCCTCGAGCGACCCGGTGTCTTTTCTGGCCACGGGATCTGGAGATCTCGCCACACGGTAGAACTTCCTTCTGGCCACGGTAAACAACCAGGATCGGGCGCTCCCACGACCTTCGAAGGTACCTGCCTTTCGCCAGGCCATCAGAAAGGTCTCCTGCATCAAGTCCTCTGCGTCTTCTGCCCGGCCTGCGAGAGCTCGGCAGAACCGAAAGACAGCCGCCTGATGCCGACTGCAGAAGTCCAGGAATGCCTGCCGATCTCCTTCGACGCTGCGACGCAGAAGGGCCCGATCTAGCTGGATTTCCTCGTCATCGGGCATGTATTCAGACCGAGCAGTGTGTATAGCGGACAACTTCCGATCAGACCTGTAACCAAGGGTACTAGACCGATCCAGCCCCAGGGGGTCTGAGGACCGAAAAGAGCGAGCGATAGCAATCCGACACCCAGGATCACCCGCAGAACCCGATCAGCGGTCCCTTCATTGCGTGGCAGAAGCTTGGTCATGAGCAGTTCCTCCTTTTGTTTAAGAGCCCCGATTAATCGGACCTCACCCTGGAAGAGACCCAAAAAGCGCAAAAGGATTCTCCCGCCGTGCCGGGAATCGGACCTAGGAGCAAGAACGCTGCACCAGTGGACTCGTCTGATCACACCGCTCGCAGTGCAGATCCCATAGCCGTACGATCGACCGCTTCATGAAGCTCGAATCGGTGATGGGCCTGTAGTAGGTCAGCGGGCTGTAGAACCAGAAACTGCAGAAGACCAACAGAGCGCAGATTGCCAGCGCGGTCATTCGGCGACGATCGTCGATCCTCCAACCGGCGATCTCGCGAATCTCCAAGACCACCAGTCCGAACAACAGATAGCTGAACAGCAAGGGAAGGAAGTAATGATAGAGGTACATGACCCGGTCGAGTCGGCTGATGGCGACCATGTACGCCACCCAGAGCCCCAGGAACACCGCTAGCATCCTTCGGTTCTCGAGCGGCCGGCGCAGGGGCAACAGGAACGATGCGGTCAGCAGAACCGCAGCCAGGAAGACTCCGATGAGCCCCAGAAACCAGCCCGCCGGGTTGGATTGGAGATAGAGGTACTGGTAGAGCGCCGCTTCGTCGCCACCCTCGGTCTCCCACCGGTAGTTGATCGCCCGGGCTCCGATAGGCCACATGAACCAAGGACTGCCGTTTTCACCGCTCTTGCAGAGATCGAGCTTGGGAACGCCCTTCTGGTAGTGGCCCACAAACGCAATGGAGTCGCGCAGCATCACGGGGAAATGAGCAATCGAACCGCTCTCTCCAGCGCTGAGAATCCTTTTGTAGTCATCCGATGCTTGGTAGTACCCCTGCTCGGGCAAGGCGGTGTTCACGGTCGAGGCCAGAGCAAAATGCGTCTGCCAAACAGCGAGGAACACCAGCACGAAACCCACCGTGTTGAACGCCATGAATTCCAGAATCGAGCGACGGGATTCCTCGATCCGGAACAGCTGCCAGAGCAGCGCAATGTACAGGATCAGCATCACGAGTCCGGTGACCTTTGTCGTCAAAACGGCTGCAAAACAGGCACCGAGTAGCAATGAGTAGACTCGAAGTCGTCTGCTATCCGTGCCCCACTTCATCAGAAGCAAGAAAAGCAGGATCATCGCCACCACGAAGAACATCAGAATCGACTCCAACATCGCCGACCGACTGTGAACGATCATCGCGTTGTCGAATACGTAAAGTAGCGACAGGAGTACTGCGAAGATCCGATTCTTCGTCAGCAGCAGGAAGATGAAGAAGAGCATGGGCGCAATGAGCCACGCGAAGAGGGTCGGAAAGAGCCGATAACCAACAAAGGAGAAGTTGGTCGGAGTCTCCGGAATGTGCTCTGTGGCGATGAACTGGTCGTCCGAGCCGTTGGCCTCGGGTGAGACGATGCGCTCACCGAGGGCAATGAGGAGCTTCCCCAGAGGTGGGTGCGGCTCCATGAAAAACGTCCCGTTCAGGTATCGCTGCGCGGATGCGACATGGTAATTCTCATCCCAGAAGAGGTAGGGCGGATCCCAATAGCGATGGACGTAGCTGAAATACGCGAGGATCGTGACCAGCAGTGCCAACCCCAACACCGGCCAACGCCCCTTTTGCGCAAGTCGTTCTAGGAACGAATCCATTTCGAGATTGTAGCGGGCTGAACTCCAACACCTGACGCCACTCGAACTCGTGCTTCTTCACGCGGGCAAACAACTCGAGGTTGAAGACTGCACCGCCCGTCACGCTCGGCCGAATCTCGGGCACCTGCGTGGTCAGGCGAGCCAGGGTCTCTCTGGTCCAATCGGTCGACCCATCAGCGCCGTAAGTACCTTGACGGCGGCACTGCCGTCGATGGACGCCTAGCTACTACTCGAAGACGAGCTGCTACTCGAAGACGAGCTACTACTCGAGGACGAGCTACTACTCGAGGACGAACTGCTGCTCGACGATGAGCTGCTGCTCGAGGACGAGCTGCTACTCGAGGATGAGCTACTACTCGAGGACGAGCTACTACTCGAGGACGAGCTGCCAGAACCACCATCGCCCGGCGGTGACGGTTCGGTCGGCGAAGAGGAGTCGCTACATCCCGGGGTGAAAGCGACAAGCGCCAGACCCAGCAACAGGCTCGAAGTCCAACGAGTGAGGCGTGAGAAATTCAACATTCAGCAGTCTCCTTTGGCCGCAGCACTCTTCTCTCGATCGGTCCTGCGCCCGGCTCATTGACGGCAAAAGACAACACGACAGAAAACCTCCTGGCCGAGCGGAGAGAACTCCACCCGCTGGCCAGAAAGCGGCTTCGAAATCAAACGACCTCTCATCCCGGACGTCATGGCACGGAGCCACTCCAGGCGCTAGTGTCGCCGGACTCGAACCCGTCTTCGAAGAGCAGGCCCGTTCGGCGATTGATGAGTACCGAGACGTCATTGGAGTCGCTGTTGACGGAGATCAGGTCAGGCGAAGCGTTTCCGTCCAGATCCGCCGCGCTCAAGGGCCCGGGTGTAGTCCCCACAACCAGAGTCACCGGTGTGTCGAACACCGCACCACCCAGATTGCGCAGAACCGAAACCAGGGCCGAGTCCTGATCCGCCGTGGCCAGGTCTATAGATCCGTCGAGGTCAAAGTCGGCTGCGACGATGCCGTCCGGATTGACTCCGGCCACCGGATAGCTCGTGGGTGCGCCAAAGATCCCGTCTCCTGTCCGGAGAAACACGGTTGCCGAATTGAGCGCGAGATCCGAGGTGGTGGTGGCGATGTCCATGGCACCATCCCGGTCGAAGTCGTAGGCAACAACCCCGAGCGGCCGCAGATCCGACCCTACGGACAAGGGAATCGGAGCGCCGAAAGTGCCGTCGCCCTGGTTGAGCAGAACGCTAACCTGACGACTGTCGTTGGCTGCCACCGCCAAGTCGAGAAACGTGTCGCTATTGAAGTGACCCAGCGCGATACCGCGCGGTTCCGTGCCAGCGGAATAGACAAGGCCCTCCGCCAGGACTCCCGCAGTGTTCAACAGCACCGAGACGTTGTCCGAGTCACGGTTCGAGGTCACCACGTCTGGCAGACCGTTCTGATCCAGGTCGCCAACCACCGCGTCTCGGGGCAGCAACCCGTTCGTCGAACTCACTGCCCCAGGTGAGAGCGAGCCGGAGGTGTTGATGACCAATTGCACCAGGTTGACGTTCTTGAGCACCACCGCCAGGTCGATGTCCGTGTCACCGTCGAAGTCCGCAGCGACCACGCCGTGCGGGGCCGTGCCGCCGTCGAGCGCCACGTGCACTGGCATCCCATAAACGCCTCCATCGGTATTGAAGAGCATGGAGACCTTGTCAGGGTTGTCGCTAGTGACCGCAAGATCGGGGCCGAAGGCGCCATCGAAGTCGGCGATGGCGACACCCGCCGGCTGCTGTCCGACAACGTAGGCCACAGCCAGATTGAAGTCGATCTGTGCGCCCGCCGGGAGAACCAGGGTGACGGGAATCAGGATCAAGATGGGCAAAAAGGATCTCATCGCATGTGCTCCAGACTTGAGTATCTACCGGACCAACAACGGCCGACTGTGTGTCAGGAATGTGTCTTCCGCAACACACGGTGAGACTGATTTGGTTCGGATCGATCCCTCCTTTGAATTCAGAGCCTCGATAGCTAAGGCTTCACGTTAGAAGAGCTCCGAAAAGCTCAAAAGGATTCAGACAGGCACCGACTGACGCCATGAGCAGGCGCGGAGGAAGCGTCATTCGCTCTGGCTCTACCGTTCTGTCCAACGACATACCATTCGGAATCTGCAAGGCGCGTGCCTAGTGGGATCAAGGGTCGTCCAGGTAAGGAACCTGCCGTCGGAGCCGAGGATTCAGGGGAGTGACCTCAGGATCTGAACTTGGCGTCCGGACGACACGTGAAACGTCTCGGCTCCCCGCGAGACTTTCGGCGCAGGCCTCAGGACCATCTCGAAGCTATCGTTCGGATCTACTCAACAGCTCGGGTCAGTCAGACCGATACCGGTCTGCGCCTCGACCCCTCTCCGCCGCATGTACTTGGCTCTAACAGACCCAGACACCCGGATCTCTCGAGAGTGAGCACGCCATCTCTCCCTAGCGCTGTACGAGCTTCTCCGCTTCGCCTCTCCCAGTAGCTAAGGCTGCAGGCTGGTTACCAGGTTCAGGTGCGTCCGGTTGTCCAGACCCGGTCTGACCGGAATCGTCTCACCACCGTGTTGAAACGCGAAAGTCTTGGTGGCCTGAATCTGCAGGAAGTAGCCTGGGC